>Ga0302325_10006434_pt1 | contig 26407 bp, 24 predicted proteins | sample Palsa_T0_2_FD_201948 | JGI IMG/M metagenome (GOLD analysis project Ga0302325, IMG submission 201948) | Peat permafrost microbial communities from Stordalen Mire near Abisko, Sweden - Palsa_T0_2 | ecosystem: Environmental > Terrestrial > Soil > Palsa > Peat permafrost | place: Sweden: Abisko... | reverse complement strand
CATCACGCCGACGCCCGATCGCCGTGGCTACTGGCTCGTCGCCAGCGACGGCGGGGTCTTCACCTACGGCGATGCCTCCTTCTACGGCTCCACGGGCGCGATCGCCCTCAACAAACCCATCGTCGCCATGGCCCCGACACCGGACGGGTCGGGCTACTGGCTCGTCGCCAGCGACGGCGGGGTCTTCACCTACGGCGATGCCTCCTTCTACGGCTCCACCGGCGCGATCGCGCTCAACAAACCCATCGTCGGCATCACGCCGACTCCCGATGGCCGTGGTTACTGGCTCGTCGCCAGCGACGGCGGCATCTTCTCCTTCGGCGATGCGGCGTATTACGGCTCCACCGGAGCGATAGCGCTCAACCAACCCATCGTCGGCATGGCCTCGACGCCGGACGGGTCGGGTTACTGGCTGGTTGCCAGCGACGGCGGCATCTTCTCCTTCGGCGACGCGGCGTACCTCGGTTCGACGGCCGCTGTTCCATCGGCCGACCCGACGGAGAAGGTGGTGCCGGACCGTTCGGGGCAGGGCTATTGGATCGAGGACCAAAACGGCACCGCGCAAGCCTTCGGCGACGCCCAAGGGGCGCCGCCGGTAGCGGGGCTCATGTTCCAGCCGGTCACCGCCGGTGACAAGGCCGTCCTCTACGCGTTCACCCAGTTGGGGAAGCCGTATATCTGGGGTGGCAATGGCCCGGTCGGTTACGACTGCTCGGGCCTCGTGTTGGCATCGTGGCAGCGCGCGGCAGGCGTGTCGTTTGCCCGCGTGGCGGACGACCAATACCACACGGCGGGTCAACCGGTCGCACCCACTGCGCTCACTGCCGGAGATCTCGTCTTCTGGGGGACGAGCCAGACCGACTGGACGACGGTGTACCACACGGCCATGTACGTGGGCGGCGATCGAATCGTGGAATCAACCGACGGCGGTGTCCAGCTCAACTCGCTCGGCCAGTGGGGGCAGGGCGACATCATGCCTGTGGGACGCCGGCCATAGGACGGCCCGGCCTGGCCCGTCTACGGTGCGGTCGCCAGGACCTTGTTGAGATCGCGCAGGACGACGGTACCCGCAATGAGGTCGTGCAGGCTCCTCCGTTCCCTGCTGGCCGCCATGAGGATGAATGACGCGATGGCGATGAGGAAGATGATGCTTTCGATGAATCGCCCGACGATCTCGCGCAGGGCCATCCAGCCCCAGCCGGCGACCCGTCCTGTCTCCGGCCGCCAGCACCGCATGCCGAGCACCTGTAGCGCGGGGGTCTGGCCGCGCGCCCACACGATGACCCCCCAGATGACGTACCCGATACCCAAGGTGACGATGGCCAGGGGGAAGGCGAGGAAGAACGCCCCGATGCGTCGACCCACGCTGGCCAACTCGACCCCGACGGGAAGGTTGAGCCCACTCGCCTGGTCGTAGTACAGACCCGGCGGCGCACCGGAGGGCGCCGAGCCGGATTGCCCGGCGTTCTCATAGTTTCCGTACGGCGGTGGTGGGGGCGGTGGCGGTGGTGGCGGCGGTGGGACTGCCGCGGGCGGTACGAGCACCGGGGGCGTTTGCGACGGTGGGCCGCCGGGATACGCATCAGGTCGTGCTGCGTGTTCCCCGTTCGGATCGGGAGGCTGGCTCACGGTGCCCTCATCTCTCTCGGCGATCTCTCTCGGCGCTGTCAATCTATCCAGCCCCGGGCTGGCGTGCCCCGAGTGACCCAGGACCTAGGGTGGCCGCCAATGTCGAGTGCCGGCGGCGGGGAATCAGCACCGGAGGATTGGCGTCCCCCGCCCGAATGGGCCCCGCCGTCCGCATCCGCCGAAGGGGTCGCCCTACCCGTCCCGACACCGACACCGACACCGCCACCGCCACCAGCGGCCGACGCTCCGGCCACTGCCCCCGCCCCGCCCCCATCCCCGGTTTTCATCCCTCCCGCGGCGGCAGGGGGCTTCGGCGTGCCGTACGGCGTGGCCTACCCGACCGCCATCGTCGAGCTCCAGCCGACGACGCGCAAGGTCCTGGTATGGGAGACCCGGTTCGTGATGCTGGCGTTCATCCTGCCGGGCATCGCGGGGGCCGTGGTCCTACTGGCTCAGCATGTGAACGGCGTCGGCACGGTGACACGTTTCCCCGTGCTCCTCAGGGACAACCCGGTGGGCAACCTTCTCGTCGGCATCTTCGCCTACCTGCCGGTGGCGGTAATGGTGCCGTTGGCACTCCACCTGTTGTCGCGGACGGGACAGACGCCGCGCATGCTCGGACTGGTCCGCCCCACCTTTCGCTACGACATATGGCCCGCCATCGGGCTGATGGGAGCCTCGTTCGGCTCAGAGGCTGTCCTCATTCTCTTCCTTACGCCCTTGCTCGCCCATCACCCGGCGTTGGTGAGCAACACCGCAGTGGGGAACGTGCCCGACTACTACGTGATCTATGGCATTGCGATCTCCATCACGACGGCCGTCGCCGAGGAGGTGTTGGTCAACGGGTACCTGCTGACGCGCCTCGAACAGCTGGGTTGGTCGCCTCGCCGCGCCCTCATCCTCAGCCTGATCCTGCGCACCAGCTATCACGTCTATTACGGCGTCGGTTTCATTCTGACCGTGCCGTTCGGGTACTTCGTCACCCGTTCATTTCAAAAGAACCGGCGTCTCACCCGTCCGATCGCGGCCCATTTCCTGTGGGACGCGATTCTCATCACGATCGCCGTGCTCACCTAGCCGTTCACCCGGGGTTCTGCCCAGGGCTCAGCCCAGCACCAGCTCGGCCAAGGTGCGCAACGTCGCAATGTCCCCGTTGACCAACATGGTGGTGGCCCGCGAGGCGCGCCACGCTTCGAGGTCGTCGCGGATCTTCTCCACTGGACCGACGAGCGCGATGTCCTCCACCATGGCGGTGGGCACCGCGGCCGCGGCATCGTCCTTGCGCCCATCGAGGTAGGCGTCCTGAATTTTGGTCGCCGCTTCCTCGTACCCCATGCGTGCGAACACGTCGAAGTGGAAGTTCATCTCCTTCGCTCCCATCCCGCCGATGTAGAGGGCGAGGAACGGGCGGAACCCATCCGCCGCAGCCTCGGTGTCGTCGGAGATCACGGTCGGGGCAAATGCAAGCACCTCGAACGTCTCCTTCGAGCAACGCGCACCGGGGCGGGCGAATCCCTCGTCGAGTGAGGCGTCGAAGGACGACATCGCCTTGGGGGAGAAGAAGATCGGGAACCAGCCGTCGCCGATCTCGGCGGCGAGGGCCACGTTCTTCGGGCCTTCGGCCCCGAGAATGATGGGGATGTCCCGCCGCAGGGGATGGACGATCGGCTTGAGCGGCTTGCCCAGGCCCGTGCCACCCGGATAGGGCAGCGGGTAGTGCGGGCCGTCGTTGGTGACCGGCTTCTCGCGTGCGAGCACCTGGCGCACGATGTCGACGTACTCGCGGGTGCGGGCCAGTGGAGCGGGGAAGGGCTGCCCGTACCAACCTTCGACCACCTGGGGACCCGAGACGCCGAGTCCCAACACGAAACGTCCCCCGGAGAGATGGTCCATCGTCAACGCCGCCATGCCCATCGCCGTCGGCGTGCGCGCCGACAGCTGGCACAGCGATGTGCCCAGGCGGACACGCTCGGTACGCGAGCCCCACCAGGCCAGCGGCGTGAGTGCGTCGGAACCGTAGGACTCCGCCGTCCACACCGAGTCGTAGCCCAGGCGCTCGGCCTCCTCCACCAGGGCGACCGCATTGGGAGGAGGTCCCGAGCCCCAGTAGCCCAGCTGCAAACCGATCTTCATGCTCTTCATGCTCTTCATGTGCGCCTCTCCGGTCTCAGATCTTGGCCACGATCTCTTCGGCGAACCAGTGCACCGCGCCCAGACGGTCGGCCAGAGCCTTGTCGTCGGGCGTGCCCGGCGGGACCTTGACGAACATCCAGGGGGCGCACACGAACTCGGTGACGCCCGCCTCGGCGAAACGCCGGTACATGTCGACGTCGGGCATCTCGTTGAGGGAGAGATAGATGGTGAAGTCCTCATCCTCCCTGCCCGCTGCCTTGAGCGCGGCGCGCAGCTCGCCCAGGTGGAGCCACGCCTCCTCCTCGCTGTACGCCCCGGCCGCGATCCAGCCATCGCAGAGCGCTGCGGTGCGCCGCAGTGCCACGGGGGAGTGGCCCCCGCCGATGATGGGCACCGGTGCCGTCGGCGCCGGCTCCATCTGGCACTCGGGCACGTCGTAGTAGTCGCCGTGGAACTCGACCCATCCACCGCGCCACAGGGCGCGTAGGGCGATGATCATCTCGCTCAGCCGCGGTCCCCGGGTCGCGAAGTCCTGGCCGGTCTGATCGAACTCCTCCTTGCACCAGCCCACGCCCACACCGAGGCGCACCCGGTTGTCGGAGAGCACCGCAGCCGTCCCGACGGACTTGGCCACGGTGATCAGATCACGGGCGGGGGCGATGTAGACGCCGGTGGTGAAGGTCAGATGCTCCGTGACCGTCGCCAGGCCCGAGATCACACACATCGGGTCGGGCCACGACGTCTCGGACTCCCAGCTCGGCGCGCCGTCGTCGCGCAACGAGTACGTGTAGCGCGACGCCAGCGCGCGCGGGTTGAAGAGGTGGTCCGAGATGTAGATGCCCCCGTATCCCAGCTCATCGCTCGCCCGGGCCAGGGGCACCGCCTGGTGGGTGGGGAGAAAGGTGATCGATTGATGAAAGCGGATGGCCTGGTCCACCGGGTCGCTCAGTTGGCCCGTGCCGGCAGGGGCGTGCCGCCGATCGGTGCCGACGGGGCGAACGCCACCGGGATGTGCTTGGTGCCGTTGATGAAGTTCGACAGCAGCCGCTGCACCTCGCCGTCCAACCGGATGTCCGGTATGCGGTCGAGCAGGCGGTCGAACATCACCATGATCTCCATGCGGGCCAGGTTGGCGCCGAGGCAGAAATGCGGCCCGCCGCCGCCGAAGGCTATGTGGTTGTTGGGCGTCCGGGTGATGTCGAAGGCGTCGGGGTTGGTGAACACCTTCTCGTCCCGGTTGGCCGAGATATGCCAGAAGACGACCTTGTCGCCCTCCTTGATCTTCTGGCCCCCGAGTTCGAGATCCATGGTGGCCGTCCGCCGGAAATGCATCACGGGGGTGACGTAGCGCAACATCTCCTCGACGGCGCCCGAGAGCAAGCTCCTGTCCCGGCGCAGCAGCTCCCACTGCTCGGGGTGGTCGAAGAACGCGGTCATGGCGCCCGACATCAGGTTCCGGGTCGTCTCGTTCCCCGCCACGATGAGGAGCATGAAGAAGAGGTCGAGTTCGAGCTGGTCCAGCTTCTCACCTTCCACCTCGGCGTCGATCAGCACCGAGACCAGGTCCTGGCGGGGCGCCAGGCGCCGCGCCGCCGCCAGCTCTTCGGCGTAGCTGAACACCTGCATGGCGGCCTCGCCCGGGTCCGCCCCTTCCACCATGTACTCGGGGTCGGCGGAACCGATCATGCGGTTCGACCATTCGAAGACCCGGCGCCGATCCTCCTGGGGTACGCCGAGAAGCTCGGCGATGACCAGCAGCGGGAGCTCGGCCGAGATCTCCTCGACGAAGTCGGCCGTACCCCGCTCGCACACGGCGTCGATGATGCCGTCGGCATACCCGATGATCTGTCGCTCCAGGTCTCGCACCAACTTCGGCGTGAAGCCCTTGTTGACCAGCCGGCGGTAGCGCGTGTGCATGGTCGGGTCCATGTTCAGCATCATCATCTGCTGCTGCGCCAGGGCGTCGCCTTCCATGTCGCCGAAGAGGGCGGAGCCTCGGTGCGAGGAGAAGTGCTCCCAGTCCCGGTTCACGGTGACGCAGTCGTCGTAGCCCGTGACCGTCCAGAACCCGCCCCGGGGGGAGGCCGGATCGGGGTGCCAGTAGACCGGGGCCTCCTGGCGTAGCTGGCGGAACCACTCGTAGGGGACGCCGGCGACGAAATTCTTGCCGTCTGTCAGGTCGATGTCCTCGAGCCGCATGGTGTCCATGGTCCCCCTTTCGGCCGGCCGGACCGGCCGACCAGGCGCTCGCCCCTCCCGGGGAAATTTCTAGAACGTGTGTCAGTGCTCAGCACCGATCATAGGCACACTGCTCGCTGCGGGTTCCGACGGACCGCCCGGGGCGTCCGGCCGCTCGCTCGCCCCGCCGAACCGATCGGCATCGGTTCGGCATCGCTTCGGCCGAATACGACCCTGTTACAGTCTCCCGCCGGAGCGGCCCTGACCTGCAGGGACCGTCAACACCGACAGACCACCGCCGAGGGTGTCCACATGTTCCTCGAAGAGAGCCCCGAACAGCAGCAGCTCCGTGCAGAGCTACGGGGGTACTACGCCGACCTGCTGACGGACGACATACAGGCCGGGCTCGACAAAGAGGGTCAGGGCGGCGAGGCCTGGCACCATTGCGTGAAACAGGTGGGCCAGGACGGCTGGCTGGGCATCGGATGGCCGACCGAATTCGGCGGGCAGGGGCGGCCGGCCACCGACCAATTCATCTTCTTCGACGAGACGCGGCGGGCCGGGGCACCGTTCCCGTTCGTCACCATCACCACCGTGGGCCCGACGATCATGCGCTACGGAACCGAAGAACAGAAGGCGTTCTTCCTCCCCAAGATCCTCTCGGGCGATCTGACCTTCGCCATCGGGTACACAGAGCCCGAATCCGGCACCGACCTGGCTTCGTTGCGGACCCGGGCCGTGCGCGACGGCGACGAGTACGTGATCAACGGGGCCAAGGTCTTCACCTCGGGTGCCGATCAGAGCCAGTACGTCTGGCTGGCGGTGCGCACCGATCCGGACGTGCCCAAGCACAAGGGAATCTCCATCCTGTGCGTCCCCACCGCCAGCCCGGGCTTCTCGTGGTCGATCATCAACACGGTGGGCGGCCTCACGACGACCGCCACCTTCTACGAAGACGTCCGGGTGCCGGTGGCCAACCGGGTGGGCGACGAGAACCAGGGTTGGCAGATGATCACCACGCAGCTCAACCACGAGCGGGTCGGCCTGGCCGCCTGGAGCGGCGTCACCATCTCCCTCTACGAGGAGATCGTCGAATGGGCCGCCCGCCACCGGACCAACGACGGGTGCACGCTGATCGAGCAGGGCTGGGTCCAGATGGATCTGGCCAAATGCCACGCCGAGCTCGAGGCGATGTGGCTGCTCAACTGGCGCATGGCGGTGCACGTGGCCCGCGACGAGCTCACCGGGGCGGAGTCCTCTTCCATAAAGGTGTTCGGCACCGAGCGCACCGTCGAGGTATGCCGCGTCCTCCTTGGCATCGTCGGCGCGGCGGGATACCTCACCACGGGCTCACCGGGCGCCGTCCTGCGGGGCCGGCTGGAAGCCACGGGCCGCCAGGCCCAGATCAACACCTTCGGGGGCGGCGTCAACGAGGTGCAACGTGAGATCGTGGCCACCGCCGGCTTGGGCATGAAGCGCGGCACGCGATGAGCGAGCGCTTCGAGGAGCTGGCTCCGTTCCCCGATCACAGCCCCGAGTTGGCGGAGCTGGTCGGGCAGGCGACGGGCGAACCGCAGTTGTCGCCGCACGCCGTGAACGCGCCGATGATCCGGCACTGGGTGGAGGCCATGGGCGACACGAACCCGGTCTACGTCTCCGCACCGGCGGCCGAGGCATACGGCTACGCGGAGGTGATCGCTCCTCCCGCCATGCTGCAAGCGTGGATCATGCGCGGCCTCCGGGCCACCCAGCTCGTCGAGAAGGCGCGTGCAACGGGCGCGACGGCGGACAGCGGCGAACCCAACGACGTCGCCATGCGATTGCTCGACGCCGAGGGTCTCACCTCGGTGGTGGCGACCAACTGCGAGCAGCACTACGACCGCCCCCTTGTCATCGGCGACCGCCTGCTGGTGCGCTCGGTCATCGAGTCCATCTCCGATCCGAAGCGCACGGGCCTGGGGACGGGCCGATTTCTCACCACCCGCATGGATTACACCGCGGTCACCGACGCAGATGTGCCCGAGACTCCGACCGCGGCGGAGATCGCCACGCTGGCGGAGGACGGCGAGCGGGTCGCCACCATGCGCTTCCGCATACTGAAGTTCCTTCCGCCGGCGCGCCAGGTTGTTGCCGAACGGCCGCCACGGCCGCGGCCGGCCAAGACGCAGGACAACGCGTTCTGGTTCGAAGGCGCGCGGGCCCACAAGCTCCTCATCCAGCACTGCACGTCGTGTGGCACGCTGCGCCATCCGCCCTTGCCGGCCTGTGCGAAATGCCAGTCCCTCGAGTGGGACACCGTCGAGGCCAGCGGTCGTGGCGTGCTCTACTCGTTCGTCGTGGTGCACTATCCCCAGGTGGCGGCCTTCGACTACCCGCTCCCCGTCGGCCTGGTGGAACTGGAGGAGGGCACGCGCGTGGTGGCGAACATCGACGGGATCGCTCCGGGCGAGCTGCAGATCGGCTTGGAGCTGCAGGCGACCTTCGTGGACTACGACGAGGAGTTGTCCCTGCCCGTGTTCGTCCCGGCAACGTCGGCCGGCGGTGAAGTGGCCTGATGGACTTCTCCCTCTCCGAAGAGCAGCAGGCCGTGGCCGAGGCGGCCACCACGCTTCTCACGGGCCTCGTCGACATCTCCCGTGTCGTGGCCGCCGAACAGTCGGAGGACGCGGTGGACCGCGACCTGTGGGCTGCCTTGGCCGGTGCCGACCTGCTCGGCCTGGCGGTGCCCGAACGCTACGGCGGCGCCGGCTACGGGCTGATGGAGCTGTGCCTGCTCCTCCAGGCCCAGGGCAATGTCGTCGCTCCGGTACCCCTGTGGGCCACGCTCGTGCTGGGAGCGTTGCCCCTGGCGCGCTTCGGGCACCCGGCACAACAAGGACGCTGGTTGCCCGGCGTCGTCGCCGGTGACGTGATGCTCACGGCCGCCCTGACCGGATGTGCCAACGGCGTGCATGCGCTCCCGAGCGTCGAGGCCACCCCGCACGTGGGCGGGTGGGCTCTGAACGGGATCGAGCTCGCGGTACCGCAGGCCCACCTGGCGGCGTGCATTCTGGTCCCGGCGCGGTCTCCCGACGGTCGCGTCCTCATTGCGCTCGTCAATCCGCGGAGCCCCGGTGTCTCGCTCGAGCGCGCGGTGACGACCAATCGCGAGATCCACCCCCATCTCCATCTGAACCATGTGAGCGTCTTGTCGGACGACGTCCTGGCCGGTCCCGAATCAGGCCGGGCGGTGCTCGACGACATGCTGGTGGCCGCGACGACCGCTCTGTGCGCCCTGCAGGTGGGGGTGTGCGAAGAAGCGTTGCGCCGGACTGCGGCGCACCTCAACCAGCGCACCCAGTTCGGTCGACCCTTGAGCACCTTCCAGGGCACCATGTTGCGGGCGGCCGACGCGGCCATCGACATCGAGGCCATGCGGGTCACCCTCTTGCGCGCGGCGTGGCTCTTCGACTCGGGGCGCGATGCCACCGACGCGGCCGGCGTGGCGAAGTGGCAGGCATCCGAGCGGGGTCAACGCACGGTGCACGCCACCCAGCACCTGCACGGAGGGCTGGGGGCCGACATCACGTACCCGATCCACCGCTACTTTCTCTGGGGCAAACAACTCGAACTGCTGCTCGGAGGGCCGAGCCTTCAACTGTCCCGTCTCGGCGAGCGGATTGCGGCCAATGCGATGACGGCCAATGCGAATACGGGCAATGCGAATACGGGCAATGCGAAGACGGGGGCCCCATCGTGACGAACGTCGTTTCCGATCTCACCTTCTTCGATGTCGCGATAGGAGACGAGCTGCCGACGCTCGTGCTGCCGATCACTCGGACCCTCATCGTGGCCGGAGCGATCGCCAGCCGCGACTACCAGGACGTCCATCACGATCAGCCGCTCGCCCAGGCGCGTGGATCCAAGGACATCTTCATGAACATCTTGACCACCAACGGGCTCGTCGGTCGCTTCGTCACGGATTGGTCGGGGCCGCGGAGCCGCCTCTCGGAAATCAACATCCGGCTCGGTGCGCCCAACTACCCCGGCTCCACCATGACGCTCACCGGTTCGGTGACCGAAAAGGGCCCGCTGGCGGCGGACGGGGAGAGCGGTCTCGCCATCGTGTCGATCCGGGGTGCCAACGAGCTCGGTGATCACGTCACCGGGACGGTGCATGTGGTGCTGCCCATGGAATTGCCCGAGGAATCGCCCATGGAATCGAAGGACATGACCAAGGGATGACCGCGGCCAAGCACTCCTTCTCGGGCCAGGTGGCCATCGCGGGCATCGGCGCTACCGAGTTCTCCAAGGACTCGGGGCGGTCTGAGCTCCGCCTGGCTGTCGAAGCGGTCGGCCTGGCGCTGGCCGAGGCGGGGATCGCGCCGAGCGAGGTGGGGGGCATGGTGACCTTCAGCGCGGACACCAATCCCGAGATCGACATCGCCCGCAGCCTGGGTATGGGGGACCTCACCTTCTTCAGCCGCATCCACTATGGCGGTGGGGCGGCGTGCGCCACCATCCAGCAGGCGGCTCTGGCGGTCCACGCTGGCGTGGCCGACGTCGTGGTCTGCTACCGGGCCTTCAACGAGCGCTCGGGGAACCGATTCGGTGCGGGTACCCAGGGGAGACCGCCGACGCCGAACGCCGAGAATGCCCACATGGCGTCCTACGTCCCGGTGGGCCTGCTCACGCCGGCTTCGTGGGTGGCCCTGGCGGCACAGCGCTACCTGCACGTGTACGGAGCCACCAGCGAGGACCTGGGCCGGGTGGCCGTGGCGGACCGCCGCCATGCCGCCACCAACCCCAAGGCGTGGTTCCACGGTCAGCCGATCACGCTCGAGGACCATCAGGCCAGCCGCTTCATCGTCGAACCGCTTCACCTGCTCGACTGCTGCCAAGAGACCGACGGGGGACAAGCGATCGTGGTGACCTCGCTCGAACGAGCGCGCGACCTGCCGACCACGCCGGTTGTCATCCGTGCCGCCGCGCAGGGTTCGGGGGCCGGTCAGGACATGATGACCAGTTACTACCGCGATGACCTCCTCGGCTTGCCCGAGATGGCAGTCGTGGCGCGCCAACTGTGGGAGACCTCAGGGTTGGGGCCGAAAGACATGCAAGCCGCGATTCTGTACGACCATTTCACGCCGTACGTCCTGTACCAGTTGGAGGAGCTCGGTTTCTGCGGCAAGGGTGAGGCCAAGGAGTTCGTCAAGGACGGACGGATCGAGCTCGGCGGCTCGCTTCCCATCAACACCCACGGCGGCCAGCTCGGTGAGGCCTACCTGCACGGCATGAATGGGATCGCCGAAGGGGTGCGCCTCGTGCGCCGGACGTCGTACAACCAGGTGCCCGATGTCGAGCACCTGGTGGTGACGGCCGGTACGGGGGTCCCCACCAGCGGATTGGTGCTCGGCGTCGACCGTTAGGTCCGTGGGTGAGCGCCCGGTCGCACCGCGCTTGCGCACCTGATGCACGTCCGGGCCGCCGGCCGGGCGGCCAGGCGTTCTGCCGCGATGGGTGCTCCGCATTGCTCGCACACCCAGTAGTTTCCGGCATCGAGCCGGCCCCGGGCGCCGTCCAGCTCGACCAGGTAGGCCCGGGCCTCGAGGACCAGCGCCGCGATCTGTGCCCGTTCGAACGCAACAGTCGATCCTTCGGGATCGTGTTCGTCGTCGCCGTTCGAGCCGGCCGACCCGGCCACGATCTCCTCGAATTCAATGGTCATGGCACTGATGCGGGCCAGCGTCGTCTCCCGCTCTGCGTCCAGAAGAGCACGGACGGCTGACACTTCCATCTCCCAATTGGTACACGGCGCCTGGGCCGACGGCGAACGCACCGTGCTGCGCCCTCGGCCCAGTTGGTGGGATTCGCCGCCAAGCTGACGTGGCCTCGAGGCCGCTTTGGGCCGTCTGGGAGAATGGAGGGATGGCGATCGTGTACCCGCCCGTCGATCCCCACCGCACCGGCATGCTCGATGTCGGCGATGGCAACGAGATCTACTGGGAGAGCTGTGGGAACCCCGACGGCAAACCTGCGCTGGTGCTGCACGGTGGTCCCGGATCCGGATGTACCACCGGCATGCGTCGCCTCTTCGATCCGCGGGCCTACCGTATCGTCCTCGTCGACCAGCGTGGCGCCGGCCGGAGCACTCCGCACGCCGGGGATCACTCGACCGATCTGTCGGCCAACACCACCGCGCACCTCATCGGCGACCTGGAGCGACTGCGCCAGCATCTCGAGATCGATCGGTGGCTCGTCTACGGCAGGTCGTGGGGCACGACGCTCGGATTGGCCTATGCGCAGTGCCATCCGGAACGGGTCAGCGAAATGATCCTCGCCGCCGTCTGTTTGACCCGCCGGTCCGATATCGACTGGCTCTACCACGGGCTGGGCCGGTACTTCCCCGCCGAATGGGAGCGCTTCCGCGACGGGGTACCTCCGGCGGACCGTGACGGCGATCTCGTCGACGCCTACGCCCGTTTGCTGAGCCATGCCGATGCGGGGGTGCGCCAGGCGGCCGCCCGGGCCTGGTGTGACTGGGAGGATGCAATCGTCGCGCTCGAGTCAGGTGGCGTCCCCAACCCGCGCTACGCCGATGCGTGGTTCCGCATGGGGTTCGCGCGGATTGTCACGCACTACTTCCGTCACGGCGCCTGGCTCACCGAAGATCAGCTTCTCTCCCGAGCGGATCTGCTGGCGGCGATCCCCGGCGTGCTGATTCACGGCCGGATGGATCTGGGCGGGCCACTGCAGGCGGCATGGGAACTGGCACGTGCCTGGCCCGCCAGCGAGCTCGTGGTCCTCGACGACGCGGGACACACCTCCGACGCCCTCGGTGCATGCGTGGTGTCCGCCACCGACCGGTTCGGCGTGAGCTGACGAGCCGGCATCAGTCGCGGTAGTTGATTTTCGAGCCTCGTCCCGACGCGGTCAGGTGAACCTGACTCGATCGGGTGAACCCGACTGGCTCAGGTGAAGAGAACGGAGATGCTCTCGCGATGAGCGATGCGGCGGATGGCCTCGCCGAAGAGACCGGCGACCGAGACGACCTCCACCTTGTCGGAGAGCGCAACAGGTTGTGTCTCGACGCTGTCGGTCATGAAGAGGCGCTGGATCGGACTGGCATCCAGCCGCTCCACGGCCGTGGCCGTGAGCAAGCCGTGGCTCACCGCGGCATAGACCGACGCCGCGCCGCGCTCGACGAGGACCCGGGCGGCATCGACCAGGGTGCCCGCCGAAATGGTGAAGTCGTCGACGATCAGTGCCGTGCGGCCTTCGACGGACCCGATGAGATCGATGATCTCGGCCGTCTCGGAGTGGTCCACGCGCCGCTTGTCCGCGATGGCCAGCGGCGCGTGCAGCCGGTCGGACCATTGGCGGGCCTTCTTGACGAACCCGGCATCGGGCGCCACGACGACAATGTTCGACAATCCGGCTCGGGCAATGGCATCGCACAGGACGGGGAGCGCGTACAGGTCATCGACCGGGACCTTGAAGAAACCCTGCACCTGAGGAGCGTGGAGATCGAGCGTGATGACGCGGTCCACACCCGCCGCCTCGATCGCATCCGCGCACACCCGGGCGCGGATTGAGACGCGTGGTTCGTCCTTCTTGTCGCCCTTGGCGTAGCTGAAGTAGGGCATGACCGCGGTGACCGAGGCGGCACTGGCCCGCTTGAACGCGTCGATCCAAAAGAGGAGCTCCATGAAGTTGTCGTTGGCGGGAAAGCTCGTTCCCTGGACGAGGAAGACGTCGCGTCCCCTGACGTTCTCCAGCACCCGGACGAAGAGGTTCCCCTCTGAGAACCGCAGTGTCTCGCTCGCACCCAGCGGGCAGTCGAGATACTCGGCGATGGCGCGGCCGAGCACCGGGCTGGCTGATCCAGCGAAGAGAAGAAGTTCCTCGGACATGTGTCAAAGCTACTTGCCCCGCTCGGGAGCAGAGGTCCTGCACGATGGACCGGTGAGGGCCTGCAGAGCCCGGCCCCGAGCCCCGACCCCGGCCCTAAGCCGGAGTCGTCCCGCCGATCACCAGGCGCAGACCGGCGTCGAGACTCTCTTGGGCCATGAGGTCGGCATGGCGCTCCTGCCAGACGCCGCTGGCCAAATCGCGTGCCAGCTGGGCGATGCCGGGCTCGACGAGTGTCTGGTCGAGGCGCGCGAACGCCGAGATGTTGCCCCGTGCGATCGGCGAGAGGTATTGCTCGGGTCGCCGCCAGTAGGCCGACGCAAAGCCATCGCTGCAGTCGGCCGGGGTCGCCACGATCTCGATCTGGTCCGTTTCGAGTGCGTCCAGCACGAGGTCGAGCGGGGTGTGGTCGGCCAGACCGAGAGCCGCCGGTACGTATTCGTTGAAGACCCAGAGGCTGTCGTGCATAGCGGGATCGAATGTGAAGACGACCTGCCGCGCCGCGACGCGACGGAGCTCGGTCAGACCCCGATGCGCGTCAGCCCAATGGTGCACCGTCATGAGGGCCAATGCGACATCGAAGGATTGGTCGGGGAACGGGAGGGTCTCAGCAGAAGCACGCACGACGGGCACCCGCCCGTCCCGTTGGCTGATCATGACGGCAGAGGGCTCGACGGCGACCATGGCCCGCTCATGTCGTTCGTAGGAACCCGTGCCGGCTCCGACATTGACGATGCGCCACGCATCCCCGACAGCAGCCCAGATCTGGGCTTCGATCCGGCGGTCCGGTTGGCGGAACGTGGCGTAGCCGCGGCCGATGGTGTCGTATTTCTGGGAGGACGCCATCAGATAACGCGATCCGTCACCGCGGACTCCAATGCTTGCGCCTCGTCGCTCTCCAGCAGCACGTAGGCGGCCCCCTTCTTCGGCTGCCAGAGGACCGGTTCAGTGCAGTTCCAACGCTCGGCTCGCAGGGACCGCTTGACGACCTTGTTGGTCATCGTCATGGGCAGAGCTGTCGTCACGCGCACGAACCGGGGTGCCCATTTGGTGCCCAGGTCTCCCTGCTCTTGGAGGAAGGCGGCAAACTCTTTGGGCTCCAACCCGGGGACGCCGGGGCGCAGTTGCAGGGCGGCCATCACCTGATCACCCACGACGGGGTCGGGAACGGCATAGACGGAAGCCAGTGCCACGGCGGGATGGCGCTGAAGAATGCGCTCGATCGGGGCGGAGGCGAAGTTCTCCCCGTCGACGCGGAGCCAGTCGTGATCACGTCCGGCGAAATAGAAGAAGCCCGCTTCGTCGCGATAGGCCAGGTCCCCGGTCCAATACCAACCCTGACGGAGGCGGGACTGCTGGGCCTCGTCGTTGCGCCAGTAGCCCTCGAAGTCGGCCCCCCCAGCCTTGGATACCAGCTCCCCGATCGCCTCGTCGGCGTTGAGGAGCCGGCCCTGGTGGTCGAACCGGGCCGGAGGGCACTCGGTACCGGTGGATGCGTCGAGCACGACCGTGCCCTCGGGGGCGCGTCCGAGGGCGCCCGGTGGCGTATCGGGCGTGCGGCCGACCGAGGCCCCGCCTTCGGTCGAGCCGTAGCTATCGGTGACCGGCACGCCGAAGCGCTCGGCGAACCGGATCACGTCGTCCGCCGACCCTTCGTTCCCAAAGACGCGCCGCAGCGGATTGTCGGTGTCGTCCGCCTGCGCCGGCGTGGCCAAGATGTACGCCAGTGGCTTCCCCACGTAATTGAAGTAGGTGGCTCCGGCGTCCCGCACATCGGGCAGGAACCCGGACGCGGAGAATCGCCCCGACGACGGGAGCGCAGAGGCCGCCCCGGCGACGATGGCGGGTCCCCACCCGGCCATCAGCGCGTTGGAATGGAAGAGAGGCATGGCGAGGTAGCAGACATCCGCCGCGGTGAGCGCTTGCCGCTCAGCCATGATGCGGCCGATGCGCGCCAGTCGGCCCTGCGTGCACAGGCACGCCTTCGGTGCGCCCGATGTTCCCGACGTGAACAGGAGGTAGCCGAGTGTCTGCGGCGAGATGTCCGTGTCAACCACGTCGGCGGGCGTCACACCGTGGAACGTCTCGAGTAGCTGCTGGGCCGGCTCCGAATCGAGAACCAGGACCCGGTCACTCGACGACCGGACCGTCCCGAGCGCCCCTCCGACGGACGCGCCGTCGAGCAGGGGGAGCGAACCGGAGTCGGTCACGAGGAGTTGGCATTCGGTGTGGCTCAGATCGCGAATCAGCTCGTCGCCCCTGTGAGTGGGATTGGCTCCCACGACGACAGCGCCGGCCAGAGCGGCCGCTTCCAACCAGAAGATGAACTCGGGCACGTTCTCGAGCAGCACGGCCACATGAAACGGACCGGGGGATCGATGCGCATGCAGCCAGGCGGCGCGTCGGGCCGCCTGGACGACCACCTCGGCGTGGGTGAGGCGAAGGTCCCCGGCGATCAGGCCGATCGATGTGCTGTCCGCTTGGTGTATGACTGCCTCGGCAATCGTCTGGGGCTGGTCCATCACACCTCCCAACGCGTTGACCTGGGCTGGAGTACCCATTATTGGAACACGTTGCATTTTAGTCGATGTCGTGTTACCTTCGCTGGAGCGCGCCTCGGGGCTGGTCCGCGGCGCCATACGGGAGGACGTGTTCGCCCCATGGAGTTCGGAATTTTCAACGCCGCATGCCTACTGCCCAAGTACCGCGCCCTGCACGGCGACGCGGCCGAGCACGACCGCATCATGGACGAGGTGGCATTTATCGTGGCGGCCGACCAGGCTGGGTTCAAGTACACCTGGGCCTCCGAGCACCACTTCCTGACCGACTACTCGCATCTGTCGGCCTCCGAGTCGTTTCTTGCGTTCGTGGCGGCCAAGACCTCGAACATCCACCTCGGCTCGGGCATCTTCAACATCACGCCGCCCGTCAACCACCCGGCACGTATCGCCGAGCGCGTGGCCATGCTCGACCACCTCTCGGAGGGGCGGTTCGAATTCGGTACCGGCCGCGGATCGTCGACCACCGAGCAGCGCGGCTTCGGGATCAACGACCCCGACCTCACCCGGGAGATGGTGGCCGAGGTGCTGCCGCAGATCGTGCGCATGTGGAAGGACGAGGAGTACAGCTACGACGGGAAGTTCTTCAGCATGCCGCCCCGCAACGTGCTCCCCAAGCCGTATTCGGCACCGCACCCTCCGATCTGGATGGCGGCAGGCAGCCCCTCCACCTTCGACCTGGCCGCCGAGTTGGGGGTCGGCGTCCTCTGCTTCGGGTTCTCCACGCCGGACCAACTGACACCACTCGTGGCGCGCTACAAGGAAAAGGTCCAGGACTGCACGAACCCCGTTGGCGGGTTCGTCAACAACAACGTGATGATCACGACCCAGATGATCTGCATGGAAGACGGCGCCAAGGCCCGGGCCGCCTTCTTGGATTCGGAGTCGAACTACCACCTGAGCCTGGTGTTCCGCTACCTCGACACCTTCCCCAAGCCGCCCGGACTTCCTGAATGGCCCGAGATCATCCCGGGCATGGACGCCGCAACCCTGGACGCGGTCATTGCTTCGGGGAGCATTGCCGTCGGCACGCCCGATGAAGTGAGCAAGGCCATCGACAACTACAGCCTCACGGGTGCCGACCAGCTCTCTTTCGGGATGCTGTCCACATCGATTTCACGCGAGACCTGCTTGGAGGCCGTCGAGACCTTCGGGAAGCACGTCCTCAAGAACTTCGACAAGGACCCGGTCCACAGCACGACGAAGCAGCGGTTGGCGGCGGCCGTCTCCTGAGCCGGGGCACCGGGCCCACAGCAGGTCATCACAAACCCACACCACCCAATCGGTCGGTACCACAGTTGGAGCAGCGCGGATGGGCGAGTCCCGAGGTCGGATTGACTATCGCTGCGTTCATGGTTGGAGCGGAGCCATGGTGGCGTGCATCTTGACGAATCGCATCACGGGCGCGGTTTCAATGTGGGTGAGGCCGTCAAGTGTGGTCATTTCGCCGATGAGGTACTCATAAAGCGAGCGGTCGTCTGGGCAGACGAGTGCTGCGATCAGATTGGTGGATCCGGTGGTGGCGGCGACAAAGGGAAATTCGGGGCGACTGGCCAAGGCCTGTCCGACGTCTTTCAGATTTGTGGGGGTCACCGACATCCACAGCAGGGCCTGAGAGCGGATCCCATAGGCGTCGCTGGCGAGGTCCAAGTCGAAGAAGAGGACGCCTGAGGCCATGAGTTCTTCGACTCGCCGTCGGACGGTCGACTCGTGCCAGTGCGTGCGGGCTGCCAACTGCCGATAGAGAGCACGGCCGTCGTCCGCAAGAGCCTGGACGAGCGGCCAGTCGGAATCCTGCAGCGTGGCCTTCGGGTGATCGATCGACGGCAAGTCCCGTACGGGGGAGAGGAGTTGGGCAATCTCCCCACGGCTGAGGTGGCTCGGGCCAGGCGGAGCCGATATTCCAGTGGAGAAAAGGTGGAGGAGGCAGTAGGCCTCGAGGGCGACGACCTGACGGCCGACCGAGAGCTGGCTGAGTAGCAGTGGGGCCCGCTCTCCGCGGTCACGGGAGTGAATCGTGGTGACGATCTCGGTTCCCCCCGAGGTCAGCTGCACCCAGGACGTGTCCGGATGTTGGGCCAATTTGGTGGCGACGGAAGGTGCGGATCCCGGAGCGCAACGGATGCGGACGGCCCAGTCGGACTGGCCGAGCCGCTGGGAGTCGAGTTGGCCGACAACACGCAGGATCCGGGCGTCGAACAGGCGTCGGTAACGACGGGAAACGGTCTGCTCGGAGGATCCGAGGACCTCGGCCAAGCGGCTGAACGGCGCACGGGGGTCGATGTAGAGAGCTTGGATGATCCTTCGGTCTAGGACATCAGTGTTGATGGATTCCATGTAATTGACCGTAGTTGATGGAGTAAACAGGCGGATATCATTAAACCAATGGCGGCACGTCGGCCGGGAGAGAAGGCTGTCGGCATGGAAAAGAAGTGGTGGACCCTGGTCGTGGTGTGCGCAGCCACCTTCATGTTGCTGTTGGACATCACCATCGTGATCGTCGCCTTGCCGACCATCCAGTCGGAACTGCACGCCAGCTTCACCGACGTGCAGTGGGTCATCGACGCCTATGCCCTGACGCTGGCTTCGGTGCTGCTGACCGCCGGTTCGCTGGCCGACCGGTACGGGCGCCGACTCCTGTTCAGTATCGGCCTCATCGTCTTCACCCTCGGCTCGCTGCTCTGCGGGGTGGCCCAGTCGCCGCTCATGTTGATCCTGTCCCGCAGCGCCCAGGGCATCGGCGGGGCGATCCTGTTCGCCACCTCGCTGGCTCTTCTGGCTCAGAGCTTCCAGGGCAAGGAGCGGGGGATGGCCTTCGGAATCTGGGGTGCGGTCACCGGAGTGGCCGCCGGACTCGGACCGGTACTGGGCGGGGTCATCACCACCGGCATCAGCTGGCGGGGCATCTTCTTGGTCAACCTGCCGGTCGGCGTGGCCGCGCTTGTCGTCACCCGGTGGCAGGTGGATGAGTCCAAGACGCCGCACGCCAGTCGGCCGGACTGGGCCGGATTCGCCACGCTCACCGCCGGGCTGGTCAGCTTGGTCTATGGCCTGATCCGCGCGGGCGAGATCGCCTGGAGCGACGAAGGGGTCGTGATCTGTCTCGCCCTCGCCGCTGTGTTCTTCGTTGTGTTCGTTGTGCTGGAGCGTCGAGCCGACCACCCGCTGTTCGACCTGTCGCTGTTCCGTATCCCCACCTTCAGCGGTGGATTGGCGGCGGCCTTTGCCATGAACGGTTCGCTCTATGCGATGTTCTTGTACCTCGTCCTCTACCTCCAAGACGACCTCGGCTACTCCGCCTTGGCGACCGGTATGCGGATACTGCTCATTAGTGGGACGTCCATTGTGGCGTCGATGTTCGCCGGGGTGTTCAGCGAACGCATGCCCGTCCGTTGGCTTATCGGGCCGGGACTACTGCTGGTTGGTTTGGGTTTGCTGCTGATGACCGGACTGGACGGCAGCAGTTCGTGGACCCACTTGATCCCTGGCTTCATCGTGGCCGGCGTCGGCAGCGGGATAGTCAACCCGCCACTCGCATCCACGGCCGTTGGCGTCGTTGCCCCCCAACGCTCCGGCATGGCCTCAGGCGTCAACACCACCTTCCGGCAGATCGGCATCGCCACCGGTATCGCCGTCTACGGGTCGGTCTTCGCGTCCGCTCTCCGCCAGAAGTTGGGTCAAGACCTGGCGAGCACCCCCTCTCTCCACGAGCACCTGCCCCGGATCGTCGCCGCCGTGCAGCAGGGCAACCTCGCCCAGATCTTCGACACAACGCCGCAATCGCTGCGGGGACCACTCGCCGTGGCCGTCCACTCCAGCTTCGCCGGTGCACTCGACGTTCTGCTCGTCGTCAGCGCTGTCCTGGCCCTCGTCGGCGGGGCCTGTTCCGGTGCCCTCATCCGACGTCGCGACTTCGTCGTCTCACACCACCAAGCGACACCGGCACCGACAGAGTCACTGGGCTCGCCTAGTTGACGAGGGCACGAGCAGGACCGGCGCGCTCAGGACAAAAGGAGTGCACCGGCGACACAGCGCCGGTAGATCTCAGCGGCGATCTCCTCGGGCGAGCGGTCTCCCACCTCGACCCGATGGCGCTCGTCGAGCTCGTTTGCCTCGAACATCTTCCAGAGATCCTCGATCACCGTCTCGTTGGCCAGAGCCCCGAAGTGCTCCGGTTCGGTCGTGCGGGACTGGGCGCGCGAGAGAACCACCGAGAGGGGGGCCCGGAGGACGGCGTAGTTGATGTCGATCCCCAGTGGCTCACAGGCATTGACGAAGAGGTCGAGCATGAACGGATAGAGGATCCCGTCGGCCACGGTGAAGTAGCCGCCGGCCGTGAAGGTGGCTACGGCCGATGCGGCAGCGGCGAGGACGACCCGGTTCTGTCGGTGGGCTTCCTCACGCCACGGCTCGAGGGCTCCCGAGCGGACTTTGGCGAAGAACCAATCGAGATCGAGGCACACCGAGAGCGGCGCCAGATCGGCGATCAACGGTGAGACGGTCGTCTTGCCGCACCCCGGAGAGCCGGTGAGGAGGAGCAGTTGACCCGGTGGCATCGCACCCCATCATCGCGTGACCACGTCGGGGGGTGGGGATGACCAGCTCGGAGTACCCGCCGGTCAGGTCGTGGCGCTCGTGGATGCCGCGCCGTCGTCGGCCGTCACGATGGCCGTGGCCCAGGTGTAGTCGGGCTTGCCGCTCGGGGAGCGCTCGACCTTGTCGACGACATACAGGCGCCGGGGCAATTTGTACCCGGCGATGCTGGTGCGGCAGTGGGCCTGCACGCTCTCGAGACTGGGCGGTTCGTGTCCCACGCGCGGCTGGATGATGGCGGCGACCGTCTGGCCCCAGCGCTCGTCCGGGGCGCCGCAGACGATGGCGTCCATCACGTCGGGGTGCGAACGCACGGCCGACTCGACCTCTTCGGGGAAGATCTTCTCGCCGCCCGAGTTGATGACGATCGAGCCCCGGCCGAGCAGGGTGATCGACCCGTCGGCTTCGACTGTGGCGAAGTCACCGGGCACGACGTACCGGGTGCCCCGAATGGTCAGGAAGACTTCCGCCGTCTTCTTCGGGTCGTTGTAGTAGCCCTGAGGGATATCGCCCGAACGGGCGATCTTGCCGATGACGCCCGAGCCGGGCTCGACGGGTTCGAGATTCTCGTCGAGAACGATCGACTGGCCGAGAGCATGCACCGTCGGCCCGCTCTTCATGGCCGTGTTCCCGGCCGACACGACGGTCATCCCGTTGTTGCCGCCTTCGGACGATCCGATGGCGTCGGTGATCATGATGTTGGGCAAGCGGGCGAAGAACTGGTCCTTGACCGGTGCGCTGAAGAGGGCGGCGGAGGAGACGACGGCGAAGAGGGTGGAGAGGTCATGATCAAATCCGGGATCATCGAGCGACTCGATCAACGGTTTGCCCATGGCATCTCCGGTGATCATGATGGAGTTGACCCCTTCGTTCTCCACCAGGCCCCATACTTCGTGTGGGTCGAATTTGGCCATGAGCACGACCTTCGAACCGACGAAGCTCCGGCCCATCACCGCCCACTGCGTGGCGCCGTGCATCAAGGGCGCCACCGGCAAATGGACCGAGGTGTCGTTCGCGCCCCGCCCGACCATCTCACCCGCGTCCAGCCGCGTATTGGTGAGGGGATCGGTGCCGCCGCCGAGGGCGTAGAAGACGTCTTCGTGGCGCCAGACCACGCCCTTGGGCATGCCCGTCGTTCCCCCCGTATAGAGGATGTAGAGGTCGTCCGCCGAGCGTGGACCGAAGTCACGCTCGGCAGACTGGTCGGCCAGCGCGTCCTCGTACGCCACCGCATCGGCGGTCGGCATCGGTGCATCGGTTCCGTCCTCAATGACGATGACGTGATGCAACTCGGGCAGGTCGGGCACGAGTGCGGCGACGAGGGGGGAGAACTCGCGTTGGTGCACGAGTGCCTTCAGGTCGGCGTTAGTCAGGAGGTACCGCAACTCGTCCTTGACGTAGCGGTAGTTGACGTTGATCCACACGGCGCGGAGCTTGAAGACCGCCCAGGCCGTCTCGACCCACTCGACACTGTTGTAGGCGTAGATCCCCACGTGGTCGCCCGGGCCGATCCCCTGCGCGGCCAGATGGTGGGCCAACTGGTTGGCTCGGGCCTCCATCTGGGCGTACGTGCGGCGCTTCCCGTTGGCGATCAGGTACTCACGCTCGGGATAGGCGTCGACAGCCGCCTCGAAAAGGTTGGCGAGGTTGCACTCCATTGGGCGAAGATTAGAACAGGTTCTCATTCTGGTCGCAAGGTGATGGCGACCAGGTGACGCCTTCAGGTGACATGGCGGGGCGGTACGCTCTGACCCCGACCCGGGACACCGGTTGAGCGACACGGAAGGAGGCGCATGGCTCAGGTCACGGTCTTCGTGGACGATGTCGTTGCCGGCCGGCTGCCCTCGCTCTGCGTCAAGGAGGGCGTCCCGACCGAGGACCGCCTAACCGTGCATCACGCCGTCGGAGAAACCGGGCTCGGCTTCGCCTGGCTTCTGCTGCTTTTAGGTCCGGTCGGCTGGGTCTGTCTCGTGATCATCGCTCTGTCACGCCCCGCCGCCCCTACCGTGTCGGGGAGGTTGCCGTTTTCCGAGTTCGCCTACCGCAGGCTCCTCGTGGCACGACGCATGGAGCGCATCTGGTTCGGCGCGGCGGCGGTGACCGGGGTGCTCGCGTTCGTCGTCCTGGTGCTCAGCTCCGGAGACCATGCCACGACCGCCATCGCCATCGCGCTCGGGGCGGCCGCGTTGGGCAGCCTGGTCAAGGCCGGGCTGGAGTCCCGACGAGCGCGTCACACCCTCGTCCGGCTGGAGTTGGATGGGTCGCGACGCTGGGTCACGATCTACGGGGTCCATCCGGACTTCGCAAACGCCGTCGTGGCGGCGCAGGCGGAACAGGCGGCGCTCTCGGCGCGTCAGATCGCCGACGCCCGGGCCGGTGTCGTCCCCGATGCGCTTCTTTGAGCACCTGACGCCCATCGGGTCCAGCCGACTCCGACTACCCTTCGCCCCATGACCTACCCCGTCGCCGAAGTTCGCGAGATCGCCGCTCCCGCCGAGTCGGCGTGGGCGTTGGTGGCCGACCTGCCCCGGATGGGGGAGCTCTCGCCCGAGAACGTGGGTGGATCGTGGCTGAACGGGGCGACCGGCCCGGCTCTGGGCGCGGTCTTCACCGGCACGAACAAGAACGGCGTGCGCCGGTGGTCGACCAAGGCGACGGTCATCGACTGCACCCCGGGGAGATCCTTCGAGATCGCCATCTCCAGTGGGCCGATGGCCATCGCCAACTGGCGCTACGAGTTCGAGGAAACCGCAGATGGCTGCCGGGTGACGGAGTCCTGGGCCGACCATCGCGCCGCCTGGATGCGTGTGGTGAGCCGCCCGCTCGGTTCGCACAACGCGGCCCATGCCAAGAGCGAGATGGCGGCCACCCTGGCCAATTTGGCTGTCGCCCTCGAGACGTAGCCTCGAGCGCTACGTCTCACCCTGCGCCTGCAGCCGGCGCACCACGTGGCCGGCCGCCGCTGCGTCCCCGGGCCCGTCCCGCGCCTCGAGGTGGTTGACCACAGCCAGGCGATGAGCCTCGTCCACGTTCCCGCCGTACTTGAACTTCGCCGAGACCGACTCGACGGCGATGCTGATGCCGAGGATGGAGAGGAGCTTGCCCGCATGCGCCTCGGCGGGATCGACGATGCGAACCTCGGGTTGGAGGGCGCGCAGCTGCTGTCGCAGCACGGTGGCGACGGCGCCGGGCGACGCCCGCTCATCGTGGACGGTGGCCGTCCCGGTCACCTGCACGGCGGCGTAGTACGTCGTGGGTATGCCGCGCCCGGGATCCTCGTCGCCGATGGCCTTCCAGTCCGAGGGGATGAAGGCCCAGTCTCCGGCCACGCTGAGGAGGACGCGCGGATTCTCGGCTACGGCACCGAAGAAAGGGTTGGTGCGCACCAGATGGAGGTGCACCGTGTCGCCGTCGAGCAGGAACTGGGTCGGCACGACGACGGGGACGTCGCGTCTCCGCCCGGCGGCGACCAGGTGGCCGAAGCTGTTGGCGGCGAGGAAGGGGCGCCACTCCGCCTCACCGAAGGTGGCGTCGACCGGAGCGGTGTACATCACGAAAGTCTGGCACTCAGGTGGCGAGCAGTTCCTCCATGGACTCGGCCCGGTGACGCTTGTAGTCGACCTTGCCGTTGGGGGCGCGCCCGATGGTGTCGACGACCCGCAGGCGGCGGGGGGCCTTGTAGCCGGCGAGTCGTTCCTTGACGTAGGCGATGAGCTCGATCTCGGTGGGCGCCGTGCGCGCACCGCCGCCCCCGTCGTCGGCCCCGTCCGCCAGCTCGATAACACCCACGATCTGCTCCCCGAACCTCTCGTCGGGGATGCCCACGACGACCGCGTCGCGCACCGCGTCGTGGGTCTTGAGGATCTCCTCCACCTCTTCGGGGAAGATCTTCTCCCCGCCCGAGTTGATGCAGACCGAGCCGCGCCCGAGCAGGTGGATGGTGCCGTCCTCGTCGACCTGGGCGAAATCGCCCGGGATCGAGTAGCGCACGCCCTCGATGACCTTGAAGGTCCGCTCGGACTTCTCGTCGTCCTTGTAGTAGCCGAGAGGATTGCGGCCGCCGAGGGCGAGCACGCCGATCTCGTCGGAACCCGGGGCCACCTCCCCGCCGTCGTCGGTCAGCACCTTGACCTCGGGCCCGAGGGTGAACTTGGCCGTGGCCGCCGCGTTGCCGGCTCCCGAAACCGACATGCCCATGCCCAATGCCTCCGACGAGCTGAAGGCGTCCACGAGCAGCATGCCGGGATGATGCGCCAGCAACGCCTCCTTGATCGACTCGCTCCACATCGCGCCGGACGAGACCATCAGCATGAGGGAGCTGAGGTCCCAGTGGCCCGGCTGGGCATCGAGGGCGGTCAGGAGTGGGCGCGAGAAGGGATCGCCCACGATGACGAGTGCATTCACCTTTTCCCGCTCGACCGTATCGAGGACCTCGACCGGGTCATAGCGGCGGCTCTCGACGAGCGCGATCCGGCCGCCCTCGGTGAGCGTGGTGTTGGCGGTGAACCAACCCGTGCCGTGCATCAGGGGCGGGGCGGGCAACAGGACGAGCGTGCCCGGATTGGATTCGAACGAGGCGCGCACCCCATCGAGCCCGCCATCCTCGGGGTAGTGCCGGGCGCCGCCCGCGATGAGCTTGACGAAGAGGTCGTCCTGTCGCCACATGACGCCCTTCGGCATGCCCGTGGTGCCGCCGGTGTAGATCATGAGAAGGTCGTCGCCGCTGCGACCCCACGGCGCGGCGGTGCGGGTGGTGGCCGACTTGGCCGCCACGTCGTAGGGGGTGGCCCAGTCCGGGCAGGGCCCGGTGCCGTCATCGACCCACAACCATCCTCTGACGTCGGGGACCCGGTGCCGGATCCCCTCGATCCGCTCGGCGAAGGCGCCGTGGAAGACGACGGCCACGGCGTCGGCGTTGCTCCACAGGTAGGTCAGCTCGTCGTCGCCGTAGCGGTAGTTGGTGTTGACCGGGACCAGGCCGATCTTGACGATGGCGAACGCGGTCTGCAGGTACTCGGGGCAGTTGTAGAGGTAGATCGCCACCTTGTCCTGCCGGGCGACGCCGAGGTCGAGGAGGTACTGGGCCACGCCGTCCGCGCCCCGGTCGAACTCACGCCAGGTGACCTGCCGGCTGCCCTGGGTGACGGCAAGGGCGTCGGGCTGTATGTCGGCCACGGTCTCCCATACGTCCCCGTAGTTCCAGTTCGTCATCGCACGCTCCTGAGCTGGGACTCCTGACGCCCCGCAGCGGGGCACGCCGCAGCCTACGCTTCCGAGGTGGATCTCGGCCTCCCAGGACAAGATGATCCCCGCCGGGCCGAGGTGCGGGGCTGGCTGGCGGCGCATCCGCATCCGTCGGGACGCCAACTCGCCGAGGCCGGCTATGTGGTCCCGCATTGGGCGTCCCCCTTCGGGCGCGACGCCGA
>Ga0302325_10006433_pt1 | contig 26411 bp, 21 predicted proteins | sample Palsa_T0_2_FD_201948 | JGI IMG/M metagenome (GOLD analysis project Ga0302325, IMG submission 201948) | Peat permafrost microbial communities from Stordalen Mire near Abisko, Sweden - Palsa_T0_2 | ecosystem: Environmental > Terrestrial > Soil > Palsa > Peat permafrost | place: Sweden: Abisko... | reverse complement strand
GTTCCCAGTCTCGTGATCGGGCCGATTCTCATCATGCTTTTCGCCATCAAACTGCGCTGGTTCCCGGTCGCGCTGTGGGCCTCGCCGTGGCACGCCATTTTGCCGATGCTGACCCTGGGCCTCTATTTTTCCGGCCGCGTGGCGCGGTTGATGCACGAGGGCATGCTGGCCACGCTGCACTCCGAATTCATCACCACCGCGCGCGCCAAGGGATTAAGCGAAACGGCCATTCTCCTCCGGCATGCCTTTCGCATCGCGGCCCTGCCGGTGCTCTCCTATTCGGGGCCGATGCTGGCGGATTTGTTGACGGGGTCCTTCGTCGTTGAGAATCTGTTCCAGATTCCGGGTCTCGGAGTCTTCATGGTCAACAGCTCGCTCAACGCCGACTACACGATGGTCGTGGGCCTGGTGTTGCTCTACGCCGCCCTGCTGCTGGCGCTGAATTTGGCGGTGGATTTCGCCCACTGCCTGCTGGACCCGCGCGTGCGTTATGATTGACCGACTCCATCTCAGTCCCAATCAAAGGGCGTGGCGGCGCTTTCGCCGCAATCGCGGAGCGGCCGCGGCGCTGATCGTGCTGCTGGGTTTGATCGCGCTGATTCTGTTCTGGCCGCTGTGCCGGCTTGCGCCCGCCGCCGCCGTACTGCCCAAAGCCATGTCGCATCCGCCGGACACCATTTCCGACGCGCAATTCGCGCCGCCTTGTTGGGAGCATTGGTTCGGCACCGATGCGCACGGACGCGACCTCTTGAGCCGCGTGTGCCACGGCGCGCGCATTTCGCTGCTGGTCGGATTGGTGGGCGCGGCGGTCAGTTTGGTCATCGGCGTTTTGTGGGGCGCGGTGGCCGGTTATGGAGGCGGACGCCTGGACAGCTTGATGATGCGTTTTGTGGATGTGCTCTATGCGATGCCCACGGTGGTCTTCGTCATCGTCCTGATCACGGCTCTCAACGCGGTCTTGGGCAAATGGCAGGCCGGCCCGCACGGCCTTTCCGAAGAGAAGGCGCGGCTGCTGCAATTTGCCGGTTTGTTTGTGGGACTGGGAGCGGTCTCCTGGCTGACCATGGCGCGAATCGTGCGCGGCCAGGTGTTATCGCTGCGGCGCCGCCCGTTCATTGACGCCAGCCTCGTCCTGGGCGCGAGCCACGCGCGAATCATCTGGCGGCACATTCTGCCCAACGTCTATGGCGTGATCATCGTATATTTGACGTTAATGATCCCCTCGATCATTCTTTACGAATCGTTCCTGAGTTATCTGGGCTTGGGCATCCAGCCGCCGCAGGCCAGTCTCGGTTCCCTCCTCGCCAGCGGCGCCGAGCAAATCAACCCCATTCGGATTTACTGGTGGCTGATCGTCTTTCCGGGCGTGGCGCTGGCGCTGACATTGCTGGCCCTGAGCTTCGTCGGCGACGGCCTGCGCGACGCTTTTGATCCGCGCGGGGAGGGTTAGAAACCGGCCTGGGCGCGCGACATTTTGAGGAATTGAATGGGAGTCATAATAGGGATGCCAAATGGTTTTCGTAACGCCAGCAGATCGCGATCGTTACTTACGATGGCATCAGCTCCAATTCGGAGTGCGCAGGCCAGATAACGATCGTCTCTTACATCGCGGCTGCGTTGCTTGCCGAGAGGCGCGCCTTCAACGAATTGGGCCACAGTGAGAAGCCAGGAGAGGAAGGGTTGGGGGTCAACGCCCCGGTTTTCTTCGGCGAGCCGGCGCGGAATACGGTCGCTGTATTCCTTCCAAATTTCATCGGTCACGAATAACGTGGCGCGCCCAGACGCGACGACGTCCAAACAGGACCTCGGGTTGCCTCCCCACCCGATGGCGGATATCAGCACTCCGCAATCGAGAACGACACGAATCATTTATGGGCCGACGCTTTGCGTTCAGTTTCGCGCTCTGCCCGGATCGCGCGTTCCACGCGTTGTTCGATTTTTCGCGTAATTGGCTCTTGGGGTAACTTGGCCGCGATCTCGCGCCACTCGTGATAGGCAGCCGCCATCTCCTCACGCGCCAGCGCCCGCAACCCCGCTCGCACGACCTCACTCGCGTCCCCGTAAAGACCAGAGCGGACACGGCGCTCGATGGATCCCTTCAGTTGACGGGTCAGAGAGACATTCAGCGTTTTGGTCGCCATAATACCGCAAAACTACCCCACAAAACGGAGTCTGGCAACGTTCGATCCGCGCTCGGAGAATTAAATAAACTCGTTGATCAAGTTCTCCAGGAATTCCTGGCGTCCGCTGCTGTTCGCCGCTGGTTCGCCTTTCTTGAGCATGTATTTCTCCAGCGCCTCGAAACTGCTCCGGCCTGATTCGATTTCCTTGCCGATGCCGCTGTCCCAGGAGATGTAACGTTGCCGCACAAATTCCGCCAATCGCCCGTCCTGGCGGATGGCGGCCGCAATTTTGAGTCCGCGCGCAAAGGCATCCATGCCGCCGATGTGCGCGTAAAACAAATCCTCCGCCTCAAAACTCTCTCGCCGCACTTTGGCGTCGAAATTCACGCCGCCCGTGGTCAGGCCGCCCGCGTTCAAAATGGAGAGCATGCACTGCGTCGTCAGGTAGATGTCGGTTGGGAATTGGTCCGTGTCCCAGCCCAGGAGCAAGTCGCCCGTATTGGCGTCAATGGAGCCGAGCGCGCCGGCGGCGGCGGCCACTTCCAATTCATGCTGCATAGTGTGGCCGGCCAGCGTCGCGTGATTGGTTTCCAGATTCAGCTTGAGATGGTCCAGCAAATCGTATTCGCGCAGAAAATTCAGGCAGGCGGCCGCGTCGGAATCGTATTGATGTTTGGTCGGCTCCTTGGGCTTTGGCTCGATATAAAACTGGCCCTTGAAACCGATTTTCTTTTTGTGCTCGACGGCCATGTGGAGGAATTTCGCCAAATGGTCCAATTCGCGTTTGAGATTGGTGTTCAGCAGCGTGGAATAACCCTCGCGCCCGCCCCAAAAGACATAGCCGGCCCCGCCCAATTGATGTGTCACCTCCAGCGCTTTTTTGACTTGCGCGGCGGCGTAGGCGAAGACGTCGGCATTGCAACTGGTGGCCGCGCCGTGGGCAAAGCGGGGATGGGCGAACAAACAGGCCGTTCCCCAAAGCAGCCCGATCCCGGTGCGTCGCTGCTCTTCCTGAAGAACTTTGGCGACGGCGTCGAGGTTTTTGTTGGTTTGCGAAAGCGTCGCGCCCTCGGGAGCCGCGTCGCGGTCATGGAAGGCGTAAAAGGGCGCGCCCAGTTTTTCAAAAAACTCGAAGGCCACGCGCACCCGGCGCCAGGCGTTATCGAGCGAATCGCTGTTGTCATCCCAGGGGCGATGGATGGTGGGCGCGCCGAACATGTCGCTGCCGCGCCCGCGGAATGTATGCCAATAAACAACCGAGAACCGGAGATGCTCGCGCATGGTGCGCCCGGCGACGACTTCCTGCGCGTTGTAATGTTTGAAGGCGAGCGCATTCTTTGATGTAGGGCCTTCGTATTGGATTCGTGAGATATTAGGGAATGCAGATGCCATAAAGTTCGTCGGGCCATTTGCTAAGGCAAAAGCTCCCCAGCCGCAATCAGAAAAGCATCGCCGAAAATTCGGGATTTGGCGCGCCGGCTGTGGCAGGCTTCGGATCATGGCTGAAACGCTTTCCGTACGGCTGGACAAATGGCTATGGGCCGTGCGTGTTTTCAAAACACGCGCCCTGGCTTGCGCGGCCTGCCGCCAGGGCCATGTCACCATTTCCGGCCAACCCGCCAAGCCATCGCGCGAGGTCCGCGTCAACGACGTTCTGGTCGTGCGCAAAGACAACCTTACGCGCCAATTCAGGGTCTTGGAGTTGCTCGATCACCGGGTCGGCGCGCCCAAAGCCAGGGAGTACGCCGAGGATCAAACCGCGCCATCGGAATTTGAGAAACAGCGCGAACCGAATTTTCGTCCCTTTTTCTTCCGCCCCAAAGGATCGGGCCGGCCCACGAAAAAGGAGCGGCGCGACATGGGCCTGCTGTCAGATTAGGACGCTCGTTCTATTTGGACTGCGTCCCCGATTCAGATACGAGGAGAATCCGCGTTTCCCCTGTGAACATCAAGAACAATTAGGCTTAACCCACCACTATTTTTCAGTACTCTTTCACTATTTTCACTGACAGTTGCCACTCCTGATTCAGAGAGAATTCGGACAGCTCTTAAGAGGTGAAAGAACGATGCGCCAGACGCGTTGAGATAAAATTTGACGGTGCATCAATCGCTCTCAGCCGCCGCGACTGCGGCGATTAGCCGACGGCCTTCTCATGCCTTTGCTCATTGCTCTTGGAGAATGTAAAACCTTTGTGGCACATTGCCAGTCACGGTGTTGGTGACGGTAATTGAGAAATTCCCGCTGGCGCTCAAAACATTAGTCGCAACGGGCGTCCACTGGCTCAATGGCACGATAAGGTTCGTGCTCGTTAGTACATAATAGGTCGAGCCGGACTGTCCATTGATTCCGTTGAGTACCAGATTTGTCCCCGACAGGCTGAGGCTGGCAATGCTGGGGTTGGCAGTAACCGGCGTCAACGTGGCGATGAAGCCATGGGAAATGCCGTTGCTGTCAAAGTAATAGCCCACGATTTTGTTGCCGGAGATGCCGTTGGCAAAGGTGTCAGGGACTGCGCTCGGATCATCAAGGATGTCTGCGGCAGGGTCGTCCAGATCGTAGTAAACGTCGCCGGAATAGAGGAAGGCTTGACTGGAGAAGCCTCCGTCATATAAGTATGAACCTACGACCATGCCGCCGGAAAGGCCCCGGGCGTAGATCGCATCGGCGGACTCGGGATCATTCAGGCCGAGTTGAGTGGTTCCGTCGTAGAGCGATCCATCGACCACGATGCTGCCCCCGTCGCTCCCGGTGAGCGATTCGCTCGCTCCGTTAGGGACGAAGGGAGTGAAGTTGCCACTGCTGTAGAGAAAATTGTTCCAGCCCACTGCGCTACCGTACCCACCGACGATGATACCGCCGGAGATTCCTTCCAGTTCTGTGTTATACCCGTTGGGGTTGTCCACAGTGGAGTAATTGGTGCCGTTGCAGAGGAAGCCGTGGGACTGACTGTCGCTATCTTCATAATAGCCAACGATGGTGCTGCCTTCGATGCCAGTTGGGTAGGTTCCATTAACCGCGTTAGGATCATCCAAGGGGGTGAATGTGGCGCCGTTATAAAGGAAGCCCCTGGCTATATCATTCCCATCCAGATAATAGCCGACGATGTTCGCACCAGAGATGCCTTCCAGGCAGGTGCCATTAACGGAGTTGGGCTCGTCCAGCGTTTGGTATGAAATCTGGTCAAAATTAGCGACCAGATTCAGATTGCCGCCAAGCGTAAAATAGTACTTGACATACGAACTGACTACGCTGCCATTCACCGTCCAGTTGGCGAACACGTAGCCGTAGCTGGCCGAGGCCACCACCGACTGAAAACTAGGACTGCCCGAGACAAACGTCGTTCCGCCGCTCACAGTGCCACCCGTAGCCGGAGAGGCGCTCACGGTAACCGTATAATTGCTAGTCGTCGGCGGAATCGGCGCCGAAACGATGGCCATGGCTCCGAAGCCGCCTTCTAAATACGCAAAAACGCTGCCGATCCCGGTGGGCGTGAACTCAGAAATCGTGCCTAGCCCATAAGCGTAACTCGCCACATAGACGTTTCCGCTTCCGTCGAAGCCCAACGCAAACGTGCCAGGCCCACCGTAGCCAATGGTGCTCCCCATCCCGGCTTGCGTCACTTCGTAGATCGGGCCGCCGTTTTGAGGGTCCGCCGCGTAGAGATTTCCGCTTCCGTCGAAGGCCAAAGCGGCCGGGTCGAGGAGATTGCTGGCAAACAAGCTCACGACGCCGGCGGGTGTAATCCGGGTGATGTCGGAGTCGCCTCCCGATACATACAAGCTTCCGCTTCCGTCGCAGGCCAGAGCTCTCAAATCACGGAATCCGCTGGCAAAGGTGCTCACCGCGCCGGCTGGCGTGACCTTCGAGATCGTGCCGCCTATGAGCGTGGTGTTTCCGCCATTCGCCACATAGAGATTTCCGCTTCCGTCGAAGGCCAAAGCATCCGCCTCATCGAACCCGCCGGCAAAAGTACTCACAACTCCAGCCGGTGTGATTTTTGATATCGTGCCGCCGTCATCAGCAACATAAAGATTTCCGCTTCCGTCGAAGGCCAAAGCCGCGGGGGTATTGAGCCCGCTGGCAAAGGTGCTAAGTAGGCCCGATGGAGTGATCTGTACGATCGTGCTACCACCCGCCACATACATGAGGAAGGCCAAGGGGGTCAGCGTGGCGGGATTGGAGGTGGCGGAGCCAAATGGATTCGACACGACGCATTCATATTCATAGCCCGACATTGCTGGTGTTGCGTTGGAGACTGCGAGCGTGCCCGACGTGACTCCACTGTACGTTGCATTGTTGGATAGCCGTGTCCATGTCGCTCCGCCGTCGGTCGAAACCCGCCACTGGAAAGTGGTCAAACTGGCCCTGCCGCTGGCGTCAACTGACATGGAGGCGGCACCCCCGGGAGGCGCGGTTTCGTTTTGCGGCTGCAAGGTGATCGTCGGCGCAGACGGCGCCGAAACGATGGCGATGGCAGATAGGTCGGACAAGACAATGCTAAATCCGCTCACCACGCCCGCAGGCGTGACTTCTGATACCGTGCCGTCGCCGCTATTCGCCACGTAGAGGTTTCCTCCACCGTCGAAGGCCAAACCGCCCGGCGTGTTGAACCCGCCGGCAAACGTGCTCACCACCCCGGAGGGTGTAATTTCTGAGATGTCACCGTTGCCGCCATTCGCCACATAGAGGTTTCCGCTCCCGTCGAAGGCCAATCCTTGGGGATCACTGAACCCGCTGGCAAACGTAGTCGCAACGCCGGCGGGCGTGACTTCTGAAACCGTGCCGTCGCCGCTATTCGCCACATAGAGGTTTCCGGTGCCGTCAAAGGCCAGGCCATCGGGACTGTCGAACCCGCTGGCAAAGGTGCTCACCACCCCGGCAGGAGTGATCGTTGCGACAGTTTCATTGAACGCATTCCCAACATATATGAGGAAAGGTGCGCTGATCAGCATGGCGGGGTTTGAAGTGGCGGAACCGAGAGCATTCGTCGCCACGCATTCGTATTCGTAGCCCGCAAGAGCCGAAGCCGTGCCAGTCACCGTCAACGTGGTCGATGTAACTCCACTGTAGTTTGAATTATTTGACAACAGCGTCCACGTTACACCTCCATCGGTCGAACTCTGCCACTGGTAGGCGATGCTCCGGCCGCAGGCGCCGACGTTAAAGTTGGCAAAGACAGTCTGGCCATTGATGAAACCCTGGTTTTGAGGCTGGGTGGTAATCGTCGGCGGCGTGGGTGCAGAAACGATGGCTATGGCCTCCACCGTGCTTAAGCCGTTGGCAAATGTGCTTACTACCCCTGCGGGCGTGACTTCTGAAACCGTGCCGAAATCGTAACTCGCCACATAGACGTTCCCGCTTCCGTCGCAGGCCACGGCCAACACGATGTCTCCAATCTCGGCAAAGTTGCTCACGACCCCGACGCGCGTGATTTCAAACACCGTGGACCCCAACCCCCCATAGGCCCCCACATCGTAACTCACCACATAGAGGTTTCCGCTTCCGTCGAAGGCCAATGCATACGGCCCATCAAACGCGTTGGCAACGTTGGCAAATGTGCTCACAATCCCTGCTGGTGTGACTTCTGAAACCGTGCCGTTGCCGACATTCGCCACGTAAAGGTTTCCGCTTCCGTCGAAGGCCAATCCTCCGGGATCACTGAACCCGTTGGCAAACGTGCTCACAATCCCTGCTGGTGTGACTTCTGAAACGGTGCCGTCGCCGCCATAGTGACTCGCTACATAGAGGTTTCCTCCACCGTCGAAGGCCAATCCTCCGGGATTAACGAACCCGCTGGCAAACGTGCTCACAATCCCTGCTGGTGTGACTTCCGAAACCGTGCCGTTGCCGCTATTCGCCACGTAAAGGTTTCCGCTTCCGTCCACGGCCAAGCTGTCCGGCCCATCAAACCCGCTGGCAAAGGCGCTCACTACTCCGGCAGGTGTCACCGTTGAGACAGAGCCGTCAACATAATTCGCCACATACATCGTGAACGACTGCGCACTTCCGGTGATCGGCGCGAAGACAACTGACATCAGAGCCACAAGCGTGGGCCAAAACCCTGACCTCCCGCGAGCGGCTATCAGGAGGAACGATGTTCTTTTCACGTTCGTTTTTATTTTCTATCAAATTGCACGAAACTTCGTCTTGCCAAGACCTTAAGAGGAGTGACGTACTCACGCACCTCAACAGGCACTCGTATGCCATGAACGAACGCTTTCGGGCACGCCCGGTGTGGGTGTGCCTCGAACCATGTCCCTTGCGTGAAATTACCACTTTCGTTGAGGACAGCAGTGGAAGCCACAAACCAATTCGTCGTTTTGTTCACATGCGTGCTTTTCTGAATGGACGAATTGAAGCAAAATGAAGCACCCTTGGCAAGCGTGAATTCGTGAGTTTTTCCTCGAGTTTCGGCGAGTTTCAGCGGAGTTTTGGCAAATTGTGGCGAATTGTTCGTCCGCACATCAGTTTACCGACACTTTCACTGACAGTGGCCAGTTCACCGTTCTTAAACCATTGCCGCACAATCGGTTAAAAATGGAACCAGTTGCCCGGCTTGGACCACCGCCCTGCCTTATTGCTAGCGCGGCACTTGAATCAAATTGGCCGGCAGCCACGCGGCCCGGTTGGAATCGAGGTAATCCAGCGAAGCCAGCAACGCGGGCACAGGCGTGTCAAGCTCGTGGGCACGCCAAACCGCGTGGCGCAGATTTTCCTGGCTGGCCATGACCCTTTCGGACAAATCGTCATCGGACAGCAAGCCGGGCAGGTCCGGCGTCGCTTGCAAGGCAGTCGAAATGTCATCAAGCAACGCGGTGCGGTGCTGGGTGCAACCTCTCCATGCGCGCGTGATCTCGTGCAGGCGGAATTGAAAGCCAAAATGTTCCGAGGCCGCGCCCAGCATGTCTATGGCTTGGGCGTAAGTAATCATCATCCCCGCCTCAAACGCGCCGTGCAATGCCTCCAGCACACTCCCGGGATCATCTCCGATATGCCCCACAGGCTGGCGGAAAGGCGCGGCCAACAACGCCTTCCGCCGTTCTGCCGCCGCCACGCGTTCTGTCCCTGCGGCCGCCTCGATGGTGGGCGCGGGCACTTGCAATTCCCACGCGCTCTCGGCGGCCAGCCTGCCCAAGGCGGCGTTCTTGGCGGACTCCAATTTTTGCCCCAATAACCGGCGTCGCTCTTGTGCATCTGCCGGTTCGGCGGCCGGTTCGAAAATCTCCATCACGTATCCGTTGAGAACGCCGATGTGCCCCACCCCCGAAGCCTCGTGCAATTCCTCATCGGTCAATGGCAACGCGCGCTCGACCAAGTCGAATGTTTCGGCGAGCGATTGCAAAAGGGCGCATTCAATTCCGCTGTGGACCATCTTGACAAAGTGGGCGGCTGCGGCGGTCTCAAAATAGCTCACGCACGGCTCGCCGCGAACGGCGCCGGCCATGGCCTCCAGCAACGGACGTGCCCGCTGGCAGGCTTCGCACGCTCCCCCTGCCATGACAATGGCCCCGTCACGCGCCCCTTGTTCGCCGCCGGCCAGACCAATCCCCAGGAATTGGATGCCCCTTTCCCCCAACTGGCGGTCATGCCGGGACGTGTCCTTGAAATAAGTATCCCCGGCATCCACCAGCAGGTCCCCGTACTCCAACTTGGGCAGCAACTGATCCAGGACGGAATTCATCGGAGCCTCCACACCGCTGAAAATGAGAATCGTTCGCGGCTGGCGCAGGCTGGCCAACAATTCGGAGACGTCGCCCGCCATACGCGCCCTGGTCCCGGTGGCCTGTTCCTGTTGCGCGGATGCCGTCGGCTTGCCCCAATCCATAGTGGTCAGGTCGAGCGGACGATTGGCGAGATGCAAAGCCACATTGCGGCCGATCGCATCCAAGCCGATAACGCCCACGTCGCTTTGGATTGAATCCGAAACAGCCATAGCGCCTGCCAAAAACAAAATTCTTCAACTGCCATCGCAACTCCGCACGAGACCGAAAGCCAAGAGGTTGCTGGTTTCCCCATGAAACTTCCGCCAAACGGAAATTAAAGCAAGCACTTTGTGAAAAAAATTATTCGCAATCTGGCGCTTTCTTGCAAAAGACCCGATGGCCCTCAGAGCGACGGCAGGCTTTCTGATCTGTGTCTGTCTGTGTTCATCTGTGGCTTTAGCAATTCTGAACAATGAAGAGCATGGCCAGGGGCGCAAGTCTGGTTTTGACCGCTGACTACACCTTCCCCCCCCGTAGCACGCCCTATTTTCCGTCTTGCTTTGAGCTTGCAAGGTCTGGGGCGGAGGTTTAGAACCACCAATGGATTCCGTGGGACCATGTCATCGCTGTCCATTTCGTCCACCGCAGGTGATTCGCCGGATCAGCCCGCGCGGCACCAGACGGGCCTGATCACGATTGTCTTTACAGATTTGGTCGGCTCGACCGCGCTCAAGCAGCAAGTGGGAGATCGCACCGGGGCGAATTTGATTCAGCAACATCATGGACTGGTCCGGGAGTTATTGCGGGGATTCCAAGCCGGGGAGGAGATCGAGACGGCGGGGGATTCTTTTCTGATTGTGTTCACCAAACCTTCGGACGCAGTGCATTTCGGGCTTCTCCTGCAGGCGCGGTTACGAGTGATGAACCGGGGGGCGTCGGCGCGCTTGGCGGAGCGGATCGGGATTCATGTGGGGGAAGTGGTGATACGCGAGCAAGACGGCTCGCCCAATCCCAAGGGATTGACCGGCACCCAGATCGATATCTGCGCACGGGTGATGAATCTGGCCCAAGGCGGGCAGATATTGTTGACTCGCTCGGCCTTTGATAGCGCCCGGCAAATGTTCAAGGGCGAGGACGTGGCCGGAGTGGGTCCCTTGGCGTGGCTCAATCATGGGCCGTATTTGTTGAAAGGCATCGAGGCCTCCTTGGAGGTGTGCGAAGTGGGAGAAGCGGGTATCGCTCCGTTGCAGCCTCCGGCGGGATCAGAGAAAGCGCAACGGCAGGTGACGCCTGAGAGCGAACCGATCCTGGGCTGGCGTCCGGCGGTGGGGCAATTTGTGCCCAACACCCGCTGGCAATTGGCAATGAAGTTGGGCGAAGGCGGGTTTGGGGAAGTCTGGCTGGGAAGGAATCCGACGACCAAAGAGCGGCGTGTTTTCAAGTTCTGCTTTCAAGTCGAGCGCGTCCGATTTCTCAAGCGCGAACTGACGCTGTTTCGGCTGCTGAAGGAGCGCATTGGGGAACATCCGAACATCGTTCGTTTGCACGACGTTTATCTGGACCGCCCGCCATTTTATGTGGAGATGGATTACGTGGAGGGAGCGGACCTGCGGAGTTGGAGCGATGGGCACGGGGGAGTAGAGGCGATTCCATTGGCGACACGGCTGGAGATCGTTGTGCAGGCGGCGGATGGATTACAGGCGGCGCACGAAGCGGGGATCATCCATCGGGACATCAAACCCGCCAATATTCTGATTGGCGGAAAGGGAATTGAGGCGACTGAGCTTCGTGTCAAGCTGACAGATTTTGGTATTGGCCAAGTAGTGTCCGAAGAATATCTGAAGGGGATCACGCGTGCTGGATTTACGCAGACGATTCTGTCGGATTCATCGTCCTCACACACGGGCACGCAAATATACATGGCGCCGGAATTGTTGGCGGGCAAACCGGCCTCGACACGGTCGGACATTTATTCCCTGGGCGTGGTGCTCTACCAACTTTTGGCGGGCGACTTCTCCCGGCCGGTGACGACCGATTGGGCAAATGATATTTCCGACCCGTTGCTGCGCGAAGATTTGAAGCACTGCTTTGCGGGCAATCCGCAGGATCGTTTTGCCGGCGCGGGCCAATTGGCGAAGCACCTTCGAGCCTTGCCTGAACGCCGGGCGGCGATGGAGCGCCAGCAAGCGGAGAAAGCGGCGCTTGAACGGGCAGCCTATCGTCGTGGAATCATGCGCACGGGAGCGGCCGCGGTGCTGGTCGTGGCGGCGTTCGCGCTGGTGGCGCTCCACGCCTTCAAGGAAGCCGCTCGCGCCGACCGCAATGCGGCCAGCGCCAACCGCTCACAGCAAGCCGAGAAACAACAGCGGTCGCAGGCGGAAGCCCAGGCGCTCGCCGCCCGCCGCATCGCTTACAGTTCCGACATGAATCTTCTGAGTCGTGCATTGGATGACAAACAGTTTAGCGTGGCGGCGGATTTGCTCAATCGCCAAAGGCCGCAACCTGGGCAGGAGGACCTGCGAGGCTGGGAATGGAGATATGCTTGGCAACAAACCCGAAGCGACGCTACTTGTGAACTGTGCAAACGCCCTGATGCCATTTCCTCCCTGGCACTCTCCTCGGACGGAAAATGGCTGGCGGTTGGCGAGCATAGCCAGGGCGGCGTGTCGGTCTGGGATTTGAGCCAGAGGCAAGAAGTGACTGAATGGAAGACAGGCGAGGGAGAAGCCATCTGCGCTTTCTGCCCCACTAAACCCACTCTGGTGTTTACGGTTTTCACTCGAACTTCCTCAACCAATTGGAGCTGTGGCCTCCGGCTCTGGGACTTGGAGACCCGCCAGCAGTTAGGAAGGGAAATTCCTTTAACCAATTATTGCGCAGCCCTGGCTTTTTCGGGAGATGGGAAAACACTCGCCGCGGCTGGCTATAACCACATCACGCTCTTCAGGTTCCCTGAAATGACGGTGCTGGCCGCGTTTCCAGCCACCCTATTCGGGCTGGATCCTCCGATGGCGTTTGCTCTGAGTTCCGATGCCCGTTTAGCGGCATTTACCGAGCCGGGAGGACGGCTCACCCTAATGGATTTGCAGAGCGGGCGGGAGCGCTGGACCGCTCAGACCGCCGATGAATTCTTATGGGCCACAGCAATCTCTCCCGATGGGAAAATCGTTGCCTCTCATGGAGATGATGTGCGCCTGTGGGATGCGGCCACCGGAGCGCAAATTGGCCGGGTGGACGGGGGGGGCTTCGGCATGGCGTTTGGCAAGTCTGGCTCCACTATGGCGGTTTCCTGGGGCGAAAACCTCCGGTTCTGGGACATTTCCGACCGGGCGCACTGGCGCGCGAAAACTCGCCTGCTGCATGGGCTTAAAGCCAAAATCTGGATCCTGGTTCTGCTGCCGGATGAGTCAACCGTAGTAACCGGCTCCAGAGATGGTGCGGTCACGATTTGGGATGCGGCGGCGGTTCCGACGGAGCCCGATGCAGGTACCCTCCCAGTCGAAGCCCGTGCCTGGAGATTCAGTCGCGATAGCAGTTCCATCGTTGCGATTGACAAGCAAGGCGAAGTGGCCAAATGGCAGGGCCGGGGGTTTCAGCACAAACAAGGGCTCTTTTCGGTTGGCTCGAACATCTTTAGGGCCAAGTTTTCCGAAGATGCGCGCTTTTTGGCTGTGGCGCCCACCAATGGTCTCATCGAAGTGTGGGATGTCGCGAAGGTGCGCGTTATCGGCCGAGTTTTCTCCACGATTCCAGAATTTGACCCCACCGTGCCAGGCTTGCTGTTTCTGGCAGGTGGGAAACAGCTTCTCGTACTGGATAGATTCGGCAACCTGCATGAGTGGGATTTTCAGGATGCGCGCGAAATAGCGAACTGGCCGATTGGCAGCTCGTGGACTGTGGATTTCACTCCGGACGAACGTAACTGTCTTAGTGTCGGCCAAAAGGGCAGCCAGTGGATCGCTTCTTTGAAGCGCTGGCCAGACGGCACACAAACGAATAAAGTTTTAAGTCTGACATACATCGAAGAGGCGCGCTTTTCGCCGGATGGACGGCTCTTCGCGGTGGCCAGTTCAGCCATAGGTGCGGGATTATGGGACGTCGCCGCACTGGAAGAGGCAGTCCCGCTGGAAGTCTCCACCTCGGGATCGAGGTTTTCCGTCGATTTTTCGCCGGATGGAGCCAGGCTCGCCGTGGGCGGCAATTGGACGCACGCTGTGCAGATTTTTGACGTTTCCAGCGGCCGGCTCGTTTTCAACATTGCTGGCCTTGGGAATATGTTCTGGCCGATACGTTTTTCCCCAGACGGCAACGTGCTGGCCTCCATGAACCACCAAGGTGTCGTGTCCTTCTGGCGCGCGCCTGGCTTTGATGAAATCAAAGCTCAGGAAAAGGCTTCCCAGGCTCAATGAGGCCAGCTCGTTATTACAAAGGTCAAATTACCCAGGCGGTTTGCTTTGAGCTTGCAAGGAGTTGGACAGGGGTTTAGTACCACCGATGGAATTCGTTAGGCCATGCCGTCGCTGCCCATTCCCTCCAGCGCAGGTGATGCGCCGGATCAGCCGGCGCGGCACCAGACGGGCCTGATCACGATTGTCTTTACAGATTTGGTCGGCTCGACCGCGCTCAAGCAGCAAGTGGGAGATCGCACGGGTGCGAGTTTGATTCAGCAACATCATCTGCTGATCCGGGAATTATTGCGGGGGTTCAATGGCGGCGAGGAGATCGAGACGGCGGGGGATTCCTTTCTGATCGTGTTCCCCCGGCCCTCGGACGCGGTCCATTTCGGGCTGCTCCTGCAGGCGCGGTTGCGGGTCATGAACCAGGGGTCGCCGGCGCGGTTGGAGGAGCGGATCGGGATTCACGTGGGGGAAGTGGTGATTCGGGAGCAGGATGGGTCTGTCAATCCCAAGGGGTTGTCGGGCATCCAGGTGGATACTTGCGCGCGGGTGATGGCGCTGGCGCAGGGCGGGCAGATTTTGTTGACACGCTTCGCTTTCGACAATGCACGGCAGATGCTCAAGGGTGAGGATGTGGCCGGAGTGGGTCCGTTGGAATGGCTGAATTACGGGACGTATTTGTTGAAGGGTGTGGAGGCTCCGTTGGAGGTGTGCGAGGTGGGCGAGGTGGGAATGGCTCCGCTGCAAGCGCCAGCCGGATCGGAGAAGGCGCAGCGGCAGGTGACGGCGGAGAGCGAGTTGGCGCTTGGCTCGAAACCAGTCGCCGGGTCAGGCGGGCGGCCATTCTCCCCGCGCAAGGCCTTGGACTCGCTCGCGGTGCTGCCCTTTGAAAACGTAGGCTCTGACCCTGACGCCGAGTATTTGAGCGACGGAATCACGGAGAGCATCATTCACAGCGTTTCGGAATTCCCCAAGGTCCGCGTGATGGCGCGCAGCACCGTCTTCCGTTACAAGGGGCGGACGGCTGATCCCCAGGCGGTCGGGCGGCAATTGAACGTCCGGGCCGTGCTGACCGGGAGAGTCATGCAACGAGGCGATAGCTTGATTATTGGGGTGGAACTGGTGGACACCACAAATGGATGGCGCCTGTGGGGAAAGCAGTTTCAGCGGCCCGTGGCGGATGTGTTCGCAGTTCAGGAGGAGATCGCCCGCGAGATCTCCGAAAACCTCCGAGTGAACCTGACGGGGCGCGAGAAGAAGCGGCTGGCCAGGCGCCCCACCGAAAACCGCCAGGCCTACGAGCTTTACCTCAAAGGCCGATATTTCTGGAACAAACGCACCGAGGAGAGCCTCCGGAAAGGAATTGAATTCTTCCGCAAGGTCATCGAAGTGGACCCCACTTACGCGCTGGCCTATGCCGGGCTGGCGGAATCCTACATGCCGCTCGGATACTGGGGATTTGTCCCCCCGGTTGAGGCGTATCCCAAGGGGAAGGCTTGGGCCTTGAAAGCGCTCGAACTCGACGATCAGCTTGCCGAAGCTTACACCCCTCTTGCCGTTGTCCTTTTTGTTTACGAACGGGACCGCGATGCTGCCGTGAAGACAGTCCAAAGGGCCATCGCGCTCAACCCAAACTATCCTCGCGCTCGCCAGGTGTATGGGGAGTTTCTTATCTCACTGGGGGACTTCAACCGGGCCGCCACCGAAGTCCGTCAAGCCCTTGAAATAGACCCGCTATCGCCCATCATTCACGCAGTAGATGCCCAAGTTTCCCTTTACGCCCGGCGGTACGAAGAGGCCATGCAGAAGTGCCGGAACAGCCTGGAGCTAGACCCTAGTTTCTCCATTGCCTTTTGGTTCATGGGGATGGCTTGCGAACAACTTGGCCGCTTTGAAGAAGCGGTTGAACACTTTCAACGTGGCCTGGAACTGAGGCGAGAACATCAGATCGTTAGGGCCTCGCTGGCCCGAACCTACGCGCTTTGGGGCAAGGAAGACAAAGCCCGCGAGCTTCTCCAGGGACTGGAAAAGACCAGCGAACAAAAGTACGTCCCCGCTTACTCTTTCGCGGGCATTTGGGCGGCCCTGGGTGACCGCGTCCAGACGTTTCTGTGGCTGGAGAAAGCGTGCGAAGAAAGATCGGCGAGACTGCAATTCTTCGACGTGGAGCCGGCCTTTGACACTTTTCGCTCCGACGCGCGGTTTCAGGCAATACTGCTCCGCGCCAGGCTGCCGGAGCCTGAAAGGACACATGAAGGCTGACACTTATCGTTTTAAGATCGGGGCTTTTGATTGCATGGCTGTGAGCGACGGAACGTTTGCCTACCCGGCCGGGCTGTTCTTCGCCAACGCCCGGAAAGAAGATTACGAACAGGGGCTGCGCGCGCGCCAACTTCCGCTGGACGAAATTACGACGCCCTATGTCTGTCTTTATCTCGATACCGGCGAGCATCGGGTGCTGGTGGATACTGGCGCTGGCAAGCTCGCGCCTACGACGGGACGACTGGTCCAGAACTTGCGCAGTGAAGGGATTGATCCCGAAACCATTGACACGGTGATCCTGACCCACGCCCACGCCGACCATATTGGCGGCAACCTCGACTCCGCCGGCCACCTTGCGTTTCCAAATGCCCGCTATGTGATGTCGAGGGTCGAATGGGATTTCTGGACAACGAAGCCCGATCTTTCCAGTTTGAACTGCGGCGATCATCTCAGGCAGTTGCTGCTGCAATATGCCGCCGAGATGCTGCCCCCGATCCGGCGCCGGCTTGACCTCGTGGACGGCGAGGAAGAAGTTGTCCCCGGTATTCGCATCATCGCCGCGCCCGGTCATACTCCCGGGCACGTGGCCCTGGAAATCAGCTCGCAAGGTGAAACTTTTATTGATGCCGTAGATACCTTTTTGCACCCCCTTATGATCGAGCGGATCGAGTGGTATTCCGTCGTGGACATTGACCCGGAGAAAACGATCGCCAGCCGGCGGCGCGTTCTGGATCGGGCCGCTGAAACTGGCGCGATGGTCTTGTCGTTTCATTTCCCGTTTCCGGGCCTGGGCCACTTGATCCGGAACGAAGGTAGGTTCAAGTGGGAACCGGTTGCTTAGTTCCGGTTCCTTTGGTAGATAGAGTTTACAAAATAGAGTTTACAAAATGAATCTGCCTGCGATCCGTGACAAAACCATGCTGGCGTGCCCGTGGCAGGTCTGGGCGGACTCTCCCACCTCATCCAAAGGAAAACGCTTATGATTCTGGTTGTCGGTGCTGCCGGTCTGGTAGGCAGCGCGATTTGTCAAAAGCTGGCCGAGCGAGGCGAAAAAGTGAGAGCGCTCGTTCGAGCGACCAGCTCAAAGGAAAGGGTTGAAGCCCTGCGCTCATCCGGTGTCGAGTTGTGCATGGGCGACCTGAAAAACCCTCAGTCGCTGGCCGCTGCCTGTCACGGCGTTGACGCTGTGATTTCGACCGCCTCGTCCACCTTGTCCCGGCAGCCCGGCGATTCGATAGAATCCGTGGATGCGGCCGGACAGTTGAACCTCGTGGAAGCAGCGAAGGCCGCGCATGTAAGCCGTTTTCTGTTTGTGTCCTTTCGCCGGCCAACCGGCCTCTCATTCCCGCTGGGAGATGCGAAGGAACACGTCGAGCAGGCCATCAAGAGCTTGAATTTTACCATCATTCAGGCGAGTTTCTTCATGGAAGTATGGCTCAGCCCGGCTCTGGGTTTCGACTATGCGAACGCGACCGCTCGCATCTACGGACCAGGCACCAACCCAATCAGTTGGGTTTCCTTCCGCGATGTCGCCGAGATGTGCGCTCTGGGCCTTCGCCATACTGCGGCCGAGCGGAAGGTCATCGAGTTTGGCGGACCAGAGGCGGTTAGCCCGCTTGAAGTTGTGGCGCGCTTCCAGGAAATCAACGGCAAATCGTTCCGCGTCGAGCACGTTCCCGAGTCGGCGCTGCTTTCGCAATTTCAGGGCGCCGCGGATTCGTTGCAGAAGAGTTTTGCGGCGCTGATGCTCGCATACTCGCGTGGAGATGCCATGGACATGGCTTTGACCGTGGAAACCTTTGGGATCAAGCTCGCCAGCGTCAATGACTACGCGCGCAACGTGCTGGCGAATGCAGCGAAACTGGAATCAAAGTGACACGTGTGCTCCCCTGAATGTTTCGCGCCCACCTTAGGCGAGGATTTGGGCGACGGCGGATGCCTTCTTCCCGTTCCCATTGCAAACTTTCAAAGAACGGGCGCGTGAGCGCCACACAATCCGATACTAACACGTCTTAATGGGACTGCAAGTGAAACAAAGAAAATGAAAGGGAGCACGATCGTCTCGATCGCTCCAGTCGGCGTCCCGCCGACTGGCCTCCGACTCAAAACGATTCACCTTTTCATGAGGCACCGCAAGGCCATGATGCCTTCGGCGAGACGCCGAAGGTGGCGGTCGGGACGACCGCGCTCCCGAAGAAGTCGCTAATGATTGGGCGGACAATTTGGCGGCCAAAGCAGGTTTGTTGGCGATCGTCTGAAAGCGGCGGTGCGGCGACGGCGAAACTAATTGAAAGCATATCTTGCCTTTGTCCTCAAACAACGTACCGTTGGTTACATGGCTACATCATGGCTCCGATCTTTGTTCAGCCGCTCGCAGAGGGCGGCCCTGGAAAACACGCAAACCAAGGCCGATCACGGGGATGCCGAGGCGCAATTCAGCCTTGGTCTGAAATTTGCCAGCGGCGGCGACGTGACGCTGGATTATCCCAAGGCCGCCCATTGGTATCTCCAGGCGGCCAATCAGAACCATCCCCTGGCCCAATTCAATCTGGGACTGATGTTCGCCGGAGGCCAAGGCGTGGCCCAGGACGAGGCCAAGTCCGCGATGTGGATGCGCCTGGCGGCGCAACAAGGCGACGCCGGCGCGCAATACCATCTGGGGATGAGGCATCGCCGCGCCAGCTTCGAAGGTTCGCCCAAAGACGCCCTTGAATCCAATCTGGAAGCTTACAAATGGTTCTCTCTGGCGGCGGCGCAAGGCTACAGGGAATCCAATGGCGCTCGTGACGACATCGCCATCGGCTTGACGGTGGCGCAGGTGGTCGAAGGCAATCATCGTGTGAACTCATGCATAGGCGCGCTCCGGGTGCCAATCCCGGCCAGGCCATGAAAACCGCCCGCATATTGGATGAGGAGGACGACAGTTTCGGCCTAGAATACGACAACAACCTGGGGCAGAAGAATACGATGCGCCTGGATGCCGCGACTTACGAGAGGGCCATTCGAGAAGCCAAGTCCTTTCTCGGAATCACGCCGGAGAATCTCGACGAGGACGGAACCGAGTGGAAAATCGAGTGAATCGGCGTGGCGAAACCCGGTTGAAAGGGTTGTGGAATTTAAATGGCGTTACTCAGGGTAGCTCTCTCGGAATCGGGACAACCGTTGCTGGGCTGAGTGATTCAATCCCTTGGGGATTGGCGGACGGGTATTTCAGTGCAGTGATGAACGGCCCATTCTTATCCGCCGAATCAAGGACTGAGACACTCTTCTCTGAAAAATCTGTGTGCATCTGTGTCAATCTGTGGCTCACCGCCCGGGTCGCGGGTTGGGAATTTTCCAGACAGCGTTCCAGTAGTAGCTCCAGAGGTTCTCCAGCGGCACTTTCTCCACGTGGCCGTCGAAGAGCGCCATATCAATCATGCCAGGCAGACGGCTGGTGATGTCAAAATCTCTGGGGGCGGCGGAGGCGGGGCGGCTGCCGTGCCGCGCAATCGCGAAGGCGCGCATGTCGCCTGTGTCAAACACGGCTGTTCCGACAGACGACTGTCTGCCCGAATACAAATCGGTGGAGGGCAAGTCGGAAGGTTCCGGAGAGGCGTCGTGCGAGACGCAGTCGGCAAAGACAGGCGTCATGGAAATGTGACGCACAGCCGTTGGCGATTGGAAGAAGCCAGGATCCGTGTCATTGAATTCGGTCGTATCATAGAGCCAGCCATTAAAGCCATAGCTGCCGTAATTCGTCACAAGTCCGCCGTACCCATTCGTCAGAGGCGCGCCGTAATAAACCCAAGCCATATCGGCTGTCCCTTCCCAAGACGTGCCGAACAAGCTCGCTTGGGCAAGAGTTGGACGGCTTGGACGCGGACGGACACAACTGCAAAGGTTTCGTGTTGATGTAGTAAGGCCGCAGGAGGGTTTCCCATGGTATAAAATATCCCATTCCCTCTTCGGATGGAATTTCCTTGCGATTGTCAACCTCATACATGCTATAGGCTAACGCGAGCTGTTTGAGGCTGCTGATGCACTGGGTTTGTTGCGCTTGTAATTTGGCTTCTGACAATGCCGGCAACAAAAGAGCCGCCAGAATCGCAATAATGGCGATGACGACCAATAGTTCGATCAGCGTGAAGCCTGCGCGGCCATCCGAGGTGGCTGGTCGCCATGGAACGGGCGACTGGTTCATCGTTGGCAGTCCTTCCAAACTGGGCAATATATGCCGTTTCATGACGTGGCAACTGGCCTGAGTAAATTTAATCACATCGAGCGGATCGTGTAAAACAAATTTCATGTCAAAAATACGGCGGAGTGTAAGAAAGAGTTCTTCAACTAAGGCGAGAATGCTTGTTTCAGCGCCACAGCGGAACTGCGTTCCGCACTCCATGACGCTTCGCGTTGAAGGCGAACGCCCGATGTGCCGGCAGGTCTTGGAGCGCGCGCGCGTCAGCGCCGCTTTCCACCTCGCAAATGCCTTTGTGTCCAGTTATCCATACAACAGGTTCATGCTTCTCCCAGCCAATGTATCAGACGGACGACTCCGCTTCCACACCGCTAAGGAACACAGATGTGTCCTTGGATCAGGATTTGCTCAAATCCACTAGCGTCCAGCCTGCACGATTTCCTGCACCAGATCGCTGACGGTCCATTTGCTGCCGCCGATGATGTTGCGGATGTGGCCGCTCGGGTCCACCACCACGGTGCGAAGGTTGTGGCCGATGCTGGCGCCTTCATGCCAGTAGTTCTCGCCAAGCTGCTCAGCCAATCCGCTGATCTGATCCTCATCGCCCGTCAGGAAGCTCCAATGGCTCTTGTCGTAATCAGCCGCCAGGGCGTACGTGGCCAGCCGCCGCGGAGTGTCGTGGGCGGGATCGAAGGAGATGGACAGCAAGTGCCACCGGGCGGGGGCGTTGGTCATTGTTTCCAATTGCTTTTGGGCTTGGGCGAAGTTGCTGGTCATGCGCGGGCAGAACTCCGGGAATGGACAGCTCGTGAAAAAGAACGTCAACGCCACCACCTCCCCTTTGAATTGGCTCAGGCTGACCGCGCCCCCCAATTCATTCGTGAAATGATAATCCGGCAGCCTGTCGCCAATGACCAAAGGCTCCAGCGCGCGCGAAAAGTGCGTGGCCGGTTGCGTTTGCGCTGGCGGAGGCGGGACGGCTTCCGGGGCGGGAGATTCGAGCTTGGTCAGGGCCGCAATCCATCCTTCGGTCGGTGTCACGGCCAGTTTGAATGAGATGGAATCGCCGGGCTTCAATCCGCGCAGCAAATTGGTGTCCCTGACTTCAAAGGGCATCGTCATGGCCTGCATGTAGCCGGGAATCGCCTCATGCCGAATGACGGCGGTTTTGCCGTCCGGCTGCAATTCCTTTATAACGCCCTGAACGGTAAAAACTTGCATGGGTGGAGCGGACTGGGAGTTCTTTTGTTTGCAGGCCGTCAAGAAGGCGGCGAGGCAAACCAACCCGAAAAACCGGCCCAAAGGCGTATTGAACAAAATCCGCATACTTTATCGCAATTTGTGACAGGCTCTTTTTCGCAAACCGAAATTGACTGTGTGCCGCGCTTTGTTAAAGTCAGCGGGCATTTGAAACTCGCCCACGGGGCGGCAACGGCAGAACAATTTTTATGGCAAAAACATCATCCAGTTCGCAAAAATACGTTTATCTCTTCGGCAACAAAAAGGCCGACGGCCACGGCGGCATGAAGCCCCTTTTGGGCGGCAAGGGCGCCAATCTGGCGGAAATGACCCGCATCGGCCTGCCGGTCCCGCCCGGCTTCACGATCACCACCGAAGTCTGCACTTACTATTACGCCCATCACAAAACTTATCCAAAACAATTATGGGCGCAAGTCAAGGCCGGCGTGGCCAATACGGAGAAAATCCTCGGCAAGACCTTCGGCGACGTGCAGAAGCCGCTCCTGGTCGCCGTGCGCTCCGGCGCCCGCGATTCCATGCCCGGCATGATGGATACGATCCTCAACCTCGGCCTCAACGACCAAACCGTTATCGCCCTGGAAAAATCCAGCAACAACGCCCGCTTCGCCTGGGATTGCTACCGCCGTTTCATCCAAATGTACGGCGACGTCGTCATGGGCGTGCAGAAGCGGCCCAACGAGGACCATGATCCTTTTGAAATCGTCCTCGAGTCCCTGAAGAAAGAACGGTTCGGCGGCGATGCCCACGTCGAGGACACACGCATTGACGCCGCCGGACTCCAGGAGTTGGTCAAGCGTTTCAAGGCCCTGATCAAGGAGCGTACTGGCAAGGAATTTCCCACCGATCCCTGGAAACAGCTCGAAGGCGCCATTGGCGCGGTCTTTGGCTCCTGGATGAATGACCGCGCGATGGTTTATCGCCGTAAATACAACATCCCCACAGAGTGGGGCACCGCCGTCAGCGTGCAGTCCATGGTCTTCGGCAACACCGGCGACAACTCCGGTTCCGGCGTCGCCTTCACCCGCGACCCCGCCAGCGGCGAGAAAGTCTTTTACGGCGAATTCCTCATCAACGCCCAGGGCGAGGACGTGGTGGCCGGAGTGCGCACACCCAAGCCCGTGGCCCAGTTGGCCAAGATCATGCCGGAGGCGGCCAAGGAACTGGAAAAAGTCCGCCAAACTTTGGAGAGCCATTTCCGCGACGTGCAGGACTTCGAATTCACCATCGAGGACGGCAAAGTCTTCATGCTCCAAACCCGCAACGGCAAACGCACCGGCCTGGCCGCCGTGCGCTTCGCCGTGGAAATGGAAAAGGAGAAATTGATCACCTGGCAGGAGGCCGTCCAGCGCGTCCCCGCCGAGCAACTCGATCAGGTGCTCGCCCCCGTCTTTGACAGGGCCGCCGTCAAAGCGGCCAAAACCATCGCCAAAGGCCTGCCCGCCGGTCCCGGCGCGGCCACCGGCCGGATTTATTTCAACGCCGACCGCGCCGTCGAAGCCGCCCACAAAGGCGAAAAAGTGTTGTTGGTCCGCATTGAAACTTCCCCCGAGGATTTGCGCGGCATGATCGCGGCCGAGGGCATCCTGACGGCCCGCGGCGGCGTCAGTTCCCACGCGGCTTTGGTGGCGCGGCAGATGGGCAAGGTCTGTGTCTGCGGCGCCAGCGAGTTGCACGTGGATTATCAAGCGCGCACCATGGAAGTGGGCGGCCAGTCATTCAAGGAAGGCGATTTCCTCTCCATTGACGGCACCGCCGGGGAAGTTTATGCCGGTGAATTGAAAACCGCGCCCTCGGAAATCATTCAGGTATTGATCGGCAAGACGCTCCAGGCCGGCGAGAGCCGCACCTACCAGAATTACGCGCAACTGATGAAGTGGTGCGCCAAAGCCACGCGCATGAACGTGCGCACCAACGCCGATTCTCCCGAACAGGTGGCCAACGCCATCGCTTTTGGCGCGGTGGGCATCGGCCTCTGCCGCACCGAGCACATGTTTTTTGAAGGCAATCGCATTGACGCCATGCGCGAAATGATCCTGGCGGACAACCTGGAGGATCGCAAAAAGGCGCTGGCCAAGCTGCTGCCCTATCAGCGCGACGACTTTGTCGGAATCTTCCGCACGCTCAAAGGATTGCCGGCCACCATTCGCACGCTGGACCCGCCGCTGCATGAATTCCTTCCGCACGAAGGCGCGGCGCAACAAGACCTTGCGGCCAAGATGGGCGTGCCGGTCGAGAAGATCACCCAGCGCGTGGAAGCCTTGCACGAATTCAACCCGATGCTCGGCCTGCGCGGCTGCCGTTTGGGCATTGTCTTCCCGGAGATTACCGAGATGCAGACCCGCGCCATCATCGAAGCCGCCGCCCAGGTGCAAAAGGAAGGCATCCCCGTCAAGCCGGAGATCATGATCGTGCTTGTCGGCTTCCCCAAGGAACTCCAACTGCAATTGGAAGTCGTTCATAAAACGGCCAAACAAGTGCAGGAGGAAAAGAAAACCAAGGTCAAGTACTTGGTCGGCACCATGATTGAAATCCCGCGCGGCGCCCTGGTGGCCGACGAGATCGCCAAAGATGCCCAATTCTTCAGCTTCGGCACCAATGATTTGACACAGACCTGCCTGGGCATGAGCCGCGACGATTCAGGCCACTTCCTGCCGCGCTACCAGGAGTTGGAAATCGTCAAGCAGAATCCCTTCGCCACCATTGATCAGGATGGCGTCGGCGCGCTGGTCAAAATCGCCGTCGAAAAAGGCCGGCAGACCCGGCCGGACATCAAGCTGGGGATATGCGGCGAACACGGCGGCGATCCGGCCAGCGTGAAATTCTGTCATCGCACCGGATTGACCTACGTCAGTTGCTCGCCCTTCCGCGTGCCCATCGCCCGCCTGGCCGCCGCGCAAGCCGCCTTGGAGGAAAAACCCAAGGCGAAGGCGAAGAAGAAGTAAATTACGGGCTTGGTGGTCGCGAGGCCGAAAGCGGCGCTGGCGCGCACGCACTCCAAGACCTGCGGCATCTCGGTCGCGCCGCTTGAACGCGAAGCGTCATGGAGTGCGGAACGCAGTTCCGCTTTCGGGGGATTGACTGGCCTGACGGCCTATCCGTATGGAGAATGAAAGACGAAAATGATGAAAGAACACGAGCGAGTGGTGTTGAAAACCGCCATCCCTTCCGAGGCATTGGAGCCTGGAGATGTTGGCACGGTGGTGCATGTCTATAAGGATGGCCTCGCTTACGAGATTGAATTCACCACGCTGGACGGGAAGACGGCGGCCGTGGTGACAGTGGAATCAGCTCAAGTCCGGCTTGTCGGCAAACTTTGATTAAGCCTCAAACGGGTTGACCGTTTCGACGAATGGAAAATGCTGGGTGTTTCGTGTTGCGACGGTCCAGCCTTGGCTTCGGGCGATTGCGGCAATTTGCAAATCGCGAATATCCGCCGCTGCGAAGCCGTCAGCGCCTCGCGCCGCTTCGTATTCTGCGGCGTAGCGTCCAAATTCGCCTGCGGCGGCTTGGTCAAAATCCAACATCCATTCCCGAAAATCTTGGAGAATAAAGTCATATTTCCGCGCCAGGGCGCGCTTCCGTTTTCCATCCGGCAAACGCTCCAAGCCGAAACGAATTTCGGCCAAGGTGATGCACGTTAAACAGCAGTCGTCCACGTGTTCATCGAGCCATGCCTCACACCGCGGGTCGGGATTTGTCTTGATCGCCTCACTGATAACATTGGTGTCCAAAACATATCTCATAGGCGCCGCTTCATTGGGCAATGCCGTTCAGGAATCTCCAAACCCTTGAGTTCTCGAAGCGCCGCAATAAGAGTCCTTTTCCTAGGTGGCCCTTCCAAAGCGCGGACAAGTTCGGGCACGCCCTTGCGCAGGCCCTGGCGCAAGACTTCGCTTTTGGTTAAGCCCGTGCGCCGGACCGCTTGGTTGACGAGCGCCGTCAATTCAGGTTCAAGCCGGATTTGCAAAGTGTCCTTCTTCATGCCGCACAATGTAATGCAAATGTCATGCCACGTCAATCAAGGGTTTTTTCGGTGGCCAGCCAGCCGCGCCGCTTGAACGCGAAGCGTCATGGAGTGCGGAACGCAGTTCCGCTTTCGGGGGAGTGATTGGAAGGCTCCTGCCTCATGTTTGACTCTCAGTTATTTGTCAAACACATGGTTTGAATATTCTAGCGATCAAATCTTCAACGAGCCTTTTCGCTTTGGGGCTATCAATTTTGGTCCAACCCTGACCGGCAAAGTTTATCTGGAAGCCCGCATCGTCGCAGAGTCTCGAAACGTCCTTCACCGGAAAATCGCCTTCAAGGAGCGAACCCGCTTTAATTTCAAAGCAACAAGGAAACTTTTTGGGCTCTAAGGAAGCGTTAATAAATAAAGGTAGCAACTCATATTGAGGAGTTTGGCCTAATGACATAGTTCCATTCACCATGGAACTGATTGCGTTCGACGTTGACCCGCTTCATTTCTTGGTTGGAAACTCTGCGGCC
>Ga0302325_10006432_pt1 | contig 26412 bp, 24 predicted proteins | sample Palsa_T0_2_FD_201948 | JGI IMG/M metagenome (GOLD analysis project Ga0302325, IMG submission 201948) | Peat permafrost microbial communities from Stordalen Mire near Abisko, Sweden - Palsa_T0_2 | ecosystem: Environmental > Terrestrial > Soil > Palsa > Peat permafrost | place: Sweden: Abisko... | reverse complement strand
GCTTACGGCGTGGCGGGAGCAATTACCACTACGACAACATGAGCTCGTGGCCGGAGCGCCTCATTATTTCGCCCGAGAAGCTGCACCTGGATGACGGGAGCAGCGAGCTGGACCCATCGCCGATCTTCGATTGGCGCACGATTTACGGCCGGGACGTCCCCGCTGCCGGGCCCGGGTAATTGAGGCCACACGCGGGCAGCCGTCTATCGGGCGCGCTTAGCAGTCCAGGGTGCGCGACCGCTGAGCAGGTCCCCGCACGTGAGCGAGACATCCCATCCCGGCGGGTCGATCGCCAGCGAGACGGTTGCGCTCGGCGCCCGCCGGCACTGCGCCGTTGCCCTTGCAACCTGGGTGCCCCAAGCCGGCCCGGCCGAGCGTTGGTTCGAGTCCCGGAAGTCGACCGCCCAGGTCGGCCCGAGCAGGCAGGCGCAAACCAAAACGGCCGTCACGGAGCGCCAGTTCCGGGAGCTGTGAAGGGCGTGGCTGGTGCCGCCCGCAGGTGAGCCATGCTTCGGAGCGGTCGCGGTGCGTGACTTCGCCCAATGGTCGGCAATCACCAGGATGGTGCTCACCAGCAGCAGGACAGGCACGGCCTGATAGCGGCTGGCGACCTCCACTCTCGCGACTTGCATGGTGGGCCCAAGGCCTCGCAGCCACACCGGCACCACGTAACAACCCACACAAAAGCTTGCTGTTACGAGAGTAAACACCCGTACCTGCAGCGAACCGCTGAAGAACACTCCTACCGCCAGCAACGAGCACAGCCCGACCGCACCCAGGCCAACCGCGACTGGCCGCGAATGCATGAAGAGCCAGTCCGTGCCCTTTTCGCCGCCGGCTAGGCCAAGGCCGACCCGGACCGAAAACGACTGCGCCAGGCCCTGAACGCTCCCAGCGCTCGACACTATCTTGCCGCTCGAGCGCACCGTCACGAGGACCTGGTAGAGCAGGCCTGCGATGATCCCAGCGGTCGGCGCCTGATCTCGAGCATTGCGGAGAGCTAATGCTCGTGCCACGCTCAACGGCAGGAAAAGGCCCACCAGAGGCTCTGAGGCCGCCGCCAGGAAACACACGAGACCTGCCGAGGCGCGGCCGCTCGCAGACTGAGGCCGCCAGAGCAACGCCCAGAAACTGGCGAAAAATAGCCACCACGGCACGTTCACGACATTGTCCAGCAATTCCCCGGTTGCCACCGGCAGGAGGACCATTGCCGCCACGAGTAGGCCGCGCAGGGCGGGAGAGCCGACGTGACCTCTTGCCATGTGGAAGATCAGGCAAGCGACGGCGGCCAGGCTGAAAGCGCCACCGACGGCCAGTATTTCCGCCGCGTCGCCGGGAGACGCGAGGCGCGCCACTTGGACGACGGCACGTGGGAAAGCCTGACCGTAGCCGTCATGGGGTGTGACAAGCGTCTCCCAGAAGGACATGCGCAGCGCTTGCGCGTAGAAGATCCGCCCGTCTTCGGCCCAGATCGTAGAGGTAGCGGGCAAGCCCGACTGGCGGAGCAGCGCCAAGGAAACCATGGCTACAAACCCGGCCGCGTAAACGCCAGCCACGCTGGGGCGGGATTTCAGAGACCCTGTCGCGGCAGGGAACAAAAGCCCGGCCAAGTTCGGCGCGCCACCGCGAGGCGCGTCAGGGTTAGATGACCATCTCAACTGGCTGCGGCGAGCCCGCACAGGGTGAGGGGCGTGCCTCCGGTCCAGCTGATCACCAATTGTGCCCCCGGGTCGTTGTCGCTCAGGTAACCGGTCCCATTGGCCGGGACCGCAAGCTCCACGGGGACCGAGCTCGAAGGCCCCCTTGGCGGCGCCAGCACCGCGGCGACGTACTCTGCCGTCCCCGCTGGGGGGGTGGGGACGCTCACCTGTAGGGACGCTGCCTTTTCACCCGGGGGTATGCGGAGCCACACCTGGAATGGAGGGCTTGTCACCCTCGGCACGAAGGTCATGCAGTTGCCGGCACCAACTAGCGCACGCGCAAAACTGTTCTTTTCATATGAAAACTGTCCGGTGAAGAGCGCCCGGCTCGTCAGGGAAGTGGCCGACCCGTTCCAATCTCCGACCGCGAGGAGGGTGCGCGCATTGACGAGTTCGAGCGGGGTGAGCGCGGCGTGAGGTAGCCACCCGGCGCGCTGCAGGCCCGCCAGGGCAGATGCCGAAAGGTTCGGGTCGAAGCCGATCGGAGCTGCACCCGGCCCCGAGACGTCCTGGATGCCAGAGCCGAGCAGTTTTCCTGCCGCCAGCACACTTGTTTTCAGCCCGGAGGTAAAGGTGACACGCGAGGTCGCCCAGCTCTGCGCTTGGCCCACGTTGCCCAGGGCGGTGAACGCAAGGAGCGCCACCGCTGCCCAGCCCGCCGCGTGGGACTGCTCGGCAGGGCTCAGCAGCTTGGCGATGACCGGTAGGAGCAGGGCCGTCCCGACGTACACATAGCGGGACAGCCCGGGGCTTACCGTACTGCCGTCCCTGCCGACAGCAGTCAGCGCGTAAAAGGCAACTGCGGCGGCGCAGAGCCCGATGAGCGCGGGGTTGTGCTGGCAAAGAGATCCGCCCCTCCAAACGACCCAGGCTCCCAGGCCGACCAGGATCGCGGCGCCCGCCCCCTCGAGGTTGAAAGCCTGGCCCAGGGCCGACGACAGCCCGCTCCACACGTAGCTCGGGACGCCTGTCCATGTGGCAAGCGGGAACTGGTCGGAGTGTTCCGTCAGTCCCAGCCGCCCCACGACCACGAACCACAGGGCGTAGGCCATCACGGGCAGCGCCAGCACCCTGACCGCTTCCCGTTTTGGCCTGCGCGCGAACAACAACACCGCCGCCCCGAGGACCATCGCATCGCCGATGGTCGAGCACATCAGGCTGGCGAGGAGCGCCAGAGAAGCAAGCGTCCCCGCCCGGTGAGCCGCCTGGTTGGCCAAAGGCCGGTCCAGCAGGTCGAAGGCCAGTAGGCCGAAGAGAACAGAGCCGACGAAGCCGATCTGGAAGCCCCATGTGAGGTCCTCCGCCCCGGCCCCGAGCAACCCGAGCAGCGCCACGGCAGCGGTCGCCACCCAGGGGGCCACGCCGGCGCGCCGGCACAGCCGCCAGGTCAGGTGCATGACCCCGACCTGGGCGAGGAGCACAGGCACGATGTAGGGCCAGTAACTGCTCAAATGAAAAACGCTGAACAAACCCCGCCAAAGTAGGACCGGCAGCGTCGACCAGTGCTCGTTATGGGGGAACCAGATGCTTTCGGGGTTTGTCGGGCTGTAGCGAAGCCCACGGGTTATGAGGAAATCCCACTCGTCACCGAAAAACCAAAGCCCCCGGTCGAGCCAGGCCCAAAATGCGAACGCCCCGACGAGGCTCACGAAATGGACGCCAGTTGCTGCGTCGGCAAGGGGGCGCCGGCCATGCGAGCGCCAAGGCCTTGGCAAAGCTAAATGTGGCCCCGTCGCCCCCGAGCCGGGCGCGTCGACCAGCGTGGTCCCAGCGGAGCTGGGGTCGGGGCCCATCATCCGGCAGCGTAGTTCCTCCTCCAGGACCTGTCAGAGGGAGCCATCAGGTCATGGTGAGTAGTAATCTGCGGGAAATGGGCCTGCCAAGTGTCCTGGAGCATATGCGCGTCGGCTGGTGGGCGGGAGCAGAGCCAGGCGACCCCCTCGCGGCTCTGTCCGGCCTGTTGCTCAGGTCAGAGCTGAGCGCGCGCTGCCCGGGGATGTCGCCTGTGTTGGTCCAAGGTACGTTGGCGTCCTGGGCGGATCCTGGGTTCACCGGCGAAACAGCTGCCGTGAGCCTCTCTTTGGACTGGGCCGACGAGGACGTCATCGGTGTGGACATTTTCGTAGCGTCAGGTAGCCCCAACGGCGCGGGTGCAAAGGTCGCGCAACGCCTTGCCGAGGCCGGCAGCGCGGTCGTTGCCGTAGCTCCAGATGAGCTTTGGGGGATGGAGCCGCACTCGAGTGTCGGCCCCCCGTTCGCCGTGCCCGAGCCGGCATTGCTGGCTGCCCGTCACCTGCCCCGCGCTGCTCTCGAGGCTCGTCTCGCCTACCTCCGGGTGGTCGAGGGCCTCCCCAAGCACTACGTCCTTGTCGAGGGGAGCCTCCTCGACCAGCCATCTGCCAGTCTCGCAACCCGGGCGGACCTCGAGCTGGCCCTTCATCAGCTTGCGAAAAGAGCTGGCGACGACCGGCCGGCCGAGATAGTCAGGCTTGCGCCCGGCCAGCTCTGCGCGGACGACCCGGCGGTGGAGGCGGTCCTCGAGGCCCGCAGGACCGAGACCGAGGAGGGCCGTTACCAGCCCGAAGACTGGCCCGGGTACTCCAACCGGCCGAGGCTCCCGCTCAGGGTGACGAGCCCGATCGACCTGGCCGCTGCGGTCGCCGGCGCGAGCGTCGTGGTCGCCCAGAGCGGCTCGATGATGGCACTTGCCTGGGCGCTCGGCGTCCCGCACGCGGCGGTGGCGCCCGAAGAGAGCCCGGCCAGCGCCTTCGCTGCGTGGACCGGCGATGCGAGTGGTCTCGTCGAGGCCCCGGCTGCACTGATTGCCACGATCGACAACATCTTCGCCCGCCGGGGTAGGCCCCCCGGGCTCAAACGACTGGAGGCGACATTGGACCAGTCCCTCGACGAGGCTGCTGGGGATTTGGAGAACAGGGGGGCCGAACTGGCCGCCGACGGGCGCGGAGGCCCCGGCTCTCAGGCCGCCCTGACCGCCCGCCTCCACGAGCTCCAAGCCGTCAACGACTCGCTCCGCCAGCGCCTCGCGGCGGAGCGCCTTCGCTTCGGCGAGCGTTCAGCTCTCCTGGAAAGGACCGCCCACACGAGCGTCCAGTCCGCCATCAAGGCGGTGCACGGCCAGGATGTCATCTTGCGCAGGCGCCTCGAAGCGACCGACAAAGAAATGCGACGTCTTCAGGAAGAAACCGCCGAGCAGCAGGCCGAGCTCCGGGCTATACACGCGACGATGACGATGCGTGCGCTGGCTCCCGTGCGTGAGTTCTACGGGCGCCTGCGAAGGGCGGCACGCTGAGCTCCCCCCGCCAGTTTGCCCTGATCGGCACAGCACCCGAGGCAGCGGTCCCCGAGCAGGCGCTCGTCGACCTACTCTGCGGGCCTCTCGGCATCGGCGCTGTTGTGCCGCTCCTCTACGACGAGCGGGGACGGGTTGCCGAGGCGGGTACCTACCTTGGGCAATCCGGAGCCGCAGTACCGTTCAATGTCGGAGCGGCTTTGGGGTCGCCCGAGCACAATTTCCGCCGGGACGTCCCCGGGAGCGCGTCCAGCGTCATCGCGGTCAGCACCGCCGCTCTCGATGGTTTGCCGGCGACCAAGAGACGTGCCTCGGCCCCGTCGGCCCAGGAGGTGCTGGACCACGTCCGCGCGAAGGGCCTACGCACGGTCTACGAGCCGTCGTGGCGCTGGAGCGCTCCGGCAGGCGTGCCGTTGCCTCCCGGGTCTGCGGGCCCCCGGCGCTGGGCGGAGCGCGACGAGGCTTGCCCGACGCGGGTGTTGGTGGTGACTGGCACGATCCCCGGCACCTTGGTGGGGGCCGAGGGGCTCACCGAAGTCGTCGAGACCCTGGCTCGCTGTGCTGCGACGCGCGTCACCCTTGCCTGCGCTGACGGTTTCGGCGCACCCCGCTACGGGGGGCATTACCAGCGCCAGGGCATCGAGGTCATAGCCGGGCCCGTCGATTGGCCGGCTTGGTGCGCGGACCGCCGCTATCACTACTCCCATGTGATCGTCAGTGACGAGGGCCTGACGACCCACTTGTGGCAGCTCGTGCGCACGACGCAGCCCCAGGCTATGGCGGTCCTGTACTCCGAGCGCCTGCCGTTCAGGCGGGCCCAAGCGCTCGGCGACGCGAGCTGGCACACCGAGGGGGCCGAGACCGTGGCCGAGATTGGCCAGACTCGGCTGCTCCATCAGGTCGAAGGCCTGCAGGCGGCGTGGTGCGCGAGCGCCGCGGACGCCAGCCTGCTTGCGGGTCTTGGCCCCGAGCTCGCGGTGTCCCGCTTTGGGCCCCCGCTCATTCCCCAGGGTGCCGTGAAGGGCTACGCGGACCGGGAGGGCGTGGTCCTGGTAGCAACCGACAATTTTGACGTCTCCGGCGACCCGGAGGAGCCGGCCGTCCGGGCGCTCGAGGAGTTGGTACCAGGGTGGCGCCGACGCGACATGAGCCTGCACGTGAAGATCGTCAGCGACTGGCCGACACCCGGGCTGGTCGAGGCGGCGGCCAGGTTCGGAGCCGAAGTGGTCTCTTCGGGCGGCGACCTCGTCGGTGCGCTAGGTACTGCCAGGCTCGTCCTGTCACCGGTGAACCACGGTACGAGCGTCTCTTCCTGGGTGCCGGCGGCTATGGCGGCGGGCACTCCCTGGTTGACCACAGAGAAGGCTGTAACGGGAACCTACCTCGCCGACCTCGAGGCGCGGGCGGTCGTCGCCGACGTCGCCACGATGGGCCACCGCGGATGGGCGCTGCTCACAGACGAGCGGACATGGGCGGAGTTCTCCGCGGCGATGGCCGTCCGCCTGGCCGGCCTCGTCGCCGAACGGGAGGCGGCCCTGCGTGCCGCCCTCCTCGTTGCCGGCATCGACCCGCCCGAAGGGCCACGCTGGCCCGTGGAACGCTTGTCAACGCACCCGGCAGCTCTCCCGGTGAGGGTCCCCCTGCGCCCAGCCGCCGTGGCCGACCCGCCAGCGGTTTTCGTGCCTGACAGCTTGAGCGACGATGAGCGCTACGAGTTGTGGCATGAGCGCCGCGGCCCGAACGCCGAGGTGGTTGCCGCTATAGGAGCTGAGGCGGCCGCGGCGGGTTACCAGCCGACCATCTCGGTGCTCATGCCGGTGTGCGAGACCGAGGCGTGGATGCTCGAGGCGGCCGTCGAGTCGGTGCTGGCACAGGCCTACCCCAAATGGCAACTGTGCCTGGCCGACGACGCTTCCACCAGGCGTGAAACCTTGGCCGCCTTGCAGTCCATGGCCCGACGTGACAAGAGGATCGTAGTCACCAAGCTGGAGGAGCGATCGGGGATCTCGGCGGCGACGAACGCCGCCCTTTCGATGGCTACCGGCGACTACGTCACCTTCTTGGACCATGACGATGTCTTGAAGCCCCACGCGCTGGCACAGGTCGTCAGGTGGCTCAACACTGACCCAACGCTCGATCTTCTTTACAGTGACGAGGACAAGCTGAACCCCGCCGGCCGGTTCACCGAGGCGCGTTGGAAGCCTGATTGGTCCCCCAACCTGCTGTTATGCCAGAACTACGTCTGCCATCTCCTGGTGCTCAGGCGTTCGTTGATCGAAAGCCTCGGCGGCATGCGCTCCGAGTACGACGGGAGCCAGGACTACGACCTGGTGCTGAGGGCGGCCGACGCGACGGACCGGATCGCCCACATCCCTGACTCGCTCTACAGCTGGCGTATGCACGAGAAGTCGGCCGCGTCCTTGGGGGACAACAAGCCCTGGGCCTGGATGGCGGCTCAGCGGGCGCTCGGGGACTTTCTCTACCGGAGGGAAGACGGTGGTGGGACCGGTGGGTGGACCGAGGAGGGGGCCTGGTTCGACGTCCACCGGGTCAGGTTCAGGCGGTCCGGCGAACCCAAGGTGAGCATCATCATCCCGACCCGTAACGGCCGCCACCTGCTTGGCCGCTGCATCGAGAGCGTCCTTGGGCGCACGGTGTACAGCAACTACGAGCTTGTGGTGGTCGACAACCAGAGCGACGACCCCGAGACGCTCGAATTCCTGGCCACACTGCCCGGAAAGGTGTTGCGCTACCCGCACGAGTTCAACTACCCCCGCCAGCTCAACTTGGCGGCCGCCAGCGTGGACTGCGATCTTCTGGTCTTTTTGAACAACGACACCGAAGTCGCGACCGCCGATTGGCTCGATAGGCTGATCGAGCAGGCCATGAGGCCCGAGGTGGGCGCTGTCGGGCCTCGCTTGCGGTTCCCGAACGGCGATGTCCAGCACGAAGGCATCCTGATCGGGGCCTGGCGCGGGCACGCCAACTCGATAGAGTGGGGCAACTGGTGGCGTATGGGCGACCTGCTCCGGGACGTGTCGGCGGTAACCGGAGCGTGCATGGCAACCCGTCCGGGCGTCTATTGGCGCGTCGGCGGCTATGATGAGCGGCTCCGGGTGGCTTACAACGATGTGGACTTCTGCCTGCGCTTGCACCAAGCCGGTTACCAGGTTGTTTTCGAACCCGATGCCGAGCTCTACCACGCCGAGGGGTCTACCCGGGGGCTCGTCGAAGACCCCGAGGACGCACCGTTGTTCAACGAGCGTTGGCGCCCGCGTTCATCCTGCGACCCCTATTACAATCCCAACTTGAACCGCAACCGGCTGCTTTTCAGGACTGAACCATGAGCCCGCTAAAAAGCCCCGTAAAAGACCGGGTGGAGACGCCAAAGGTCACTGTGAACGCGAGCGTCAACGGCAACGGTTCCCGCTCGCAGCGGCGTTCGGGTCGCGGCGCCACGACTACGACGACTTCGCATACCGGCATAAAACTGCGTGAGTACGGAGAATACAGAGAGCTCTTCTACAACCTGACTCTTCGCGAGCTCCGTTCCAAGTACAAGCGCTCGGTCATCGGCTGGGGCTGGTCGATGATCAACCCTCTCGCCAACATGGCCGTGTACACGGTCGTGTTCTCCCTGTTGTTGCAGATCAAGCCGCCCCTTGGTGTGCCCAGCAGGCTCGACAATTACGCCCTGATGCTCCTCGCAGCGATGCTCCCGTGGAACTTTTTCCAGGGCAGCATCCAGGAGTCGATGGGGTCCTTGCTCGGGAACCAGAACCTCATCCAGAAGACCTATTTCCCCCGCGAGCTGATCCCCGGGGCGACAGTTGCCTCCAAAATGGTCTCCCACCTGATCGAGATGGGCCTGCTCCTGGTGGTTATCGTCGGCTTCGGCAACTGGAGAGCGCTCATCTTTATCCCTGCGGTCTTCGTGATGATGGCGATAATCGCGGCCTTCGCTCTCGGGCTGTCGTTACTGTTTTCGATCGGCAACGTCTTTTACCGTGATATCCAGCACTTCTCCAACATCTTCTTCTTCATCTGGATGTTCCTGACTCCTATCGCCTACCCCTACTACATCCTCGCAGGCGGTGTGAACAGCCCAACCGGTAGCGTCGCTGCCCCGAAGCTGGTTCACATCTTCGGCCACCTCGTAAACCTCGGTTCGCTGTTCAAGATCAACCCGATGACCGATGCCGTGCTCGTCTTCCAGTCGTTCATGTACAACGGGGCTTTGCCCGGCTCGACCCATATTGCCAAGTTCGCGAACACGGTCCCGGTGCCCGCCGCCACCGTCAACGGCAAGTTGGTGGCAGCTCACAACATCGTGCAGTACACCCAACTCGTCATCCACTCCAACGTTTCCTGGGGCGACCTCGCTTACCTCGTTGTTTGGGCTGGGGTTTCCCTGGTCGTCGGCTTGTGGGTGTTCCGCAAGTACGAGGCTCGTTTGCCAGAGGAGCTCTAACCTTGAGCCGACCGGTCGTGGTCGTGGACGACGTCTCGAAGAAGTACCGCCTTTATCGCGAGCGCAACTCCTCCATAAAGGCGGCCGTCATGCGCGGTGGCCGCGCCAAGGTGGACGTTTTTTGGGCGATCGAAGACGTCAGCTTCGAGGTCTACGAGGGGTCGACTACCGGGCTGATCGGGGAGAACGGTTCGGGAAAGTCGACGATGCTCAAGTGCCTGGCCAAGATCCTGCGGCCCGACAAGGGTTCCGTCACTACTACAGGGAAGATGTCGGCGCTCCTCGAGTTGGGCGCGGGGTTTCATCCCGAGTTGTCTGGGCGCGAAAACGTGTTCCTGAACGGGGCAATTTTGGGGCTCAAGCAGAAGGAGCTCCTGGCCCGCTTCGACGACATCGTCGACTTCGCGGGGATCGGTCAGTTCATCGACGAACCTGTCAAGAACTACTCCTCGGGTATGTACGTGCGGCTCGGCTTTTCGGTGGCGATCAACGTCCAGCCTGACATCTTGCTCGTGGACGAGGTCCTCGCCGTCGGTGACGAGGCTTTCCAGCGCAAGTGCCTGGAGCGCTTCGCCCAGCTGAAAAACGATGGCAAGACGGTCATCATCGTCTCGCACTCGATGCAGTCCGTGGTCAACATGTGCGACCACGCCATCTGGTTCAAAAAGGGCCACAAGATGGCCGACGGTAACCCCCGCGAGGTGGTCGAGGCCTATACCGGTTCGCTCTTCCTGAGCGAGCACCGGGCCACCGAGACGGGCGACCGTTGGGGTTCGGGCGAGGCGCGCATAGAGCGCGTTGAGCTGATCGACAAGTTCGGCAAGCAGGTCATGCGCGTCGGCAGCGGCGAGCCGATCACCGTGCGGCTGTGGTGGGCGACCTCCGAGCCGGTGGCTAGGCCCGTCTTCACGGTCTCGGTGCAGACGTTGCAGGGCGTGGTGGTGAGCGGGCCGACGACCAGAGAGTCCGGCGAGGTGCCCGAGAAGATCGACGGGAGCGGTTGGGTGGACCTGAAGATGGACCGGTTCCCCCTATTGCCGGGCACCTACGACATCACCGCATCGCTAACGGACTTCACCCTGGCGCACCCCTACGACGTGCGCCGCAACGTGCTCCGCCTCGACGTCGACCGCAAGGGCCCCGTCGAGCCGTCCGGCATCGTATCCTTCGGCGGCGTTTGGTCGTTCGGACCTTAGCTCCGGATCCTGGCTGTGGGGACGGCGGCTCGTGGGACCGCAAACCGTCCCCGCCACAAGTAACGGGTACGGTTTGCGGCACCATGACCGTCCGACCGCCACGCCCATGAGCGGGTGTAACCTCGGTCCAGTGACGCGGTACCTAATCACGGGCGGAGCCGGGTTCATCGGGTCGCACTTAGCCGAAGCCTTGCTTGTCCAGGGTGACGAAGTCTCGGTACTGGATTCGCTGTCAACGGGGCGGTTTTCCAACCTTGCCGGCGTGCACGACAGCCCGCGGTTTAGCTTCACCCAAGGTTCCGTGCTCGACGAGCTTGCCGTCGACCAAGCCGTTCGCGGCTGCGACGTCGTCGTCCACCTTGCCGCCGCCGTGGGTGTAAAGCTCATCGTCGAGCAGCCTCTCTACTCGCTAACGACCAATATCAAGGGCGCCATCACCGTGCTCGAAGCCGCCCATCGTTACCGGAGAAAGGTGATGGTGGCCAGCAGCTCAGAGATTTACGGCAAGAACAACTCCGGCCCCCTGAACGAGCAATCTGACAGGGTCCTAGGCTCGCCGACTGTGGCTCGCTGGGCCTACTCGACGTCCAAGGCTGTGGACGAAATCCTGGCCTACGCCTACTACCATGAAAGGGACCTGCCGACGATCGTCGTGCGCCTGTTCAACACGGTTGGACCTCGCCAGAGCCCCGCTTACGGCATGGTCATACCGCGTTTGGTGCGCCAAGCGGTGGCAAGCGAGCCCCTCACTGTTTATGGCGACGGCAGCCAGACCCGGTGCTTCTGCCACGTGGCCGACGTGGTGGACGGTCTCATAAGGCTTCTTCACGAACCCCGTGCCGAGGGCGACGTGTTCAACATCGGCGGTACGGAGGAGATCTCCATTCAACAGCTCGCTGAGCTGATCATCGTCACGACCGGGAGCTCGTCGTCCATCGTCCATCTCCCGTACGAGGTCGCCTATGAAGTGGGCTTCGAGGACATGGCCCGGCGTGTGCCCGATGTGACCAAGGTTGGCAAGCTGACGGGCTGGCGGTCCGAGCGCAACCTGGCCGATATCCTCGACGACGTCATCGCCGAAGTATTGCGGGACAGTGGCAGTCAGTCATGGACCGATGACGGCTCAGTGGCAAGTTCGACCTCGCTGTCGCGCACCGTACCTGATGATGCGTAGTGCAGGCCCCTAAACCGGCCGGCGGTCCTGCCTGAGGTCGCTCAACACCTCGGCTCTGCCAACGACCTTCGGCGGTCTGGTCGTGCCCCCTCAGCCGTGTCTTCCAAGCGAGCGCCGGACGACCGCCATCGGCTGAAGACAAAGTGAGCCCCCAAAGTGGCAAGCAGGACGACGACCCATAGGAGTTGGTCCCTGTGCCGGAAAGCGCTCCCCAGGTTGCCCTCTGACTCTGCGGCAATCCCGCCGATCAGAATCGCTACCAAGAGAGGGAAAGCGAGCACATCGCGCCTACGCCGATAGGCCACCAAGCCCAACGCAGCCAGCAGGTAGAGCGGGTAGTAGAGGAGTTCTTCCAGGGCTGCTAAGTCGTAACTAAGGCCGTGGCCGTGTTGCCCAGGGAAGGGGCGCAGCAGGAAGGCGACCAGGCCGCCAGGCAAGGCCCGAAGGTCACCCGTTAGGCTGCTGTTCTGTAGAACCAAGTCTTCGCCGGGCAGCCCGATATCTCTGGGTACCGAGACGAGTGTCGTCGGGGTTGATGTTTGCGCGTGCCCTTTCTGCGGGCGGGGTCGATGTGGGGTGCTCACGTGCCCGTTTGTCGGCGGCGGAGCCCGTACGAGCTTTGGGTGTGCGAACGCAGATTTCGCCCCCAACGAAAGCACGTCACGCTCATAGGCCAAGTTGGTGTTTTTGTGGACGTAGGATATCCCGGCAAGACCGAGGCCTTGGACTACGGGCACGAAGAGGCATAGCGCCAAGCAAACGCTTCGTACCGCGGCAGGTCGCGCGGGCCGGAACAGCCACACGGCCAGCGCGGTCGCCCACGCTGCGGCGAGGAAAACCCAGTCGCGCAGGTAGGCGAGCTCAAGTAGTGAACCGCCCACGAGGAGAGCCGCTGCCGCGAAAGGTTGCCAACGTGCCGCCCGCGCCAAGAAGGCAATGCCGGTCGCCACTCCTCCAAGCCCCGCCCAGACCATCGACTCGCGGAGCACGACTGAGGACCAGACAACCTGCGAAGGGAACACCGCGACAGCCAGCCCGGCTGCGACCGCCCACGGGGGCGTTAGCAATTGACCGACGAGCAGAGCGACCAAGGCGGCCGTCAGCGCCCCAAAAAGAGCGGCCCACAGCGAGGCAACCAGGACATGTGCGCCAAACAGCCTGAACAAGACGGTCAGCGGCCACATAAAAGCGGCCGCCTCATGGAAGAGCGACTCGCCCGTCTGGCCGTTAACTTGGTAGCTGGGTGTGAGACGGCCACTCGCGGCGAGCCGTCCAAGAGCGACGTACTGGGGCTCGTCTGGGAACAGGTAGCCGCGAACGAGTGTGATACCTGTTCCAGCCAGGGTACGGATGACAAAGGCGGTTAAGAACGACGTCGCCATTGGGTGGCCGACTGCGGTAGACCGGACGGTCTGTCCAGCCTTCAGCACCGCTGCGCCGGGGCGCCCGACCGCGTCCGTAGCCGTCAAGCGAGCCACAAGCGGGAGCCTAGGCCACCGCCAAGCAGGCCAAGGCTAGGCAGCGCTAATCGACTAAGTGCTCTGGCCCTGATCCTGCCTAAGCCCGCCCTACCGGCAGGCGACTACAGAGGTCTTACCTTTAGTCAGCATGCTGAGGTAATGTCGGAGCGCCAGATGCTCCCCAACAGTTTCGCGGCCGTAGCAGGAGCCGTCGTTGCTCGAGGGCGCGCAGCGCGAGGCTCCTGGGTGGCGGTGCCCTTTACGCGGCACCGTTGGCGGGACAAGGTGGTCGGATAGCTATGAGCTCCTTGCCCTGGTGGGGGTACCTGCTCGTATTGGGCAGCTCGCTGGCGCTCAGCTTGATGCTGGTGCCCATTGCCATGGCGGTGGCATTGAGGTTCGGCTTCCTGGACCGTCCTGGGCCAGCAAAAGGCCACACCGAAGCCGTGCCCTACTTGGGCGGGGCCGCCATAGTCGTCTCATTTGCCGTCGTGGTCCTGGTTGCCACCGCGCTGGACCCTCCCCCGAGCGGGTTCCTCCAGCTTGCCGGCTTCATCGGCCTCGGCGCTGTGCTCGCCATCGTCGGCTTGTTTGACGACCTTCGAGGGCTCAGCCCGTGGCTCCGGGTAGCCCTCGAGACGGCTGCCGGCACCGCCATCTTGGCGTTCGGAAACTCCGCACATCTCGCCGGGGTGCCCGGGTGGGTCAATGCCGTCCTTACCGTTGCCTGGGTCGTCGGTGTCACAAACGCGTTCAATCTGCTCGACAACATGGACGGCCTTTCCGCGGGGACGGTTGTCATCGCGTGCCTCGCCATCTTCGGCGTGGCGGCACTCCAGCACCGGTACCTCGTCTCCGCTCTGGCACTGGCCCTTGCGGGGTGCGCAGCGGGCTTCTTGCGGGCCAACTTCCACCCGGCCAAAATCTATATGGGCGACGCAGGGAGCCTCTTCCTCGGGTTCGTGGTGGCGGTGCTGCTGCTCAAACTCAGGGCCAACGGGTCGACGCGCGTCGACATCGCCGTCATATTGTCTGTGCCGGGAGTGGCGTTGTTCGATACTGCCCTTGTGACGGTAAGCCGCGTGGCCCATCGGCGCAGCCCCTTCCAAGGCGGCCGGGACCACACCAGCCACCGGTTAGTGAAGCTCGGGATGTCTGTCCCAGCCGCTGTCCTGACCATTTACCTGGCCGGCGTCCTCCTCGGAGGGTCGGCGATGCTCATGTCCCAGCTCCCCGCCGCTCGGATCGGGGGCATAGCCGGGCTCTTGGGGGCAGCCGCAATAGCCGCCGTGCCCCTGGCCCGAGTGCGCGTTTACGACCAGTCGTCGGCCGCTAGGACCGCACCGCTGACGGGCGAGGTTCCCGGGCCCACCAACCCGGGAACTGCTTCGCCAAGCATCACCCCGCAAGCCCCTTGAACCGTCGCGGCCGCACACTTCGTCAAAAAATCGTTGCAGCAATGGTCCCAGGAGTCATGCGCGACTGGCGCACGTACTGGGCCAGGGCGTGCATCACGCCCTGGTGGATGTCCTCGATGATGCCGTAATTCCTGCAGTCAACATGGATGGCGACCTCGGCCGAGGCCTTTGCCCCGCCCCCGTCGAAGCCGGTAAGGGCAATCGTGCGCCTGCCATTTTCCCGCGCCCATGAGACTGCCCGGACGATGTTCGGGGACCGCCCCGAAGACGAGATCGCCATCAGCACGTCGCCCGGCTTGGACTGGGCTTCCAGCTGGTAACGAAAGACATCCTCGTAACCGATGTCGTTGGCAATGGCGGTCAGAAGCTCGACATTGGCGCTGAGGCTCATAACCTTTGGCGAAAGGTCCGGCGCAAGATCGGTCCCGGTCCCGACACGCAGGTGGTCGCACTGGAAATGGTTGGCTATCGACGCCGAGCCGCCGTTGCCGCACGAAAGCACTCGGGCACCTGCCGAATAGGCTTCGGACAGCACTGCGGCCGCCCGTTCCACTTGGGCGGAGTCGATGGAACCGGCCGCCCTGGCAAGCTCCTCGAAATAAGCCGCGGAGAACGACGAAGCGAGGGCATACGGTCCAGCCGGGAACTTGGTTAGAACGTCTTGTACCGAGAGGCCCGCGTCCGTCACCTCTCGGTGGTAAGGGCCACTCACGCGATGGCCTCTTCGCGCTCAATGACCACTTGGCCCGGGATCACGGTCATCTGGACTAAGTATAAAGACCTTTGCCGCGATCATCTCGCCGATCTCAAGGGAAGCCGTGGCCGCCGGAGATGGGGCGTTGATCACGTCCACGACCCTGCACGAGGTCTTCATCTTCGGTGGCGGGTACCATCCGCCGCAGAGCGTTGCCGAAGGCGTGCCGACTAAGTGAGCGCTGCAGCTCACGGGCACCCTGCGCGCAGTGTAGGCGGGCCAGTCGCCACATACCGGGGAAGGTCATGAGCTCGGCAATATCTCTGGCGCTCACCCGCTGCCAGGAGTAACCGGCACGGGCGAGGGCGAGGACGGCATTGGGGCCGGCTTGCAGGCCTCCATGGATGCTCAGGGTGAGGTGGACACCAAGGAAAGGGTAGACGGGGTCCGGCACGGGATTAGATGAGCCGGCTCACGAGCTTCGCCTTGGCTGGCGTGGCCCTTGACCGCCAGCACGGCCTTGGCCGACCCCGGCCGGTAGTAGATCCCGGAGTGGATGACGCCTGAGTTATGGCCGGTCTGGTGAGCGCCCAGGACCGGCTCCTTCTCGACGATGGCCACCGACAGTTGGGGTGCCCGGCGGACCAGGGCCAGGGCTGTGGCCAGGCCGATGATGCCCCCGCCTATGACCACGACATCGGTTCGCCCGTTGTTCGGCTGGCTCATAGCTCAAGCGTAGAGTCGTCCCATGACAGGCGCGACCAAGCGACGCGAGAGCTTTCTGGTCGTAGGGGCTGACTCCGAGGTCGGCTCCGCGGTCCTACGCCACTTGGTGTCGTTCGGGCGCTGTGCCGTGGGCACCACCCGGCGCAAAGAGAGGCTGGGCCCTGACCACCTCTGGCTCGACTTGGCCGATCTCGACGAGCGTTGGTCTCCGCCGGAGGGGACGACGGCGGCGTGCATCTGCGCCGCCCGGTCCCGTCTCGCTGACTGCGCCGCCGACCCGTCGGGGACGTCGTTCTTGAACGTCGACCAGACAACGCGTCTCGCCACTCGCCTGAGCCAGCTCGGCATCTACACCCTGTTCCTGTCCAGCAACCAGGTCTTCGACGGTCAGCACCCCTTGGTGGCGCCCCAAGCCCCGGTTCGCCCAGTTAGCGAGTACGGACGCCAAAAGGCGGCCGCGGAAGCGAAGATCATGGCCGCGGGCGTGGAGGGTGGAGGCGCTGGGATCCTACGGCTGTCCAGGGTCCTCGGGCCGGCCACTCCCACCACCGCCAAATGGACCGCCGCTGTCCTGCGCCGAGAGCCCATCAACGCCTTCTCGGACATGGTGCTCGCCCCTGTACCCATCGAGGTCGTGGCCGCAGCGGTCTGCCACCTCCTCGCCGACGCGCCCACGGGCATCTTCCAGCTCAGTGGCCCGCAGGACGTGTCGTACGCCGAGTTCGCCCGAGCCTTGATCGGTGCCCTGGAGGCCCATCCCAAGCTGGTCCGAGAGGTGAGCGCCGCCTCAGCGGAGCTCCCGCTGGGGTCGACCCCTTGCTATACGACCCTGGACAGCACAGAGCTACGGGCTCGCTACGGGATCGTGCCTCCGGACGCCTCCGCGACGGCCCGGCTGCTGGTTAGCGGCCTGAGCAGGTGACATAGCTGCGCCGTGCGAGTGGGGTGCTCTGCCCCCAAGGCGGTTCGATCGCCCCGGCGACCATGTCGCTGGGTCAGGCGCCCGTAGCGCCCGGCGTGAGGTCGGTCTCCGGAGGGCCCGCCTCTTCTTCGTGCAGGTCCCAAGGCACTCCTACCGCCTCGGCGTATGCCGCCACCACTTCTTGCGGACGACCGAGGGCTTTCAGGACGCCGTGCTCTAGCCACATCACCCGATCGCACCGGTCGACGATCTGTTGCAGCTGGTGGCTCACGAGAACGACCGATGCCCCGGCACCGATGAGCTCGGTCATTCGCTCGCTGGACTTCATCTGGAATGAGGCGTCCCCCACCGCGAGGATCTCATCTATCAGCAACACACTTGGCTCGACGTCCACAGCGACCGAGAAGGCCAGACGCGCTACCATGCCGGAGGAGTACGCTCGGATGGGCACATCCAGGTAATCGGTGAGCCCAGCCCACTCCGCTATGGCCGCGCAGCGCGATTTCATGTGGTTGGCGTCGCGCCCGAGCAGGGCGCCGTACAGTATGACGTTTTCGCGTCCGGTCTGCTCGGCGTTGAACCCCGCACCCAGCTCGATCATGGGCGACACCCGGCCCCGCACGCGTACCCGGCCAGCGGTCGGCGGGAGCACCCGGGCGATGACCTTCATGAGGGTGCTCTTGCCGGCGCCGTTCGGGCCCACGATACCCATGACCTCGCCCTGGTCGACATGGAAGCTCACGCCGTCCACAGCGCGGAGGAGGTCGTAGGCGATCCCGCGCCGGGCAATCCTCACCATGGCCTCCTTCAGCGAGTTGGCGCGGTGGTGAGGGACCCTGTACTCGAGGGTCAGGTCTTCCACTCGGATGGGCGGCTCGTGGCTCACATGAGCACCGCCAGCGAAGGCCACCGCCGGACGAAGACGCGCAACCCGACGGCAAACCCCACCAGGCCGCTAACCAGGATGTAGGCAGCTGCCACCCAGGACGGCCTGGGCCCCCCGTACTCGAGGTAGCGAAAGGTCTCCACGTACGGGAACACCGGGTCGAGGTAGAAGAAGCGCCGGAACTGGGCGGGGACGATAGTGACGGGGTAGAAGGTGGGCGTGATGTATGCGACGAGGACCATCACGACGCCGATGAGGTTGAGGACGTCGTCGTAGCGGATGGCGTAAGTCGCCAGGAAGAACCCGATGCCGGCGATCATCAACAGGAAGAAGAGCAGCGGAACGGGGACGAGCACGAACGTCGGGGCCACTCCGGTGCCCGTGGACAGCTGGATCACCACGAGGGGGACAAGCCCGTACACAAAGTTGACCGCACCGCTGGCGGCGGCCGAGAACGCGAAGATAACCGGCGGGACGTACACCTTGGTGAGCATGCCGGCGGACGACGCGATGGAGGCTGCCGTCATGTTGACGCCTTGCTGGAAGTAGGTGACGACCAGGTTTCCGGCCAGTATGTAGACGATGTACGGGATGTGGCCGGGGATGCTGGAGTGGAACAGGTGCTCGAACACCCCCCACATGACGAGCGTAATCAGGAGGGGGTTGAGGACGGTCCAGGTCACCCCGAGCAGTGACCGCTTGTACCTCACAGTCATGTCGCGGGCCACCAGCAGGCGTACGAGTGCCCGGTACCGATAGAGGTCTACGAGAGCTCCCCGGAGTGGTGCCCGACGGACCGCCGAGTCATACAACGACACCGAGTCGGTGTCCCGGTTCTGCTGTTGCGCCCGCACCAGACCCGACATTACTCAGGCGCGCCTAGCCAGACGAAGCTGCCCCGAGTTGCACCGGACTCCAGCGCATCGCCCTCAGAGTTGGTGGCCCGGACGTCGAGGCGGTACCTTGTTGCCGGGACGGCTAACAAGGGACCAGACGATGGGACGGCTTCTCGAAATCGTGACCCCTCTGCACCGTTCGACGCGACGGGATTACCTGTCACGGATGAACGATGACAAGGTGGCCTGCATGCTGAAGGCCAAGGAGTACGAGTACGACTACTGGGACGGGGACCGTCGCTACGGGTACGGCGGCTACCAGTACATTCCCGGTCGGTGGAAGCCGGTCGCCGCGGCTCTCGTCGAGACTTATTCGCTCGTACCCGGCTCCAAAGTCCTCGACGTCGGCTGCGGTAAGGCCTTCTTGCTCTACGAGATGAGCCAGTTGGTCCCTGGGCTCGAGGTCACAGGCTTCGACATCTCGCAACACGGTCTTGCTGAGGCCAAGGACGAAATCCGCCCGCACCTTTTCCGCTACAGGGCGCAGGACCGGTACCCCTACGGCGACGACACCTTCGACCTCGTCATCTCCCTTGGTTGCCTCCACAACCTCCGGCTATACGAAGCGCAAACCGCCATCCAGGAAATCGAGCGGGTTGGCCGGCAAAAGTACGTCATGGTCGAGGCTTACCGCAACGAGCTCGAACAGTTCAACCTGGAGTGCTGGGCCCTCACTGCCGAGTCCATCCTGCACACTTCGGAGTGGATCTGGCTCTACGAACATTTTGGTTACACCGGAGACTACGAGTTCATCTATTTTGAGTAAGGATCGATGAACCTGTCACTCTGCTCGCGCCAATGATCTCTACGTCCAGAGCGGCGGTCCTGGTCGAGTCGCGCCGTCCGCTCATTGTGGACGAGGTGCAACTACCCCCGGAGCTTTTGGCCGGGCAGGTCCTGGTGAAGGTCCTCCACACGACCATTTGTGGAGCCCAAATAAACGAGATTGAGGCTGTCAAAGGCCCGGATAGGTTCCTGCCTCACCTCTTGGGCCACGAGGCTTCCGCGGTCGTCGTCGAAGTAGGCGCAGGCGTGACGCACGTGGCGCCCGGGCAAACTGTCGTGCTCCACTGGCGCCCGAGCCTTGGCATCCAAGCGGCGCCACCGGTCTATCAGTGGCGCGGTCAGCGCCTCAACGCCGGGTGGGTCACCACTTTCAACGAGTACGCGGTCGTATCCGAAAACAGGACCACACCTCTTCCTGAGGGCCTCGACCTGCGTTTGGCGTCGCTCTTCGGGTGCGCTGTCACCACCGCCGCTGGAGTGGTCAACAATGATGCTCGCGTCCGCGTCGGTGACTCGATCGTCGTGTTCGGGGTAGGTGGCGTCGGCCTCAATATCGTCCAGTTCGCCGAGCTGGCCGGGTGCTACCCCATCGTGGCCGTCGACTTGGTTGACGAGAAACTCGATCTGGCCTTGAAGCGTGGTGCCACTCACGCTTTCAACGGCAAAGACCTACCGGCTCTGGCCACCGCCATCAGGAACGTGGTAGGCCCTAACGGCGCTGCGCGGGCCATAGAGACCACGGGCGCCCGGCCTGTGATCGAACTGGCCTACGAGCTGACGCACCCCGATGGGCGATGCGTACTCGTCGGGGTGCCGAGCGAAAAGGTGTCGATCTACACGCTCCCGCTCCATTTCGACAAGGTGCTGACCGGGTCGCATGGTGGGGAAGCCAAGCCGCACCTCGACATCCCAAGGTTGGCGCGCCTGTTGCAGGTTGGTCGCTTGTCTCTCGACGGCCTCATCACCCACGAGTTCGGGCTGGAGGGCATCAACGAAGCCTTGGATGTGGTACGCAGTGGGGCCGCTGGACGTGTTTCGTTGACAGTCGGCACTCCATGAGATCTTTGCCGACACAACCGATTGAGTCTACCTTCATGGTCTTCAAGTGCCGGTCATTGCGCGCAGCCTACGCCTTGCCGCTTCGACTGCCCTTCGAGCAAACTGCAACTTCACCTCAGCTCCACGTCCTGTCGCTGGGCGCTTCGGCGACCTATCAAGCTTCAGTATTTCGGAGTACGGATCTCTTTTCGTGAAGTCATCTGCCACAAACAAATGTTCGCTGAGCCGCCCGGCGCCGACATCGCCGAGGTCGCCAAGGGCAACGGGTCGCTCCAGTGTCCCGGCGTTGCAACTGGGCCACCGAGGCAGCGGTCGCTGAACTGATGGCCCGGGACCTCTCCGGCTTGTGACGGGACCCCTTAAGTGGTCCACCTGACTTTCAGGGGGCTCACGTCAGGTCCAGGTCTTGGCCTCGCAGTCTGGGCCCACGCGACGCCGGCGGCGCTTGAGCGACACCACCCGCGCGGGACGGCCGAAGCAGGGAAGGTCCCGGACCTCGAAGGGATGCGGTCCTCGGCTTCTGCGGGCTCCGCAGCTGGCAGAAGCCACTGACCTCGCGGTGCTCTCGATGCGGATCACCAGCTCGTCGGGCCCCGGTGACCTCCAACACCGGGAAGCCGTCGAATCCCATCAGCTTCTCGGCCAGGCCCATACCGCCGCTCATCGCCGGCCCGCCAGCCGTTGTGGCGTGAACACCACCGCCGATGGCGGGACCCCTTGCCCCGTGGTGGACCCTCAGCTACCGGGCGCCCCCCACTTCATCGCGCAGACCCGTTAATCTGCGAAACAAGGATTAGGAGTAATTCGGAACCGCTCACGATGACGAACCCGCCGTGATTGAACAGCACGTGAGCTTCGAGCTCGATGACGACTTTGACCGCCTTGATCACGAGGTGATCTGGGCTTACCTGTCTCAAGAGGCCAAGTGGGGCCGATGGAGGAGCCGCGAAACAGTCGAGGCGCAATTGAGGAATGCCTGGTGCGTAGCCGGCGCATACCTTGAGAGTGGTCAGCAAGTAGCCTTTGCCAGGGCCATATCAGATGGCTACGGAGTTGCCTACTTGGCGGATGTCTTCGTACTAACGACCCATCAACGACTCGGCATTGGCAGCCGGCTGGTAGTGTTCGTCCTCAATCACGGCCCATCATTCCGGTGGATGTTGCACACCTACGACGCTCACGACTTCTACCGCCAACTCGGTTTCCGGGAGGCAGAAGCCACCTACCTTGAACGCAGGCCAAGCAACTAATGCCCACGGAAGGTTGAGGAGCCCCATTCCGGTCTTACTGCGAGCGCCACGATCCTTTGTTATCGCTCGATCGAAACACAAACGTGTCAAACACCAAATATCGCACCAGCGTGGTCAAGCCATAGGCGCACAACGACGACGCAGTGACGGCGAGGGTCCGGTTAAGGCGGCTCAAGTGATCCGCCTGGCACACTCTCGAGACGACCAAGATCGCCCCCGTGGAGCCCACCCATCCCACGATCATGAAAGTCCAGAACATAGCGTGTGGAGCAAAGGCGGACGCTCGATCTCTGTCACCCCATACCCAGCGGCGGTAAATGACATAGGTTGGCCCGAGGCCAATGCACAATGCGACAAAACTTGCGAGAACGGCGCTCAACCCAACAACGCCATAAGCGACCGCCACAACCGCTAAGCCGATCGCCGTACTAACCGCCGAGGCCGCTATGAAACGAATCCCGCGGTCCTTCAACGTCAGTGGTCGGCCACTTCCTGCAGCGTCCGTCGGAAGAAACTTCACGTCTCACAGCTGTAGTGCGTTATTTCTTCAATGACGTATTGAAGCTCCCAGTCGGTCATGTCAGTGAACAGAGGCAAGCGAAGTAAACGGTCCGCAACGTCTTCAGCAACAGGACAGTCACCCGCGCCCACCTGCCGACCGTAGGGCGACGAGTGCAGGGGAACGTAGTGCGTAACCGCCAGGATCCCGCGACTGAGAAGGTAGTCCTGGAGGTTCTTCCTATCGCTTGGGCTCTCCAACATAAGGTACATTAGGTGGTAAGCCGGTTCAGCGCCCTTTAGAATAGCCGGCAGACGTGCATTCAAAGAAGGCGCAACGTCTTCGAGACCACGCATGTACCTCTCCCATAGCTCCCGTCGACGTCCCTGGATAGAGCCGATTTCCTCTAACTGGGCCAGCAGCGCCGCAGCCGCAATCTCCGACAGTAGGAAGCTCGAGCCAGCGTCCACCCAAGTGTATTTGTCGACTTGCCCGCGCCAGAATTGAGCACGATTAGTCCCTTTTTCACGGATAATTTCTGCTCGCTCAATCAGACGAGGTTCATTGACAATTAGGGCACCACCCTCCCCGCATGACAAATTCTTAGTCTCGTGGAAGCTTTGGACGGCAAGCGCGCCGAACGAGCCCAATGCTTTACCTAGGTAGCTTCCACCAATACCGTGCGCGTTGTCTTCGACGATCACAGCATGTTGCTCGGCAGCTAACCGGCTGATCCCGTTCATCTCGCAGGCGATACCTGCGTAGTGCATGACGCAGATAACGCGTGTTCGTTCGTTGATCAGAGACGCAATCGTTGCTTCATCTACGTTCAGGGTGTCAGCCCTGCAGTCAGCAAAGACGATCTTCGCACCGCGAAGTGCAAATGGCAACGCTGTCGAAGGAAACGTGTACGAGGGCACGATGACTTCGTCGTCCTGTCCGACATTGAGGAGTAACGCGGCCATCTCCAGAGCCGCGGTACATGAAGGTGTCAAGAACGCCTTCTCCGCTGTCAGGCATTGCTCGAGAAGTTGCTCGCAACTCCGGCTAAAGCTACCGTCGCCAGCGAGGTGGCCACTGTTGAGGACGTTGTTCAGGTACTCCATCGTACGGGCCGCCGTCGTCGGACGATTGAACGGCACCTTGAAATCTGCCAAGTCAGTCTCCCAATCCTTCTCGGGAAGCAACTTCAGGCACCCCGGGCCTCTTGAGCGTCGACGATAACTCGCTTCGCACGATATATGCGGGGCGGCCTAGTGCCCGGAAGTGACTGTGTGCTAGGTACTCCCCGAATACGCCAAGAACTAAGAGCTGGCAGCCCGAGAAGAACAGGACGATCGATGCCAGGAAGGTGAAACCGTGAACTGGGCTTCCCGTGGCATACGCTATAAGTACAAAACCCAATAGTCCGACGCCGAACGCTGTTACGACGAATCCTAGCCAGCTTGCGAGTTGCAAGGGGCGCATGCTGTAGACGGTGACAACATCAATTGTGTGCCTAAGAAGGCGCCAGACGCTGTATTGGGACCTTCCGTGCTGCCGCACGTCATGCGCAACCGGAATGGAGCCAACTCTATCAGTTCCCCAGGCAAGCAGCATATCGAGCGAAACAAAGGGGCCGCTGAAGGTCGCGAAGGCCTCCCTTAGATTGGTTCGGAAGGCACGATAGGAACTTATGTATTCGGCCAAAGTCAGACCGACGATATAGCGCAGGCATAGCTTTGTTAGGTAAGTAACGATGCCTCGAGCCCTAGAGTAATGCTGTTGCGTCGCGTACCCGTAGACAAGGTCGTACCCTTCCTCGAGTAGCCCGAGGATCTTGGGAATCTCTTCCGGTGGATTTTGCAGGTCGTCATCCAGCGTGATGGTGATCGCATAAGTGGCGTGCCGAATTCCAGCCAGCAACGCATTGTGCTGGCCGTAATTTTTCATTAACGATAGACCTCGTACGTCTCGTCGCCGGCCGGCAATACTTTGAATGACCTGCCAACTCGAGTCTCGGCTGGCATCGTCGACCAGAATGATCTCCCAGGCGGACGCGACGCCAGTTAGGACACCCACAAGACGATCTACGAGTTGCGGCAACGTGGATGCGCTGTTGTAGACCGGCACTACGACCGACACGCCAGCCGGAAGGCCGGACTCGCGCGCGACAAGCTGTGTGCCGTTGCCCCTAGCTTTCCGTACGGGCAATTTGGAGGGCGTCATATCTGACCAAGGAACCCTTGGCTGGCCACGGCATTGGGAGGCTCGACGGCCTTCACGTCTGCCACGGGAGACTCAAGCAGCCTTCGCCACAACTAGTAGGGATCCACCAATTGGAAGATTCGCACCCATTCGGATGATCGAGCGCTCTGCCGCCATGGCAGCACCAAGGAGGCGAACAACGCGTGCACTCCAAGCGAACTCGCGAGCCAACTCGGCTTCACCGTCTGAGCGGCCCAAGAATCTCCTAGCCGCTATTGCAGGCAGGATCGTCATCATAAACGCGGTCGCCCGGACAACACGAAAACCCTCTGCCTCAAGCATGGCGGTCAATCCTGCGCGCGTGTATCGACGGTGGTGGTGGGCGTACTCATCCACTTTGCTCCAAAGCCAACGATGTTGCGGAACCGTAATGATGACGCCACCGTCGCTTTTCAGGGCACGCCTCATTTCTGCAAGGGCACGACGATCGTCTCCTATGTGCTCAATCAGATCGAACGCCCCTATGACGTCGAACTCGCTATCAAATGGCAGCATCCCTGCGTCTAATTGGTATAGCGAATTGCAACCATGACGTTCACGAGCGACCTTGAGGGCCGCCATCGATGCATCCGCAGCGACGACCTCCAGTCCCGTGAAGCGACGGCCCAAAAAGTCTGCCACGTAGCCGGTACCGCAGCCAAGCTCGAGAAAGCTCTTACAGCTCGGGAAGTACCTGGCCATCGCCCACGTAATTAGCTCAGCACGTGCGCGGAACCAGAAGCTGACCGAGTCGTACTCAGTGAGGTAGGCGAGAGCATCGTCACCGCTCACCGGTTCGTCTACGAGTTCCGGGGCAAGGATGACGATGCCTTTCTCAGCGGCCGGCTTCCACGAGCATTGGGGACACGACCACTCGTCCGCAGAAATAGCTGCAGAACAACGCAAGCATCGTTTCATGGTCTGGACCTTTCAGCTCGCCAGATGATACAAGGCAAGCTTAATCACAGACGCGGCACACGTTGAGACCTCGCTGACAACGGCGGACAACGTGCACTGGGGTCGCTAGGGCGATCGGTACGGGGGGCTAGGCGGGCCGACGGAGGTTGTCCCGCTGAGAGCAGAAGTTTGAGCTGGCGGTCCCCCGCCTGATGCAGGCCAGCTGATAGTTGTCGGGCGTCCGCCAAGACATCCAACTCAGGAAGGGACCGTGGTAACGAAGGGTTACCAGACCACCACTGGCCGCAGGCGCCCCACCGGCCAGCAGCCCCACCAGGGTCTCATGGTCGCTGCCTGCAACGGCCGGGGCAGGCTCGGAGCCGCCGCCGATATAGGCGAGGAACTGGCGCAGCAGCTTCTCGGGCCGCGCCAGGCGATAGCCGAAAGCCCGCAGGATGGCCAGGTAGTCGTCGAGCTGGCCGACCAAGCTCGTGTTCTTGGTCATGACGACCTCCCAGGCTAGGCACGGCAAGCTCCGCCAGAGCGGCGCGGGCGACCCTGGTGTAGATGGCCGTGGTGAGCAGGCTGCGATGTGTCAGGACCTGGCCGACCACGGTCACGTTCGCTCCGCCCGGAGCATTTGGGTGGCCGCCGAGTGCCGCAAGCGGTGGGGTGCACCACCGGCGGTCGGGGGCGCCTGCAGGCCGCCTTCACGCGGCCGAATGGCCGACGAGCTCAACGGCCGTGAGGAGCCCGCACCCGGGTGATGACCTGCGGGCGCTCGCAGCGCGGGGACTCGGCGCAGCCACCCCGCTAACGCCTCGCCTACCTCCGCCGGCAGC
>Ga0302325_10006430_pt1 | contig 26426 bp, 32 predicted proteins | sample Palsa_T0_2_FD_201948 | JGI IMG/M metagenome (GOLD analysis project Ga0302325, IMG submission 201948) | Peat permafrost microbial communities from Stordalen Mire near Abisko, Sweden - Palsa_T0_2 | ecosystem: Environmental > Terrestrial > Soil > Palsa > Peat permafrost | place: Sweden: Abisko... | reverse complement strand
GCGGCTCGTGCCCCGATCGGCCTGGCGCCACTCGAAGCGTGGCTGACGCTGGCAAAGCAGCTCTCGCCAAGACCGGCACCCCCGGCGATCGCAGTGACCTGGGCGGAGCTGCTGCCGGTGAGCGCGCCCGACCTCTCGGACCGCACGAGCCTCGAACGGTTCGCCGACTGGCTAACGCTCGCAGAGCTGCTGCTCGGCTACGACCCGATCCTGCTCGAGGAGCTGGGGTTCCCCGGCCGGTCCCAGCAGCACACCGACAGCTTCCTGAACGCGCTCGAGCAAGACGTGCGCTGCCTCCCCACCCGCGACATCGATCAGGCGATCCGCGCGCTCGCCCGTATGAGCACGCTGATCCGTTCCTACGCCAAACGTGCCGACAGCGTCCGGCATCGGCTCCGGCTCGAAAACGCTGAATACATCTACGCACCGACCGGACCGGACCCCACGACCGTGGGCGGACCGACGATCCCGCGGCAGACCGGGCGCCTGGACGTCCAACGCGTCCTCAAGGATCTCTAGTCCTTCTGTGTTGGCCGCGCACGCGCCAAGTGTTAGGGCGCGTCACATGTCTCCCATTCGGGGGGTCGTGATGCAAACTCCGGACAGTCCGGCCGAACGCAGCACGGGCCTCGGCCCGCGGGGGTCGTGTGATGGCGAGCGTGATCGACAACGCGACCGCCGCGAGCACAAAGGGCTATCAGTCGGCTGAGCTGGCGATCGAACCAGCGGCGCTGGCGATCTGGCTGGCGGCGCTGGTGAGCGCCGACTGCTCGCGGCGCCGTCGCCGCCGCTTGCCACCGAACAGCAGCGATCCGACCGCCGCGACGCCGCCGCCGAGCACGAAGCCGGCGGCGCCGGCCCCGATCAGGATCTGCTGCTGGTGCGCGACGAGCTGGCGGCGCCAATCGGAGAGCTCGACGACCTCGCCGCGGAGCCTGTCGAGCGAAACGGCAAGCTGCAGCCTGTTCTCCTCGATCGACGCCCGGATCTCTTCTGGGGTGCGGGAGGGCATCAGTCCTTGCTCTCGGACTCGGCGGTCAGCGTGGGGCGGTCGGGCTTGGCGGTCATCGTGGCGCGGATCTTCTGAGCCTCGCCGATCGCCTGCGTCGGCATCGGCGCGCCGACCTTGAGCAGCCGGTAGGCGAACAGGCCACCGGCGACGGTCAGGATCACGAGCGCGACCAGCACGATCAGGAAGCCCTCCCAGACGCTCCCGAGCGCCGAGTTCAGCCCCCACGCCGCCGTAGACAGCAAATAGATGAAGGCGAAGATCCCGAAGACGCCCGCCGCGGCACCGATCGCCAGCCCTCTGGCCAGCTTCGTCACCTTCATCTTCACCTCGGCCGTGGCCAGCTCGATCTCGTCGCGGACCAGGACGGCCACCCGCTCGGAGATCTCGGCCACCGTGGTGGCGATGTTCTCGGGCTTGGCGTTCTCAGCGGGCAAGGCGCCTCAGAATCAGGGCTGAGAGCAGCCCGCCAGCGAACGCGGCTCCGACCAGGGTCTCGGGCCGCTGCGCGGTCAGGGTTTCGAGCTCGGCCCTGGCCGACTGGGCGGTGCTCGCCGGGTCCTCCCGCCAGGCCGCCGGGTCTCGCCAAGAGGGCGGAGTCTGCCCTTCGGCGCTCGCCGGAGACCAGGGCTCGGTCACTCTGGCGGCTCTTCGCCGAACACCCGCGTCCAGATCAAGCCCGCCACTCGCTGGGACGCCAAGGCCGCGAGGGCGCCCACGCCGGCGACCAGGCCGGACCAGAGCAGACGCTTGACGAGAGGACTCTCCATCACTGGCCTCATTCAATCAGAGGACTAGGCCGGATGCGACGTGGGCACAAAAATCAGACGCCTGGGCTCGGCGCGTCCAACCCACCGCAGATCGTCTCGACAATCAGCGTCTTCGCACGGTCGAGCTCGGCGTCGCCGACCGGCTCCGAGTCGAAGATCCATCCGGTGAGGACCTGCTCGATCGCGCCGTAGAACGCGAGCGCGGCGAACTCGGGAGTGACCTCGGTCCGGAATGCGGACTGCGCCTGGGCGACGCGGACGATGTCCGCGATCCCGGCGAAAGCCTCACGGATGCTCTCGAGGTGGGTGCGCGCGAACGTGTTCGCGGCCCGGGTCACCTCGACGATGATCACCTTCATCAGGTCGGGGTCGCGACGGTAGGAGTCGATGATGAACGATGCGATCGCGTAGAGCTTCTCGCGTGGCGGGATCGTGCGCGAGTCGACCTCCTTGATCGCTGCGAGCATCACGTCCCAGCGGTCGAGGAAGATCGTGTCGAGCACCTCGTCCTTGGACGAGAAGTAGTGGTACACGAGCCCGTAGGCGACGCCCGCCTCGTCGGCGATGTCCGAGACGCGGCAGGTGTGAAAGCCCTGACGGGCGAACACGCGGACGGCGGCATCGAGGATCATCCGGCGCTTGTCGATCGCGGTGCCGGGACGGCTCATCGATCCTCCGGCCAGCGGTAGGCTGCGGGCCTGCGGTTCGCCAGCGAGGGCAGCGTGCGACGGACCTCGTGCACCCGCCCCAGGTCGAGCTCGGCGACGACCGCCGCCTCGCGGTCGGGGGCCATCGCCAGTACGAGCCCCCAAGGATCGACGATCAGCGAGCGGCCACCCGAGCGGTCGCCCGGCGGATGCGCGCCGATCTGATTGGGAGCGATCACGAAGCACTGGTTCTCGATCGCGCGGGCGCGCAGCAGCGTCTCCCAATGGTCGCGCGTCGTGGCCAGCGTGAACGCGCTCGGGATCACCACCACCTCGGCGCCGCGGAGCGCGAGGATCCGGTAGAGCTCGGGGAAGCGCACGTCGTAGCAGACGCTCATGCCGACGCCCACGCCGCCCGCGAGCTCTGAGACGACGATCTCGTCTCCGGGCTCCTCGCCGTCGGATTCGCGGTAAACGGTTCCGTCCACCTCAACGTCGAACATGTGGATCTTGCGGTACACGGCACGTACCTCGCCGTCGGGACCGATGTGGACGCTGGTGTTCAACGTCTTCTCGTGGCCATCTGCGCGCTCCACGATCGAGCCGGCGACGAGGTCGAGCCCCAGCTCGGCGGCGACCTGGCGCGCCCACGAGATCGACGGTCCGTCGAGCGGCTCGGCGGCGGCGGCCATCTGCTCCTCGGTCCCGAGCACGTTCCACTTCTCGGGTAGAACCACGAGCTCCGCTCCGTTCGCGGCGGCCGCGCGGACCAGACGGTCCGCAGTCGTGCGATTACGCTCGATGTCGTCGGTGGAGTTGAGCTGCACCGCTGCAGCGCGCATCGAATCTCCTCCTCCAGGGCCAGCGGCCAAGCTAGATTGACCAGTCAGTCAATATAGCGGCGACCCTCCTCGGAGACGATCAAAGTGCATCAAGCCCCCCATCGTGGAACCTTCGGCGCGCCCCGCCCGGAGCGGCTGGTCGATCTCCACCTGCCGCCCGCTCCGATGCCCGCGCGGCGCGGGCTTCGCGCACTCAAGTCATGGCGCTACGTCGGCATCTACGGGCCTGAGCTGATGCTGTGCATCGGCTCGGTCAGGATCGGACCGGCGCGACAGGCGTTCTGGGCCCTGGGGGACCGGCGCGCCTCGCTCCTCTACGAGCACACCGTGCTCGGTCGGGGCACGGTCCACCTCGAGCCCGGCCGGGCGCGGATCTCCGACGGTCGCGTCGAGGTCGACATCGACCTCGCCGAGACCGACGGAATCGAGACGATCTGCCCGAGCGGCGACAGCTACGTCTGGACCCGCAAGCAGGGCGGCATCCGCGCTCGCGGGGCGATCGCGATCGAGGGTCGGCTCCAGCCGATCGACGCGCGGGCGGTGATCGACGATTCCGCCGGTTACCACGAGCGCGTCGTCAGCTGGCGGTGGTCGGCGGGGGTCGGCGCCGCCGACGACGGCCGCGCGGTCGCCTGGAACCTGGTCAGCGGCATCAACGATCCACCGCGCGATAGCGAGCGCACGATCTGGGTCGATGGCGAGGCAACCGAGGTCGGTCCGAACACGTTCGCCGAGAGCCTCGCGTCGGTCGCCTTCACGGAGGGTGGCGAGCTGCACTTCAAACCCGAGGCCGAGCGCAGCCGCCACGAGAACCTGGGCTTCGTGCGCAGCTCGTACCGCCAGCCATTTGGCACCTTCACGGGCCGGCTACCCGGCGGCATCGAGCTCGACGACGGCTTCGGGGTGATGGAACAGCACGACGTGCGTTGGTGAGTTGCTGCTCCGTGTAGCGAGTCGGGCATCCGGATACCACGGGGCAGGCGTTCACCCGGAACGGACCGGTCACCGCGTAGCTCCGCGTGCTCTTCGCAAGGCCGCGAGCAGGAGCTTCGAATGCATCGCCCCGATCAGATCTCGCAGCGGCTCGACGCCCGCGGTGAGGATCTCGACCGCGCGCTCGACCTCGACCTCGCCGGCGAGCCGCTCCAGGAGCACTCGCACCTCCTCCTCGACCAGCGGCTCGAGCGCCTCCCGGTAGCGCAGCGTGTCGTAGACGGTGAAGCCGATCGCCGCGTCGTAGCCACTGGCACGAAAGCGGCTGATCGCCTCGATGATCTTGACGTCGTCCGCATCGTAGCCGCGCGCATTCGGCGTCAGCACACCGAGGGCGGCGAGTCGCTCGAGGACGTTCTGGGGGACGTCGTAGCCGGCTCGGACCTGGGCGCGAGAGACGCGGCGCGCCGCCTCACCGGCCGCGATCGCGCGGTCGAGGATCCGATCCTCGATCTCGATCAGCCTCGCCGCACGCTCGGGATCCTCGCTCACCACCTCCCGGATCAGCCGCAGGGGCATGAATCGCTCCTCCTGGAGGCGCTTGATCAGGTGAATCCGCTCGACGAACTCCCGGGGGTAGTAGGCCATGTTGCGGCTCGTGCGGACGACTTCCTCGCGCCCGCCGAGCAGTCCCTCGCGCAGGTAGTGCTTGATCGTGCCGGCGCTGACGCCGGAGCGCTCGGCAAGCTCTGACATCTTCAGCATCCCATCGGTCGCCGTCATGCCATGAACGAGCCCTCGACGGCGGCCCCGGCGGGGCCGGCGACCGCGCCGGAGGCGAGCAGCGACGCGATCTCCTCGGCACCGAAGCCGGCCGCCGCGAGCACCTCCTCGGTGTGGTCGCCGAGCCCGGGCCCGGGCGCGCGCGCCGGGTCGGCGGGCGTACGGCCGAGCTTGATCGGCACGCCCAGCAGCTTGACCGGACGCTGCGCGCCCGGCTGGGCGAGCTCGATGACCATCTCGCGCGCCCGCACGAGCTCGGACTCGAGCGCCTCGTCGAGGTCGAGCACGGGTTCGAGGCAGCAGTCGTGCTCGGACGCGAACCGGCGCCACTGCTCGCGCGTGCGTTCGGCGAGGATCGCCGCCACCTGCCTGTGCGCATCAGAGCCTGGCGGCTCGAATGCGCTGCCGCGGAGATCCTCGCGCCCGACCCCGTCGCAGAACGCGTTCCAGAACTTGGGCTCGATTGCCCCGAGCGTGACGTAGCCGTCGGCGCAGCGGTAGGGGCGGTAGCAGATGACGCCGCCGGCCAGCACGTTCTCGCCGCGCCGGTCCGCGCGACCGGAGGCGAACGCGGCCGCCGCCGCCATCGCTAGCCACGACAGCGAGCCGTCGAACATCGAGCAGTCGACGAGCTGCCCGAGACCGGAGCGCTCGCGCTCGCGCAGTGCGACGAGGATGCCGATCGTGCCCATCAGAGCACCGCCACCGAGGTCGGCGATCTGCCCGCCGGCCTGGACCGGCGGCCCGTCCGCCTCGCCGCTGAGGCCGAGGATCCCGTTCAGGCCGAGGTAGTTCATGTCGTGCCCGGCGCGGTGACGAGCCGGGCCGTCCTGGCCGTAGCCGGTGATCGCGCAATAGACCAGACCGGCGTTCTCCTGCCGAAGTCGCTCATAGCCGACGCCGAGGCGGTCGAGCACCCCCGGGCGGAAGGACTCGAGCAGGACGTCGGCGTCCTTGACCAGCCGCCGCAGCACCTCCTTGCCTGACTCGCTCTTCAGGTCGACGCGGATCGAGCGCTTGCCGCGGTTGAGCGAAAGGAACGCAGCGCTGCGTGCGGACCGGGCCACCCCCTCGTAGTACGGCGGCGCCCAGCGGACGTAGTCGCCCATGCCGGTGTCCTCGACCTTGATCACGTCGGCGCCGAAGTCGGCGAGGAGCAGCGAGCAGAATCCGCCCGGGAGCAGCCGGGAGAGATCGAGGACCTTGAGACCCTCGAGCGGCAGCGGCGTCATGCCGGCTGGAGGGGTCGGATCCCGAGCAGCTCGCGCGCCTCTTCGGCGGTCGCTGGACGCCGCCCCGCATCCTCGGTCATCTGCCTGGCCTTCGCGATCAGCTCGCCGTTGGAGCGGGCCATGTCGCCGCTCGGGAGATAGAAATTGTCTTCGAGCCCGACGCGGACCGAGCCGCCGAGGGTGAGCGCTGCGGCGACGAGCATCCATTGCTCGCGGCCGATCCCGATCACGCCCCAGTGATGCTTCCCTGCGGGCATGTTGTCCGCCATCGCGGCGAGGTTGCGGGCGGTCGCGGGCGCACCGCCGACGACGCCCAGCACGTAGTCGGCATGGAGCGGGGGTTCGAGCAGGCCCATGTCGAGGAGCGGCGCGAGCGAGCCGACGTGGCCGAGGTCGAAGCACTCGTGCTCGGGCTTGATATGGAGGCGGCGCATCGCTTCGAGCAGCTCGATGATCTCCTCGAACGGGTTGGCGAAGACGAACTTGAAGACGAAGTCCTTTCGCGTGCGCGAGTACTTGGCGTAGTTCATCGAGCCCATGTTGAGCGCCGCCACCGCTGGGCGGCAGGCTTCGAGGTAGGCGATCCGCTTGGCCACGGGGACGCCGACCGCGCCGGTCGAGAAGTTGATGATCGCGCTGTCGCCGACCTCGGTCATGATCGCGTCCCTGATCGCGCGGAAGTCCCGGGTCTCGTAGCTCGGCGCGCCGTCGGGGCTGCGCGCGTGGATGTGGATCTGGACGCCGCCCTCGTCGACGATCCGCCGCGCCTCGGCCGCGTACTCCGCCGGCGTGTAGGGAATCGCCGGGCACTGGGCGCGGTTGGCGACCACACCCGAGATCGAGCAGGTGATGACCGCGGGGTCGTCGAGGCTCATCTGAACGTCATGCTCATACCGGCACCACCCCGCCCCGCTTCCACGGGCGCTCGACCCGCTTGCCGGCCGCCATCTCGAGCGCGCGGCAGATCGCCGGCCGCGTCTCCCGGGGATCGATCACGTCGTCGATCATGTCATTGCCGGCGGCAACGTAGACGTCGATCAGCCGGCGGTACTCGTCGATCAGCTCCTGGCGCTTGGCGACCGGGTCCTCCGCGTCCTGCACCTGTCTGCGGAAGATGATCTCGACGGCGCCCTCGGCGCCCATCACGCTGATCTCGGCGCTCGGCCAGGCGACGATCAGGTCGGGCTCGTACGCGCGGCCGTTCATCACGTAGTAGCCGGCGCCATAGGCCTTGCGCAGTACCACGGTGATCTTCGGGACTGTCGCGTTGGCGGTCGCGTAGAGCATCTTCGCCCCGTGGCGGATGATCCCCGCCGCCTCGACCTTGGTGCCGACCATGAACCCGGGCACGTCCATCAGGAACACGAGCGGGATGCCGTACGCGTTGCAGAGGTTGATGAAGCGCGCAGCCTTGTCGGCGGAGTCGTTGTCGAGGATCCCGCCGAGATGCTTCGGCTGGTTGGCGACGATGCCGGCCGGCCGGCCACCGAAGCGCGCGAGACAGGTGATGATCGTCTTCGCCCACTGGGCCTTGAGATCGAAATACACGCCGTCGTCGACGATCCGGCGGATCACCTCGTACATGTCGTACGGCTTGCGGTTCGACTCCGGGAGCACGTCCAGCAGCTCGTCGTCGCCGCGGTCGATCGGGTCGCTCGTGTGCTGTCGCGGCGGAGGCTCCTCGCAGTGCGAAGGGAAGTAGCCGAGGTACTGCTTGATCTTCTCGATGCAGTCCGGATCGTCGCCTGTCTCGAGGTCGCCGACGCCCGACCTGCGGCAGTGCACGCGCGATCCGCCGAGCTCCTCCTGCGTGACCTCCTCGCCGATCGCGGCGCGGACGAGGTGCGGGCCGGCGAGCGCCATCGAGCCGCGGCCGCGAACCATCGGGACGAAATCGGCCAGCCCAGGGATGTAAGCGGTGCCCGCGGCGCAGGGTCCCATCAGCGCCGCAACCTGGGGGATCACGCCTGAGTTGATCACCTCCTCGCGGAACAGATGGCCGGTGCCGGCGAACAGCGAGCCGACCGCCTCCTGGATCCGCGCGCCCGCGGAATCGAGCAGCCACACGAACGGGATCCGCTTGGTCAGCGCGAGCTCTCGCAGCCGCGTGACCTTGAGCTCACCGGTCATCCCCATCGAACCGGCCATCACGGTGAAGTCGTACGCCGCGACGGCGACGAGCCGACCGTCGACCTTTCCGTAGCCGGTGATCACGCCGTCGGCCGGAGCTTCCTTGCCCTCCATCATCGCTTGAGAAAAGTGCGGCCGGCCGTGGATCCCGAGCTCGACGAAGGTGCCGTCGTCGATCAAGAGGGCGATCCGTTCACGAGCGGTGAGCTTGTCTGCGGCGTGCTGCGCCGCGATCTTCTCAGCGCCGCCGCCGTGCCGGATCTGCGCCCGGCGCGCCTCGAGATCCTCGGCGAGCGGACGGAGGAGGCTGGTCGTCGGTGCGACGTCGTGCATCGTGCCTCGATCTGGACAGCGGCGAGAAGTGGGACGTTCCACTTCTTACTTTGCCGCTTGGGTATCTCCTCGTCAAGTGGCGCCGGCTTCCGCCCGGCGCGCGCCCGCCCGGCAGACCCGCGCTCAGCGCCCCTTCCACTCCGGATCGCGCTTCTCGAAGAACGCCTTGACGCCCTCATGAAGGTCCTCGGTCGAGAAGGCGATCGTGAGCTGGGCCCGCAGGTAGTCGAGCGCGTCGGCGAACGCCATGTCCTGCTGGCGATACATCGCGTCCTTGCCCAGCCGCATCATGATCGGGGACTTGCCGGCCAGCTTCTCGGCCCACTCACGGACAACCTGGTCGAACTCCTCGGCGCCGGCGACGCGGTTGACGAGCCCGATCTTCTCCGCCTCGCGGGCCGAGATCTGCTCGCCGAGCAACAGCAGCTCGTTGGTCTTCTTACGTCCGACGTTGCGATAGATCAGCGCCATGATCATGAACGGGAACAGCCCGACGTTGATCTCGGGGGTGCCGAACCGCGCGTCATCGCGCGCGATGATCAGGTCGCAAGCGAGCGCGAGCCCGAGCGCGCCCGCGAGCACGTGCCCGTTCGCGGCGCAGATCGACGGCTTGCCCAGCTCGCCGAGCAGACGGAAGGCGCGGGGGAAGCGGTCGGCGGCGAGATGCTTGTGTACGAGCGGAAGCTCTGCCGCGAAGCCGGCCAGATTGCCGCCGCTCGAGAACACCTTCTCGTGGGTCGAAGTGAGCACCAGGCAGCGGACGCGCTCGTCGTCGCGGGCGGCTTCGAGCGCGGCTATCAAGTCCGACAGAAGCCGGTCGGAAAGGGCATTGCGTGTCTCGGGCTGGTCGAGCGCGATCGTCGCCACGCCGCCGTCGGCGACGTCGTAGCGGAGCGTGTCATACGACATCCGGGACCTCCTGCCGGTTTCGGGGGCGCGAAGCCTATAGCGCACCCGACGATCGCCTTCACAGTAGTAAGTAGGAAGTTCTACTGTTTACTTTCGCGGCGCGCTCCGATAGCCTCTCCGCCCCGACGCGACCGCAGGAGAGCCAAGTTCGCAGATGGCCGCCGCCGACGTACTCAAGCCCGACTTCGCCGCCCAGCGCAAGCACTTCATCTTCACCGAAGAGCATCAGCAACTCCGGGAGTCGATCCGCCGCTTCGTGGTCACGGAGCTCCAGCCCCACGCCGACGAGTGGGAGGAGACCACCTTCCCGGACTCGGTCTTCAGGCGCATGGGCGAGCTGGGCTTCCTCGGCCTCGACAAACCCGAGCGGTACGGCGGTCAGGGCGGTGACTACTACACGAGCCTCTTGCTCGCGGAGGAGCTGGCGCACTCGCGTTCGGGCGGCCTCGCGATGGGCATCGCCGTCCAGACTGACATGGCTCTCCCTCCGATCCTCGCGTTTGGCAGCGAGGAGCAGAAGCAGGAGTGGGCCGTCCCCGCGATCCGGGGCGAGAAGATCCTCTGCCTCGGGATCACCGAGCCCGACGCCGGGTCAGACGTCGCCGCGATCAAGACCAGGGCCGCGCTCAGCGAAGCGGGCGATGAGTTCGTGATCAACGGCTCGAAGACGTTCATCACCAACGGTCATCGCGCCGATCTGATCGTGCTCGTCACCAAGACCGACCCGGACGCCGGTTACAAAGGCTTCACGTTGTTCCTGGTGCCGATGGACCTCCCCGGCGTGATCCGGGAGAAGAAGCTCGAGAAGCTGGGCATGCACGCCTCCGATACGGCACTGCTCGCCTTCGAGGATGTGCGCGTCCCCTCGTCGGCCGTGCTGGGCCAGATAGGCAAGGGCTTCTTTCAGATCATGTGGGAGCTCCAGGGCGAACGGCTGATCGGCGCGGCTGGCTCGGTGGCGGGAGCGCAGCACGTGTTCGACCGCACGCTGGAGTACGCCAAGGAGCGGATCGCCTTCGGCCGCCCGATCGGAAGCTTCCAGGTCACCCGGCACAAGTTCGCCGAGATGGCGACCAAGCTCGAGACCGCTCGCCAGCTCGTCTACACGACAGCGTGGCGCTTCCAGAACGGCGACTATCCGGTGCGCGAGATCACGATGGCGAAGCTCCACGCCGCGCGGATCGCCGTCGAGGTGGCCGACGAGTGCATCCAGATCCACGGCGGCAACGGGTACATGAAGGAGTACGGGATCGAGCGCGCGTGGCGCGACCTGCGACTGAACCGGATCGGCGCCGGCACCGACGAGATCATGCTCGACGTGATCGGCCGCTCGTACGGGTTGTAAGGGGTCGCGGGCCTTAGCGCGACGCGCCCAGGGCCGAGCCTCGACGCCGGCGCCTGTAGCCTGCCCGCAACGACTACGGGAGGACAGATGGCGGACGTACAGGTGACGGCGGCGGAAAATGGTCCCTACAAGGTGACCGGCCCGATCGAGCTGCTCGATCACGAGGGAAACCCGATCGCCCTGCCCGGCGAGACAGTCTTCCTCTGCCGCTGTGGCGGCTCGACCAATAAGCCCTTCTGCGACGGCACGCACTCGAAGATCGGCTTCGAGGGCGCGATGCGCGCCGTCGAAGAGCAGGGCGGAGCGTGAATCTGGCCGGTACGGCGGACGCTTCGGCAGAGCGGCGTGCGCCGGGCCGCCGACAGGTAGGATCAGCGCCGTGAGTAGGACGTTCGTCGCATCGGTGTGCGCGGCTGCCGGCGCGGCGGTCGCGGTTGGTGGCTGTGGTGTCAGCCAGGTCATCGATCCGGTGGCGCGGGCGGCGGCGGCCACGGCAAGCGCGCCGGGCTACCGGGTGTCGGCGCTCATGAGCATCAGCGGCGGGTCCGCTCCCGTTACTGCTCGGCTGAGGGGAACGATCGACACCGCCGCGGGCAGCGGCACGATCAGCACCGACGAGATGGTCGCCGGACAGGAAGTGAAGGCTCCGATGGTGTTCTCGGGACTGAACTTCTGGATGCGGTCGGCTGCGATCCCGGGTGCGAGCAAGCTGACGGGCGGCAAGCCCTGGATCTACGTCGACATGAACAAGACACTCGCTGCGATGGGCGCCGGGTCGCTGCCCGGCACGACCGACCCGAGCCAGTTCCTCAGCTACCTGACCGCGGCCGGCGCCGCCCCGACGCGCGTCGCCTCGGTGTCCATCAATGGTGTCCCGACAACCGAATACCGCGCCTTGATCAACCTCGATCGCTATGCGAAGGCCGACCACGCCTCGGCCCAGAGCATCTCCGCCATCGAGACGGCAATTGGAAGTCACACCATGCCGGTGCAGACGTGGATCGACGGCAACAACCGCGTCCGGAGGATCCACGTGGCTTTTCCCGAATGCGTCGCGGGCAGCAAGGTCCAGTTCAGCATGACGATGGGGATCTATGACTTCGGACCCCAGCCCCAATCGCAGATCCCGCTGCGCGGCGAGGTTTACAATCTCACACCGGCGCTGACCGCCAAGTACAGCAACGTCAGCCTTGGTTGCGCGTCCGGCGGCTGACAACGGACAGGCGAGTAAGCAAGTTCTACATATCCTCAGGGTTAGCAACGTTCAACGGGCACCGTGGAAGTCGGTGCCCAATCAGGGGTAGCCATGCTCGGTGGCCGCCACGATGCAACTGACATTGAGAGCCAGCAACGGTGCGAAGATCCTCGTATGGCGCGAGGACGATCTCTTCTGTGCCCGTCTGGCCGAAGCTCCGTTGCAGAAGCCCGAGATGTGCGTGGGACTCGACCTGTTCGAAATCATCGCCGAGCTTGCCGAGCTCGACCTCGAGGCCGGCTCGGAGGCGGCGGAGGCGATCGAGCTCGCGGAGGACGCCCAGCGCCGCCTTGCCCATGCGCCTGGTGCCCCCGGCGCGATCGAGCCAAGCGACGGCGGGGTATTCGAAGACGTGCTGGGCGACGAGGAGGATCCGCCGCCGCACGCTCGGTCCTCCGCCGAGTAGGCGAGGCACGGCTCGGCCTCCTGAGCGGGCGTCGGGGACGGTGATGGATTCGGCCCGCGGACAGCTTCTGATCGCCGGGCCGGCATTGCTCGACCCGAACTTCTGGCGCGCCGTGGTGCTCGTCGTGGAGCACACCGACGAGGGCGCGCTCGGCGTCGTGCTCAACCGTCCTTCCGAGACCACTGTCCTCGACGCGGTCTCGCAGCTCGAGGGGGTCGTCGACCCAGACGAGCCGGTGTTCATCGGCGGACCTGTGCAACCGAGCGCCGTGATCGTCCTCGCCGAGTTCGACGACCCGGGCGACGCCGCCGTTGTCGCTTTCGAGGACATCGGCGTCCTCGGCACCGGCGCCTCGCTAGAGGACCTCGCCGTCGGGGTCCGCCGCGCCCGGGCGTTCGTCGGCCACGCCGGATGGGGGCCGAGGCAGCTCGACGGTGAGCTCGAGCGGGGCGACTGGATCGCCGAGTCCGCCCGGCGCGAGGACGCATTCGCCGCCGATCCCAAAGAGCTGTGGAGTACGGTGCTGACGCGAAAGGGCGGCAGCTACGCCTTGCTCGCGCGGATGCCGCCGGACCCGTCAGTCAACTGAGGCTCGTCGTATTGCGCGGCTGGCCGGCCGCTGTGCCCGACTAGAATCGGTCAGCCTGTGAGCCACGCCCATCATGCGCACGGCGGCCACGCGCACGGCAGCCGCGACGCCGACAGGGGTGCGTTGAGGGCGGCACTCGCCCTGATCGTCGCCTTCATGGTCGCCGAGGTGGTGGCCGGCGTGATCTCGTCGTCGCTCGCCCTACTCTCAGACGCCGCGCACATGCTGACCGATGCCGGAGCGCTGGCGCTGTCGCTGCTCGCGGCGCGACTGGCCTCCCGCCCGGCCGCCGGGGCGATGACGTATGGACTCGGAAGGGCCGAGATCCTGAGCGCCCAGGCGAATGGGGTGACGCTGCTCGTGCTCGGGCTGCTGATCGTCTACGAGAGCATCCGCCGGCTCGTCTCACCGCCCACCGTCGAGGGCTCGGTGGTACTCGTGGTCGCGCTCGTAGGCATCGTTGTCAACCTGCTGGCGGCGCGGATCCTCACCCACAAGCCCGACTCGGGTGCCCGCAGCCTGAACGTCGAGGGCTCCTACCGTCACATTCTCACCGACCTCTACGGCTTCGTCGCGACAGCGATCGCGGCCGTCGTCATCATCACAACCGGGTATCGACGCGCCGACGCGATCGCCTCGCTGACGGTCGCAGGACTCATGCTTCACACCTCCTACGGGCTGCTGATGGCCTCGGCGCGGGTGTTCATGGAGGCGGCGCCGGCGGGTCTCGACCCGCAGACGATCGGACGCGAGCTGGCCGCCCAGCGGGGAGTCGTGCAGGTCCACGACCTCCACGTCTGGGAGGTGACGTCCGGGTTCCCGGCCCTTTCGGCCCACGTCGTCGCGCGTGCCGGCGACGACTGCCACGAGCTCCGCCGGCGCCTCCAGGTGATGCTCGGGCAGCACTTCCAGATCGAGCACACGACGCTCCAGGTCGATCACGAGGTCGCTGCCCAGCCTCCGCTTCAGATCGAGATCGCGCCCCGCGGGCAGGAAGTAAACTCGCAAGCATGAGGGTCGTCAAGCCCGGCCCAGACCGCGACGTGCCGCGCGGAGTGGTCGGCGGGTCAGAGATCTCGCAGGCGACTGCGGACGCGCAGAACATCTACATGGCGGTCTTTCGCGTCCCCCCGATGACGCGCTCGCGGCCCCACTACCACGAGGATTGCGACAGCGCTGTCTACATGCTCTCGGGGCATCTACGGGTCAAGTGGGGCAATCACCTCGAGCAGGAGCTGATGCTCGAGCCGCGGGATCTCGTCTACATCCCACCGCGCGAGACTCACATCCTCGAGAACCTCTCTGACAGCGAGCCCGCCGAGTACGTGGTCGCGCGCGATTCGCCCCACGAGGACGCCGTGGTCGTGCCGTGGGCGGACGCCGGATGACGGCCGGCACCGCCCCCACCCATCGCGAGGACACGTTTGCCGGCATCGGTGGCCTGAGGATCTTCTGGCAGGCCTGGCTGACTCCGGGCGCACCGCGTGCCGTGGTCGTGATCGCGCACGGCGCCGGCGAGCACAGCGGACGTTACGTCCACGTTGTCGACCGGTTGACCCGCGAGGGATACGCGGTGTACGCGCTCGACCACCGCGGCCACGGCCACTCGGCGGGGCCCCGCGCGCTGATCGACCGGATGGACAATGCGGTCACCGACCTTGACACGCTGGCGCTCATCGCCCGCGCTGAGCACCCGGGAATCCCCGTAATCCTCCTCGGCCACAGCATGGGCGGCACGGTCGCGCTGCGCTACGCGATGGCCCATGAGGATCGGCTTGACGCCCTCGCGCTGTCGGCGCCCCTGGCGGCGATCGAGGCTCCTGCACCCGTCCGGATCGCCGCCAAGCTACTCTCGAGGCTCGCGCCCCGCCTGCCGATGATCGCGGTCGATGCCTCGCTCGTCAGCCGGGACCGCGCGGTCGTGCAGGACTACAACGACGACCCGCTCGTGCATCACGGCAAGCTGCCGGTCCGAACCGTCGTCGAGCTGGCCACCGCCGTCGAGTCGTTTCCGGCCGGCGTCGCCGGAATCACCGTGCCCACCCTGATCATGTACGGAACCGCCGACGGTCTCTGTCCACCGGAAGGCAGCGTGATGGTCGGCGAGCGGATCGGCGCGGCCGACCGGACCGTGAAGTCCTATCCTGGGCTATACCACGAGATCCTCAACGAGCCAGAGCAGGAGCAGGTGATGGACGACCTCTGCCGGTGGTTGGCAGACCACGTCAGCGGTGCCGGCGCGGCCGAGAGCCGGCGCACCTGATGCCGCTGTTCCACCACCGCAGCGAGGAGGAGAAGGCCGCCGAGCGCAAGGGCGCCGAGGAGGAGAAGGCCGCCGAGCAGCGCCGCGCCGAGGCGGCCGCGCAGGCCGACGTGGATGCCGAGGAGTCGCGGCGGCGGATCGAAGCAGGCGGACTACCCGTGGCCGCAGAGAAGCGCCTGCGCGAGCTCGCGTCGAGCGGAGGCAAGCCCGAGCTCTTCACCAGTGACCTGTCGGTGAACGAGTTCGCATTGCTCGCCGGCTTCGGGGTGCAGCCGCTGACCCAGGTGATGGGCTCCTCGGTCTACCACGTCGGCTGGCAGCCCGTCTACTACAACGCTCCGACCGAGGTCACGGTGCTGTCCGGGGCCTTCAACGCGTGTCGTAGCCGCGCCTTCAAGCGACTGCTCGAGGAGGCTCAGCTCGCAGCGGCCGACGCCGTCGTCGGGGTGAAGGTCGTGCAGGGCGCGCACGACTGGGCGGCCGGCTCGATCGAGTTCGTCGTGATGGGGACCGCGGTGCGCTTGGCCCCGCACATGCGTCATCCCGACGGAGCGGTGCTCACCGATCTCACCGGTCAGGAGTTCTCGCAGCTCTGCAAGGCCGGCGTCCGGCCGGTCGGGATCGCTGCGCACACGAGCGTGCATTACGTCCCCGCCTCGTGGCAAACCGTCCGCGCGACCAGCGGCGGCTGGGGCGGGGCCTCGTGGGTCAACCAGGAGCTTCGGGACTTCACCCAGGGCGTCTATGACGCGCGCGAGAAGGCGGTCGCGGCGGTTCTCTACCAGGCGCGGAAGCTCGGCGCCGACGGGCTCGTCGGGGTCCAGATCGACGAGCACGCGCGCACCCACAGGGTCAAGCGCAACATGGTCGATTGCGAGGACCTCGAGGTGACCTTCCATGTCATGGGCACCGCGATCCGTGAGGAGCCCGCGCTCGCCGACCACTCCGCCAAGACCAGCCCGATAACCGTTCTCTCGCTCTGAAGACCCGCGTCGAAAGGAACCAGCCGATGGCATACGACCCCACCAGCACCGAGGGCGTGCCCGAAGCGGGCCGCGCGCGCATCGAGCAGAACAAGTCCGGTCTCTACACCAGCGATCTGTCGGTAAACGAGTTCCTGCTCGTCCGCCACGCCGGCTTCCAGCCGCTCGGGTTGGTGATGGGCTCGAGCATCTACCACATCGGCTACCAGCAGGCGCAGTGGAAGCAGAGCCAGGAGATGCAGGTGCTCTCGCAAGCGATGTACGAGGCGCGCGAGCTGGCAATGACGCGCATGGAGGAGGAGGCCGACCAGCTCGGCGCCGACGGTGTCGTCGGCGTGCGCCTGAACATCGGCCGCTACGATTGGGGGGAGAACATGGCGGAGTTCCTCGCCATGGGCACCGCGGTGAAGCACCGCGAAGGGAAGCTGCACCGGGCGCCCTCCGGCAGGCCGTTCACCAGTGACCTCTCCGGGCAGGAGTTCTGGGCGGTCCTGCAGACCGGGCACCGCCCCGTCGGAATGGTCATGGGGTCATGCGTCTACCACGTCGCCCATCAGAGCTGGCGCCAGTCGATCGGAAACACCGGGCGCAACGTCGAGCTGCCCAACTTCACGCAGGCGCTCTACGACGCGCGCGAACTCGCGATGGAGCGAATGCAGGCGGAGGCGCTCGAGGCCAAGGCCGAGGGCATCGTCGGCGTGGACATCCACGAGCACAGCCACGGCTGGGGGAGCCATGTGATCGAGTTCTTCGCCATCGGCACCGCGATCATCCCCGACGAGGGCGCCGAGGATCACGTCATCCCAGATCCGCAGACGGTGCTCGATCTGAGCTAGCTCCGCTGAGCCCGGCGATCCGGCCGAGCAACGCGCTCAGCTGCTCTCGCTCATCTGCGCTCAGACCGGCCAGCAGTTCGTCCTGCAGGGTGCATGCGATCCGCTCGGCGGCGCCGAGTGCCTCCTCGCCCACCGCCGTGACCCGAAGTGAGTGGACACGACGGTCGGTCGCGTTGCGTCCGCGCTCGACGTAGCCGGCGCGCTGGAGGTCATCGACAAGGGAGACCATGGTCGTGCGGTCGATCAGCAGCGTCTCCCCTACCGCCGCCTGGCTGAGCGGCCCCGATTCCGTGATCACGATCAGGACGCCGAAGCTCTTCGGCGTCAGCCCAAGCGGCTCGAGCACCTCCTGAAACCTGGCGTGGGCCTGCACGTGCGCGCGGGCGAGCACGTAACCGGGCAACCGCGCGAGTCGCGCCGGAACGACAGTTCGATCCCGGTTAGTCAGTTCCACGGATCGTCAGTATAGCTGATCTTCCTGTATGCTGACGGACTCGGTCACGATTTTCAAAGGAGGCTTGCTGTGGATCGAAAGTGGTGGACCCTGGTCACCGTCTGCATCGGTACGTTCATGCTGCTGCTCGACGTCACGATCGTGAACGTCGCGCTGCCCAAGATCCAGGCCGGCCTCGGATCGAGCTTCACCGACCTGCAGTGGGTCATCGACGCCTACGCGCTCACGCTGGCGGCGCTCTTGCTCACGTCCGGGTCGCTCGCCGACCTGCTCGGCAGGCGCCGCATCTTCGCGATCGGAGTTGTGGTCTTCTCCGCTGCCTCGCTGACCTGCGGCGTCGCCCAGTCGCCGCTGATGCTCAACATCTCCCGCGCTGTTCAGGGGATCGGCGGCGCGATGATGTTCGCGACCTCGCTGGCGCTGCTCGGTCAGGCGTACCGCGGCAGGGATCGCGGGGTCGCATTCGGCGTCTGGGGCGCGGTGACCGGCGCGGCGGTTTCCGTCGGCCCGCTGGTCGGCGGAGCGCTCACCGAAGGACTCAGCTGGCGGTGGATCTTCCTCGTCAACGTCCCGATCGGCGTGGTCGCCCTCGCCATGACCCTGTCGAAGGTCGAGGAATCGCGAGACCCGCAGGGTGTTCGTCTCGACATCCCCGGCGTCGTCACGTTCACCGGCGCGCTCGCCGCGCTCGTATACGGGCTGATCGAATCGAGCCAGAAGGGATGGGGCAGCACTCTGGTCGAAGCGTGCCTCATCGCCAGCGTCGTGCTGTTCGTTGCGTTCGCCGTGGTCGAGCGCCTTCAGTCGGCGCCGATGTTCGACCTCGCGCTGTTCCGCCGCCCCGCGTTCGGCGGCGCGTCGATCGTCGCTTTCACACTGTCCGCGTCGATCTTCGCGATGTTCCTGTACCTGACGCTGTACCTGCAGGACATGCTCGGGCTGTCGCCCCTCGGCGCCGGGCTCCGCCTGCTGACGCTCTCCGGCGCGATCTTGATCGTGTCGGCAGTAGCCGGGAGGCTGACCACCGTGGTGCCGGTTCGCCTGCTGATGGGCGCCGGGCTCGCGCTCGTGGGGGCGAGCCTGTTGCTCATGCGCGGCGTCACCACCGGCTCGGATTGGACCCACCTGCTCCCAGGGTTCATCGTCGGCGGCGTCGGCGTCGGCCTGATCAATCCGCCGCTTGCCTCGACCGCGATCGCCGTCGTCCCGCCCCGCCAAGCGGGCATGGGCTCCGGCATCAACAGCACTTTCCGGCAGGTCGGGATCGCCACCGGTATCGCCGCGCTCGGATCGATCTTCACGAGCGCAGTGCGAACCCACGTAGCGTCAGGGCTACACGCAGCCGGTCTCGGCGGCGCACGTGCGATCGCCACCGCGATCTCGGACGGTCAGACGCGGCAGGCGATCGCGCACGTCGCGCCGCAGGCGCGCGCTACGGTAGCCGAGGTGGCGCGCGCGAGCTTCGTGGCCGGCCTCAACGAGATCTTCCTCGTCGGCGCGATCGTAGCGCTGGCCGGCGCGGCCGCAGCGCTGTTGCTCATCCGCTCGAGCGATTTCGTCGCGCAGACAGATGCCCCGCCCGAACCGCCGGCACCAGGCACAATGTCCGGCGCTACAGGTTCAATAGCGCGCATAGACGGATCACCAATACAACCCTAGGAGCTCCCTTGCCGCTAACCCAGACACAACTGACGACCGCGCTCGCTGACCGCGTCGAGATCAGCAAGAGTGAGGCCAAGCAGGTACTCACGGCGCTCGAGGAGATCGTGCTCGAGGAGCTCGGAAACGCTCAGAAGGTGCGCATCGGCGGGCTCGTGCAGCTGACCGTCCGCGTCAAGCCCGCGCAGAAGGCCCGCAAGGGGCGTAACCCGGCGACGGGCGAAGAGATCACGATCGCCGCCAAGCCCGCGAGCGTCGACCTCCGTGCCCGTCCGCTGGCGAAGGCCAAGGCCGCGCTGCCATCGGTGCAGAAGGCGCGCCGGCGACTCGCCGCCTGACGCGAACCCTCAGAGGGCGGCCGCCCCGCCCGTCGCGGGCGGGCGCTCGGCACGGCGGTGCTGCCGGCGGGCGGCCGCGTGGCCGATGCGCGCCAGCTCACTGTGTAGCTGCCTGATCCGGCCGTAGATCAGGTCCGCCGCCTCCTGCTGCTGCTCGCGAGTGGGGCGCTCGACAAGATCGAGCTTCATCGGCGTGCCGTACTGCACTGTGACCTTCGGGAATGAGAGACGCTTCCAGTTACGTACCTGGTAGGAGCCGAGGATTGCCACCGGGACTACGGGAACGCCGGTCTGGAGCGCGAGCCTGCCGATACCGGACTTGGCCGTGTCGGCGAGCTTCCCCGTGCGCGAGCGCCCACCCTCGCAGTACATGACGATCGCGCCGCCCCGCCGGATGATCTCGAACGAGGTCACGAACGCCTCCTCGTCGTGATGTCCACGGCGAACCGGGAAGACTCCGCCGGGGCTGTACACCAGCGGCCCGAAGGGCGGCTTGAACATCTGCGACTTGGCCATGAACCGCACCCGCCGGCGGATGAACGCACCGGTGAAGAAGTGGTCCATGAACGACGCATGGTTGGGTGCCAGTATCACCGGCCCGATCGGGACGTTCTCCGCTCCGAGCCCGCGCGCACGGAACGTGATCAGCGCGTGCAGCATCGTCGCGATCCGGACCAACTCGTACACGGCGTTCGGATCCCGGGTACGCGAGCGCGCGTGGAAACGGTCGAAGTACTCCTTCGGACGCGGATCCTTGTAGACCTGCGGCTTGAGCTCGACGTCGGGCATGGTGAAGTTCGACAGTGCTCGCGTGATCCTGACGCAATCAGCCGCTGAGCGGAAGCACGAGCGACGGCCGCTCGATCTCATGCTCGACCGCCACCGGCACGACCGCCGTCCCGATCGCGAGGAACTCGATAACGTGCGCGCCCCAGCCGTGGCTGCCCTGCGCGATCCTGGCCCCAACGATGCCGGCCGCCTCGACCTCCTTCGCTTCGTTCGTCATCCGCTCCATCGCCAGCTCGCGGGCCTCGTACAGCGCCTGGGTGAAGTTGACCTGCTCGAGGTTGCGTCCGATCTGCTTCCAGGACGCGCGCAGGCCCTGATGGGCGACGTGGTAGACGCAGTTGCCCATCACCAGCCCCGCCGGCCGGTAACCCGACCGGAGCAGGGTCGAGAAATCCTGGCCGTTCAGATCCGAAGTGAAAGGACGACCATTCGGAGCCCGATGCAGCTCGCCGGCGGAGTGCTTGACAGCGGTGCCCACGGCGATGAACTCGGCGAGGTCCGCGCCCCACTGGTAGCGACCGATATCGAGGCGCACGCCGACGATGCCGTCCGCGCCAACCTGGTCGGCCTCCTCCTCCATCCGCGTCATCGCGAGCTCGCGCGCGTGGTACATGGCCTGGGTGAGGACGCCCATCTCCTGACTCTGGTTCCACATCGCCTGCTGGAAGCCGATGTGATAGATCGAGCTGCCGAGCACGAGCCCCAGCGGCTCGAAGCCCGCCTGCTTGACGAGTAGGAACTCGTTCACCGAGAGATCGCTCGTGAAGAACCCACGCGCGACGTCCTGCTTCATGCGCGCGATGCGCTCGCGTCCGGACTCAGGGATGCCGGCGAGTGATCCCGCCTCGTAACCGGCGGCATGAGGCGCCTCCTCTGGCGCGCTCTCCATCGTCGCCGCCGGAGCTTCGGGCTCCTTCGCCTCGGGCTGCTGGTCATCGTCTGGACGGCTGAAGAAACCCATCGGCAATATCTCCTAGATCAGCAGGCGCTGCAGCGCCTGACGAGTGGTCTCACTGCGCCTCGCTTCGGTGGCCAAGGCCCCGCCGAGGGCAACCAGCCAGGCGTCGGTGTCGAGCTGCTCGCTCTTGAGCACGATCCCACCGGAAAGCTTCGCGCGACGGGTCTCGATTCCGCTTCCGAACTGCAACTCGAGGCGCTGGTCGCCGAGGTCGACGGTGATCTGGCGCACGAGCTTGGGTCCGCGCAATCCGGACCGGCGCCGATCGACGCGAACCCGGTTCGGGATCGCATCCTCGAGCTTCACCGCGAGGCTCTCGACAAAGGCGTTCAGGTCGCCCGTGTCAGCACGCAGCGATGCGGCGAGCAGGTCGAGGTCTACTGACTCGGCGTCATCTGGCATGGCAGTCACCTTCAGGCTACGCCTCGACCCAGCCGCGCGCCCGCCCGAGCGCCCGTCGCCATCCGTGCTGAAGCGTCTCGCGTTCGTCGACGCTCATCGCCGGCTCGTACCGGCGTTGTTCGCGCCAGCTCGTGCGAACACGCTCGATCGTCCAGATTCCGACGCCAACGCCGGCGAGGTAGGCGGCGCCGAGAGCCGTGGTCTCGGCGATCTCCGGCACGAGCACGGGCACCCCGAGCATGTCGGCCTGGAACTGCATCAGCCAGCCGTTGGCGGTCGCGCCCCCGTCGGCGCGAAGCTCGATCAGCTTCTTGTCGCTCGCAGCCTCGATCGCGCGCACCGCGTCTGTCGTCTGATATGCGATCGCCTCAAGCGTCGCGCGCGCGAGGTGCGCCCGGGTCGTGCCCCGCGTGAGGCCGACGATCGTTCCGCGCGCGTAAGGATCCCACTGCGGGGACCCGAGCCCCGTCAGGGCCGGGACGAAGTAGACGCCGTCGTTGGCGTCGAGCGAGGCCGCGAGGGCCTCGGTCTCGGCCGCTTTATCGATGATCCCGAGGCCGTCTCTGAGCCACTGCACGGCGGCGCCGGTGACGAAGATCGACGCCTCGAGCGCGTACGAGAGGCGCGGCCCGATGCCCCACGCGACGGTCCCGAGCAGCCCGGGGACCGGGGGAGGCTGCTCGTAGCCGGTGTTCTGGAGCACGAATGACCCGGTTCCGTACGTGTTCTTGCCGAGGCCAGGCTCGACGCAGGCCTGGCCGAACAGCGCCGCCTGCTGGTCGCCGGCGACGCCCGCGACCGGCACCTCGTGGCCGTGCAGCGCGTCGGGCCTGGTCACGCCGAGCACGCCACAGCTCGGGCGGACGGCAGGCAGCGCGCGAGCCGGGATCCGCAGCAGCTCGAGCAGCTCCGGGTCCCAGGCTCCGGCGCCGATGTCGAACAACATCGTCCGCGACGCGTTCGACGGATCGGTCGCGTATTCGCCCGTGAGCTTGAAGATGAGCCAGGAGTCGATCGTGCCGAATACCGCGTGGCCGTCCTCGGCGCGCTCCCGGAGGCCGGCGACGTTACTCAGCAGCCATTCGATCTTCGTGGCCGAGAAGTACGGGTCGAGCACCAGTCCGGTGCGCGTCCGCACGAGTGGCTCGTAGCCGGCGGCCTTGAGCGCATCGCAGCGCCCCGCCGTGCGGCGGTCCTGCCACACGATCGCACGGTGGAGCGGCTCGCCGGTGTGTGGATCCCATACGCAGACGGTCTCGCGCTGATTGGTGATCCCTACCGCTTCGAGCTCCCCGGGCCGTAGACCGGCATCGTCGAGCGCTTCGGCTGCCACGGCCTGGGTTACGGTCCAGATCTCGCCCGCATCGTGCTCGACCCAGCCGGGGGCGGGGAAGTGCTGGTCGAACTCACGGTAGGCACGACCGATCAGCTCGGCCGCTTGGTCGAACACGAGGCAGGTCGTGCCCGTCGTGCCCTGGTCGATCGCGAGGATCACGGCGGGCGCAGCGTATCCGGCGGCCGGGGTGCGTGCCCGGCGGCACGGCATGGCAGGATAACGCCGTGTCTGGTGTGGAGCTCTCCTCTGACGAGGCGCGTCGCGGGGCTCTACGCGCACAGGGGGTTCTCGGCGCTCTTGACCGGCGCTCTGGCGTCGCAGGGGTCCTGGAGCATCTCGCGGCTGTTCAGCTCGACACGATCTCGGTGCTCGCCCGCTCGCACGAGCTGGTTGCGTACTCGCGCCTCGGGCCCGTTGGGCGCGACGCCGTCGAGCACGCGTACTGGTCGAGCGGGAGGGCGTTCGAGTACTGGGCCCATGCGGCCTGCGTCCTGCCCGTCACGCAGTGGCCGCTGTTCGCGTTCCGGCGGCGGCGGTTCCGGGCGACCGGCAAGCGATGGCATGACGTCCCCGCCGGCGTCGGCGAGAAGGTCCTCGAGCGCCTTCGCGGCGAGGGCCCCCTGACCGCTGGTGAGTTGGGAGGCGCCAAGCGCGGGGGTCCGTGGTGGGATTGGTCGGAGGTGAAGGTCGCGGTCGAGTGGTTGCTCGATATCGGCGAGGTCGTGTGCACGACGCGGCGCGGCTGGCGGCGCGTCTACGACCTCCCGGAGCGCTCGCTGCCCCCTCGTGTGCTCGCCTCGGCTGAGCCTCCTGATGCGGAATGTGTTCGCGAGCTGGCGGAGATCTCCGGCCGCGCGCTCGGCGTCGCGACGGTCGGGGACCTCGCCGACTTCCATCGCCTCACGCGTGCCGAGGTGAAAGCGGTGCTCGGCGATACGTCGCTCGTCGAGGTTCGCGTCGCGGGGTGGCGCGAGCCGGCGTGGGCGCACCCGGCGGCGCTCGCTTCCCTGGGCACGCGCGGAAGGCACCGGACGACGCTGCTCTCTCCGTTCGATTCGCTCGTCTGGGATCGGCGGCGCACTCAGCGGATGTTCGGATTCGAGCACCGGCTCGAGGCATACGTTCCGGCCCCCCGGCGCGTCCACGGCTACTTCGCGATGCCGCTGCTGGCGGGCGGGCATCTGGTCGGGCGCGTCGACCCGGGCCGGGAAGGCCACACGCTCGTGGCCAAGCGCGTGTCGGTGCGGTTGGAAGGACTCGAACCGATGGCGGCGGCGCTGCGGGAGGCGGCCACGTGGGTGGGCTGCGACAACGTCGCCGTCAACGAGGTCGATCCGCCCGAGCTCGCGGCGCCGCTGCGGGCGGCGCTCGGCTGATCCGCGGGCGCCGGCGAGTCCTTCAGGCGAAGGTTGCGGCGTTCCTGCGCACGAGCTCGATTACCCCGGGCGTCGCCTTCGCGGTCGAGCCGCTGTCGAACGGCGGCTCGGGGTCGTACTCGATCCCGAGCTGGATCGCCCGGGCGATCTGGTCGCCGGCGATCCGGGCGGCGAGGGTCAGCGCCATGTCGATCCCCGAAGACACGCCCGCGGCCGTCATGATCCTGGCCTCAGGATGCTCCACGACCCGGCGCTCGACGGGCACCGCGCCGTACGCGGCGAGGTCATCGAGCGCGAGCCAGTGAGTCGTCGCCTCGAGCCCGTCGAGCAGGCCGGCGACCAGGCCAGGAGCTGCTCGTCCTTGGCCAGCGCGCGAGTGCCGTAGCCGCCGGGCACGACCACTACAGCAGGGTCGGTCAGCTGATCGAGTGCGAGATCGGCGGTTAGGGCGAGCATCCCCGTCTCGGTGCGTCTGGGTCCGGGCTCGGCCGCGACGAAGTGGACGGTAGCGCCAGGCAGCCGCGAGAGCACCTCGTAGGGGCCAACGGCGTCGAGGGCGGTGAAACGGTCGTAGATCGGGATCGCGATCTTCACGAGGCAGTCCTCCTGATCGGCGTGACGCTCGCGGGCGCCAGATGGAACCGCGTCCGGTAAGCGCTCGGGCTGACGTGCAGCCGCCGCGCGAACGAGCGGCGAAGGCTCTCGACCGTCCCGTATCCACACCGGGCGGCGATGTCCTCGACTTGCAACTCGGTGCTCTCGAGCAGAATTCGCGCGCGCTCGAGCCGGAGCGACTCGACGTACGCCGCCGGGGTCAGGCCGACCTCGCGGGCGAACACGCGCGCGAAGTTACGCGGGCTCATGAAGCAGCGCTCGGCGAGGGCCGTCACGGCGAGGTCGTGGTGCAGGTTGTCTGCGATCCAGGCTTGGAGATCCCGCACCGACGCTCGTTTTGCCGCCTGTGCGGCAAGCCCGGCGCTGAACTGCGCCTGGCCGCCCGGCCGGCGCATGAACAGAACCAGCCAACGCGCCACCGCGAGCGCCGCGCGGTGCCCGAGGTCTTCCTCGACGAGCGCGAGCGCAAGGTCGATGCCGGCAGTCACCCCGGCGGACGTATAGACGTTCCCATCACGGATGTAGATCGGATCTGACTCAACCTCGATCGCCGGGTAGCGGCGAGCAAGCTGGGCGCACGCCGACCAGTGCGTCGTCGCGTGCCTACCGGCGAGCAGTCCGGCACGAGCGAGCAGGAACGCACCGGTGCAGACCGAGGCGACGCGTCGCGAACGCGCGGCGGCCGAGCGGATCCACTCGATCAGCTCGTCGTCTCGCTGAGCCGCCGTCACCCCCTGCCCGCCCGGCACGATCAGCGTGTCGATCGGCCCGCTGCAGTCGCCGAGCTCGCGGTCGGGCAGTAGGCGCAGCCCGCTCGAGGCGGCGATCGGGGCTCGCGGCGTGTCCGAGGTCGCGGCCGCGCCCGAGCGCGCCGGCGCCCCGACGAGCTCGATCTCGTATGCCGGACGGTCGAATCGATCGGCGAGCGAGAAGACCTCGCTCGGGCCGGTCACGTCGAGCATCTGCACGTCGGTGAACGCAAGCACCACGACTCGTCGCCGGTCCGCCACGTGCAGATGATCGCGCGACCAGACTCTGTCTGCAATGACACGTAGCGGACGATTTCGGCCACCGTGATGTGGTTGTGCGTGAACAGCAGGCTCGAGATCTCACAGCCCACCCCACCAGAACACGAGCGCCGCCACCATCCAGAGCAGCACCACGAGCGCCACCAGCAGCATCGAGACCGGCAGCGGTGAGGCCCACGGCCGCCGCCGCGGGTATTCGCGGCGCG
>Ga0302325_10006429_pt1 | contig 26427 bp, 21 predicted proteins | sample Palsa_T0_2_FD_201948 | JGI IMG/M metagenome (GOLD analysis project Ga0302325, IMG submission 201948) | Peat permafrost microbial communities from Stordalen Mire near Abisko, Sweden - Palsa_T0_2 | ecosystem: Environmental > Terrestrial > Soil > Palsa > Peat permafrost | place: Sweden: Abisko... | reverse complement strand
GATGGGAACGACGGCCTACGCCGCGCCCGAACAACTCCTGGGTAAAGACATCGACGGGCGAGCCGACCAATACGCATTGGGCTGCACCGCTTTTCATCTGCTGACCGGAACAGCGCCTTACGACAACTCCAATGCGGCGGTGGTGATCTCCCAACACCTCTCCGCGCCACCGCCATTGATCGGCGAGCGGCGGCCTGACCTCGTCGACCTCAACGCCGTCATCTCCAAAGTCTTGGCGAAAGATCCTGCGACCCGCTTTGCGAGCTGTTTGGATTTCGCGACGGCCCTGACCGGCTGGCCGGGCGTCGGTGTGGCCGACACCGTCGTCGGCGCTGCGGCCGACAGCCCCACCAGACAGATCTCCGGGCCGGCGCAGGCCACGCCGGCCAAACCCGGGCGTCGCAGAATGCGGCCAGCGGTGCTGCTGTCCGTTGTCGCGACCCTGGTCCTGCTGACGCTGGCGGGGGTGGTCGGCGCAAACATCCTGCGGCACAGAGCAACCGAGTCGGCCACCGGCGCCACTGCCAACACCAACCAATCGGGCGCCGGCACCGCGGCGCCCGTTCAGCTGACCCGGTATATCACCGATCCCTCCGACAAGCTGACCGCGATGGGGCGCACCGCCGTGGAGGGCGCCCTGTCGAAGCTGTACACCCGACACAACGTCCACCTCTGGGTCGCCTACGTCGCCGATTTCTCTGGTCTCAAGCCGGCTCGCTGGGCTGAAGACACCATGCGCGCCAACGGGTTCACCGACACCGATGGCCTGTTGGCGGTCGATACCGCCAACCACACCTTCGCTTTTCGGCCGCCGGCGATCATGACCAACGGCACCGGTGGAACTCGCGTCAACGCCGAACTGATCCGGAAAGAGCGGATCGCGCCCGCCGTGCACCACAATGAATGGGCCCGCGCAGCGGTAGCCGCGGCCGACGGATTGGAGGCCGCCGGCTAGATCATCGCGCTGCCGGCGACGAGAGCAACTCCATCACCGCGAGGGTGGTGATGGGCGGGCTGTAGAGAATGCCTTGCGCGACTTCGCATCCCCGGTCCCGCAACCACGTCGCGATTTCCGCGTTCTCCACGCCCTCGGCCACGGTTGTCACATGCAGCGAGTGCGACAAGTCGATCACAGCCCGAACGATTGCCTCGGCGCGCGGATCGGTGAGGACGTGCCCGATCAAGTCGTAGTCGACCTTGACTTCATCGATGGGCAGCTTGCACAGATAGGTCAACGCCGAATAGCCGCTGCCGAAATCGTCGAGCGCGACCTGAATGCTGTGCTCCCGCAACGTTTCCAACACCTTTCGGGTCCGTTCGATGTCATCCAGAAGCAGGTCCTCGGTGATTTCGACGATCAACGAGTCGCCCGGCAACTCGTGCCGCGCCAACGCATCGAAGACACGGCCGGGCAGGTTGACATCTCCGAGCAGCGGCGGAAAAAGGTTGACGGCGACCGGGATATCAATCCCCCGACGCCGCCATTGCGCGGCGTCGCTGAGCGCCTGGTCCAGTATCAGGTCGGTGAAGGTGCGCATCAAGCCGTGCTGGCGCACCAGTGGCAGGAACCGGTGGGGCAGCACCATTCCGAATACCGGGTGCGGCCACCGAGCCAGGGCCTCAGCACCGACTACGCGCATGGTTCGAAGGTCGACCTTCGGCTGATACAGCACGGTCAACGCACGATGGCTGATGGCCTGGCGTAGATCGCTGAGCAGTCGTACCTCAACCAATCCACCACGCGACAAATGAATATCGGGTGCCGAAAGGCCCGGGGTGCCGTTGGCCGTGATCACGATGTCCGTGCCGAACGTTTGCAGGCCGCCGCCTAGCTGTTTCGCGGAGGACAAGGCCATATCAGCGCGTTTGAGCAAGTCGACTGCCCGCAGGTCGGGGTCGTTGACGCCGACAACCGCCAGGCCGGCGGTGGGTCGCATGAAGATGACTTCGCCGTCAGCGCTGAACGGTCGCTCGAACGCCTCCATGATCTGGTAGACGATCAGATGCGCGTTCTCCCCAGCATCCTCGATGAGCACCGCGAACTCATCACCGCCAAGTCGCGCGACGGTGTCACCGCTTCGCACGCAGCCCAGCAGTCGTTGCGCGGCCTGCACCAGCAGCGCGTCACCGGCGACGTGACCCAAGTTGTCGTTGATCAGTTTGAAGTCGTCGAGGTCCATCGACAGGACCGCGACCGAACGCTGGTCGCGATGATAGAGCTGGATCGCGTGGTCAAGCCGATCACGGAACAAAACCCGGTTGGCCAAGTTGGTCAGCGGGTCGCGTAGTGCCTGATCGGACACGCTGTGGGCCAGCCGCCGGTTTTCGGCGACCACCAGGAACTGGCGGGCCAGCACCGCGATGACCAGCCAGGGGACCGCAGCGAGTGCCGGGTCGGACTGCAGACTGTTCCGGAGCTCGACGAGTTCGAGACCGCCCGCGATGGCCAGCGGAATGTAGGGCAGCCACAGCGAGATGGGCGCGCTCGCGCCTGGCGGCTCGGGCAACGTCTCGGGCGCATCCGACGGACAGTTGAGCGCCGCAATACTCAGCAGCACCAGCCCCGCCGGCCATTCCAAATTCCAAGCGCTGTCGGCAAGGTAGCTGTGGCGGGCGACCGAAAACACGTAGGCGCCGCCGGCGGCGGCAATCAGAGTCAGTCCGATCGTCAGCACGGTCATCGTCTGGCGCCAGTGTGCGTTCGCGCCGGCAAGCCCCAGGATCGCCACGGTGACGGTCACGACCCCTGCGATCGGACAGGCGATCGACAGAAACTCGTCGAGGCGACTCACACCTGTCTCGGAGTACACCGCGCGCAGCAGCGTCACCCAGGCCACGACGAACAGGGACGCGCCGACGATCGCGCCGTCCAGCAGCATCCGGAAACGGGCGACGCCCGGATAACCGGATGGAAATACGAGCAGCGCGGCGCAGGCGACCAACGGAAAGATCAAGAACCCGACCATCGCCGCCGGCGGGTACAGAGGTACGACACTGCCGCGCACGATTGGGTGGTATTGCACCGTGATCGAGCCGAACTCCAACGCGACCAGACCGATGGTCATCACAAGCCAGGCCTGCCGCTGGCGGCCACGCCCTCGTCGCGCTGCAACTGCGGCACTCACGGCCGCAAATGCCGGGAATCCGACCGCTCCCGCGAAGCGCATGGCGTTTATCGCTGACGAGCCGCCCCACCCCGCTGCAAAACAGACGGCGAACACCAGGAACGCTGCGGCGGGCACCGCAGCGATGCGGACGAGGCGCTGGAACGCCTTCGGTGATCTTGCCACTGCCCCTATGGTCTGTCCCCCGTACTTTCGGTGTCTGAAAGCTAACAAAACTGCTGGCAATTCGCCGCGACATCCATGCAGATCGTCATGTATTTTGCCGACGTGTCCGCGACCAGACAGCTGAAGCCTCCGCAACAGCGACGATTACTTCGATTTCCCCCGGATCATCGGAAGCAAAGCCGCTCAGGACGGGCTTGCCACGGGCGCAAACGCAGGCAACGGATGGGAAACCGCCGGATAGTGCGCCTTCGAACCCGGCGGTGGGCGTTAGCGGTGCGCTGCCGGCAATGTGATCGAATTCATCATCGCCGCAGCGGTGATGGGCGGACTGTAGTAGATGCCTTGCGCCACTTCGCATCCGCAGTCACGCAGCCACGATGCGATGTCGGCGGTCTCCACGCCCTCGGCAACGGTCGTCACGTTAAGCGAGTGAGCCAGCTCGATGACGGCCCGGACGATGGCCTCGGCGCGCGGATCTGTCAATACGTGGATGATCAGGTCCTGGTCGAGTTTGACTTCATCGATCGGCAGCTTGCGCAGATAGGTCAATGCCGAGTAGCCGCTGCCGAAATCGTCGAGCGCGACCTGAATGCTGTGCTCCCGCAACGTTTCCAACACCTCTCGGGTCCGTTCGATGTCATCCAGGAGCAGGTCCTCGGTGATCTCGATGATCAACGAATCGCCCGGCAACTCGTGTCGTGCCAATGCATCGAAGATGCGGACGGGCAGGTTGACATCTCCGAGCAGCGGCGGAAAAAGGTTGACGGCGACCGGGATGTCAATCCCTTGACGCCGCCATTGCGCGGCGTCGCTGAGCGCCTGGTCCAGTATCAGGTCGGTGAAGGTACGCATCAAGCCGTGCTGGCGCACCAGTGGCAGGAACTGGTGGGGCAGCACCATTCCGAATATCGGGTGCGGCCAGCGAGCCAGGGCCTCAGCGCCGACGACGCGCGTGGTTCGAAGGTCGACCTTCGGTTGGTACAGCACGGTCAAGGCACGATGGCTGATGGCCTGGCGTAGATCGCTGAGCAGTTGTACCTCGACCAATCCACCACGGGACGGCGCAACATCGGACAACGGGAAGCCGGGACCGCCGTGGTCCGCGCCGTGCATGTCGGGACTGAAAGTTTGCAGGCCGCCGCCGAGCCGTTTGGCCGAATACATCGCCATGTCAGCGTGTTTGAGCAACTCGGAGGCGCGCAGCTCGGGGTCGTTGACGCCGGCGACCGCCAGGCCGGCGGTGGGTCGTATGAAGATGACTTCGCCGTCAGCGCTGAACGGTCGCTCGAACGCCTCGATGATTTGGTAGACGATCAGATGCGCGTTCTCCCCGGCATCCTCGATGAGCACCGCGAACTCATCACCGCCAAGTCGCGCGACGGTGTCACCGCTTCGTACGCAGCCCAGCAGTCGTTGCGCGGCCTGCACCAGCAGCGCGTCACCGGCGGCGTGACCCAAGTCGTCGTTGATCAGCTTGAAGTCGTCGAGGTCCATCGACAAAACCGCGACCGAACGCTGGTCGCGATGATAGAGCTGGATCGCATGCTCGAGCCGGTCGTGGAACAAAAACCGGTTAGCCAAGTCGGTCAGCGGGTCGCGCAGTCCACGGTTAGACACGCTGTGCAGCAGCCGCCGGTTCTCGCCGACCACCAGGAACTGGCGGGCCAGCACCGCGATGACCAGCCACGGCACCACGACGAACGCGGGGTCGGAATTAAGGCTGCTACGAAAATTGGCCAATTCGAGGCCACCGGCGATGGCCAGCGGAATGTAAGGCAGCCACATCGGGGTCGGGACGGACAGCAACGCCGATCGCTCGGGCGACGTCTCCGGCGGATCGGGCGGACTGCTGAGTGCAGCAATGCCCACCAGCATCAGCCCTGCCGGCCAGCCCAAACCCAGAGGGCTGTCCCAGAGGAATATGTGCCGGGCAAACAGGTACACGTAGGCGCTGGCGGAGGCAGCTATAAAGGTCAGGCCCATCGTCATCAGAATCAGCGTCGGGCGCCAACGAGTAGTTGCGCGGGCGAGCGCCAGGACCGCCACCGTGACGGTCACGATCCCCGACGCCGGACAGGCGATCGATACAAACTGGTCGACGCCGCTCACTCCTGTTGAGGAATACACATCGCGGAGCAGCGTCACCCAGGCCACGACGAACAATGCACCGGCGACGATTGCGGCGTCCAGCACCATCCGCAAGCGGGCGAGACTCGGATAACCGGCCGGGAATACGAGGAGCGCTACGCAGGCGACCAACGGAAATGCGAGGAACCCGACCATCCCCGCCATCGGGTACAAGGTGTGAACATTGCCGCGCAAGAATCGGTGGTTCACAACCGCTATCGCGCTGAGGTCCAAGCCGACCAGACCGACGCTCATCACCGTCCACGCGTGCCGCCGCCGACCGTAACCTCGTCGCGCGGCCACTGCGGTACTCACTGCCGCGAATGATGGAAATCCCACTGCTCCCGCGACGTGCACCGCGCGGATCGTTGATGGGCCGCCCCATCCTGACAGCAACCAGACGGCGAACACGAGGAACGCGGCGGTAGGGACCGCCGCGATATGAAGGAGGCGCGGGACCGCCGCCGGTGTTTGTGCCACTACTCCCATGGCCTATGTCGGTTTTCACTGCGCGACGGCCGACGCCGCGGTTGAAACGCTAGCAACACCGCTGTCGATTCGCCGTGCCAACCACGCAGATCGTCAGCTGTTTGCCGTGACTTCGGCGAGCCGAATAAGCCGGCAGCCCCTCGCGGCAGCGACCGTAATATCGGACTAGCTAGCCGATTCTCCGGACGCAATTACCGGACGCATTCGCATTCAGCGAGTCGCAGGTGTTGGCTAAGAACAGCCAGCGCGCGGAGATGTGGCTGGTGAGCTGGGGCGGGTGGGGCGTGAGCGAGTTGCTGCCGACAGGAATGGTGACGTTGCTGCTCGCCGACGTCGAGGAATCCACGCTGTTGCGGGAGACCCAGCCGGAGGAGATGGCCGCCGCGCTGGCCGGTATTAACCGCGTGGTGTGCGAGGCGATCGCGTCTTGTGGGGGTTTGCGGCCGGTGGTGCACGGTGAGGGCGACAGTTTTGTGGCCGGGTTCGCCCGTGCCGGTGACGCGCTGGCCTGTGCCTTGACCCTGCAGCGGGTGCCGTTGGGCCCGATCCGGCTGCGGATCGGGGTGCACACCGGTGAGGTGGGTTTGCGCGACGGGGTCAACTACGCCGGGTCGGTGATCAACCGCACCGCGCGGCTGCGTGATCTGGCCCATGGTGGCCAAACGGTGATCTCGGGGGCGACCGAAGCGTTGCTCGCCGATGGGCTGCCCGACGGTGTCTGGCTGGCCGATCTGGGCACCCACCGACTGCGTGACCTGCCACGTGCCGAACGTGTGCTGCAGCTGTGTCATCCCGATCTGGGCAACGAGTTCCCCCGACTTCGCACACTCAAATCGGCTGTCTCGCATCATCTGCCGGCCCAGCTGACCAGTTTTGTGGGACGCCAAACCGAAATGGCCGAGTTGCGCGACGTCCTTGCCGAGCACCGGCTGGTCACGGTGGCCGGCGCCGGGGGGGCGGGCAAGACCCGGCTGGCGGTGCAGCTGGGCGCCCAGCTCACCGGCGGGTTCGGTGACAGGGTGTGGTTTGTCGATTTGGCTCCGATCACCGGTGCGGACGAGGTGGCCGTCATTGTCGCGCGCGCCATGGGCCTGCCCGATCAGCCTGGCCGCTCAACGATGGACACCGTGCTGCGCTTCATCGCTGAGCGCGCGATCTTGTTGGTGATCGATAACTGTGAGCACCTGCTGGACGCGTGCGCGAAGATGTTCGTGAAGCTACTTACCGGCTGCCCGCGGTTGACGATTCTGGCGACCAGCCGTGAGCCGCTGGGGGTTCCTGGGGAGCTGACCTGGCGGGTGCCGTCGTTGTCGATTGCTGATGAGGCCGTGGAGCTGTTCACCGAGCGGGCCCGCCAGGCGCGGCGCGACTTTGGTGTCGGCGATGACAACGCCGTGCTGGTCAGCGAGATCTGTGCTCGGTTGGACGGGATGCCGCTGGCCATCGAGCTGGCCGCGGCGCGGGTGCGGGCGTTGTCACTGACCCAGATCCGAGACGGCCTGGCCGACCGGTTCGGGTTGCTGACCGGGGGTGCGCGCATCGCGATGCCCCGCCAGCAGACGCTGCGCGCCTCGGTGGATTGGTCACACGCGCTGCTCAGCGAGCCAGAACGGGTGCTGTTTCGTCGGCTCGGAGTGTTTAGGGGCGGCTTTGACCTGGACGCGGCCCACGCGGTCGGCGCCAACAGCGACGTGGGGCGCTACGCGCTGCTGGACCAGCTCACCCTGCTGGTCGACAAGTCGCTGGTGGTGGCCGAGGACAGCCACGGCGCGATGCGCTATCGCATATTGGAAACGGTGCGCCAATACGCGCTGGAGAAGCTGACTGAGTCAGGTGAAACCGACGCCGTGCGGGCCCGTCACCGCGACCACTACACTGCCCACGCCGCTGTGCTCGCATCCGAGGAACCCGGCTGCGCTGAGCGGCTGACGCAGTGGGCCGACGTCGAGATCGACAACCTACGCGCCGCCTACGCGTGCAGCCGCGACGACTCCGATGACCAGGCAGCATTGCAGCTAGTGTGCGCGCTGCAGCAGTTCTGGGTCTCGCGCGGCCGAATCCGGGAGGGACTGGCCGGATTCGACGCCGTGTTCAACGACGAGCACACCAACCTGCGCGACACCGCACCCGCGCTGTGGGTGCATGCGGTTGCCGATCGATGCATTCTCGCCGGCTGGATCGGCTTGGAGGTCGGGGGGCTGGAGTTGGCGCAAGAGGCCCTGGCAGTCGCCCGTCAACTCAAGGACCCGGCGCTGACCGCGCGGACGCTGAACGCGTTCGGCATAGACGCGATGTTCTACTCGCCCGAGGTGGCTGACGCGTTCTTCACCGAGGGGATCGAAATATGCCGCGCGGCCGGTGACCGGTGGCGCCTCTGCCAGATCCTGAGTTGGCAGGCGGCGCTCAGGGCCTGGTTCGCCGGTGATCCGGTTGGATGCCGGGCGGCCGCCGAAGAAGCACGCGACATCGCCGAGGCGCTCGGCGAGCGCTTGGTGTCACGAAACAGCCGAACGTGGCTCGGTATGGCGCTGATTATGCAAGGAGATCTCGCTGACGCCGACCGAATATTGGGTTCACTGACCGAGGAGGCGCAAGCGGAGGCGGACCTGCCCACGATCGTGATGGCCCTTATCGGGCGGGGCATCCTCCTCGCCGACCAAGGCCACGCCGCCGCGGCGCGCGACGCGACCGAGTCCGCACTGGACGCTTCGGCGGCCATGGGCGGGTTTCAAGAGGATATGGTCTATATGGCTGCCGCCCGCGCGGCCCTGGCCGGCGGCAACGCCGCGGCGGCGAGAAAGGCAAGCGAGGCCTCCGCCTCCGGCGGGCACGCCCTTGGCCCGCGCGAAATGTACATGCGATCGTGGAATCCGCTGGCCGAAGCGGCCTTGGCGGGTGGTGATCTGGTCGCTGCGCGGCGTTGGGCAGACGACACCGTCGCCGTGGTGCCGGGTTGGTGTCGAGCCTTCGCGCTGACGGTGCGCGCCAACATCGCGATTGCGCAAGGTGAGCCGCAACAAGCCGAACGCGACGCCCACGAGGCGCTGGTGATCGCCGCGCGTACACAGGGATATCTGCGCCTGCCCGACACGCTGGAATGCCTTGCCCGGTTGGCAGCCGACGATGGCAACCACGAGAGCGCGGCGCGGCTGTTAGGCGCCGCGGATGCCGTCCGGCAGCGCAGCGGGCAAGTGCGGTTCCAGGTCTATCAAGCGGGCTGTGATGCTGCGGTCGACGCCGTTCGGGACACCTTGGGGCAGCAGGACTTCGACACCGCATGGGCCGAAGGAGCTGCGCTGTCCACCGAAGAAGTGATCGGCTACGCACAACGCGGGCGCGGCGAACGCAAACGACAACGCCAACGACCCAGCAGCGGGTGGGAATCACTGACCCCTACCGAGCGCGACGTGGTGCGGCTGGTCGCCGAAGGACTCGTCAACAAGGACATCGCCACCCGGCTTTTCATCTCACCACGCACCGTGCAGACCCACATCAGACACATCTACGCCAAACTCGGTCTGACATCGCGCGCTGCGCTCGTCGGAGAAACCGCCCGCCACATGTGAGGTCATCGAGCTTGATACCAGATGTCTATGTCCCGGTAAGGAAAGTTCGCGCTCACCGAGTCCTGATGGGAATCGAGCCATCGTCGAGGTTGCGGCCTGGCGCTGCTACGCGAGTAGTAAGGCGAGTTCGGTGCGGGGCACCGAGACTTCCTGTGGCCCGTCCTCATGAAGCACATCGTGGTCGAAGAAGAAGATCACCGCGGCGTCGGTGATCCCGAAATTCTGGTATCCGTCCACGCCGAAGCTGTCATACGGGGGCAGGACCAGGGCGCCGGGCTTCTCTGACGCGCGCTGGACGTCCAGCGGTTTAGTGCCCGGTTTGAACAACGTGTCGAACGTGATTGGGGCACCCTTGCTCAGGTCGTAGTTGAACGCCTTGTAAGAGGTCGCCGGCTCGCCTACGTTCGCAGCGCCGGTGTCGTCCTCGATATCGAACACCACGCTTTGAGTGCCCGAGGCGGCCGTGCCCGATCCGTACGCCGTCCCGGTGGCTTTGAGCTCATAGGGCAGCGGCCGATCGCCCGGGGGGTACTTCTGCGTGTAGTCGATGAATTGGTCACGCTGCTGGGTCAGGAAGTCCGTCAGCGGCTGCTGGTCGGGGTAGCTGACCGGAAAGCTGAAGTCGATCGTGTAGCTGGAGGCGACGGTGTGGACGTGGCAGATCTGGTCGAGGTTAACCGTCCCGCCGAGGTCGGCGCACGCGGATTGCGCACCGGCCATCCCGGTGCCCGACCAGCCGACCAGCACGCAGGCGGCCACGGCCGCATGCCCCAGTAAGCGCACGTTTCGAAACATGATGACGTCGCCCTATCGTGGGTAAACTAATTTGCTCACGGCGCTATCAGCCGAGCTGATAGGAGTCGCGCGACACCCGGAAGAAGTGGCCGGTGCTGGAGTCAGTGCACGTCACACCCGAGGTCTCGCTGTCGCAGGTGATCGTGCCGATCGACCGCGTTTGGCCGTAAGCCAGCGAGGGCCAGGGGCCAAAGCCAGAAGCCAGCGCGGAGTAATCGCACCTGGGGATCCCCGGCTTGCCTTGGTCGAGCTCAAATTGTTCGGTCGGAGTAGGCCCCCCATCGCAGGGCGACGCCTGTGGTTCCGCGAAGGTGTGGTCCCTGATCGAGCACATTGCCAGCGGGGCTGGGCTGCTGCCAAAGACGCAATGGATGTTTCCCGACGGGGACGCAAACTGGCCACTGGCGTCAGCGTGTGCCGTTGCCCGGAGGGCGATGGTTGCCGCGACCGTCGCCGTGGCGATCAGCGCGAGCTTGGTGATCTTGATCGGTTGTCCTAGCCCGGGGTGCTGACCGCCGATCCGTGTGTCGTCGGGGCGTTTCGTGGGCTGCTGGTCGCGCAAATTGTGGTCATTGAGATTCCTTTCAAGAACATGTCTGGGGTCTGGGGTGCCGTGATGGCTCGGGTTCTTTTCTGGTGCCGGCCGGTCGGGCAACGTCTCTGGCCGACGCCTTGGAGGATTCTCGTCCTCACGGTCTTCCAGGTGCGGGGCCCAAGCCGAATTTCTCAACGAGCGTCAGCCAATCCGCGTCCCTGAGAACATGAGCGGGGTTTTTCTCCGCATCCACCCAGCCCCGCCACGAAAAACGAAATTCGTAGCCCGGCGGCCAACTGGCGTTCCAGCTCGGCGATCCGATCCTCCGGGTTCTGCGGTTCCATTGGCGGCTCCATCAGCAAATGATTCGATATGACCTACGGGCAGGTCGCGTCGATCTCGAAGTGCTTGCTTACCGGTTGCATCGGGTTCGAGGGGTCCATACCCGTGGCGGTACCGGTGATCTTGTAGGACTTTCCGTCCTTGGTGGCCTGGGCGGTCCCGCCCCCCATCGAGTTGCCGTTCTGGTAAACGAGCGTCACACCGTTGAATCTGCCCGGCGACGCCTGCTGGACGGTGAGCGGATCGGAGCCGCTGATCTGCGCGGAGACTCCCCCCGTCCCGATCCCGATTTGCGTTGCGCTGGGCGTAATTTGGCACACGACGTTGCCCTGCACGTTTTGGTCCTGACCGTCGATAAGAACCTTGCCCGCGCTGCCCAGGCCCTGGCTCACGCCGCCCACATGTTGACTCGTACAACCGGCCACACCTGCGACGGCGATGGCGGCTGCACTGACTGCGAACACGAAACCATGATTCATAACTGCACTCCTTCTATTTTGTTGTTCTGTTGAGAGCCTGCGTCGTGGTTCACACGCTGGCGCTGGGAAGCCGACGCTGCGGGCGGCGGAAACGCCAGCGGAGGAGCCTGCACACCGCCTCTAACCCTTTTCATCGTGCCTTTGCAGATACGGCGCCAAGCCGAATTTCTCAACGAGCGTCAGCCATTCCGCGTCCGTGACGCTATAAGCGGCTCGCCCCCCAAAGGCACCGCGCTCGGATGTTTCGCAGGGGGCAGCTTGCCCCGCCACGAAAACCGAGGTTGGGGCCCCGACTTCCAAAATGATGAACTTTCCATCGTGGGGGCTCCGATGCTCAGTGGCGGCAAACCAGGAACGTGCACGACCAGGATGGGCGTCTGCCAAGTGACGCCCATCTCGCCCCCTTGGTATATGTACGTTGCTGGGATCGCGGTCACCTGCGCAAGCCACGCCGAGGCAACGAGCGCATGCGTGTTCGGGTCGAATGCCCAGATCGCATCCGTGCCCACATCGAGGGCCAGGGGCGCGGGTGGTCGGCTCCGGACGACGGAAGGAAGCGGAATCAGCTGACAGCGGGTCGTTTCGCCCGGTGCAATGCGCTGGCCGACCGAATCCTCGGTCGAGTAGTCGCTGACGGACGGCGGTTGTGTTGCCGGCGCCGCCAAGTTCACCCCGTTGGCCGTCTCCGGCAGGGCTTGGTGGGGCTGCTTTCGTTGCAAATAGGTGCGGCCCACCCAATACAGCGCTACCAACGTGGCCCCCCAAACGATCGGGCCGAGCCGGGGCGAGGTCCCCCCGGGGACTGCATGGCCCAGCATTGCCACTGCTACGCCCAATACCGGAACGAACAGGAGAAATGCGCGCTTTGGTCCAGTGTCGGGCGGGCACCATCCGGAGTACTTCATTTTGTGCCCCTTTCGTTCATTAGACCACCGCCTGGCAAGGTTGAACGTTGCTGTCGGCCCCAGTGGTCTTGCAGCACACTAACTTTCATGGCGGAAGCCGCCGCATTGTCGTTCTTCTGTCCGAAGTGGTATGACACCCTCCCGAATGACCCTGCCACCGGCAGCCGACAAGCCGGGGGCACCAGCGCACTGACCCGCGACAGGACTGGTGAGCTACCGGGCGGCGTGTGACCGCGGGCGGCAACCCTTTTGCGAGATCCGGGGACGTTAACGACGGTTCGCCGATTACCGCTTGTGGGCAGCTTTGCCGTTGCCGACGACGTGCTTGGTGCTCAATGCCCAGCTCCTTGGATTGCGCTAACGAGTCAACTATCGGGTGTTGGCGGGCGGGCAACATCCGCCGTGAGGCGTAGATCTGCGCTGTGGGGGGGCGTAGATCGGAACAGCCGAAGGTGGCTGATGTGCCTCGCGAAATGGACGAGCCAGGCAACCCGTGCCAGCCGTAGCAGACTGGCATCGACACCCAGAACTACCGGCCGGATCCGTCGTCGCGCATCAGAAAGACCCGCTCAGGATGTCGGAGAGAAAGTCGCCGCCGGCAGGGGCGGACCGCGTGGCTACCCGGTGCGGGAATCCGGGCCCAGCAGCAGGTCGGCATCGAAGCAGCTGTGGTCGCCAGGGTGGCAGGCGCCACCGACTTGATCGACTATCAGCAGCACGGCATCGCCGCGTCCTTCGCAGGTGTGTTCGACGTTTACCAGAACTTGAAGCGCGCCAGCAGGGCGTACGAGGAGCTAAGGCTTCGCTGACCGAGGCACAGGACCTCAGCCTCTAGCTCTACCAAGATCCTTCAGCGTTATATTCCGGCCCGTCTTCCAGATACGGGGCCAAGCCCAATTTCTCAACGAGGATAGGCCAGTCCGCGTCCGTGACAACATAACGGGGACGTTTCGCCTCACCCACCTGGCCCCGCCACGCAAACCGAAGTTTGAGACCGTGCCATGGGCAACCAATGATCAGCGGCTGCAAACCAGGAACACCCAGGACCAGGACGGGCCTCGTCCGCACGCTCATCCCTCCCCAATCTGACGCCATGCTCTCTCTGAACTTTGCTGGTGTCGCAGTCACCTGCGAAGGCGACGCCGAGGTAATGAGCACATTGCTGTTCGGGTCGAAAACCCTGAGCGCATCCTTGTCCACCTCAACGGCCAGGCTCGGTTGTCGCTTCCACCAAGAAGGAATCGCCATCAGCAGACAGCGGTTCTCTGGCTGCGGCGCGTACCACTTGCCATCTGACGCCTTCCACCTACCCGGCTTCGGTGAAGTCACGTGTAGCTCGTCGCGGATCGGTTCCCCCGACACAGCCGACTCCTCGTTCACGCGCATCCCGAACGTATCCGGCTCCCTCGGCCCAACCAGCGCTGCCGCGACGCGGTCCAGAAACGCGTCAACCTCGTCTTCGTTGTAACCGCGCTTTCCAATCGGCGGCTTAGAGAACGCCACATTGCGAATATCCGCCGGAGTAACACCACTCCTTGCCGTCGGACCTCGCAGCGCTGCCGCGACGCGGTCGAGAAACGCGTCAACCTCGTCTTCGTTGTAACCGCGCTTTCCAATCGGCGGCTTAGAGAACGCCACATTGTGAATATCGTCTGGAGTAACAACGGGACTGTTAGCTGGTCCGGCCTGCTGACGTTTCAGCTCCGGCATGCGCTTCTGCTCGGCCAACTGGCGTTCCAGCTCAGCGATCCGATCCTCAGGGTTCTGCGGTTCCATTGGCGGCTCCATCAGTAAATGATTCGGTAGTGGGTCGGTTTGAAGTCAATCGAGTAGCGGCATTCCGGTGCTACCTGGATGCGGGCCGGCGATGCTTTAGCCGTCAACGCCTGCTAGATCACGGACACCAGGGGGGGACTGGGCAGAAGTGGAGGGCCGGTGGCGGAGGCGGTTCAGGTCCCTCTTCAGCATGGAAGTGCGTTACGCCGAACTGGTCCGGCTGGCTGTTGTCTACGAGGTGCCAGTCGTGGCAGACATTCCAGTCCCACTGCATATCCCGTATCAAGTTGGACACATATTGGCCTGGGCACCAGTGATCAGTAGGTAGCGGCGCAGGAGCGGGTTGGGCTTGGACGGTAGCTGCGCCCAGTCCCAAACCGGCCAGCCCCACACCGCCGGACACCAAAACAGTCGTTGCTAACTCAACGATTAGTCGCTTCATAAACCCGGGATAATTCTCCACGGCAGCTCCGCGTGTACTGGGAATACGCTTAAATCCCGACGTCGGGTTCATGTTGGTCCCTTCGTTGCTGTCGGGCCGTGTTCGCGAACCCCTTCGGCGTAGACCAGCCACGTCGATACCCGGGCTGTTCGAGCTACTGAGGTGAAGGTGACGGGGTCTCCGGTCACGAGCATGTTTTCGATGGTGGCGCGGACTTGTGCCCGCTTGTTGTGGCTATCTCGTTGGCCGGCCGCGTGAAGCGCTTGGACGCGTAGAGCGGCAGGCAACCCAGCCACCCTGAGAACTGAAGGCCACGGCCGCGCGCCCCGATGGGAACGACCCGCGACTACCGGCCGGATCCGCCGTTGCCCATCAGCGGCATCACCCCACCCGCGCGCGCTTACCGTGACACCCGCTCACGCAGCAACGATGATCGCGGACCCGGCATGGACGACGGTGACCCTATAGCGCTGACAGCAGGTCGGTCAGGAAGTTGGCGCCGGTCGCGGTGGTCGAGGACAGGCCGTCGCCGGAGACGGACGCGAGGTCGAAACTGCCGGCGGCGGTGTCGCCGATGTTAAAGCCGGCCACGGCCGTGCTGCCCAGGGTGCCAGTAGGGTCGACGACGGAGGCGACATCGTCGTTGCCGAGAAGACCAAGTACGCCGCCGGCATAGGCGGTGCTGTGGTCGCCGACGACGGAGGCGAGGTCGCCGTTACCGTAGATGGCCTCGGCCTCGCTGCCAACGGTGCCAGTAGGGTCGAAGACGGTGGCGACGTCGCCGTTGCCCGCCCCGGCGACGGCGTGGGTGTCGGTGCCGTCGGCAGAGGCCCGGTCGAAGTTGCCCTCCCCGGTGGTGGTCAAGCTGTCGGTGCCGTCGGCAAAGGCGGTGTCGAACTGGCCGCCGTCGGCGTCGGCGTCGCTGCCGTTGCCGTAGGCGATCGCGATGTCATCGGTGCCCGAGGTGGCGGTCGCGTGTTGCCGGCCGTTGGGAACAAATCCATCCCGTCGATGGAGATCTGGAAATCGTCTGCCGAGGCGGTCCCCGTGGAGGCCACCGCCGCCCCAATACCCAGCCCAACGGCCAGCACACCGAGCCGGCCGATCCGCTTAACGTCCCTCATCGGTGTACCTTTCCCGACCGCGCCCCCGACGGATGCGGATTTTGTTGCTCAATGACCAGCTCACTGGATTGCGCTAACGAGTGCAGTATCGGTTACTGGCGGGCCGGCAACATCCGCCCGGGGGGCGTAGATCTGCACGGTGGGGGGCGTAGATCGGACCAGCCGAAGGTGGCTGATGTGCCTCGCGAAATGGACGAGCCGGGCAAGCCGTAGCAGACTGGCATCGACACCCAGAACTACCGGCCGGATCCGTCGTCGCGCATCAGAAAGACTCGCTCAGGATGTCGGAGAGAAAGTCGCCGCCGGCAGGGGCCGACCGCGTGGCTACCCGGTGCGGGAATCCGGGCCCAACAACACGTCGGCGTCGAAGCAGCTGTGGTCGCCGGTGTGGCAGGCGCCGCCGACTTGATCGACCACCAGCAGCACGGCATCGCCGTCGCAGTCCAGCCGTACCGAATGCACCCGCTGGGTGTGACCGGAGGTGGCGCCTTTGACCCACTGTTCGCCGCGGGACCGCGAGAAATAGGTGCCCACGCGGGTCTCCAGCGTGCGGGCTAGCGCCTCGTCGTCCATCCAGGCGACCATCAGCACGTCGCCGCTGCTGCGCTCCTGCACGATGGCAGTGAACAGGCCGTCGGCGTTGCGTTTGAGGCGCGCCGCGATATCGGGATCGAGTGTCATCGCACGGTGATCCCTTCTGCGGCCATGGCTTGTTTCACCTGGCCGATGGTCAACTGCCGGAAGTGGAACACGCTGGCGGCCAACACCGCATCGGCGCCCGCGACCACCGCCGGCGCGAAGTGGTCGGCCGAACCGGCGCCGCCACTGGCGATCACCGGCACCGTGACCGCCGACCGGACCGCCCGCAGCATCGGCAGGTCGAACCCGGCCCGGGTGCCGTCGGCATCCATCGAGTTGAGCAGGATCTCCCCGACCCCCAATTCGGCGCCGCGGGCCGCCCATTCGACGGCGTCGATGCCGGTGCCGCGCCGCCCACCGTGGGTGGTGACTTCCCAGCCCGACGGTGTCGGGGCCGAGCCGGCCGGCACGGTCCGGGCGTCGACCGATAACACGATGCACTGCGAGCCGAATTGGGCCGCCATCTCGGCCAGCAGTTCCGGTCGCGCGATGGCGGCGGTGTTGATCGAGACCTTGTCGGCTCCCGCCCGCAACAGCACGTCGACGTCGGCGACCGTTCGTACACCGCCACCGACGGTCAGCGGGATGAACACCTGCTCGGCGGTGCGGCGGACCACCTCCAGCATGGTGACCCGTCCCGACGACGACGCCGTCACGTCGAGGAAGGTCAGCTCGTCGGCCCCTTCAGCGTCATAGGCGGCGGCGAGTTCCACCGGATCTCCCGCGTCGCGCAGGTTTTCGAAGTTGACACCCTTCACCACCCGGCCGGCATCGACGTCCAGGCAAGGAATGACACGCACGGCAAGGCTGGTGCCGCAGCCGGATTCAGTACTCATCGGGTTGTCCTACCGTTTGCAGCATCTCGAGTAACTGGGCGTGCACACCGGGGGCGCCGGCCAACGCGGAACGCGAATCGGGTGTCCACTCGTCGCCGGCCAGGGTGGTGACGACACCACCGGCGGCCCGTACCAGGGCCACACCGGCAGCGTGATCCCACACGTGGTCACCGAAACTGATCGAGCCGCCGAGAACCCCGTCGGCGACGTAGGCGAGATCGATGCCGGTGGCCCCGTGCATCCGCATCCGCGACGACACCCGACTGAGCTCTTCGAGCACCGCCAAGCGGTACCGACCGGGGAACCGGCCACGCGAATCGGCGTTGAAGGTTCCGACCCCGATGATCGATTCGGTGAGCTCACCGCGGGCCAGCGGCGGTTGCGGCACACCATTTTTCATCACCGGACCGCCCGACACCGCCGCGTAGCGCTCGTTCATGAACGGCAACCAGGTCAATCCCGCCACCGGATCGCCGTCGTGCAGCAGGCCCAGCAGTATCGCGGCCATCGGCGACCCGGCGGCGTAGTTGAACGTTCCATCGACCGGGTCAAGGATCCAGACCCACGGCGAGTCGAGATCTGCGCCACCGAACTCTTCGCCGTGCACCGGGATTCCCGTCGCCGACACCAGCGCGTCGACCACTTGGCGTTCGATGGCCAGATCGACCTTGGTGGCGAAATCGTCGCCGCGCTTGCTGACCGCGGAATCCGCCCGATGTCCTGCGACGAACGGCTTAGCCGCCACGTCGAGGATCGCCGACGCCTCGGCCACCAGCGCGTCGAGATCCATTGCGGCCCTAGCCCGCCACCGCTGATAGCGCCTGCGGCAACGTGAATCGTCCGGCGTACAGCGCCTTACCGACGATCGCACCCTCCACGCCGCTGCCGGTCAGCGTCGCGATCGCACGTAGATCGTCCAGGCTGGACACGCCACCGGAGGCGATCACCGGAACATCGGTGCGCTCGGCAACGGTGCGCAGCAAGTCGAGATTGGGTCCGGTCAACGTGCCGTCTTTGGTGACGTCGGTGACGACGAACCGTGAACATCCTTCGCCGTCAAGGCGTTCCAGCACAGCCCAGAGATCTCCGCCGTCGGTCTCCCAGCCGCGGCCGCGCAACCGGTGATCGCCGTCGACGATCTGCACGTCCAGACCGACCGCGACCTTGTCACCGTGCTCGGCGATCGCCTGTGCACACCATGTCGGGTTTTCCAGCGCGGCGGTCCCGAGATTGACTCGGGCACAGCCGGTCGCGAGCGCGGCCGACAGCGACTCGTCGTCGCGAATACCGCCGGACAGTTCGACGTGGACGTCGAGCTTGCCGACCACCTCGGCCAGCAGCTCGCGATTGGAGCCACGACCGAACGCCGCGTCCAAGTCGACCAGGTGCACCCATTCGGCGCCGTCGCGTTGCCAGTTCAGCGCAGCGTCCAGCGCTGAGCCGTACTCGGTTTCGCTGCCGGCCCGGCCCTGCACCAAGCGCACCGCCCGGCCCTCGACGACGTCGACGGCGGGCAACAAAATCAACGGCACGTCATAACCCCTCAACCCAATTGCTCAATACGGCCGCTCCAGCATCCCCGCTCTTCTCCGGATGAAACTGGGTGGCGGCCAGCGGACCATCCTCGACGGCAGCCAGGAACGGCACCCCGTGCGTGGCCCACGTCAGCAGCGCCTCGGAGCCGCCTTCCCACCGCTGCGCGGCGTAGGAGTGCACGAAATAGAACCGCGCGTCGGCGTCCAGGCCTTTGAACAGCGCACTTCCCGGCGCCGCCGCGACCACGTTCCACCCCATGTGCGGGATCACCGGCGCTTCCAACCGGGTCACCGCGCCGGGCCACTGGCCGCAGCCGTTGCTCTCGACGCCGAACTCGACGCCGCGGGCGAACAAGATCTGCATGCCGACGCAGACGCCCAGCACCGGCCGCCCGGCGGTAATCCGCTCGGCGATCACCCGCTCGCCGTTGATCCCACGCAGCCCGGTCATGCACGCCTCGAAGGCGCCGACGCCCGGCACCACCAGCCCGTCGGCCGCCGCGGCTGCCCGAAGGTCGGCCGTCACCTCGACCTCGGCGCCGACGCGCTGCAGCGCACGTTGAGCCGAACGCAGGTTGCCGGAGCCGTAGTCCAGCACCACAACGGATTTACTTCTCACAGAGTGCCTTTGGTGGACGGCACACCGGACACCCGCGGATCGGCCTCGACCGCTTGCCGCAATGCCCGGGCCACCGCCTTGTACTGGGCCTCGGTGATGTGGTGTGGGTCGCGACCGTAGAGGACACGCACGTGCAGCGCGATGCGGGCGTTGTTCGCCAGCGTCTCGAACACGTGCCGGTTGATCACGGTGTGGTACGGCACCGAGCTACCGGCAATCGTGGTGTGCCGCAGGTGATCCGGCTCGCCAGTGTGCACGCAGTAGGGCCGGCCCGAGACGTCGACGATGGCGTGCGCCAACGTCTCGTCCATCGGGATGAAGGCGTCGCCGAAACGGCGAATCCCCTTCTTGTCGCCGAGTGCCTGGCCCAGCGCCTGACCGAGCACGATCGCGGTGTCTTCGATGGTGTGGTGCGCCTCGATCTCGACGTCACCCTTGGCGCGCACGGTCAAGTCGAAGCTGGCATGGCTACCCAGCGCGGTCAGCATGTGGTCGTAGAACGGGACACCGGTGTCGACGTGAACGTTGCCCGTGCCATCGAGGTCGAGTTCGACGACGATCTCGGATTCTTTGGTGGTGCGCTCAACGCGTGCGCGGCGACCGGTGGTCATGAGGCTCCTAACGGCTGGCCCAACTCGGTGACAGCCAGATCTGCGCTGGCCGCCAGGAATGCGTCGTTCTCGTCGGCCAGCCCGATCGTCGTACGCAGGTATTCGGGAATGCCCACGTCGCGGATCAGGACGCCGGCGTCGAGGTAGCGCTGCCAGGTGGCGGGCGCGTCGGCGAATCGGCCGAACAGCACAAAGTTTGCGTCGCTGGGAACGACCTGAAAACCCATGCCACTCAGCGCCGTTGTCACTCGCTCACGTTCGGCGATCAGCGTCGCAACGCTGCCCAGCGTGTCGTCGGCGTGCCGCAGCGCCGCGCGGGCCGCGGCCTGGGTGGGCGCGGATAGGTGATAGGGCAGCCGAACCAGCAGCATCGCCTCGATCACCGCCGGCGTGGCCACCAGGTAACCCAGCCGCCCGCCGGCGAAGGCGAAGGCCTTGCTCATGGTGCGGCTCACGACGAGCTTGGTCGGGTACTCCTCGACCAGTGCGACCGCGCTGGGCTGCGCGGAGAACTCGCCGTAGGCTTCATCGACGATCAGGATACCGCGCGTCGCATCCAGCAGCCGTCGCAGATCGGGCAGCGAAACACTCTGCCCCGTAGGGTTATTGGGGCTCGTGACGAACACCACGTCAGGCCGGCACTCGACGATCGCCGCGACCGCGGCATCGGCGTCGAGGCTGAAGTCCGCGGCGCGAGCCGTCTGGATCCACTCGGTGCGGGTGCTGTCGGAGATGATCGGGTGCATCGAATACGACGGGACGAAGCCGATCGCGCTGCGTCCGGGACCGCCGAAGGCCTGCAGCAGCTGCTGCAGAATCTCGTTGGATCCGTTGGCCGCCCAGAGGTTCTCCACGCCGAGCCGGACCCCGGTCTGCACGGTGAGGTAGGCGGCCAGGTCGGTGCGCAGGGCCACCGCGTCGCGGTCCGGATAGCGGTGCAGGTCGACGGCAACCTCGCGCACCGAGGCGACGACGTCCTCGACCAGCGCCTTGCTGGGTGGGTGCGGGTTCTCGTTGGTGTTCAGCCGCACCGGAACCGCCAGCTGCGGTGCTCCGTAAGGCGACTTGCCGCGCAGGTCTTGGCGCAGCGGGAGGTCGTCGAGCGACGGCCGGTTGGTCATCGCTCGAACCTCCGCCGTATCGCTTCACCGTGCGCGGGCAGGTCTTCGGCGTCGGCGAGCGTGATCACATGCCCTGACACGTCTTTGAGCGCCGCCTCGGTGTAGTCGACGACGTGGATGCCGCGCAGGAAGGTCTGCACCGACAGGCCGCTGGAATGCGCGGCGCTACCCGCGGTGGGCAGCACGTGGTTGGAGCCGGCGCAGTAGTCGCCAAGGCTGACCGGTGAATACGGCCCGACGAAGATGGCGCCGGCCGAACGGATCTGGGCCGCAACCTTGTCCGAGTTCGCCGTCTGGATCTCCAAATGTTCTGCGGCGTAGGCGTTGACGGTGCGGATACCGGCGTCGATGTCGTCGACAAGAATGATGGCCGACTGCCGCCCGGCAAGCGCGGTCGTCACGCGCTGACGGTGCACGGTGGTTTGCAGTTGGGCGGCCAGCTCGGTGTCGGTGGCGTCGGCGAGCTCGGTGCTGGGCGTCACCAGGACGCTGGCGGCCATTTCGTCGTGCTCGGCCTGGCTGATCAGATCGGCGGCGACGTGCGCCGGGTGGGCGGTGTCATCGGCCAGGATCGCGATCTCGGTCGGCCCGGCTTCAGCGTCGATGCCCACCCGCGAGCGGCAGAGTCGTTTGGCCGCCGTGACGTAGATGTTGCCGGGGCCGGTGACCATGTCGACGGGAAGCAGTTCGCCGCCGTCGGTGTCGACGCCGCCGTAAGCCATCAGCGCCACCGCCTGGGCCCCGCCGACCGCCCACACCTCGTCGACGCCGAGCAGCCGCGCGGCGGCCAAGATGGTCGGGTGCGGCAAACCGGTGAACCGGCCTTGCGACTGGGCCTGCGGCGGGCTGGCTACCACCAGCGAGCCGACACCGGCGGCCTGTGCCGGCACCACGTTCATCACCACGCTCGACGGGTACACCGCATTCCCACCGGGCACGTACAGGCCGACACGGTCGACCGGAACCCACCGCTCGGTCACGGTGGCGCCAGGCCCCAGCGTCGTCGTCACATCGGACCGCCGCTGATCGGCGTGCACCACACGGGTGCGTTCGATCGCCACCTCGAGCGCGGCCCGGACATCGCGGTCCAGGCCGGCCAGCGCGGCGTCCAACTCGGCGCTGGGTACCCGGACCGTCGGCGGGCGCACCCCGTCCAACGACTCGCCGTAGTCCAGCGCGGCTTCCGCGCCGCGATCAACGACCGCGTCGACGATCGGTCGCACCGTGGAGAGGGCGGCCTCCACGTCCACTCCGCCGCGGGGCAACGCCGCCCGCAGGCGCGCGGCGGACAAGTCGGCGCCGCGCAAGTCGATGCGTGCCATAACGTTCACGCCAACCATTGTCCCAGAACAGAGCAACTACATATCCGGCCGGTACAGTGACCGCACCCGACGAAAACGGAGTCGCCATGTCCCGAAAGGACCATCCCAACAACGCCCCGGGAATTCCGATGGTCTTCCCGGTCTGGTTTGAGAACTGGCAAACCAAGTCTTTCAACCCGGCGGTCAAGCCGATCGCGCGCTACCTTCCGTCGTTCTCGGTGATCAAGCACCGTGGCCGCACCTCCGGGAAGCAGTACGAAACCATCGTCACCGCCTACCGCAAGGGCAACGTGCTGGCGATCGGACTGGCCCACGGCAAGACCGATTGGGTCAAAAACGTGCTGGCTGCGGGCGAGGCCGACCTGCATTTCATCCGCAAGGACGTGCACATCACCAACCCGCGAGTGCTGCCCGTCGGCAGCGACGGCAAGGGGCTGCCCTTCCTAGCCCGCCGGCAGATCGGCCGGGTCGCGGTCTTCGTCGGCGACATCGCCTAAGCGCGGGTAAAGACGGTCTTGCCGGCCATCGTCGGCCAGACCGACGGCGCGTCCTCCCACGGTACGACGCGGTCGACGACCGGAAGCAGGTCGCATCCAGCGGCCAGCACGTCCAGAATCTCCGGAATGACGGCACGGGCACTGACCCGCCCGGTGATGAAGCGCACTCCTCGGGTGTAGGTCCGCAGCATCGGCATCTCGACGGTCGGCTGGAAGTAGATCCCGGTGTCGGTGCACACGCCGTCTGGCCAGGTCGCGCGTAGTGCCGCCGCCAACAGAGCCGGGTCACCGGAGGTGTGCACGGTGACCGGATAGGGGTCCCAGGATTTGTCCGGCCTATCGGCGTCGTGAACGACTGCGCCGAGCTTCTCCACCGCGGCGAGCCGGCCCGGGTCGGTGTCGACGTAATCGACATGACAGCCCAGCGCCGCGGCGAGCGCAGCCGCGTACATTCCGATCGACAGCCTGCCGATCACCAGCACACGACGATCGACCGGCTCAAGGCCGGCCAGTTCCGCCCTGAACGGGCCAATCGCGCGCCAGCCGTCGGGGATGTTGTCCGAGAGCGAGGCGACGGCGATCGGGTCGACGGTCTCCGGCAGCGGAACCAACATCGCGTCCGCGTATGGCACGAGCACCACATCGGACATGAATCCGCCACCGTCCAGGCCGGCCAGCGGGCCCAGCCCGTACATCGCCATCAACGGCAGCGAACCGCATGAACTCGTCACACCGCGGCGGCATTCGCGGCAAGTCCCGCAACTGAGCTGGAACGGCACGACCACCCGATCACCCACGCCGACACCGGCAACAGCGGCACCGACCGCGACGACCTCCGCGATGCCTTCATGTCCGACCGCGTACCCCGGCGGCAGCGGCGCTGCGCCCCGCGCAACCGCGACGTCGAGGTCGCAGCAGGCCACCGCCAGGGGCCGGACCAACGCCTGCTGCGGCTGGGTGATCTCCGGGTCGGCGACGTCGCGCCATGCGTATCGGCCGGCCTCTTCGAACGTCAACTGCCTCATTCCAGCATTCTTGAGTGAATGCTCAAGTATTGTCAACAGCGTGCCGAGACCAGACCGCAGCCGGGTCGCGTTGATCGATACCGCAGCCACCCTGTTCCGCCGCCAGGGGTACGCGGCGACCGGGGTCAACCAGATCCTGGACGAGGCTGCGGTAAAGCCGGGTTCGCTGTATCACCACTTCCCGCGGGGAAAGCAGCAACTGGCCGCCGCGGTCGTCGACGGCACCGGAGCTGCGATCGAGCAACTGCTGCGCAGGTTTTTGGCCGGCGGACAACCGGTGGCCGACATCGTCGATCGGTGGATTGCGCTGCTGGCCGCCGGACTGACCGCCGACCGGCGTGACGGCTGCCCAATCGAGCCGATCGCCACCGAGTCGGTCAATGCCAGCGCAATGGTGCGCGAAGCGGCGGCACGCGCCTTCACCGGCTGGTGCACAGCCATCGAAGAACGCCTGCGCGCCGATGGCTGGTCGGCGACCGAAGCGAAAAACGTTGCTGTTGCCGTGATTTCGTTGATCGAGGGAGCGTTGATCTTATCCCGCATCACGGGCGACGTGGCCGCACTCGAGGCCGCCAAACCGGCAGCCCGCCGCTTGCTTCGCCGCTAGATCGCGGCGCCCAGCGCGCCTATCCTAGATAGACGAGGCGCAGGCATGACCCGTGATGAATTATTCGCGTCGATCGTGGCGGCAGGCCCCGATCGCGATGACCTCGTGTACCTGGAGCGCCGCGGCGACTCCTACGACTGGCGATTCTTGACCGTCAACGAAACCCGCTCTGCGGCCGCCGCGCCCGACGTGTGGATGTGGATTTCCACCGCCTGGCCTCTTGACGAACCGGAACGGCTACACGCGTTCTTCGACGACCTGCTCGCCGAGCTCGAATCGATGGCCGACACCGCCGACCGGTGTCGGTGGCCGATCGACCAGCCTTGGCCCGATCACGCCCACCAGCACTGAACGGCTGGACAGATGGTCGACTATCGAATCACCGCGGCGGAACGCACCCGGTTCAAACGCTGCCGCCGACAGTGGGACTTCGCCTCGCCGCATCGTCGCAACCTGCAATCGAGCGGGATCGTCGAACCCGCACTGCCCGCCGCACTCAAAGACGCGCTGGCCGTGTATTACTACCCGGGCACCTGGGACTGGCAGCACGAGGTGACCCAGCCGTTGGTGCACAAGGCGCTTGAGCGGTCGCTGGGCGACGCCGGCGCAACCGAGTCGCTCAACCAAGGGGCCGCGCTCCTGGACTGCTATGACGCCTGGGCGCATGCGGTCGACGACTTCGCGCCGGTCAAGATCAACCTCGACGTCCAGGCGCTGGTCCCAGATCCCGACGACCTCGAGTGCGGATTGCTGGTGCACGACGGATCACCGGTGATCTATCCGTGCCGGATCGACCTGGTGGCCGTCGACGCCGCCGACGAGTATTGGGTGGTCTGCCATCAGATCGTCGACGAGTGGCAGGACGTCGATCGGTGGGACCGCGACGAGCAGGCGGTGGCGGCCTGTTGGGCGTTCGAGCATGACTACATCGGAGTCCAGGTCGCCGGCACCATCCACAACGAGGTGCGCATCGACGGCCCGCTCGAATTCCCGCCCGCCGGGTACGCGAAGAAACGCGCACCGAAAGCGGTCGCCCAACACGAAGCCAGCGGCGGTGGTCGATCAGTCCCGCAACATCAACGGATTTCGGCGCAGGCAGCACGCGGCGACGCGACGAACCGCACCCCCGAGCAGCGGACCGCGGGGCTGTTGCGTCGTACTCGCATCCGCCGCAGCCGCCACGAGATCACCTCGGTGGGGGCGCTGATCGCCGCCGAGGCGGTGGATATGACCGGTTGGCCAATCATCTACCCGACATTCGCCGAGCATTGCCGGGATTGCGAATTCAGGGCGCCCTGTTCGGCCATCAGCGCAGGATCGGATGCGGAACCGTTGCTGCAGGCCGATTTTCGGCGAGTTCCCGACGAAGTGAGCAAACCGAGACTGGGCCAGTCGACTTGGGGTTTCGGCCGCGGCGCCGCACCGCCGCGGTGGTGATCGCCGCACCCGGGCGCGCGCTTGACTATCGGCGCTTCGCCCTAGGAGCCTGCTGAATTATTCGGTGTGGCGGGTTGGGTTGACTTGCGCTTTTCGGGATGATTGACGGGTGCAGGGTCGATCTGATGATCAGCGTGAGTTGTTGGATGCGGAGTCGGTAGCGGGTCATCTTCTGAAGTCCGACAGCGTATTTGCGTTTTTGGCGGCGCATCGTCGAGAGTTGTTTCCCGAGGAGATGTTCGCCGATCTGTTCCCGACGCGGCGGGGTCGTCCGAGTGTGCCGGCCGAGGTGATGGCCAGTGTGATCA
>Ga0302325_10006427_pt1 | contig 26434 bp, 20 predicted proteins | sample Palsa_T0_2_FD_201948 | JGI IMG/M metagenome (GOLD analysis project Ga0302325, IMG submission 201948) | Peat permafrost microbial communities from Stordalen Mire near Abisko, Sweden - Palsa_T0_2 | ecosystem: Environmental > Terrestrial > Soil > Palsa > Peat permafrost | place: Sweden: Abisko... | reverse complement strand
ATTGGGAAACCACAGCCCGGCCATTCGAATGGAAGTTCACGCGTCGAGACCTCACCGAACTGCTCGACAAGCTCGAACCCTCGCTCGTGCCCAAAAATACGTTAGTGAACTTCTGAAGTGACCGACTAAGCTAATCTAAGACGCGCCCTGTTGTCTCCGCCATTGCTGCGGAAATCCGCTGCGACGGACCGGAATCGCGGCAGCCGGGTTCCGAGCGGGGTGCGGTTTTTTAACGTTCCTCGCCAGTGACAGCGCTGAGCAATTCTCTGATAATGGGTCCCAGTTTCATGAATTCGCCGTAAACGGAAGGCTTGCGAAAATATCCGTTAAAGCCCAACGCCTTTACCGCCTCGCGATCGCTCATGGAGTCTGAAGAGCTCACCACCAATACAAGCGCGTTCTTACAAGCAGGGCTGTTGCGCATGTAGCGCAGTACTTCGATGCCGTCCTTTTTGGGGAGATTCAAGTCGAGCAGTACAAGGTCCGGGTGCGGCACCCCCTCACTTACGTCCGCCTGGTCGATAAACTCCACCGCCTGGCGCCCATCATTGACAATCGAGACTGCAGCGTCTACCTTCGCGGCGGCAATGGCCTCCCGGATCAAATACAAGTCGGCCTTACTGTCCTCCACCACCAGAATGTGGAGCCGCTTTTGCGAAGACGAGTCAGACCGGGAGCGTGAAGTTGAAGGTTGATCCTTTGCCGGGCTCGGAGTCGACCCAGATGCGCCCGTGATATCGCTCGACGATTCGCTGACAGATCGCCAGCCCAATGCCGGTCCCGGAATATTCATCTCCGGTGTGGAGTCTCTTAAACAAACCAAAGATCCGCTCCTTATACTCTGCCTCGATGCCGAGGCCGTTGTCGCTGACAGAAAATAGCCAGCTTGCGCCATCCCGCCGTGCCGTTATGTTTATCACCGGTGGAGTTTCGCGCCGGCGATACTTTATCGCGTTGCCTACCAGATTTTGGAAAAGTCGCTGAAGTTGCGTCGCATGGACGCGCAGAGACGGTAAGCTTTCGGAAATCACTTGCGCGCCGCTCGCATTTATGGCTCCATGCAGGTTTGCGAGCGCGCCCCCTAGCGCATCATTTGCGTCCTCGGGGGTTGCGGGCTGGTCGAATTGGCCGGCTTGGGTATAGGCGAGAAGGTCCCGCACCAGCATTTCCATCCGGGTGGCTCCGGACGTTATGAAATCCAGAAAGTCGCGGGCATCGCCTTCCAAATTATCCCCAAAGCGTTGAGCGAGCAACTCGCTGTAAATTTTGACGCTGCGCAAGGGCTCCTGCAGGTCGTGGCTCGCGGAATAGGCGAACTGCTCAAGATCTTGATTGGCCCGCAATAACTCCGCCTCCGCACGCTTGCGCGCGGTAACATCCGTAAAAATTACGGCTATTCGGCGTTTCGTCTCGTCTTCAAGACGGAACGAATAAAGATCCAACACACGCCCTTGCGTAAGAAGCCCCCGTTCGCCACGGACCGGCTCTCCGGTTCGGAGGATTTCGTCAAAGACATCAATCCAGGACTGAGCTTCCGTCGAAAGGAGTCCCCTGATGGTGTCGTGTCCGACCTTCACGGTGACGCCGCTTTGGACCTTCAGTGCCGGGTTTGCCGCGATATACCGATAGTCTCCGGGCTTGCCATCGGGGGCCGGAATGGCTTCTATGATGCAAAAGCCCTCGTCGATGGAATCGAACAGCGTTCGGTAGCGAGACTCACTCTCCTGGAGAGCCGATTGAGCCGATACCCGGTCGGTAACATCGTATCCTTCAACGAAAACGCCTGTAACTTTACCCGCCGCGTCGGTTATCGGCTGGTATACGAAATCAATCAGCCTGGTTTCCAGCGGACCGTCCGGCGTGCGCCGCAACTGGAGGGGAGTTTCAAGTCCCCGGAATGGTTCGCCAGTCCGATAGCATTGGTCCAGCAGTTCGAAATATCCCTGACCCTCGGCTTCTGGAACGGCTTCACGGACTGTCTTGCCGAGATAGTCGCGGTTTCCTACCAGGCGCAAATGGGCATCGTTCACGAACTCGAACACATGGGTCGGGCCGCTCAACACACAGATGAAGCCGGGAGCTTGCTGGAACAGCGCCCGCGTGCGCCGCTCGCTGTCGCGCAGCGTCTCAAGGGCTTCGCGTCTCACGCGCGTCAGCTCTAGAAGGGAACTCACACGAGCGACCAATTCACGTGCCGAAAACGGCTTGACCAGATAGTCGTCCGCTCCCGCTTCCAGCCCTTCCACCCGGCTTTCTTCACCGGCTCGCGCAGACAGCATGATAACCGGGATCTCGCGCAACTCAGCGTCTGAGCGGATGGCGCGCAGCAACCCGAAGCCGTCCAGATTCGGCATCATCACGTCGGTAAGAATAAGGTCGGGGCGCTTCGTGCGAATGGCCTCCAGCGCCTCTTGTCCGTCCGCCGCCGTTTGCACGTCGCAACTTCGTCCGAGCAGGCGCCGGATATAACCGCGCATGTCGGCGTTGTCGTCGGCCAGGACTATGCGCGTGCCTTCACGCAATGCCGGCAGGTCGCCGGAGGCATGAGCCTGCTCAGGCGTCACGTCAAAAGTTGCGGGCTCGTCCGAAATCCAGTGCAGCGCTTCTTTGACGTAGGCGTCGGCGTGGATGGACGTTGAAGATAGGCTATTGCCGGCTTCAACGCGGTCTTTCGGGAGATGTCCCGTTCCAAAAGGAACACGGATTGTCAGTGTCGTTCCCCGGCCGGCTTCACTTTCGGCGTGGATGTCGCCGCCATGCAGCTTGACAAGTTCCTGCACCAGGGCCAGTCCGATACCGCTGCCCTCGTAGGAGCGGCTCCTCTGCCCCGCGATGCGGTGGAAGCGTTCGAAGAGGCGCGGCAACTCGGCCTCCGGAATGCCAACGCCGGTGTCGTGAACCGAAAGCTCCACCTGCCCCCTGGCTTCGCGTAAGCGAACTGCGATCTCGCCTTCGAACGTGAATTTGAAAGCGTTGGACAGAAGGTTCAGAACGATTTTTTCCCACATGCCCGGGTCTATATAGACCGGCTGCTGGAGCGCGGGGCAGTCCACGGTAAGCTTCAGTCCGGCACGCTCGCAAGCCGAGCGGAAATTGCTCGCAAGTTCGGCGGTGAGCGCAGCCACGTCGGTCGGTTGATAGGTAGCCTGGGTGCGGCCTGCTTCTATGCGTGAAAAATCGAGCAACAAATTGACCAGCTTTAGAAGACGCAGCGAATTCCGGTGAGCGACGTCCAGCTGCTCGCGCTCATTTTCAGGCAGGCTTTTGACCGCGAGCGCGGCCTCCAGGTTGCCGATCATGAGAGTCAATGGCGTCCGGAATTCGTGGCTGACGTTGGAAAAAAACGCGGTCTTCGCATGGTTGAGCTGTTCCAGCATGTCCGCCCGCTTCTTCTCTTCCTCGGTGACGCGCGCGTTTTGGATTACGGTACCCACCTGGGTAGCGACAAGCTCAAAGAAGGTCTGGTAATCCGGGTCGGCCCGGCGGGTGGGGTTCATGCCGGCGATCAGTACGCCGAGCGGCTTGTCGTCGCCGCGCGAAATGACGGGCAAAATGATGGCCTCGTAAACTCTCTGGTCCGCCGGTCCGCGTGGCAACGCGTCGAACTGGGCGACGGAAACGCGTCTTGCCGTCCTCTGGAAGAACACTTCAGCTATGGGCCACACCAAGCTGCCTGAATTTCCGTCGCTCAGATCGACCACCCTTGGAGAGAGAAGCCCGCCCCCGTTTTCAAACCCAACGGTTTGTTTCAGGTCGGCCTGCGTGCCGTTCGAGTTCGCAACGTACAGAAGAGCGAAAGGCACGTCCGACGGATTTTTTTTCAGTTCCCTCGCCAGGATGGCGCAGGCCGCGTCGGTGCTTTCCCCCACATAGGGGCCCCCGGCCAAATCCGACAATGTTCGAAGCCGCCGAGCGCCCAAAACCTTGGGAGTCGTGTCGGTGGAAGGGCAGAACAGCCCGCCCACCTCTCCGGACTCGTCGCGAATCGGGCTATAGGAAAACGAGTAGTAGGTTTCCTCCAGATAGTCGCCCCTGTGCATGAACAGGCGCACATCGTCGGCGAAGCTTGCCTCGCCTTGCTGGAAGACTTTGTCCGCAAGGGGTCCGCAGACATCCCAAATCTCAGCCCAGACCTCGGATGCAGGACGGCCAAGCGACTTCGGGTGCTTGGCCATCCCCAGGACATGAAGATAGGCGTCATTATAGAGGAAAGACATTTCCGGACCCCAGCCGATCCACATGGGGTGCTGTGAATTGAGGATAAGGCTGACCGCAGTTTTGAGGCTGCGAGGCCAGTCATCTGGCTTTCTGAGCCAATGGCCCGACCAGTCAAATTCTCTAATGAGCCGGCCCATCTCACCGCCGCCCGATAGAAAATCAAACCGCTGGCTTGCTTGGATGCGGGGAAGCGTCATTCTTAGGCCCCGCGTTCTTCTCGCAAAGCGGCACAAGTATTATTCGGGAACAGGAGGTCGCGTACGATGATGCCGAGCTCCATGAATTCAGCCAGGTTAGATGGTTTCCTGAAGTAATGTATGGCGGCATGCTTTTTCGCTTCCGCATGATCCCGCGGTGCATCTGAAGAGGTCATCACGACCACCGGTGTTTTTGCGCAGTGGTCGCTGCTGCGTAGACGCTTCAGGATTTCTTCACCGTCACGCTTCGGCAGATGCATATCCAGGAGCAACAGGTCGATCGGTGCGACATTGGGATTCGCATCAAATGCTTCATTTGCATCCAATGCTTCATTCGCATCCAATGCTTCGATGAAGGTGACGGCCTTTTCTCCATCGTCCAGCACGCGCAACTCACAATGGAGCCCCGCTCCTTTGAGGGCCATTCGCACCAGCAGGACGTCCGCAGAATTGTCTTCAGCGAGAACGATGTGCTTCGCTTGGCCGGGCGAGGTCACCATAAAGTCCTGTTGATGAAATTACCACGCCAGCGATGCTGGCCGGTTCGGGCCAGCTTCCCGGTACAATCCTGTGACTAGTGTGCCCACGGATGCTTCAGATGCGTCCAAGCATCGCAAGTATTAGCAGCACCACCACGACCAGCCCGAGGCCACCGCTGGGATAGTAACCCCAGCCCGTGCTATAGGGCCAGGTTGGAAGTGCGCCGAGGAGCAAGACGATTAAGATGACAAGAAGGACTACGCGCATAGTTGTTCCCTTTGGGCAGCGACAGCCTGCGCAGCATCGCCGTGTTGGAGTTGCGGTAGCGGGTCTAACCAAGAATTTAGGCGGTCGCGGAGGCCAGCCAGATCCATCCAGAAACGCACTCTGAGCATCGGCCGATGGCGTAGTCTCGGGTAGAGATGGATCAGACGGTGCTCTTCCGCTTTCAACGCTTGTAGCTCGGTGATGATGCGCTCCAAGTACCGATCGCGAATAACAATGGGTTTTTGTATTCTCAAGCTAAGCCTCCTTTTCGACAACCACTAATTTCGAAGTGAGATCTTACTGCCGGTGGACCTACTTCTCAAACACCTTCTCAATCTGGCCGACCTTCTTCTGGATCTTGCCCGCCACCTTTTCGTCCTGACCATCGGCCTGCAGGTTCGGGTTATTGGTGAGCTTACCCGCCTGCTCCTTAATCTTTCCTTTCGTCTCGTGCAGCTTGCCCCGCATCTGATCTTTTGTGCTGTCCTTCATTTGTTTGGTTCTCCTATTCTTTGGTTAAAATCCACTCCAGTTCTTAGCACGTGAAGAGCCGAAATGTAGAAAGCCGTAAGAGTCTGATTTTTCAACTGCTAGAGACGCCGGCCCTGACTTAAGATGAGGGAACCCGCAAAAGTTACCTGGGTCCGCGAAGCGGCCGTTGCCAATCATTGCGTGCATCGTAGGCTGAGGACCGGCAATGTTTCAGGAAAGCCGAGGAGAAAAACTAATGAGGGGGATTCGGTGGGGTTTAGTTTATCGAGAAAGAGGTTGGAGGGTCGCATGGATCCTCCAACCTGCCAAAGTGGAAGTAACTCTCTCCGAACAACTAGCGGCTAACTGTCTCCACCCCGTGCGTGCTTACGCTTTTTTCGCCGGCCGAAGCAATATCCTCTGCTCCGGTCGCTTTCAAAAGATCTTTCGCCCGTGAGATCTCACTGGAAGTATCGCAATGGACCGAGAGTAGTACTCCGCCATTTTTTACACGACCTTCATAGCGCTTAGCTTCGTACTCGGGGATTCCCATGCCCACGAGGGCGCCGATGAATCCACCCACTGCGCCGCCCACGCCCAAACCGGCGAGTGCGCCAACAATGGGACCGGCCGCGATGAATGGTCCTACGCCGGGAATGGCCAGCGCCCCGATTCCGGCCAAGAGGCCCAGTGTCCCGCCGACCACGCCGCCGGTAGCCACACCGGTGGTTGTGCCTTCCGGAGCCTTGGTGTTCTTCTCGTGTGCGAACTCTTTCGAACTCCGGCTATCGGGGAGCAAAACTGAAATGTCGCCGTTAGAAAATCCAGCTTCAATGATGCGATCGACCGCGCTTTCCGCGTGCTCGATACTCTTATAAATGCCAAAGACTGCCGTGTTTTTACCTGCCATGTTTGTGTCTCCTTTAGATCTAGATTAGGAATTTGAAGTTACTGCTTGACCGAAACCTGGTCGGTTACCTTGTCGGGACTGCCAACGATCGCTGCCGCTTTCGCGAGAACCGAGTTCTTTTCGTCCTCGGATTTCACTGGTCCCTTCAACGTGACCTGTCCGTCTTGACTAATGATTTTGATGTTGTGCGCGTAGCTCGATAAGGATTTGTCTGCCATGATCGAGCGGCGAATGTTCTTGGTGAGCTCGCGGTCGTTGCTATCGTTTTTTTGCTGATCGGCAGTGGCCTGGCCAGCATCGCGATCGCGCTTGTTTACTGTCGTGTTGTCCGGCTTAGGCGATGCGTCGGACGTTTGGGCGTTGGCGGCAGGTGCAACCGGCGCAAATGCCGCGCAGATCGCAATAGTTAAAAAAGTACGTTGAATGCTCATGGTGGTGGTTCTCCCGCTGATCATGCCTTCTGGAGGCTCTTCCCGCCGCGCTCGAGCTTTTGGCCCGCGTTATGAACTGCGTCTTTCGATTTGTCGACGACTTTATCACCCACTTTCCTGGTGGCGTCGGCGGCATCATCGATCTTGTCTTTTAACTTCTCTTTAACCTCTTTCATTGCGCTTCTCCTTTCACGCTCTACAGAGAATCTCGCTGGTTAGAGGCGCCGGGATGTTTAGCGTTACACCAAATCATGAACCGAAAACTGGAACTGCGCGTGCTCTTACTTCTCCAGAGAGTGAGGCGGAAATGAATTCTTTGAAGCAGTCCCAATCCAATAGAGCAGCGCTCGATGAGCTGGTCACGTCTCAGCTACAGGCAATTCTCGCGTGCGGAGAGCAACTGAAATATCGCTATCAACTTTTCCTGGAAGCGCCCGGCGTAGACGATCCACAAGCATTGGCATTCGACGTATGGAATCTGCGGCTGCGCGCCGACCGACTTGTTCGGGTGTTGGACGCGCTCGATGCAAAGGATACTCCGGTGGACCAGTTTGAACAAGCCACACCTTACGCGGCTTAGATGGCCGGTTCCAACCGCGAAGAATTTGCAGAGCTGCCGGCACGGCAAACCTGGGTTTCGCGCTTTGGTCATTATTGCTCCGACGATATGCAGATTCTGCACACTGTGCAGAAATTGCCGGACCGCAAAGGTTCCCTCAAGAAGGACCTAATGGGTTGCCCTTCAATTAGTTGGGCTGGGCTGGTAACTCAATTGCCCTACTCTGCGACCAAGACTGACTTGAAGAGAGGAGCCGGGAGGGGCAAGATGACCAGCGACGGATATGGCGAAGCGTACCAGCGGGGATTCGATCTGACCGTTCGACTTCTAATTTCCCGAGGGGTACAACGCGACGATGCGGAGGAGGTGGCGCAAGCCGCCTGGGTAAAAGGCTGGGAGCGGCTCAGCCAACTGCGGAAGGAAAGCGTTGTGGTGATATGGGTGAACACAATCGCGCTCAATGCCTATCGTAACTGGTTGCGGAGGGAGCGCCTTAGTTTAGCCACGCAGGAGCTTCGCTACAAAACAGCGGCCATTGATTTAGCCGCCATCGATGTAGCGCGGATTCTCGGATCTTGTCGCCCTTGCGATCGGCATCTCTTGGAGCAATCCATGACGGGCGTTACACCGAGCGAGATAGCGGTTGAGCAAGGCGTCACGGAAACCGCAATTAGAATCAGGCTTCTGCGGGCTCGCCGCGAGGCCCGTTCCCGTGCGGAGAGGAAAACCTTCCCGTGCGGTGGGGGGGAGGCCGCCATAATGGTGAACCACGAAGCCGCATGAGACATACAGCTACGGGATGAGAAATGAACGCTACCGGGGCTTTGATCCTAACGGATCCACATCCATGCGCGCATATTGTTTATCCTTACACGGACGAAGCGCACGTCACTGAGGCAGTCTGTCTGTTCGCTAGTGCGGGTTTGCGGAAGAGTGAAGCAGTGCCCCTGATTATGACCAAGGATCATCGGGATGCGATCCGGCGGCGCCTTGAGAAGGACGGTTTTAATCTCGCGGCGCTGGAGAGGACGGGGCAAATTCGATTCATTGACGCAGAAGAACTTTTGTCAACGTTCATGGTCAACGGTGCTCCGGATTCGAGCCTTTTTGAGAGCAGCGTCCGTACGATCATTGACCAAGCGAAAGTCAGCAGCGGCAGCCGGCCGCATAGGAAAGTGCGCGTCTTTGGAGAGATGGTGTCGCTACTGTGGAACGCGAACCCCGGCGCCGCACAGGCGTTAGAAGAACTTTGGAATCAGGCCATCAAAATCCACTCCGTGTCTCTGCTGTGCACCTATGCGCTGGGGGGCAAGGCGATCGATGCATTTCCCCAATCGCTGCTCGCGTGTCATTCGCATAACCTCGCTTGAAACGCGGTAGCACATTCAAACTGGCAAAAGCTTTTTGACCACCTCGCCCAACTCCATGAAGGATTGCAGATCGGTTGACTTCCGAAAATACACATTTGCGCCTAACGCGAGCGCAGAATCGCGGTCTGCAACCGAATCCGAAGACGTAAGTACGATCACTGGCAGTCCAGCTAAGGCTTGCCTTCCGCGGATGTGCGACAAGATTTGACCTCCGCTCACCTTGGGAAGGTTGAGGTCCAGCAGGACCATTTGGGGTACATCGGCGGCTGGGCCCTTTTCAGCTTGGTCCAATAATCGCAGCGCCTCTTCACCATTGCGAGCGACGATCAAGTCGTGCTTCAGACCGTGCTTCTGCAGGGCTCGCCGCACCAGGAATACGTCACCCTCGCTATCCTCTACCAATAGAATGCTCACGAGTTTTCCCTTAATGTACCTTGCTCAGCAGGCAGAGTGAAGATAAAGGCTGCGCCCCGGCCTACCTCCGATTCGACGCGGATGGTTCCCCGATGTGCTTCCACAATTTTCCTGCAAATTGCCAAACCCAGGCCAATTCCGGATATCTCGCTCCCATGCAGACGGCGGAAGGGAACGAAGAGACCGTCCCAGTACTGTTGGTCAATGCCGATTCCGTTATCTCGAACTGAGAAAAGCCAGTCTTGGGAATTCCGGCTGGCGTCGATCTCGATCCGCGGAACATCCGAGCCCCGGTATTTCAAGGCATTGCCGACGAGATTTCGAAAAAGATCGGTGAGTCGTCCGATATCGCCAACGACAGTGGGAAGCACGCCATGGACAACAACCGCGCCAGTTTTCCGGATCTCCGGTTCGAGACTTGCCAGGGCCAGTGTCAGTGCCGCTTCGAGCGGAACCGGCCCGAACGAATAACTGGAAACCGACGCACACTGGGCGTAACTGCTGACACCGCTGAGGACTGCGTTCATCTTGGCGATGCCCGTCTGCAGCTCGCGAACAGCACGCGCGGCATCGTGGTCGAGTTGGGAGGGAAGGCCGCCAAACAAAACTTCCGTGGATATATTAATCGCACGATAGGCCGCACGTAGGTCGTGTACAGCGCCGTCCAAGAGCCGTCGCGTGTCGCGTTCCGAGCGGTCCAAATACCCACGGAGGCGCCGGATCTCGTCCAGGGGGGATTCCGATTGCATAGTTAAAGCGGCTCCGCTCACAATAGTGTCCGTGAAGTCCGCGTTGACTTCGTTCATATTACCAACGGCGGGTTGCCGAAACCAACCAAGCGAGACCCGCCATCCGCTGGCTCTGGAAAAGTGCCGGCGCGAGATGATAACCTGCGCGAATGGGAGCCTTCGCGCCCGAACCGCCAGCTCGTTTCACGCTCTCGGCACCGCTCTCCGCGGTCAAACTTAAGGAACATCCTGGAAGTAGCCTCCGGAGCCCGACGGAAACATTGATCCAAATCCCCACCGGCGCCACCATCGAGCTGGATGGCGCGGTCTCGAAGTCGGGTCTCGTTAATATTCGCTGGAACGGCGAGGTATTCTCCGTCTTCTACGATGACCTCGCAAGAACACGCAGCTGACTAGGGAGATCCGCTCGCCAAAGCCGGCAACGTGAAGCAAAATTGTGAGCCTGGTCCAGCGCTGCGTTCCAGCCAAATACGGCCGCCATACCGTTCCACGATACGCTGACAAATTGCCAGCCCAATGCCGGTTCCCGGATAGGTCTGATCATGGAGCCGCTTGAAGACGCCGAAGATTTGCTGCGCATATTCGTGCGGTATCCCGATGCCGTTGTCTTCGACCGAGAACAGCCACTCGGTGTCGCGGCTGCACGCGGAGATGTGAATTTTGGGGGAGTCGGAACTCCGGTACTTGATCGCGTTTCCTATGAGGTTCTGCAAGAGCTGGACTAACCTGACCTCTTGCGCCGGAATGGTGGGCAAATCGCTCCAGGTGACGGAAGCGCCACTTTCCTCGATGGACGCCTTGAGGTTTAGCAAGACTTGTTTTATGGTCTCCCCGCAATCCACGGGCAGCAGCGGGCCCTCATCCGGGGACCCGGCTTGCGAGTATGCCAAAAGATCCTTCAGCAGCTGCTCCATCCGCTGCGCTCCCCCCACGACGTACGATATATACTCGTCGGCTTCCTTACCCAGCTGACCCATGTACGCCGAATGAAGCATCTGACTGAACAGCGCGACCATTCGTAGGGGCTCCTGAAGATCGTGGCTGGCCGCATAGGCGAACTGATTCAGATCGTCGTTCGATTGACGGAGGGCCTCATTGGACTGCAGAAGTTCCTGCGTTCGCTGCGCCACCCGCCGCTCCAGGCTGGTGTTCAGTTCGCGAATCTCCTCATCCGCCCTTTTGCGCTCCGTAATATCTCGTATCGCCGAGGTGAGCAGTAAACCTTCTTCAGTCTGCAACGGACTGAGACTGATTTCCACGGGAAATTCCAGCGAGTTCCCGCGGCGCGCCAGGAGTTCCCTGGGCGAAGCCGGCGTCGCGATGGAGCGTCCGCTCCAGGCCGGCACCAACAAGCGGATGTCCTGTCCGATCAGGTCCTCGCGCTGGAGCCCGAACATTACTTCCGCCTGCGAATTTACCAGCGCAATGCTGCCGTCGTCGGTGCTGATAATCATCGCATCCGGAGCCGCTTCGAGCAGTGAGCGAAATTTTAGTTCCGCCTTGCTCAATACTTCCGTTTGCCGCTCGAGCAGGGCGGTGTTACGGCTGAGTTCGACGAAGACGCCTACCTTGGAACGCAGAATCTCCGGAACGATCGGCTTGAACAGAAAGTCGACGGCGCCTAGATCGTAGCCGCGAAACAAGTGCTCGTCGCTCTTGTAGGCAGTGAGAAAAAGAATAGGAGTGTGGCGCGACCGTTTTCGCGCGCGGATCAACTCCGCCGTCTGAAAGCCGTCCATTTCGGGCATTTTGACGTCCAACAGAACGGCCGCGAAATCATGATCCAGGAGATGCCGCAAGGCTTCCATGCCGGATCGCGCCATGATCAGTTCCTGTCCCAAGCCATCCAGCGCCGCTTCGAGGGAAACCAGATTTTCCGCGGAATCGTCCACCAACAGGATCTTGACGCGGTCCTGAGCCAACGGCTGCGCTCCGCTCACGAAACTTCCGGTTGCAGTGGCCATCGAATCAAATCCTTATCAAAAGATTTCAACTCACACACATCACGATGCTTCTGAGACCGCCATGTGCGCCAGTTCATGGCTGCGGCTGATCCAGACCCGGAGCACGGAAAAAAGCTGCTCTAAATCCACCGGCTTGGTAATGTAGTCCGAAGCGCCGGCCTCCAGGCATTTAGCGCGATCTCCCTTCATGGCCTTGGCGGTTAACGCGATGATGGGCAGAGACCGGAATTGTGGAATCTCGCGGATAGCTTTCGTCGTTTCATAACCGTCCATTCCCGGCATCATGATGTCCATCAACACCAGGTCGATGCTGGGGTTGCTCGTTAACAAATCGATACCCGATTGGCCATTTTCTGCGTGCATGACCCGCAGTTTATGATCCTCCAGAAGGCTGGTCAGCGCGAAGATGTTGCGTACGTCGTCGTCCACCACCAGCACCGTCTTATCGATCAGCGCCGAATCGGTCTCGCGCAATTGTTCAAGGATCCGGCGCTGATCCGGCCTGAGACACATTTCGTCGCGGTGCAGGAGCAGGACCGATTGGTCAAGCAGATCTTCCAAAGTGCGCGCCCGCCGCAGGACGCTGGCGCGCGCGAAACGCGAGAAATCCATTTCTTCGGTCTCAGACATAACCTGTGTGCTCAGGATAATCATGGGGGGGACAGACGGGCTGAAGTCGGCCAGAATTTCCGCCACAAGTTGCAAGGAGCCGCTGTCGTCAGGCGGTAAGTGAATCACAACCCCGTCCAGGTGCTCCTCTAGAGCCGCCAGCGCTTCCTCACCGGTTGCGGTTTCGATAAGTTTGAGATCGGGGCCGGCCAGCATGTCGCAGATATCGTCCCGCTCCGCTTCATCCGGGCAAACGACGAGCAGCTTCTTAACCCGGGTTTGAGCGGAGTGCTCGATTGCGGTGAAAGCCTTGAGAAGCGAATCGTTGGGGACCGATTTTTCAAGGTAGGTCATGGCGCCCAGCGCCAGCCCGCGCCGGCGATCCTCGTCGCCGGAAATAATATGAACCGGAATGTGCCGCGTGGCCGCGTCGTGCTTCAGCCTGTCTAAAATCGTCCATCCGGCGATGTCTGGAAGATTGATGTCCAACGTGATCGCGCCAGGCTTGAACTCGCGCGCCAGGGAAATGGCGCTGCCCCCGCGCAGGGCCACCAGCGCCTTAAGTCCCCGATCATGAGCCATGTCAACCAGGATGCGCGCGAAGGTAATGTCGTCCTCCACAATCAATAAAGGCGAATCACCCGGCTGAATTAAATTCCTGTCATCGTCGATGACCAAGTCCTCCACCAGTTCGTCGTCGGTGAGAGAAGGCGAACGCAGAATCATATCCACTTCCGCGGGCTGTGCCACGGCCGCTTGCTCCAGCATGACCGGCGTGGTCTTCAGAGCCTCGCTCTTGGGAACCTGCAGCGGAGCGATATAGGTCTGGGGCAAATAAAGGGTGAAGGTGCTGCCGACGTTCGGGACGCTCTGCAAACGTATTTCGCCGCCCAAAAGCCGCGCCAACTCGCGGCTGATGGAAAGCCCTAATCCCGTTCCGCCGTACTTGCGGCTGGTGGTGCCGTCGGCTTGTTGGAACGCCTCGAAGATGATCCGCTGCTTATCGGTATGGATCCCGATTCCGGTATCGGAAACCGAGAACGCGATTACCGACTTGGCTCGCGAAAGGGTTGGGTGACCGGGGGTCCATCCCGAACTGGTCCGGTCGATGTTGAGATACACCGACCCGTGATCGGTGAATTTGAGCGCGTTCGAGAGCAGATTCTTTAACACCTGCTGCAAGCGTTTGGCGTCCGTGTGCATGACCTCGGAGGAGAGCATGCGGCCCAGGTCGATGGTGAAGTCCAAGCCTTTGCCATCCGCCACGTGCCGGAACGTCTTCGAGCAGTAGTCCTGAAGTTCCACAAAACGGACGCCACCGATTTCGACGTCCATTTTTCCAGATTCGATCTTGCTGAGATCGAGAATGTCGCTAATCAGTGCGAGCAGGTCTGTCCCGGAGGTGTGAATGGTTTCTGCGAATTTCACCTGTCTCGAAGTCAGATTCTTGTCCGTGTTTTCCGACAGCATGCGGGCCAGGATGAGCAAATTATTGAGCGGCGTTCGAAGCTCGTGGCTCATGTTGGCAAGAAACTCGCTCTTATACTTGGAGGTGAGCGAAAGCTGCTCGGCCTTTTCCTCCAGAGCCTTCTTGGCTTGCTCCACCTCCTGGTTCTTAGTTTCAACCTCAGTCTTCTGTTCCGCGAGCAGTTGAGCCTTTTCTTGAAGCTCTTCGTTGGTCGTTTGAAGTTGCTGTTGCTGGCTCTGCAACTCCTCGGCGAGCGCCTGGCTCTGCTGCAGCAGTTGCTCGGTGCGCATGGTCGCGGCGATGGTGTTCAACACAATGCCGATCGATTGAGTGAGCTGATCGAGAAACGCGAGGTGAACGTCGCTGAATTGTCCGAACGACGCCAGTTCAATGGCCGCCTTCACATCGCCTTCAAACAGCACCGGCAGAACGACGATGCTTACCGGGGCGGCGTCGCCAAGGCTGGAATTAATCCGGATGTAATCCTTGGGTACGTTGGTAGCCAGGATGCGGGCTCGCTCCTTGGCACACTGGCCCACCAGCCCCTGTCCGATGCGAAACTGTTGGGGCGTATCGGCGCGATTGTCGGTGGCATAACCTGCCAGCAGCTTTAGAACAGTCTCCTCCGTCTTCTCCGCAATATAGAATGTCCCGTGCTGGGCGCCGATTAACGGCGTCAGCTCGGAAAGAAGAAGCTGAGCTACCGTTAACAGATCGCGCTGGCCCTGCATCATTCCGGTAAACTTCGCAATGTTGGTCTTCAGCCAATCCTGTTCGTTGTTCTTGCGAGTGGTAGCCGCGAGATTCAAGATCATCTCGTTGATATTGTCCTTCAGCGCGGCAACCTCGCCTTGAGCTTGCACCGCGATGGAACGCGTTAGATCGCCCTTGGTGACGGCGGTGGCCACTTCAGCGATGGCGCGCACCTGAGTGGTCAGATTGGCCGCGAGCTGGTTCACGTTGTCGGTCAAGTCCCGCCAAATTCCCGCGGCGCCCGGGACGCGGGCCTGGCCGCCCAGCTTGCCCTCGATTCCAACTTCGCGCGCCACGGTGGTCACCTGGTCGGCAAACGTCGCGAGAGTATCGATCATGCCGTTGATGGTGTCGGCTAGTTCCGCGATCTCACCCTTGGTTTCCAGGATCAACTTGCGTTTCAAATCGCCATTCGCCACTGCCGTGACCACCTTCGCAATTCCTCGCACCTGGGTGGTGAGGTTGGCGGCCATGAAATTCACGTTGTCGGTCAAATCCTTCCATGTGCCGCCGACGCCCTTGACTTCGGCTTGCCCGCCCAGCTTTCCGTCGGTTCCTACCTCCCTGGCCACGCGGGTAACTTCGCTGGCGAACGAATTCAGCTGATCCACCATGGTGTTGATCGTATTCTTCAGTTCCAGGATCTCGCCCCGCACGTCCACCGTGATCTTGCGGGACAGGTCCCCATTGGCCACGGCGGTAGTGACTTGAGCGATGTTCCGGACCTGCGCGGTAAGATTTCCCGCCATCGAGTTCACGCTGTCCGTCAAGTCCTTCCAGGTTCCCGCTACGCCCCGAACTTCCGCCTGGCCGCCCAGTTTGCCTTCCGTGCCGACTTCGCGCGCGACGCGGGTGACTTCCGATGCGAACGAGCTGAGCTGGTCCACCATGGTGTTGATGGTGTTCTTCAATTCCAGGATTTCACCGCGTACGTCCACAGTGATCTTACGGGACAAATCGCCCTTGGCGACCGCGGTTGTTACCTCGGCGATGTTGCGGACTTGATTGGTAAGATTGCCGGCCATGGAATTCACGCTCTCGGTCAAATCCTTCCAAGTTCCGGCCACGCCCTTCACTTCAGCCTGGCCTCCGAGTTTGCCTTCCGTCCCCACCTCGCGGGCCACGCGGGTTACTTCCGAAGCGAAGGAGCTAAGCTGATCGACCATGATATTGATGGTGTTTTTCAGCTCGAGAATTTCACCGCGAACGTCCACCGTGATTTTCGTGGTGAGATCTCCGCGCGCCACCGCCGTGGTTACGCCCGCGATGTTTCGAACCTGATTTGTGAGATTGCTCGCCATGTAATTGACGCTGTCGGTGAGATCCTTCCAGGTACCCGCCACGCCACGGACGTCCGCCTGGCCACCCAGCTTACCCTCGGTACCCACCTCCCGCGCCACGCGCGTTACTTCGGAAGCAAACGCGTTGAGCTGGTCCACCATGGTGTTGATGGTGTTCTTCAACTCCAGGATTTCGCCGCGAACGTCCACCGTAATCTTGCGGGACAGATCCCCGTTGGCAACCGCCGTGGTTACCTCTGCGATGTTGCGGACTTGCGCGGTGAGGTTCCCGGCCATGAAGTTTACCGAGTCGGTGAGATCTTTCCACACGCCTCCCACGCCCTTCACCTGGGCTTGCCCGCCGAGTTTTCCGTCCGTGCCCACTTCGCGCGCCACGCGGGTAACTTCACTCGCGAACGAGTTGAGCTGATCCACCATGGTGTTGATGGTGTTTTTGAGCTCCAAAATTTCGCCGCGCACGTCCACCGTGATCTTGCGGGAAAGGTCGCCTTTCGCTACCGCCGTGGTAACTTCGGCGATGTTGCGAACTTGAGCCGTCAGGTTGCCGCCCATTGAATTTACGGAATCCGTCAGATCCTTCCAAACGCCGCCGACGCCCCGGACTTGCGCCTGGCCGCCCAGCTTACCTTCGGTTCCCACTTCACGCGCCACGCGCGTCACTTCGCTGGCGAACGAATTGAGCTGGTCCACCATAGTGTTGATGGTGTTCTTCAGCTCGAGAATTTCGCCGCGGGCATCCACGGTGATCTTGGTTGAGAGGTCGCCTTTGGCCACGGCGGTGGTTACACCAGCGATGTTGCGGACTTGGTTGGTCAAGTTCCCGGCCATGGAGTTGACGCTCTCCGTCAAGTCTCGCCAGGTTCCTGCAACGCCTTCCACTTCGGCCTGCCCGCCCAGCTTGCCCTCGGTACCCACTTCACGCGCGACGCGAGTAACTTCGGAAGCGAACGAGCTGAGCTGATCCACCATCACGTTGATGGTGTTCTTCAATTCCAGAATTTCGCCGCGAACGGTCACCGTGATTTTGCGCGACAAGTCGCCCTTGGCTACCGCGGTAGTCACTTCGGCAATGTTGCGAACCTGGGCGGTGAGGTTTCCGGCCATGGAATTTACCGAATCCGTTAAGTCTTTCCAAGTTCCGCCCACGCCGGGGACGTCCGCCTCGCCGCCGAGCAGACCCTCGGTTCCCACTTCGCGCGCCACACGGGTTACTTCAGCGGCGAACGAGCTGAGTTGATCCACCATCGTGTTGATCGTATTCTTCAGCTGCAAAATCTCACCGCGCGCGTCCACCGTAATCCGTGTCGAGAGGTCGCCCTTGGCGACGGCGGTGGTAACTTCAGCGATGTTGCGAACCTGGTTGGTCAGGTTCCCAGCCATGCCATTGACGGAATCCGTAAGGTCTTTCCACACGCCCGCGACGCCCTTCACTTCAGCCTGACCGCCCAGCTTGCCTTCCGTTCCCACCTCGCGGGCCACACGAGTGACTTCGGCCGCGAATGAGCTAAGTTGGTCCACCATCGTGTTAATGGTATTTTTCAGCTCCAGGATCTCTCCTTGCGCGTCAACCGTGATCTTGGTTGTCAAGTCTCCCTTGGCCACGGCCGTGGTCACGCCGGCGATGTTACGCACCTGATTGGTCAGGTTGCTGGCCATCGAATTTACACTCTCGGTGAGATCCTTCCAGGTTCCCGCCACACCGGTGACAACGGCTTGCCCGCCCAGTTTCCCCTCGGTTCCCACCTCCCTCGCCACGCGAGTGACTTCGGATGCGAAGGAATTCAGCTGATCCACCATGGTGTTGACTACGCGCGCGGTATGCAAAAATTCGCCGCGCAATGGACGCTCATCCACTTCGAGCGACATCGTTTGCGACAAGTCGCCCTTAGCCACGGCGCCGATGACGCGCGCCACCTCGGTGGAAGGTTGCACCAGATCGCCAATCAGCCCATTCAGCGACTCGACGCATTCGGCCCAGCCTCCACTCGCCGCGCCAATCGAGGCCCGTTGCGCGATCTTGCCTTCCTTACCGACAGTTTTGCTGATTCGCCCGAACTCGCTAACCACCGTTTCGTTAAGTTCCAGGATGTCGTTGAGGGCATCGGCGATCTTGCCGGCTACTCCTTCCTGATCCACCGGCATCCGAACTGAAAATTTTCCCTTTTTGAACGCAATCAAAGTTTTGAGCAGAACGTTGCTCTCGCTAGTCGTCAAGCCTCGCGGGGCGGCTTCCATGACTTTCATTCAGTCGGCTCCTGTGGGTGATTTGGTCTAACTATATTTCCATTAGATTCTTGAAACGAAGTGTTGTTACAGGGAATCATCCGTCTGGTTGAGCTGATTAACAATCCTGTAATCAGCAAGTTGCGGCGCTAGCACAGGCCCGCCATCCGGCGAATTCGCGAGATGTTGCCGGCTTGCCGATGCGCAGGGGCCTGTAAACTTTTCCGATCGGTACGGATATTGCGATGGTGCGAAGTAGATGTAGTTGAACCGACAGCGTGCCATGAGTGGAGATCGACTTGCCTTAGGTGAAGGTATGACGCGATCCGGCCATTCCGTGGCCATAGCGAAGGAGGAGTCGATTATATGAGCAGACGAAACATCGCTGCATTTGGAATCTATGCCGATCAGATCAGCGGGGCCGAAGCTGTGGATTCATTGGTGCGCGCGGGCTTTCGCAACGAAGATATCGCGATACTGCGGCAGCACAACGCCGGGTCTAAAGACTTCGGACATGAAAGGCATAGCAAGGCGCCGGCCATGGCCGCGGCAGGAGCGGTGTGCGGCGTCTTAATTGGCGGCATCTTCGGCTGGCTTGTGAGCGCCGGTACTTTTGGGGCTGTTCCTTGGTTAGCGCCGTTCTTGGCGCCTGAACATCTCGGCGCCGTGCTCAGTGGGATTGGCGCCGGCAGTGTGCTGGGATTGCTCATAGGTGCTTTGGCCGGATCTGCCATCCCCACGTATGAAGCAAAACGCTACGACGGCCGGATTCGAAACGGAGAGATTCTACTTTCTGCGCACTGTGATAACCCGGATTGGACGAAGAGAGCGGAAGGCGTCCTGCGGGAGACCGGCGCCAGGGGCATCGGGACCAGAGCCGAGGCCAAAGGGGACTTCGGCTCCTCCCGTAAACCCGCAGCACGCGCAAGAACTGCCGGAATGCTGGATCGCGAGCGCGTCGGCAACGACCTCCCAGGTTCCATTCCCCGCGATATCGAACCCAATGGAATTGCTTCGCCGGACGAGAGTTTGCAAACGGTCCGGCCATTCTCCTCAGACCGCTAGCTAGCAGGCTGTGTCGAAACCGGCTCCCTTACGGTCGCGGCTCTGTAACGCGCGCAGTCCACTGAGCCGCGCGCGTGAGCAAGCGGTCCTTCGACACAGCCTGCTAAGGCTCTGCTTGGAACGGGCGAAAAATGCGGGTCGTGCCTCTTGACGCGACCCGCCGCTAAGCACCGAGGCTTCGCCTGACCAGGTTTCTCCCAGTTAGACTCACCAGAGCGATGGTGAGTACAAACAAATCGCGTCTAACCGCGCTTTTTATTTGGAATACGGGCCCCCGCCTTGCGAGCTTCACTGAGCGCGATCGCGACAGCTTGTTTCCGGCTGCGCACCTTTTTCTTTCCTCCGGACTCCAGCGAGCCCTCTTTATACTCGTGCATGACTTTTTCCACCTTCCCCCGGCCGCGCGAGGACGGCGTCTTTGTTGGCATGATTGGGCCTCCTTATCTATCAAAAATTCCCGCCAAAATTCCAGATCCGAAGAGGATCGGCAGACAAGCTCACAGCAGCTTACGTGCCAATGTACTTTGACCGACAGTCAAACGGGAGTTAGTTAAAATGGAGCGATGCCCCGCAGTTTCGTTCCACGAGTGTTGGTGGTCGATGATGATGAGCGCGAGCGGATGGTGCTGGCTCATATGGTCGCGGCTTTGGGTTATACCGCCGTACCGGCTTGCGACGGCGAAGAAGCCTTAAGGTCCCACTCGGCAAATCCCGCCGCCATCATTGTGACTGATCTGATGATGCCCCGAATGGACGGCTTCGAGCTGCTTAAGAGGATGGGCGAGCTGGGTGACCGCACTCCAACCATTGTGCTTACCGGGTTCGGAAGCATCGAAAAAGCGATCTCCGTGGTGCACGACCTGCGGGCTTTCTGGTTTCTGGAAAAGCCGGTTCAATCCGACATTCTGGGCGCGCTCCTCGATCGTGCCGCCGCACAGAAGCGAATGATCGACGAAACGGCTCTCCTCACCCGGCAGTTGAGTCATCGGGGCGTGATGGGAGACATGGTCGGCAGCTCGGCTGTGATGCGTCAAGTGTATTCCCTGGTCGCACAAGTAGCTCCCACGTCGGCCCCTGTTCTGATCACGGGGGAAAGCGGCACTGGTAAGGAACTGGTGGCGCGCGCTTTGCATCGCCTGAGTCCCAGGACCGGGGGGCCGTTTATCGCGATCAACTGCGCGGCGATGCCCGAAACCCTGATGGAGAGCGAACTATTCGGGCACGAGAAGGGGGCTTTCACAGGCGCAGTGGAACGCCATCCCGGATGCTTCGAGCAGGCCAACAACGGAACCGTTCTTTTGGACGAGATCGCCGATATGCCGATTGGAACGCAGGCTAAACTTCTGCGTGTGCTGGAGGAAGGGAAGGTGAGGCGCCTGGGGGGGAGCAACGATATTCCGGTGCAAGTACGGGTGGTGGCAGCCACCAACCGCATACCAGAGGTCGCGATTCGCGACAAGCACCTGCGCGAAGACCTTTTCTACCGTCTGAATGTCTTTCATATCACTCTTCCGCCGTTACGACAGCGCGCCGAAGATATCCCGGCCATCTGCGAGGCCATCCTTGCTAACCTCAATCAAAAGCACAACTGCCGCGTGGCCAACATTCATCCGGAGGTCCTGGAAGGCTTCCTGAAGGCTCCCTGGCCCGGTAATGTCCGGCAGCTCCGGAATGTTCTGGAGCGAGCCGTGATTGTCGCTGGCGAGGGTACCATTCTCCCGATACATCTGTCGACGCAATCCGCGCCGCCGTCGGGCGCGTCGGCTGTATCAAATGCCGATGATTCGATCCAAATCCGATGTGGTCCGCCGCTGTTTGAGATCGAACAGGCTTATATCGACCTTGTCTTGAAGCAGACGGCAAACAACCGCACGCGTGCCGCCGCCATCCTCGGAATCAGTCTTCGTACGCTCCACAGTCGATTACGCGAACTCGCGGACAAAGACGCTAAGGCTGCGGCCAACGACTGAGCCGCCTGTTCATCTCAGTGTGATTCAGCCTGGCTCTCAATTCTGGGGGCTGAGTCCCCTGGTTTTTGAATCCCGCGGGCGCCGGTTTGAATGCCGAGAGTGAACATCAGGATCATCCCTACCAGGGTGGCGGCGATGGCAGCCCATGACAAGATTGATACATAGAACAGGAACGCTCCCAGGCTGGCAAGAAACAGGCTGCCGACAATAGTCCCGAGCAAGAATGTTAGGATGCGCGTCATATAAGTCACACATTCCCTTCTGCACGTGGGCTGCCATTACGTGGTTGCCGGGAGTAACGACGGACTGCCGCGTGCGGTGTCGTTCGTTACTGCCTTGGTTTCCGTCTCTTTCGGCGGAATCCAGATGGAAATCGTATGAACCCCACCGTCGTCGATCAACCGGACGGCCTCCGATTCCAGCGTTACGTCGTCCAGCTCCAGTACAACCTGCGCCGCGGTTCCCCTTCGAGCTGTGATTTCATAGGTGGTCGATCGATGGCGATAGTGAATGGCGAACTCATCCCAGTGCTGCGGTATCACTGGCGCTAACCTAAGTTCGTCGCCTCGCAAGCGGAACCCGAGAACCTCTTGCAACCAGATGCGATACATCCAAGCCGCCGATCCGCTATACCAGGTCCAGCCGCACTGCCCCACTCTTCCAGGCGCGAAGCATACATCTCCCGCGGAAACGTAGGGTTCGCCGCGATAGCGCGCCACCATTTCCGAATCCCGGCAGTGTTCCACTGGATTCATAAAGGTAAGCAAACGAACCGCCGCATCGCCTTCGCCTGCGCGGGCCCAAGCCGCGGCCATCCACAGCGAGCCGTGTGTGTATTGGCCGCCATTTTCCCGAAGGCCAGGCGGATACCCCATGATGTAGCCCGGATGCGGCGTGGAATGGTCGAACGGAGGCGTGAACAAAAGCACCAGCCGATGTTGTGAGTTCGCTAGAAGTCGGTCGGCGGCGTCCATGGCGCGACGGGCGCGGTCGGGAGACGCCATGCCGGAAAGCACAGCCCAGGACTGCGCCAATGAATCGATACGCGCTTCTGAATTCTGACGCGAGCCAAGCGGCGTGCCGTTGTCAAAAAAGCCGCGCAAATACCAATCCCCATCCCAGCCGTGACTATCCAGCGCCGCGGCCAGCGCTACGGTGCGTTGGCGCCACAGGGCCGGAAGCCCAGGCGCTGCTCCCGCGGTCTCCATGACGTCCGCAAAGGCTTCCAATGCGGCGCATAAGAACCAGGCCAGCCACACGCTCTCACCGCGCCCTTCCGCCCCCACAAGATTCATTCCGTCGTTCCAGTCGCCCGTGCCAAACAAGGGCAAGCCGTGCCGGCCAAGGCGCCAGGCGCGGTTGAGCGCGCGAATGCAATGCTCAGACAAGGCCGCCGTCTGCGCGGACGCCGCGGGGGCGAACATTCGCTCCTTTTCCCCGTCTTTCAATTCGTTGCCTTCGAGAAACGCTACTTCCTCCTTCAGAACTCCGGTGTCCCCGGTGATTGCAATGTAGTCTGCTACCACAAAGGGGAGCCACACCAGATCGTCCGAACAACGTGTTCGCACTCCCAGTCCCGTTTCCGCATGCCACCAGTGTTGAACGTCCCCTTCGACGAACTGGCGGGCCGCGCAAGCGAGAATGTGTTTGCGAGTCAGCTCGGGCGCGGCATACACGAAAGCCATGGCGTCCTGGAGTTGATCGCGGAATCCAAACGCGCCGCTCGACTGATAGAAGCCCGAGCGCGCCCAGAACCGGCAGGATAAAGACTGGTACAGAAGCCAGCGATTCAGCAGGAAATCGGCGGAAAGGATGGGAGTTTTCACTTGTACCACGCCCAGCTTTGAATCCCACCAGGCGCGCGTCGAGGCTAGGCCTGCTTCCACGTTGGCCGCGTCTCCGTGACGTGTCACCAGCGTGCGGATCTCCTCTACGCTGTTCCCCTGGCCCATCAGAAAGATGACATCCTGGCTTTGTCCGGCCTGAATAGTAACCGTTACCTGCAGCGCCGCCGCCGGATCGGCGGTAGGGCCCAAGCGGTTGTCCAAAACGCTATGGGCCAGCCCAGCCGGATCTTCACGCGATCCGTTTCGTCCCAGGAATCCCGTGCGGTCGCTGGTGTAAGAAGACGGTCTGGGGCTCGAAGCGGCAAATGCCAGGCGCCCGGAGAACGCGCCATTCCAGAATTGTGTCGCGAGCAGCGCGCCGCTTTGCTCATCGCGTGAAACACGGATATTCGAGAGTTGATCCTCGCGCGTGGATCCGAGCACCCATTCGGCGAAGTAGACGACGGTCAGCCGCCGCGGCCGCGCGGAGGTGTTGTGAAGGCGCAACCTGCAAATCTTTATTGGGTCGCCGCCTTCCTCCTGAACCGGAACCAGAACGGTCAGTTCCTGTTCGATCGCGTGGCTGTTATGTTCGAAGACCGTGTAGCCTTGCCCATGGCGGGCGCGATATGCATCCATTTCCCGGATGGGAAGCGGGGTGGGCGTCCACACGCGCCCGCTCTCGTCGTCGCGGATGTAGATCGCTTCTGATTGCGGGTCCGACACCGGGTCGTTGTGCCAGGGCGTGAGCCGGTTGGTCTGACTGTTGCCGCACCAGGTGAAGCCCAACCCGCTTTCAGTTACTAGCGTGCCGAAATTGGAGTTCGCCAAAACGTTCGACCAGGGCATGGGTGTGTTGCTGCCGGAGCGCAGGTAGATAGCGTATTCGCGGCCGTCGGAAGTAAAGCCGCCGATTCCGTTAAAGTACGGCAGCTCCAGGAACGGGAGTGGGGTGGATACTTCTTCCGGCGCGCCGGGGGCGATGAAACGACCCTGGGCCGGCCGGGCTTCCGGTGAGACCAGTTGCTGTTGCAACGGACCGCGGCTTCCATTCAGAACAACACTGGAGGAAGTAAGAATAAGATTGCGTTCCCCGTCCGGAATGGCATGCCAGGCACGAAGGAAGACGCCGCCGGGCCGGTCGACGCCAGTCTCCACGGAATGTGCCTGGATCTGCCGCAGAAGCTGATTTTGGAATGGCCGGTCGTTGCTTGGGCTTTCCTGATTCAGAATGATAAGATCGGCCCGGAATCCGCGCAAACGCCAATAGGTGTGCGCGACCAGCAGTTCGCGAATCAGCGGCAGATGACCCTGATCTGAAACAGTAACGCAAAGCATAGGCAGATCGCCCGAGATTCCTTGCGCCCATAGCCCGGATTGGCCGAGTCGGTTCTGCATCAGCCGGTCAGTCCCGGCCCGCATTCTGGGATTCGGAAAAACCAGGTATCCCGCGAGCTCCTGAAAACGATGCGCCGCTGTCGGCCCGATTCCCAAGTAGCGGAAATCCAGCTGCGCACGGGTCCACGACATCTCAAACGCTTGGGCAACTGATTCAGGACGGTGGTAACGATCCATCAAGGTCAGCAAATCGCTGCGCGAAGAAGCCGCGCCGGTAACGAACGTAATCTCAACCTGCTCGCGCGGTTGCAGCGTGAGCGAGCACCGTAGACTGAAAATAGGATCGAGGACGGTACCGGAAGATCCCGAGAGACGGCGGGTCAGCGCGTCCGGCCGGCCTGACGTCTTGCCGCGCCCCAGAAACTTGGCGCGATCGGTTTCGTACTGAATTTCCCCGTTGGCGCCGATGATTCGGTGCGCGGCCCAAACAGTTGATTCCTCTGGCGAACCTTGCCTGCGGTGAGCGATCAGAGTACTGTCCGGCAAACACTCGGTCTGAACGAACATTTTCGCGAATGCGGGATGCGCGGAGTCAACCCGGTGCGGCGCCATCACAAGCTCCGTATAGCTGGTCAATTCCAGTTCGCGGCTGCGGAGAGAGCGATTGGTGACGGTCAGCCTCCGAAGTTCCACGTCATCCGCCGGGGCAACGGTCACTGCCAAGATGGTTTCGATGCCGGAGGCTCGACGCTGAAACTCCGCCCGGTCGGCGGAAAAGCGCACGGAGCTCAAATCCGTATCGCCCGCCACCGGTTGATGCGACGCGCTCCACGTGGCGTTGGACTTTACATCTTTGATGTAGACATAGCTGCCCCAATTGTCGAGCGTGGGGTCCGAGCGCCACCGCGTCAGATCCAGGTCGTTCCAGCGGCTGTAACCGCCTCCGGAATTGGTCACCATCAGGTGATAGTTTCCATTGCCTTGTAGATGAATCCTGGGGATCATCGTGTCTTCGCGCCAGGTACGCTCGGTCTGTTCCTCACGGGGACCCAGCCGCACAGCCGTGGGGCCCGGTTGATTCTCTTCGGTGGCCGGACGCGTAATGGGAATGCGCTCGTATAGGAGCGACTCGACAGCTCGGATGCGGACGTCGCTATGGAAACGCTGGCGCATGCTGTCACGGTGAACGATCTCATCTAGCGCCATCAGGCTCATGCCCTGATGGTGCGCCATGTAGGCATAGACCGGCACGCCGTGCTCGCCATCCTCCTGGTCTTCCAGGCCGAAATCGATGGATTCATAGAAACCCATCGGCCCCATCATATGAACCGTCTCGAGACGCTGGAGATTCGCGATCGCCGCGGCCGGATCCACCAGCAGTGCCAGCATGGTGGCATAGGGCGCGACCACCAGATCCTCATCCTGCCCCGCTGAGAGCGCCAGGCCCGGAATTCCGAATGCGCGATATTGATAAATCTGGTTGGCATCGAGTGCGCTATACGCGGACTCCGACGCACCCCAAGGCACAGCGTTGGTTTGGCCGAATTCGATTTGCTGGCGCACCGCTTCGCGGCATGCGTGGTCCAACAGCGAATGGTCATAGCCGCGCATGAATATCAGCGGCATCAGGTACTCGAACATGGTGCCGCTCCACGAAAGCAGGGCTTGTCGTCCATGCGGCGCCGCGACACGAGGCCGTGCCAGCGCGAACCAGTGATCTTGAGGAACGTCACCTTTCGCGATGGCGACGAAGCTAGGAGCCTGTCCGATTAATGCGACGAGAACCACTCGAATACCCGGCTTTCCCGTAGCACGAAACCTTGGCGACCCTACGCTCATTGACTGGGCAGC
>Ga0302325_10006424_pt1 | contig 26445 bp, 15 predicted proteins | sample Palsa_T0_2_FD_201948 | JGI IMG/M metagenome (GOLD analysis project Ga0302325, IMG submission 201948) | Peat permafrost microbial communities from Stordalen Mire near Abisko, Sweden - Palsa_T0_2 | ecosystem: Environmental > Terrestrial > Soil > Palsa > Peat permafrost | place: Sweden: Abisko... | reverse complement strand
GAGTGCCTTTCCAGCAACGGTTGCGGTATAGCCCAAAAGCTGCTGCGAGAACTGCGGCTGTAACACAGTGCTCGCGTTGAGAAGTCCGCCGACCAACATCATGAGGAAGGCACAAATAGCAAAATTCTTAAACTTGAATAATTTGAGATTCATGATCGGGTTCTTGGCTTCCCACTCCCGCCAAATAAGCCCGATCATGCCCAGGACAAATAAGGCCGCACATATTCGAATGAAGCCAGAAGCCATCCAATCGTTCTCTTCTCCTTTGTCGAGCATCACCTGCATGCCACCCATGGCGACTGTCAGTAAGCCCAGGCCGATGTAATCGAGTTTCTTGATATTAGCCAGCGTCGCTTTAATCCAGGGGGGATCTTCCACAAAGCGCGTAACCAGGATGAACGCAAGAATCCCGACCGGAATGTTGATATAAAAAATCCACCTCCAGTTGTAGTTGTCGGTAATCCAGCCGCCGATCGTCGGCCCGATCGAGGGAGCCAGCACGGTGACGAGAGCGTAGAGAGCGAAGGCTTGGCCACGCTTCTTCTCATCGAACGAATCGGCCATGATAGCCTGCGCCATTGGTTGCAGGCCCCCGCCTCCAGCACCCTGCAAAATGCGGCAGATCAACAGCATCGGAAGTGAGACCGAGATGCCGCAAAGGAAGCTCGAAACCGTAAAGATGGTGATACACAAAAGAAAAAAACGCTTGCGCCCCATAACGCTGGATGCCCAAGCGCCCATGGGAAGAACGATGGCGTTCGATACCAGGTAGCTGGTAAGAACCCAAGTTCCTTCGTCGGTGCTGGCGCCTAAATTGCCGGCGATGTGAGGCAACGCGACGTTTGCGATAGAGGTATCAAGGACCTCCATAAAAGCGGCAAGCGCCACCGTTGCCGCAATCACCCAGGGATTGACCCGCGGCTTCCATTGTCGCTCCGCAGAGTCAAGCGCCATATTTCGTCCGGATTCGGCAGTGGGACACGTGTAACCGCCAGTGTAGGCCCAGAGCGGAATGCAGACTGAGCAAAAGGGAACAACTTTGAATGGTTTTCCTGTAAGGCAATGGACTGCGCAAGAACTATGCGGACCTTGTCATGGGAGCGGGGTTGGAATGCCGTTTCGTGCCCAGTCCGATGGTAGGTGCTCTCCGCAGCGCATGCGAAATGTGAGGGGAGCATCCTAAATTCCATTATGGGAACTGCAGATAGGCGAACGCCACTGCATTTTCGGCCTCCCCCGGTCATTGGTTGCGGGGGCGGATTTGATCCGCCGACCTTTGGGTTATGTGATCTGACTCACCTTTCGATGAGAGTCGGACTGTACTTCATCCCCGAGGGATGCTCGCCATTCAGTCTCTACGCCTTCCCCCACCATTCCGGGGACTTGGTTCGGTATCGCCTTATCGCTTTCGCGACGTAGGTTCCACCGACTTTGACGAGTGATCTTCCGGTGCATTGCTGCGCCGGACGCCCAATTGCAAAAGCTCCTACAACATTAAGGATGCCCATGAAACTCCGGAATCCTCGGGAGCATTTAGGCTATGAGTGCCAATATCGCCAGAATCTAACGACAATGCGCGGGCACAAAGAGTAACGCATTGCTCTTATATAAGGAGCGAACGGTGAACCTGCGTGCCCCTGCGGTTGCCCTCGGTACGTTCGTTACGACGGAGGGCAAATCCGCCAAAACCGAAACACACCGAAGAAACTGACGCAGCGAACCAGGAGTAAACGATTGAGAGGACAAGAGAAAGTTTGGTCGGGGATAGGGATTTGAACGAGCACCGACCTAAAGCCGAAGTCTCAGAGATAGTGGCTCTCTGGAAAGCGAATCGGTTTCTTCCGGAATGGCCTTGCTGCGCCAAATCTGCATCAGTCTCGGAGAGTCGTTCCAAGGTGACATTTTCGTGATGTCTTGCGCCGGCAGGCCCATCGCGCCATGGATTTTGTAGGAACCGAAGGATGCGCCGGTCGGAACGCGTCCTGCCGGTTACGGCCTCACGGTCACCATCACGACAGAATGGGGCGCCACCATGGCGGAGAACTTCCCCTTTCGTTCCCCCAGATCGCTGCCCTGCCAGAGGTCACGAACCTGCGCCTTCAAGTGCGCGGGATATCCCAGGTCCTCCCAGGGCACACTGATTTCTCCGTCCTCAGTTCCGCGGTTGAGCAGAACCACGGCGCGGCTTCCATCGTGCAGGAGCTTGGACCACACCTCCAAATTTCCGTTCTTACGGACCCGGCGGCCCTCTATACCCGCCGGATCCTGATCGACTGCAATCACTTCCTGGTGCGTGAGGATCTCGCGAATCTCCGGCTTCATGTCGCGAAGATCATTGCCAGCGATCAGTGGAGCGGCCAGAATCGCCCAGAGACTGAAGTGGGCCCGGTCTTCCACCGTGGTCATTCCGCCGTTCCCGATTTCGAGCATATCGGGATCATTCCAGTGGCCCGGACCGGCGAAGGATTCGAGTCCAATCTGCTGGTCGAGAATGTCGATCATGCCATTGGAGCAACAACTGCCATCAGGCCATTTTTCGCGGCCTTGCCACCGGTCGGAGATGTCGCCAGTGGTGCGCCAGAGATTACCGACACCGTTCGCCCAGAGCCAAGGCTTGGCCGTTCCCCATTCGCAAATGCTCAAGACGATTGCCCGTCCAGAGGCATCGAGCGCCGAGCGCATGAGCTCATAAGATGAGCGCGCATCCTGGGTCGAGGTGTTGCACCAATCGAACTTCAAGTAATCCACGCCCCATGCCGCATATTGTCGCGCGTCCTGATATTCGTATCCACGGCTTCCGGGACGGCCCTGGCAGGTCATTGTTCCGGCATCGGAGTAGAGGCCGAACTTCAATCCTTTGGCATGCACGTAGCCAGCGAGCGCTTTCATTCCGGATGGGAACCGTTTGGCATCGGCGATGATGTTGCCGTCCCCGTCGCGCTCCACCTGCCAGCAGTCGTCGATTACAACATATTGATACCCGGCGGCTTTCATCCCCGAGGCCACCATCGCATCGGCAGTTTGCCGGATCAGATCTTCGTTGACGTTGCAGGCGAACTTGTTCCAACTATTCCATCCCATCGGCGGCGTGCTCGCCAGCATCGCGGCTGGCGACAGTTTCCGATCCTGCGCTCCGGCCAGCAAGCTGAGCAGAAAGACCATGGTCACTAGAGTCTGGCTCCCGAGCTTCAAGTAGTGCTTTCCTCCCAGTCTTGATAAATGAACCTTCGCGTCCAACTACAGCTCATTCGTCAACGAAGGCGGCGCGGCACTCGCCTCGGACCCGAACTGTCCAGCGGGTTTTCCGCTCATCGTGAAAACGATGTTCGCGCCATTGACGATGTCGGCGTGATTGAACCAGAGCTTGTGATACGGCTTTCCGTTGAAGGTGACGGATTGGATAAAGGTGTCGCCCGGAGAATTCCGTTTCGCTTCGATCACGAGCTTCTTTCCGTTGCCGAGTTCGACTTCCGCTCGATCGAAGAGCGGGCTGCCAAGAACGTAATTGCCGCTGGCCGGATCGACCGCGTAGAAGCCCAAGGCGCTGATCACGTACCAGGCGGACATTTGCCCGCAGTCTTCGTTGCCGGCCAAGCCGTCGGGTTGATCGTCGTATTCCAAATCCAGAAGCTGGCGCACACGGGCTTGCGTCTTGTATGCGGCCCCGGCGTAACAGTAAAGATATGCCATGTGGTGACAGGGTTCGTTACCATGAGCATACTGGCCGACCATGCCTGCGATGTCAAACGGAGCATCGGGAGGAAGTTCGGAGCTCGCGGCGAACAGGCCGTCTAACTTTTCGATAAATGCCTGACGCCCGCCGAACAGATCAATCAACCCGGCCGGATCATGCTGGACAGTAAACGTGGTCTGCCAAGGATCGGACTCCGTGTAATCGCGCCACCGCTTGGCATGGCCCATTTCGTTGGGGACGAAGGGTTCTGTCCAGTCGCCATTCTCCAGCCGCGGCCGCATGAAACCTGTGGAAGCGTCGAAGAGGTTTTTGTAGTTCTTGGCGCGTGCCAGCAGAAGTTGGCAGTCTTCGATTTCACCGACCGCCTTGGCGATCTGGGCCACCGCCCAGTCGTCGTAGGCATATTCCATCGTCTTACTGACCGCTTCTTCTTCTTTGTCGCTCGGAATGTAGCCTAACTTGCGGTAATAACCGAGGCCGCGATAGTCGTCAACCATGGCGCGCTTTTTGAGCGCGGGATAGATTTGGGTGAAGTCGATTCCCTGGAAGCCCTTGCTATGGGCTTCGGCATAGACCGAACTTGCATGGTAGCCGGTCATGCAAAACGTTTCTTTCGCTTGTAAAGGCCAGATTGGAACCCCATCTGGACTTTGCTGAGCCATCCGGATGAGGCAGTTGACAAAATCCGGCACACGATCGCTCTGGAAAAGCGTATACATCGGATGGGCCGCGCGGAAGGTGTCCCACAAAGAAAACGTGCTGTAGTTGTGTAGACCTGCCGGAAGTTGCCGGATCTTGCCATCCATCCCGCGATACCGCCGGTCGGCATCATCCATGAGCGTGGGGGCGACCATCAGGTGATAGAGAGCAGTATAGAAGATCCGCTTGTGGCGCGTGTTCGAAGTTTCGATTCGAATCCGGGATAGATTCGAGTTCCACGCGACGTGCGCGGCCTCGCGCACTCTGTCAAAGTCCCAGCCTGGTATTTCCGTCTCTAGGTTTTTCTGGGCGCCTTCTTCACTGACGCTGGAAATGCCGGTCTTGACTAGGATGACTTCGCTTTCGGTGGTTTGGAAATGCACCAGACATTTCAGAGCTGTGCCCCTGGCTTCTCGCACGCTGGACTCGAGACGACTGTTATCGGAGACGATTTCAAAAGAAGCGAAGGGTTTGGAAAATTTCATCGCGAAGTAGATCTCTCTTCCAGGAGCCCACCCCTGGACGCTTCGCCCGCCGACAATGGTGTCATTGCCGATAATTTGTAAATTCGCCCACAAAATCGGGTAGTTGGACCAAGCATGAACCAGATCAAGAATGAAGTGGCCGCTGTCGCTTTGGGGAAAGGTATAGCGATGAATGCCGGCGCGCTCAGTCGCACTCAATTCCGCACCTATGTTGTAATCGCGCAAGCGTACTGAGTAGTAACCTGGCTCGGCGATCTCTTCTTCATGGCTGAACCGTGATCGGTAGCCTTCGCCCGGATTTTGGCGTAGACCAGGAAATATTTTCGCAGGGCCGGTGCCGGGCATCAGCAGAAAATCCAGCATGTCGGAGTTGCCCGTCCCGCTTAGATGGGTGTGGCTGAAACCCATGATCGAGCTGTCGGAGTAGTGATAGCCGGAACACCAGTCCCAGCCTTCATTAAAAGTATCGGGACTGAGTTGCACCATGCCGAAGGGTACAGTAGCCCCGGGGTAGGTATGCCCATGGCCCCCGGTGCCAATCGCGATTTTCACATTCCTGGTTAGATCTTCAAGATGGGGGGAGGAAATGGCGAAGGCACTGCGCGTCTGCGGGGCCTCCGCAGTCAATGTGCGGGAGCCGAGCAGGCGTGCCAGCGGAAGGGCCGAGAGGGCAGTCATGAAGGTACGCCGGGATAACATGCTTTCCCCCTTGCAAGAAAACAAACGATCCTAATTATTTCTTGCGGACTCATTTCTCGCGGACGCCCAGAGAGTGCCCATCTTACCCTTTTCGCCGATATGCGGGTCTGTAATGATTTCAAACAAATCTCTGAGGAAAACACCCGCTGAGAGGACTGGTGCATTGATTCCCGCGCCTTCCCTCCCCTTCTCTCCGATGATGCTCGACTCATAAAAAGGCTTAGAATCCTTACAGAACTTGTGATCGAAAGACTCGTACCATAGCGTTAATCCTAGCGTTTGCACTCGTCTGGAAGTGGGTGGTCCGGCCGCAGCGTTGCCTTTATCAGGAGAGAGTTAGTGACAATATCAAGGCGCGTTTTCATCAAGGGAAGCACCACAGCGGCGACCATGGCAGCCCTGCCAGGGGCTTTGGCGGCTTCGGAAGCGATCGCGATCCATGATGGAAACTCCGAAAGCAACTCCTCGGGCAAAATTAAAGGGTCTTTCGGGGGCATGCGCTTCGAGCGCGCCGCCAACCATATCCGGGTGATGGGAAGAAATGGCATTCAACTTGACTTCATCCTAGATGGCAAGTGGCTGAAAGGCATTGGGGCCGTGTCGTTGAATGGCAAGCCGCTCCGGAATGCCACTGAGTGTATCTGGCCCGAGATGGCGACTCCCTACGGTGCGGAGGTATGCAGTCTCGAATTCCAGGAAGTCCACGAAGAGACTGGTGCAACAGTGATTTCTACCCGCCCTTACTATCGCGTGATCCACCGCATGGAGTGGACTGAACACGCCATGCACCCTCTGACCAGCACCACATCCTGGTCGAGGGAACCTTCGAGCCCCGAGGGCAGCCGTTTCGATTGGATTCTCCGGGAAGTCAATGAAACCTATGATGGCGTCGCTTACGCGGGCTTTTCCTATGGGTTTCGCTACCAAGGCCCAGGGCATCCGATCTATCAGATCGAGGACAAAGCGACTTGGGAACTGGGTGGCAATATTGCGGGTAACGGATTCATTATGCGCGGCGGCGGTGAACCGCACGCACGCTTCGAGCAAAACACTACGTACTATTCTGGTTGGGATCTGCCCGGTATCGCCAACCCGCATGTGTTTCAGCACAAACCGCTATACACACAGATGCAGGGCTTCACCTTCCAGTACGATGCCAGCCAGGTTCTGTTGACGGTGCACGATCACCCGTCTCACGTGCGCTCGCTCTACCAGAGACAAGCGGGGCAGCCCATGCTGCTGCACTTCAATCAGTACTGCTTCGATCTGACTGAGCGGCACAGCACGCCAGCCCGGAGCATTCTGGTGGGCGAGCGCGAGAACCCAAACGAAACCAATCTGGCCAATCATTATTTGCGGGTGCGCGATTTTCTCCAGGCTCAGCATCGCAAGTACTACGGCTTGAAGTACGACAAGGCGCGGCCGGTTTCGCATATGGAAGCCAAAGGCCTTGCGCAAATGGACAAGTTCAAGCCGGTTCTGGATCAACTGAAACAATGGGGAATCAATCGAGCCTTCATCATGCCGATCTGGCGGAGTCCGGATACCGACATCAACCCGCGTTTTGAAAAAGACCGGGGCCGCTTTGGCGTATTCGGCAATCTCTGCTGCCCGCTGGAACTCGAAATAGCCGACTGCTACGGCGGTTGGGAAGGTCTACGCTCCGTCAACCAACATGCCGCCGCGCTGAACGTCGAAACGTTCACCTGGCACGCTTCTCACTTTTCTTCGATCACGCCGTTGACGGACAAAATTCCCGACCTCTTTTGCCGCGATGTGAATGGACAGTTCAATCGCAACAACTACGGACACGTTCTGTGGGCCGTGGACCAGCGCAACCCGCGCTACCAGGAATACCTGATGGACGCCTATCGCAAGGCCAAAGACAGCGGCCTGAACGGCATCTTCCACGACAGCCATTTCAATCTCGCCACCGACACTATCAATTTTCTGCACATCGACTACACCAGAACCAATAGGCCCGCGCCGTCGGGCGAGCTCCACTTCCCTTCCGATGTTCAGGGTCAGGACCAAATTCTTTCCATGCACGACACCGCGCTGCATCTGCAAAGCCGCCTGCAAAACGAGTACGGTTTCTTCTATTACGTGGAGTCGGAAGGAGCTTTGGGGACGGCCTGGTCTTCGCCCGATTACGCATATATTCGGGGCAACGAGTATATCTACAGCAACATGGACTCCTACTTTGACGAGAAAGGTTGCTCTAAGTTTGGCGATGATGTTGTCATGGCTTATTTCCGCGCGCTGTCGGTGCGGCTCACCTATCAGATCGGGATTGAACCGAACCTTTTCCCTGAACCTCAATCTGTCGTGCGCTGGTGGCGGCCAGAAGCGATGGTTAGGCTGAATATGGCCTTCGCGCGCGTGGAAGACCACATGGAAGAGATGTGGGTGCTGGAAGACGACCGCGGAATCGTATGGAAGGATCAGGGAGCCGATGTCTTGTTCGCCTACAACGACTTCGACTACACCGTTACCGGCACAGTGGACGTTCTCGACGCCACCGCGAATCAGTTTCAACAGTTCAAGAACAACGTGACCGCAAAGAGAATGGGTGTCTACCTCATCAAACCCAGGGCATCGGCATAACCCTGTTCCGCACAATCCGCCGGAAGGAGATCACCGTGATGTTTGTTCCTGAAAGAAACGGCTGGAGTGCAAGGCAGTTTGTATCGATCCTGCTCGAACCCGTCGTCTGTGTGACAATTCTCTGTCTGGCAATGGTCGGCACAGTTCCGCTCGCGTCTGCGCAGATTGCCTCCCCCAGCGATGATGTCGAAAAGCGCGCGGATTCGCTTCTTCGCTCCATGACCCTCGACGAGAAGATCAAACTGCTCGGTGGAACTGAGGGACTGAACACTTCGCCGATACCCCGCATTGGGCTTCCCGCCCTCCGCATGTCCGACGGGCCGCTCGGAGTTCACGATTACGGCGCCACCACGGCTTACCCGGCGGGCATTGCGCTAGCCGCTGCCTGGGACACCGACCTGGCGAGGCACGTGGGCGAAAGCATGGGTGACGACGCGCGCGCACGAGGCGTCCACTTCATCCTGGGCCCCGGTTTAAACATCTACCGCGCTCCCATGGCCGGCCGTAACTTTGAATATCTTGGAGAAGACCCTTATCTCGCTTCCCGAATCGTGGTTCCGCTGGTCGAGGGCCTTCAGGACCGGGGAGTGATCGCAACCGTCAAACACTTCGCCGGTAATAACCAGGAATACGACCGCCAGAAGATCAGCTCTGACATTGACGAGAGGACCCTGCGCGAGATTTATCTGCCTGCTTTTGAGGCCGCAGTAAAGGAAGCGAAGGCCGGTGCAATCATGGACGCCTACAACCTGGTCAATGGCGTTTACATGACGGCGAACAATCATCTGAACAATGAAATCGTGAAGCAGGAGTGGGGTTTTGACGGCATCATCATGTCGGACTGGACAGCCACTCACGATGGCATCGCCGCCGCTAACGGTGGGTTGGACTTGGAAATGCCGTCTGCCGTTTATATGACTCCGCTCGTTCTTCTTCCGGCGATCAAGAGCGGCAAAGTCTCCATGGCAACCATCGACGACAAGGTGCGGCGAATTCTGCGCAAAGCGATTCAATTTGGGTTTCTCGACCGCGCACAGACGGATATCAGCATTCCCCTTTACAACCAGTACAGCCGTGAAATGGCGCTCGAAGAAGCGCGGGGAAGTATGGTCTTGTTGAAAAATGAAAATCACATTCTTCCCCTCGACAAGAACAAAATCAAAACCATCGCAGTCATAGGACCGGAAGCGTATCCGGCAGTGGTTGGCGGCGGCGGCAGTTCGTCGGTCGCGCCTTTCAACGCCGTCGGCTATCTGGAAGGCGTCAGCGACTATCTGGGCACCAGAGTTCGCGTGTTAAGCGCCCCCGAAGACGTAACCATCGATGACGTAGACCAAACACACTTCCTGACGTCGCCAGACGGACCCAGAGGACTTAAGGCCGAGTACTTTGACAACCACGAACTCCAAGCGGAACCCACTCTGACTCGCACGGATACCAAGATCGATTTCGACTGGGGCGAAGGCAGTTACTCCGACACAGGTGACCCCGATCACTTCTCCGCGCGCTGGACTGGATATTTCGTTCCGGAAGTAAGCACGGACTATGAGTTCTACCTTTCGCCGAACGACGGCGCGCGGCTGTACGTGAACGATAAGCTCGTGCTCGACGACACTGGCACTCGCACGAAAACGCTTAAGTTGTACATCGTTTCCCTGCAGGAGAAAGTGCCTTATAAAATCCGCCTGGAGTACTACAAGAACGCGCGTACAGCGGCAGTTCGCTTCGGGATCGTCCCTGCGAAACGGCCGCCTCTCGTAGGATCTGGCGGCAAGCCCATGGGAGTAACTGCCAGAGAGGCAGCGGCCCAGGCCGATGCTGTCATCCTTTGCGTCGGATTTGGTCCATGGCTAGAGGGAGAAGCCTCGGATCGCAGCTTCCGCCTTCCCGGCGATCAAGACGACCTGATCCGGCAGATCGCCGCCATCAACAAGAATGTAATTGTTATCGTAACAGCGGGCGGCAATGTCGATATGGCCGACTGGATCGACAAGGTGCCGGGCCTGATTCACGCGTGGTATCCCGGAGAAGAAGGTGGGCTAGCGCTGGCGCAGTTGCTTTTTGGTGATTTCAGTCCATCGGGTAAATTGCCCGTTTCGTTCGAGCGGCGATGGGAAGACAATGCCGTCTTTAACAATTACTACCCAAAGAACGGCGAGCGGCGCGTCGAATATAAGGAAGGCATTTTTCTCGGCTATCGTCATTTCGATCGGTCCGATCACAAACCCCTTTTTCCTTTCGGCTATGGGCTTTCCTACACGACCTTCACTTACAGCAATCTTGAGGTCAGTCCGGCCTCGAGCAACTTAAGCGCTCCGGTTACGGTTTCCTTTGACGTGAAGAATACGGGTTCAATGGCGGGCTCGGAAGTTTCCGAGTTATATGTTGGTGACTCGCACGCCAGGGTTCCACGGCCGGTCAAGGAGCTCAAGGGCTTTTCGAAGATTCCGCTGCAGCCGGGCGAGACCAAGCGCGTAACGCTCAAGCTCGATCGCAGGGCCTTTTCTTTTTATGACGTCAATATGCCGGGTTGGAAAGCAGAACCTGGAACTTTCTCCATTCTTGTTGGCAGTTCGTCAGCCCAGATTGAATTGCGGGGAAGCTTCTCACTTACACAATGACCGCGAACTGGCGATTAGCGCTCGGCTGGCGCAAAGGACGGAGGAAGGTCGCCAACTTCCTTAGACGGTTCTCCGCTCAGCGTGAACTCCAGGACGGACGCGCTTTTCATTCGCTCCCACTCAAGCCAATCGCTTGGTAGCGGTTTTCCATCGAGCGCCACGTTTTGGATGTAGGCCTGGTCGGGTGCGCCTTGCGCCCGGATGCGCAGGTCATGCCCGCCAAGTTTCAGAGTGACGTCCGGGAAGGTGGGCGTGTTGAGGGTAAGACCCCCTACTCCTGGAATCTCGGGGTAGAGGCCAAGATATGCGAAGACCGCCCAGGACGAGGTTGCGCCCAGGTCATCATTGCCCGGCAGGCCGCCCGCAGAGTCCGTGAACAAGTCGTGCAGGGTTTTCCTCACGACTTCTTGCGTACGCCAGGGGTGTCCAGTCCAGTTGTAAATCCAGGGATTGCCGAAGCTCGGTTCGTTGCTGATGAAAAAATGGGCCGTGTACCCGCTGCCCGTCCACTTTCCGTACTCGATGAAGTAGTCGTCAAGTCTCGCTAGGGCTGCCTCTGGACCACCCAGGGCCTGGATCACACCCCGCAAATCGTACGGAACCATCCAGGTGTATTGGGCCGCATTGCCTTCGACAAAGCCGTCTGTCTTGGCGGGTGAGAAATCGGACAGAAACCTTCCTTCGCCGTCGCGAGCCCGGATATATTTTGTCTCCGGATCGAAGAGATTCCGCCAATATGCTGAGCGCGACAGAAATCGCTGCGCCGTCGTCGTGTCGCCCAGAGCTTTGGCAAACTGAGAAATTGCAAAATCCGCGCTCGTATCTTCTAGCGTCACCGAGGCCGCCCCTGCGGTCCAAGCCGTTTCCGGTCGCTGCGCCACGTATCCTTTCTTCAAATAGTCTTCCAATCCAGGGCGCTCGGGATATAAACGAACATGCGTCTTCTGATCATCGGCTCCTTTGAGCATGACAGCCAATGCCGCTCGCGTATCGAAAGCGCGACCGCCGAATGCATAAATACTCGCCAGAATCGGATCCGAGGGATCGCCCACCATGACGCTACTCTCATCGTTGGCGACCGGCCATATGGGCAACCCTCCGCCCTGCTCCGCGTCCGCCACCAACGACTGCGCCATGTCGCTTGCGAGCCTCGGGAATAGCATGGCGATCAACTGCACCTGGCTACGGTAAATGTCCCAGCCAGAGAAGTTGGCGTATTGCAAACGGCCGTTCGCGCGGTGCACTTTTCCGTCGAAATCCATGTATTCACCGTTGCCGTCGCTAAATACAGACGGATGCAGCAGGGAGTGGTAGAGAGCGGTATAGAAGATCCGCCGCTGCGCTTCCGTGCCGCCCTCGACCTGCGCGTGCCCGAGCGCCTGGTTCCACTGTTCTCGGGCATCCCTGCGAACCTTCCCAAAATCCCACCCCGGAATTTCCTGGCGCAGGTTCAGAAGGGCATTGGGGACGCTCACATACGAAATCCCCACCTTCAGATGAACCGTTCGGACCGCCGACGAAAATGTCAGGTATGCGCCAGCGCGCGGCCCACTTTCCGCTTCGCTTCCGGGCTTCACCTCCAACTCATCGAAAGTCCCGGCGGATTGCGGCTCCTGGTCCACCTCCAGCGCAAAGAAAACGCGGTAGTGGTTTTCGTTTCCGCAAAACTCGTCGCTCTCTACCGATCCAGTCACGGTCCGCTTTCGCACACGGATTTCGGTGTGGTTGACCCGTGTCAGATTCCGGCTGAGATCGACCAGTATGCTGCGCGTTTCTTTAACGTCTGGGGAGTCTGGAAAACTAAATTCGGCGATCCCGGAATGGACGGCCGCCGCTAGTTGTACCCCGATTCCCGACGTGAGTTTCACCCCGTAATATCCGGGCTGTGCAATCTGGTCTTCGGGTTTATAGGTAGCCTGATAGGGTTGCGAATGCCATGGTGGCGGAACCTGCACTGCGCCGAGAATCGGAAGGATCGGAACATCCCCATAAACGCTGCACCCAGGTCCGCTCAGATGCGTTAGGCTGAAGCCACGCGTCGCCGTGCCTTCGAAGCGGTAGAACGTCCCGTCTGACCGGTCGGGACTCCAATACAGCATTCCGAAGGGCCGTACCGCGCCGGGCAGAGTGTTTCCGTTATCCTGTATCCAACTGGTCGAGGTCCCGATAAATGGGTTCACCTGCGAAGCCCGGTCGCCTTTGGACTGTGCGCTAGCTGCCACACCAAGCAGCAAATAACAAATTAGACCGGTTTTCATAAACTGTTTTCCAGTACCTCACCGGACACTTTGAGCAACACCGAACCATGCGGGGGAATCTCGACCGAATAGCCGTCCGTAAAGACGCCGAGATCTTTCCGGGACCACAGATCGCGGACGCGCGCATTTGGCCCGAGCCGAAGATCGCCCCAGCGAATCGAAGCCATCGCTTTCCCAGCAGTCAGGTTCAGTAATAAAACCGCCTTTGTTCCGCCGCTCCCGCTACTCAATGGCTTTTCCCAGACTTCGACTCCGTCTTTGTGGTCCCCAACTCTGATGGGTCCTGCTCCCAGCGCGTCTTGGTCAACCGCAATAACTTCGGGGTTGGTCAAGATCGCATGGGTCCCCAAATCCATCTGGGTAAGATCGGTTCCGACCAACAGCGGCGCCGCCGATATGACCCACATGGAAAAATGGGAACGGGCTTCGATCGGTGTGATGCCCGCGTTTCCAACTTCCAGCATATCGGGATCATTCCAGCTATCGGGACCATTGAAAGCGGCGTGTTGCGCGTTGGACTTGAAGTTGCGAACGATGTCATCCCAATTCACGTGATCCTTTTGATAACTGATGTCCTCATCCGTCCTCCACAACTGGCCCACACCTTTCGCCCACTCCCACGGCGCTTCTTTGCCCAGGAACATATGTACAAGAGCATGGGGCGCCCCGTCCGGCGAATGCTAGCGGCCATGCGCCCGTATAACTCCTGGCCGGTGTGGTCGTCCGGCTTGTTGCAGAAATCGACTTCGATAAGGTCAATGCCCCACGAGGCGAAAGTCTCTGCATCTTGATCTTCGTGGTTGTAACTGTCCTGGTATTTCGGTTTGGAAAAGCACGTAAACCACCCAACATCGGTGTAAATGCCTGCCTTCAAACCACGGGAGTGGATGTAGTCCGCAAGAGTCTTTATGCCATGTGGAAAGCGTTTGGCATCCACGACCAGATTGCCCATGGTGTCTCGATCGGGAGCAATGCATTCCTGAATGATTAAGTACTTGTAACCCAAGTCGCGCATGCCGGTCGCCACCAGGGCGTCAGCCTGAGCGCGGATTGTTTGCTCATCGTAATCGCAAAAAAAACGATTCCAATTCGCCCACCCCATGGGCGGAGTAGGAGCGAGCGCCGTTCGGGCCTCGACCGCGACTTCTGCGGCGCGACTTGTCACCGTATCCGCCACCAGAAGAAAGGCAATCATAAGAACCGTCGAGCCAGCCAGGGAGACGAGGCTTCGCGTTTGTTCATACAGGGTTGGTTTCCGATGACCGGTCATGCTGTAACCGAACCGTCGTTGAGAGCTTTTCACGTGTTGGATTCAACCGAATCGACCGCCAGCATGACTTCAATCGCTTCGCGCAGGGCATGCGGCTCGAATACTTTTTTCCAGTCGGGACGAATGATTTCTTTCATTCCCCACTCAATGGCTATCTTGGCGGCGTCGGAAAACGGAGATTTTTCGGCTCCGAAGGCGATCGCCATTGCAATCCTGGCATGTCCCGCCATGAAAGCCATTGCCGCCTCGGGGGGCACGCCCTTAGCAACCGCTGCATCGAGCGATGCCTTCATCAAACACGCAGCCGTCGCAACGACAATTTCTGACATCGCCGGCTCCAGCAAGGCGAACTGCTCCGGCGTCACGCGATGTGCCCTTTCTACCGGCGCGAACATCGCTTTGCAGATTTCCGCTCCCTCTTGAAAACGTAACTCCGAACCATGGATCAGGGATACGATGATGTCCTGCACCGCAATTCCACCAAAATAATCGCGACGCTGCTCGGCTGTGGCCTGCTCGGTGAAAAACGCCGGGTGGCAGGGATGGGTGATCATGAAAGTCAAACTTCCCGGGCTGGGAAGTTCGTTTACATAAGCGGCAGCCGCATCCAGCATTATTAAGGTCGCGTCGCTTTTCATGTGCGGGGCCAATTCGCGGGCGATCCGACCGATCAAGGCATCGGGCACGGCCATGACGACAAAATCAGCGTCCTGAAGAGCCGACGCAGTGGGCATGACTTGGAAGCCATTGCGCTCCAATTGTTGCGCCCGCGTGTCATTACTTTCGCAGAGCAGCACGCGATACCGGGAGTCTTTCCCGATCTTCTCTGCCGCCCGTGCCCCCATCTTTCCACCCGCACCGACAATTACAACGGTATGTTGCATAGTGCGATCCTTCCCTCTTGAATTAAGTCTGCCCCGATGCTCAGTTCCCAATGTATTGACGCAAATACCGAATACTTTGCTCGGCCCACAACTGCTCCAAGGTAGTGGTCGTCTGAATGTCAGCTTGCTCGGGAGGCCAGAGTTCAAGAATTGCGCTGGGGTCCGCTTTGGCCGATTTCAACTCGCGCAAAATCCAGGGAAGGTCCATCTGGCCTTGACCCGCAGGTGTTCCTTCCACGATGAAACCCATTCGGTGCCAGGCGCGGCGTACGACGAAATCTTTTATGTGGAAGCACACGGTATGCCTTGCCAGCGTCTTAACCACTTGTTGTGTACCCTCGGGTATTGCCAGGGAATTCGCGGTATCCAAGGTGACGCCGAGCCAGGGGCTCGCGAGGGCATCGAGCGTTTCCGCGAGATCTTGCGCCGGGATGTTGCCATTCTCCAAAGCCAACCGAATGCGCCGCCGATTCAACTCCGGAACGACCTGCCGCAGACATTCCTGAAGCTCCGCGCAATCAGGAACCTTGCCGCTCGACAACTCCGGAGCGGTTCTCACCATCCCGCAGCCCAGGCGCGCGGCTAGTGCAAGCTGACGATGAAGATGCCGAACATCGATCCCGCGGGTACCAATTTCCAATTCAATTTGCATACGTCGCGCATAATCGGAAACCTCCTGCAGTCGGACTTCGCTGAGCCCGTCGAGCGCGAGATTGGGTCCAAACTGCACGACATGGACCCCTAAGTCGCGCGCTTTGGACAGCAAACCGAGCGCGTCCATGGGAGCGGCAGGTTGCGCGCCAGCAAATCCGATCGACCACATGTAGGTGTAGGTTCCGATGCCCAGTTTCATGACAGTGAACTCAAACGCGGTCGAGTCTCATCATCGCCAGCGGACGAAGCTGAAGGTCTGTACCTTTCTGTTCGAGCGCGATCACTTCCCCCGCCCCCGCGCGATATGCCTCTGGAGAATTCATCGCCCACTCCACGGTAGCCTCGTCCAACACCTTCGCCCGGAAGACTCCCGCGCGATCATTTGGCAGCAGGCGGATGGTCTGCACATCTGAAGTTAAATTGGCCAACATGATCCGCAGACCACCGTTCCTGCTCAGCGCGAAGCCAATCGCCTTGAGCGGATTGGAGGATGCACAGCTCACGACTCTGCCTCCCTGAAATTCCCCGACATCTGCGAACACGTGATACAAGGGAAAAACAGAACCCGCTGACGATGGAAATTTTGCCGGAAGCAATGGACCCTGCTGAGTTTCCATCACGCCACCCCACCCGACTGTCTCGTAAAAGGTGTTGCTGTAAATCTCCGCTTCGGCTAGGTTTCGGAGACTGCCCATCGTCCACACCGCCCCGAGCAGCGACATCTGGCGGGGATCGACATGATGCGGCAGCTCGCCCTCAGCGACCGGCCGCTCGAGGCTGGTCGCGTCCGTATTAAAGCGGGGTTTCAACGTGACCGGGGAAACCGCCAGCGGTACGTCGCGGGTAAACTGGCGCGCGCTTTCGACCATGGACTCCAGGGCCTGAAGATTTTCAATGAGGTTGGCGTGATCCGAAACGTGAACTTGAGGATTGAGGGAATAGCTCACCAGGTCGATTCCGAAAACTGGCGGCCGGGAGCGGTTCAGTTCCGCGAAATAGGCATCCGTGCCTCCTCCGAACCTTGCCGACGGCTCGTAATCGGAAAGGCCGGACCTTGCCATATCCAACCATTTCTTCGTGCTTGACCTCTCGGCGACATGGAAAACCAACCAGGTGTCCACTACCGGGCGGATGTGATCGAGAACCGTCCGCAACGCATTGATTTCTTGTTGCGCATCATCGCTGAGGAACAGCGCTACTTCAAGCGCTACCCCCAAAGAAAACGCGCCCTCTGTGGCGCGCTGCAACTGAACCTGGTATCCGGTCTCGAACAGCTTCAAATTCACGCGCAGATGCGACAGATGAAGTGCACGCAAGCGGTCGACGGATCGATTGCCGAGCGGTTGCTCCGCGCTCGAGATTGCCAATCCGATCCGTGGAAGAGCCCAATTTTTTTCGCCCAGCCGAATTACGACCGGCCCATGTGCGGGAGGGGTAGAAACACCGGAAGTGTCACCCTTGACGGTCAGAGTGACTGCTTGCGAGAAGTTGCTCCCGGCAGGGATTTCCGAGGGAAAGGGAAATTTCAGCGGCGGACAATAAGTCTTGTAGGAAGCATCACTCCAGTTACGCTGATCTTCCATCTCGTAGGTGCTGCCCGCCAAGCGCAGATCAGCCCGGACGCCCGGAAAAATTTCATGAGAGATGGCGCGAATCCTCGAAAAAACGGTTCCAGGTGAAATATGCAGGGGGAATTCGCCCGCAACACACTCTCCATCGACAGTCTCGACCGAGCAAGACGAGCCGGCCCATTCGACGGAGGGATGGAGCACGCAAAAGCCGATTCGATTTTGCCAGAACGCGGACCGGGCGCATCCTTCCATCGTGAATGCAATAGTCCCGTTGCTCTGGCCGATCACGGAACCATGCCAACAAAAGTCGACCTCGTCCTTCTTGTTCTCGATTTCGAAGCGCAATTCGAACGATTCCCGATCGACGGTTTTCTTAACCTCGAGCAGGGACGAGGGTACGGTTCGCCAGTTGCGATCCCGAACCGCCACATAAACACGACGCAGGATTTCGCGGCTCCCTAAACGAATGCAGCGAATTTCCCCCGCGACGAAGCTTAGAGAAAGCGGCCCCGCTCTTAGCGGGAGCGACTCGGGCAGGGGTGCATCCGAACCGTAGTACAGGATGTTTCGGCCGAGCGTCACCCGCGCCTCCAGAAAGCATGATCGAACGAAAGGCAAGGGCCATCAAAGATGTTCACGCGGCCGGAACTAGACTTTACCCGTCGGGTGGTCATAGGTTTTCAGACCACGACCGCTTTCCCGCTGGCGGCGGATTCGTAGGATGCGAACACCAGCCGAACTGTCTTCAGGTTGTCCTCTCCGGTGGTCTCTACCGATCCGCCATGCAAGCCCTGGAGCAGATTTGCCTGACAAGCAACGATGCTAGAATGAACGACTTGATAGGCGGGATCCGCCCAGGAATAATTCGGTGGCGGGTATCGATTGGCGAAGGTGCCGTCCGCTGTCGTCACCTTTATCCAATAATCCGCGGTCAATTCCAGAGATCCTTTATCCGCTTCCACGAACGCCAGAGTCTGTGGGAAACACTCGCGTTCCAGCGGATTCCCGGCGTATGCCATCTCCACCAGCACTGTCGTCTTTCCGCCCATCCTCAGGATCACGGTCGCCACATCCTCGCCCTTGATGTCAGGATGGACTCTGTGAGTCTGGCAATACAGGCGGTCCGCTTCACCGAAGAGGAAGCGGGCAACATCCAGGATGTGGCTGCCCAGATCCATGAGGATGAACTGCTCCAGATCTCCCAAGAAGGGCTGGTTGCGAAAAACGGGAAAGCCGGAAATCATGTCGATCCGGGCTCGAAAGGGCTGGCCGATTTCGCCGCTCTGCAACACTCTCTTGAGTTCGCGCAACGGAGTCTGCCATCGCCAGTTTTCGTTGATCATCAGCGGCACGCCCAACTCATGGCAGGTTTGCACCATTTCTGCCGCGATTCGCAGAGTGGGCGCCATGGGCTTCTGGCAAATCACGGGCAGTTTCCGGGCCGCCGCCAACTTCGCCATGCTCTCGTGATGGTCCACGTCGGTGACGATATCCACGAAGTCCAGCTTCTCCTTTTGCAGTAATTCTTCCGGGTTGTCGTAGATCAAGGGAACATCAAATTCGCGGGCGAGGGCTTCGGCCTTGGAAAGAGTTCGGTTGTAGAGGGCAACGCATTCTGCGCCAGCGAGTTCGCGCCAACCGGCAAGCTGATATCTCGCCCAGAAGCCGGCCCCGAACATCGCGAACCTCAGTCTAACCATAGCGCTGCCCAGGTTTCGTCGGTATCAGTTAACTTGGTCTTGATCCAACCTCGTGATGGCGTAGTTCGGAGCGACTTGCCGGGTGGAGCTTGGCCGCCATGTAGTAGAAAACTAGTGGATCGCCCCGATGCATTTCTATAACAAAGATGGCAGTCACTCTAAGAAAAACATCTAGCCAACGGAGGATCCCAGTCTTCGGCTGGCAAGATGCGATGCCGGCGCAGTCCCTGGGGGAAAAGACTCATGGTGGTCTCTCCCTAGACCGGGCGGCTAGGGACCGCTTTCGCGTCTAGGATCGAGGTGCGGTGGAGAGCGGACTGACCCTTCTGGGACAATTCCTGAGCCCGATTCCTGTACTGCATCGGAGTCAGTTGCGTATGCCTGCGGAAGATAAGACCGAAATAGCTTTGGTCGCAAAATCCGACTTCCATCCCCACCTCTGCGATCGACTTGTTGGTGGACGACAGCAATTCCTGCGCCTTTGCAATGCGAAAATGATTCAGGTACAAAACAAAAGACTGACCCGTCAACTGCCTAAACGCCCGTCTGAAATGAGATGGACTCATGTTCACCGTCTTGGCGGCATCAGCGGGTGCGATCGGATCGGAGTAGCAGTTGTCGAGAAACCTGAAAAGCGGTTGGAACCGTTCGAGGGCACGCTGCCTGCGATCCGCCTTCGCCGGCATCCTGCGATACGAGGAGTAGTGATTCAACAGCAGCACGAGAATCATCCTGACGTAGGTCTTCACACACAAGCGCGCCCGATCCGAGTTTGCCGGCAGTTCCTTGCGAATGCGGTCAATCAGACCGCGGATCTCGGCGGGCACGCCAGTGCTGGCTGGAATCAAGTGCGGGAAATCGGCATCGTAGGATTGGAACGGCGACAAATATTCCGATTCGTCAACCGGAACCGCAGAGGAACAGATGAGGTCGGGATGAAAGAACAGCGATTCCACACTCACCCTGAAACTTGAGTGCTCAGTCACTCGATGATACTTGGATCCCCCGATCACGAAGAGGTCGCCTTTGTTCTCGGTCACAAATTGGTCCTGCACTTGCCAGACGAGTTCTCCCGCGTTTAAGTAGACGATTTCAAGGTAGTCGTGCCGGTTCATCCGGAAAGGCTGGAGGCCACTGAGCAGATGGTGTACAACGTCGATCGGAAAACCGGGGTCGAAAGGCCAGACGTGGACTCCGTCGGCATTGACCTGCGAGTCGAGGACGAGGTAATCCCGCGGCGGCTGTGCTTTACCGGCGATGACCAGGCCGCTGGGAACCAGGCGTTTCTTGTCCCTGTTTGGTTTCAAATGTCCCAACGACGATGTGGGCATAAGAGAGTCTGACAAACGCTACCTTGGACCTTTTCTCTCCTCAACGTGGAGGCTCATAGCGTTGTTTTTGTCAGAAAGATGCAACTCATTTCTTACAGAAGACGCTCACGGCAAAGCGTATTCTAACCGGCACGGGCACTACTGTGCCGCACCTGCAAGAACCCGATGGTATTGTTAGGCGGAGGCGGGTTATTGTCAACTCGATTCTTGCCCCCTTCGGAGATTGGAGCACAGTTGTCCCCGGTAGCTTCCGGGCTGTTTGCGATCCCATCTACCCCAATCGAGGTTTCCAGATGCCGTCGTTCCCATGTCGTTGGTTTCTAGCGATTCGCAGCTTGGCTCTCCTGCTGCTGGTCATGGCGGCAGTTTCCAGCGCCCAAGCCCTGCGAAAGGAAGCATTCCCTGCAAAACACCGGCGCGTTCCGATTATCGACGTCACGGACCTGTACCAGCCCTTTCAAGACCCGGGCGACAATTTTGACCTGCTGACAGCGTACGCGCTTCCTGAAGTTGATTTGAAAGCTGTGATCCTCGATCCGCACGGTCCTTTCCGGAAGGCAGTGTCCGACCATCCCATTCTGCATGACTCTGACAAGAACGGGCCGCGCGATCCCGGATTCATCTCCGTTCTCCAGCTCAATTACATCTTCAACCGGAATGTGCCTTTCGCATCCGGTCCCTTCACCATGATGAAAACTCCCGAAGACAAAATGTTGGAAGTCCCGGGATTCCAGCAGCAGGGAGTCGAGCTAATTCTGAAAATCTTGAAAGAAAGCCCAGAGCCTGTGACCATCCTTTCCTTCGGCTCGACACGTCCAATTGCGGTTGCTTATAATCGCGATCCGCAATTGTTCCACCGCAAGCTAAGAAGGATCCTGCTTTCGGCTGGCTCTTCTTCTCCTGGTTATCTGGAATGGAATATCGCATTGGACCCCAACGCTGCGGTGCGACTCCTCCGGTCCAATTTGCCCATCGACATTTATCCGTGCGCGACCAAGGATGGACCATTTTCCTATGAATCGCACAACTCCTATTGGCAGCTCCCCGACCTGCATTTTGTCGAGCAGATGGACCCCCAACTGCGGCGCTATCTTGATTACGCGCTCGGCCGCGTTTGCCGGTGCGATTTCTTACGCGCGATGGATGAAGACTCTTCCCCGGAAAATACGGAGCTCCATTCTCATCCGCATCACGTTTGGGAAACTGCGCTTTGGATGGGCGTGTCAAATCGTCGACCTGTCCGTCATCGTGATGGTAGCTTTGGCATCGTTCGGGCCGACCGCATTTTGCCTACCGACGTCGAAATGGTGAATCGCCTGCAATACGTGACCCTTGACGTGGGCAGCGACGGATCATTCACATTCACCCTCAGCGCCTCCAAGAGTAATTTTCGACTCTACGATAGGGGCGATCCGCGACTGAATGAAAGGGCGCTACAACAAGCAATGCCAACCATGTATCTGTCGTTTCACCCCTAGGTGATAGGCAAGGAGACCCATGGCCCGAAATCATCGCTTGGCTTTGATCATGGCGATCATCCTCGCCACAGTCCCAGTGCTTGCGGCAGAACCGGTTGCGATCGCCAAGTTCGGGTGGACGATCTCCGCGGACGAGTCCCTCGGGCAAATCACCGTTTCACACGATCGCCTGGGCATCGTGCTGCAGGACATCCAACTGAATCTTCACTCCGGAAACACGCTAACTCCAGCGCCACGATGGACGATCGACAACACCGGAGAGAACCGGCTGTCGGTAAAGACGCGTGACCCGAGAATGCGATGGACTTTTGATCTGCGTCCCGATGAATTGTGGATTTCCAGTACGTCCGCAGACGCAGTCGTCACCGGCCAGGCTCCGGCTTCCGCGCACCGGATCATCGCCCGACTGCTCGACCGGCAAGGTATCCCGGTCGATTGGGTGGGCACGGGAGAAGTGGCCGTGACTTACGGTGGCAGTTATACTCACAATCGCTCTTTCATACCCAGACGAAACCCCGACTGTGCTTACTTTTCCCTGGGGCAGATTTCGGCCGCCGGATTTCACAGTCTTTTTGACCGCCCATCGGATATCGCGATCGATTTCGCGGAAAACTCCACCTTGTCGCGAAGCCAGCAGACTCTGGATCTGCTCAACATAACCATACCCGTCCCAGGCAATACAGTAGTCCGACTGATCCCAGACTATTTCACCACGACCCTCGGTCTTCCGTTCTATGTCCCGTTCGATGACTCGCATTTCCCCGCCGCCCCCATGGTCTGGTCGAGTTGGACAAGCTATTACGAGAGAGTGAAGGAACAAGATGTGGTCCGCAATACGGACTGGATCGCCGATCGCTTGCGCCCTTACGGATTCCAATACGTGCAATTGGATGACGGTTACGACCGTGGGGCCAGCGGCGAGCATTTCTGGATCGCGAACTGGGACCAGCAGAAGTTTCCTCACGGGCCGGGTTGGCTAGCTAACTACATACGTTCCAAGGGCCTGCGTCCCGGGATATGGCTGGTTCCTAACTCCTATGCCGGAGCCGTTGCCGAACATCCAGAATGGTACCTACATTACAAGGATGGCAAGACTGTCCTTGACTACAACACGCCTGCGCTCGACTCGACTAACCCTGCCGTCCTCGATTTCTTGCAGAAAGAAATGACAACTCTGGATGATTGGGGTTATGAGTATTACAAGTTTGACGGCGAGCATGCCTTGCCCAGGTATGTGCCCGGAGTGGACCTTGACCGGCTTTACGATAAGTCAGTCGATCCTCTAGTGGCCTATCGGAATCGTCTCAGCCTGATTCGCAAAGCGATTGGACCTGATCGCTTCATTGAAGGCGACATCGCAGGCACACCGTTAAATGGCATCGGCTATATCAACTCTTACTTCAATGGCCATGATCTTTACGACAACTGGCAGGGCATGTATTCATTCTTCAGTTCGATTAACGCAAATGGATTCTTGAATCATATTGTCGTATATACCATGCCTGGCGAAGGAATGGCCTTAGAACCTGCGGTGACTGTGGAAGAAGGCGCGAAGAGCAGAAATTCAAGCGTGCTAGAAACCGAGCGGGAGCGAGAATTTCCGCTAACCGGGTTCGGAACCACGCTGGCCGAGGCCCGCACCGTGGTCAGCTTTGCGTCTATCACCGGTGTTGCCTACTCATTAGCCAGTGTAATGCCAGATCTTCCGGGCGAGAGAGTAGACTTGCTACGGAAGACGTTGCCGACGTTGCCCATATTTCCAATCGACTTATTTAGCCGTGGCAACGATATGGAGTGGGACAAATTCAAGCATGTAACTCCTGACGACTATATCCATAACTACCCGGAGATCTTGGACCTGAAAGTAAACGCGCCTTCCGGGACTTATGATGTCGTGGCCATGACGAATTGGCGGAGCTGGCAGGAAACGCGAGAGATTTCTATTCCTGAAAAGCTGGGTCTTGACGCGGGCACGTCGTATGTTGCCTTTGATTTCTGGAACCAGCGGATCTACGGAGTATTCAAGGACCGCATGAACGTGGACATTGCACCCCACGACACGCGTGTCTTTCAACTTCATCCAATCTCAATGCGGCCCCAGCTGATCGGAAATTCTCGTCACATCAGTGGCGCATATTCGATCCAGTCCCAGCGCTGGGACAGTGCCACCAAGACGCTTGCGGGGTCGTCCCAGACGGTGCCTGGCGATTCGTATACCTTATGGATCTATGTTCCCGGTGGGCAGATCGCCTCTCAGGTGCGGGCCTCGATCAACAGAAACAAGCCCGTACCCGTGAAACACCTGCAGCAGGGGAACTCGCTCAGCATCGCTTTCGAAGGACAAAAGGAACCGGTGGATTGGCAAGTATCTTTCGCGGAGCATGAACAATAACTTAATCACACGCCTACTGCACAACGCGGTGCTTAGGAAATAGGATGAAGCGGGTTCAAGTCTTCACAAGTTGCAACCGACGATACCGACCTATGCACTTGCGTTTCCTGCTGTCGAGAAATCGATTGGTGCTGGAGTGCTCCCGGCTGGCAATTTCGGTGCTTACGTTGTTGTCGATGGGCGCGCTGGCCCAGTCGTCCGGGTCCCCTTTTCGATCGGCAGAAACTCGATCGGCAAAAACTCGATCGGCGAAAACTACATCGCCTGCAAAACAAGTTCACGGTACACCTCCTCCGATGGGTTGGTCTTCGTGGAACAGCTTTTCCAATACCATCGACTCCACGATCGTGATGCAGCAGACGAGGGCTCTCGTTTCTTCGGGACTGAAAGAGGCCGGCTATCGTTATATCAACATCGATGAAGGCTGGTGGCTCGGAAAGCGCGACGCAAACGGGAACATCGTTGTCGACCCCAACCAGTGGCCCGCTCTCGAGCAGGGAGAAGCTTCCGGTGACATGGCCAACATCGTGCGTTTCATTCACGGGGCCGACCTGAAAGCCGGCATATACACGGACGCGGGCGAGTCCGGCTGTGGTTTTTACGGGCCCGATCTCGGCCCCGCCATGGCGCACACTGGCAGCGAAGGACACTACGATCAGGATTTCTTGCAGTTCGCAAAGTGGGGATTCGACTACGTCAAGGTGGATTGGTGCGGCGGCAGTCACGAGAATCTGGATCCGGCAGTACAGTATGCGGAAATCGCCCGCGCCGTCGGCCGAGCCGAGCGGCTCACGGGTCACTCCCTTTACTTTTCGATCTGTAATTGGGGCGGCAACAGTCCTTGGACTTGGGCGCCTGGCATCGCCGGCGTCACTTCGGACATTTGGCGGACGAGTGGCGATATCGTGGACCCTATCGTCGCCCACACGCCGAATCGCTCGCGCCGCGCAACTTTCGCCGGAGTGCTCACCAACTTCGATCAAGGCGTTCACCCTCAAGCGCAGCACACAGGTTATTACAATGACCCGGACATGATGGTGTTGGGGCTGCCCGGTTTATCGGAGGCTCAGAATCGCGTCCACATGAGCCTCTGGGCCATCTCAGGGGCCCCCCTGATTTTGGGAGCGGATTTAACTGCCCTCGACGAATCGACCGGCGCAATCCTCACGAACCGCGAGGTTGTCGGCGTCGACCAGGATTCTCTCGGCCTGCAGGCGATCAAGGTTGACGAACCTCAGCCCGGCATCCAGGTGTGGACCAAGCCGTTGGCAACGCCGGGAACGCATGCAGTATTATTGCTGAACCGAACCACCGCTCCGGCGCCGATCTCCGCGCGCTGGAATGCAATCGGCCTTGATCCGGCAACTCCCGCCATGGTCAAGGATGTGTGGTTGGGCCGGAAACTGGGATCGTACTCATCCGCGTACATGGCCACCGTCCCCGCCGGCGATGCGATCCTCCTGATCATTCGCGGCACCGACGCACCCCCTGCGCGCTACGAAGCTGCGGCCTCCACCAACCAGTTGGCTGGCCGAGCCACGCCGCAGCTTTGTAAATCCTGCGTGAGCGGCCGGAGTGTGAAGCTGAGCGGCGAAGGATCGCTGACTTTTCACGTTCAACCCATCGGTCAATCAACCTTCATCCAGATCCACTACCTCAACCCAGGCAATACTCCGGTCATCGGGCAACTGAGAGCCGATGGGCAACTTCCGACCGATATCCTGTTCCTGCCCACGGGTCTAGAAGACGACATCGGCGTCATCACGATCGAGGTCGAGGCCTCGCAATCCGGACGCTTGCATACACTCTCTTTCTCCTGCCCCTCCGCCAAAGGGCTATCTTTTGACTCGATCTCCATTCTCTACGCTGCCCACTGATTTTCTCTGACAACTCCCTCCCTATTTTCTAATAAAACTAGCATCCGCTAGCTGCGGGTGGAGGTCGGACCTTTGTAGACCCGATGCTGTTGCATTTTCAGAAATCATATATGTCATTTCATATGTGATAGTTACAGCGTTAGGTTCTCGTGCGGGGAACTGGTGTGGCGCAACAATGAGACTTGTAGTTGAACCGCTATTCGTGTTAAATGATACAACTAGCCG
>Ga0302325_10006423_pt1 | contig 26446 bp, 23 predicted proteins | sample Palsa_T0_2_FD_201948 | JGI IMG/M metagenome (GOLD analysis project Ga0302325, IMG submission 201948) | Peat permafrost microbial communities from Stordalen Mire near Abisko, Sweden - Palsa_T0_2 | ecosystem: Environmental > Terrestrial > Soil > Palsa > Peat permafrost | place: Sweden: Abisko... | reverse complement strand
GATCACACCACGCGTTGAGTCCCAATCGAAGTTCTAAGCGGGCAAGTGCTGCTCCAGGGCAGATATGGGGTCCGGAGCCGAACGCCAGATGATCCCGGAGGCCGTCCCGGTGCGGATCAAATACCAGGGGGTCGTTGAATGTTGCAGGGTCCAAGTTGGCGGCGCCGATGCTCAACATGAGGCTGTCTCCCTCGTGGAGTTCGACTTCTCCCAACTCTCGTTCGGGTACCAAGCATCGTCGAACCATGAACTGGGCAGGGGCATCGATCCGCAAGGCTTCTTCGACGGCCGGTTCCACCATGGACCGGTCCACCCGAATCTCCGCGTAGAGCTCGGGTGTCTGCGCAAGGCGAAAGAGGAGGCTGCCCAGTGTATTGCGCGTCGTCTCACTCCCTGCTCCGATCGCGAACATCACCTGAATGGCGATCGCTCTGTGGGAAAGGGTTTCCCCATCGACGGCAGTGCTGAGAAATCGGGAAAGCGCATCGTTTGGCCAATCCTCAATGGGGAGGTGGGCTCGTTCGGCAATCCGCTCGTCGACGTACTCGGCCATTTCCGGGCAACCCTCGCGCATGGAGATCGACCGTCCATCGGCAACGGCCTCGGCGAACGCTGTGCCCAGTTGGACACCCCACTGGTAGTAGCGCGACGAGTCCTCTGCTGGGAATCCGAGGAGGCGGGCCATGGCTGCAGGAGGAAGGGGGTCAACAAACAAGGGCATGATGTCGATGCCTTGCATTGATTCAGCGCCCTCGGCGGCAACCGTGTCCTGGGCCAGCCTGTTGCAGAGATCAGCCAGATAGGGCTCGATCTGTTGCGATTTATGGAATGCCACTACCGAGTTGATAATGCGACGCACCCATCCATGTCGGGGTTCCGGAAGTCCGGCGACCGAAGTGTCCTCTTCAGGCAGCCCATATTGCCCCGCACTGCCCCCGAAATCTGTCACGCTGCGGAGTCCCGTTTGTACGGTGTTGTGGTCGACCGCCATAAATCGTCCGGGCCCGACCTGATGGACCGGACATTGAGCGCGCAGCGCCGCGTACGCCTCGGTGCGACGCGCCGGATCCGGGTCGAGTGGACTCAGTTGTTCGGTCATCGAATCGCAGTTCGGTAGATGGTCAAATTCGGAATGAACGGTGGGGGGGTGCCCACGCCTTCAATTAGCGAGTGCATAACCCACATACTAATGCGGTCGCGTTTTCGAGCTGGAACGGTCATCGGTTTCGACCACGAGCTTCGGATTTGGTGGCCGGAAGCGCTTGCATCACACAGCAGCCGCCGTCTGCATAGAGGTCGCTGCCCGAAATGAACGCTGCTTCTTCAGAGGCCAGGAACGTGGCGGCGTGGGCAATGTCGAGTGGCTCCCCGAACCGTGTCAGATGGGTCGATCTCATCGCAGCGCTCATGGCCTCGTCGGCGGCGAACTTTTCGGCCAGCGGATTGGAAACCACGAACCCGACGATGACCGAGTTGGCTCGTATCCCGTCACGCGCGTAGTCGGCGGCGACGGATCGTGTCAAGGCCTGCAAGCCTCCCTTGGCGACGGCATATGCAAAGACCCGAGGGCATGCCTTGATTCCGGCGGCGGACGAGATGTTGACGACTGAACCGTGACCTGCAGCTTGCATGTGGGGAATGACGTAGTAGCAGGTCCAGTAGGCGCCGTAGAGTCCGACATGCAAGATCTGGTCGAACTCCTCCGTATCGACGTCCGTGAGCCTGCCGTCCAGGTTGCCGGGGCCAACCAGGTCAGTCGGCGCTGCGTTGTTGATCAAGACCGTGGGATGTCCGAACTCGTCTGCCGCTCTCTGTACGAGCCGCCTGACGTCGGCTTCGATGCTGATGTCGGCCTGGACGAAGATTGCCTCGTAGCCTTCCTTTCGGATGTCTTCCGCAACGGACTCGCCCGACTCTCGGCGGCCAGTCACGACGACCTTGGCACCCTCGGCAGCGGCCAGATGGGCAATGGCCACTCCGATGCCGGTGGTCGACCCGGTCACAATGGCTACTTCGTCCTTTAGTTTCATTTCTACCTTTCAGGTTGCGAGAACTCGACGACAGCCGCGCGGAGCGTTGCCTTTTGGACCTTGCCGAGAGCGTTGCGGGGAAGTTCATCGAACTGCACCGCATGGATCGCTTCGGGACGTTTCAGTCTTCCGAGGATTTCGGTCACGTCAGCGAGGAGGCCCTCTAGAGCATCCCCCGCAACGTGATCAGCCAACACGACGAACGCCACCGGGACTTCCCCAACACGGGAATCGGGAACACCGATGACTGTCGCTTCTGCGACGCGCGGATCGGCGACGAGGACCCGTTCGATTTCAGCCGAGTAGATGTTGAATCCGCCCCGAATTATCACGTCCTTCTTCCGGTCAAGTAAGAACAGGAAGCCGTCATCGTCGATGCGGCCGATGTCGCCGGTGCGAAACCAACGGCCGCCGGAAAGTTCAAGGGCCTGCGTCGGCCAGTACTTTTTTGCGACATAGTCTGACTGAACCGCGATCTCGCCGATTTCGTTGTGGGCGACCGGCTCGTCGGCATCATTCAAGATGCAAAGAACGTCTGCCCCGCGAGGATATATTCGGCCGGATGCCCCCCACGGAGCGTCTCCGCCCAAGTCCATCACGAAGGCTCCTATCATTTCGGTCATGGCGTACCCTTCAGTAAGTGGTACGCCGGCGATGCGGCGGAACTCGGCCGCCACTTCGGGGTGCAGAGGCGCCCCACCGCATGAAAGTACCTTCAGATGGGACAGATCCAGCCCGCCTCTCTCAACCTCGGTCAACAGCCGAGGCACCATCGGTGATGACAGCACCGTGTAGCTGATCGGATAACGGCGGGACGCTTCGGCGAACGCAGCGGGATCGAACTTGTCAGCCAACAATGCGGTAGCACCGACGTGAAGCGTGGTGGCTACTTGGGGAAGGAAGCCTGGCAAGGAGAACAGGGGCGTCGACTGATAGACGACCCAGGAGGAATCATAGCCAACCTCACGCTGCAGTAACGAGAGTTGAGCGGCAATCGCTCCATGCGTGTGGACGACGCCTTTAGGGAGTCCGGTCGTGCCGGAGGTGTAAGCGATTACGGCAGGGTCGGAGCTTTGCACGGCTCTCGGCGACCACGTGACGGAGCCCGGCTCTACTCCAGAGGTGGCAATGGACTCAACTCGAGTTTCGGGTGTCGCGACAGCACGGAGTCGAGAGAGGAAGCGCTCCTCGGCCACGACGACGACCGGCGCACAGTTTGCCAGGATGCGCTCCCATTCGGCGTCGGCCAACAGAAAGTTCAGTTCGACCGAGATCGCGCCCAGGCCAAGCACGGCATACCATGTCGCTACGTGGTCGGGAGTGCTCCCGGCAGCAATGGCGACTCGGTCTCCCGCACGAACGCCCAACGACAAAAGGTGTGTCGAAGCCTGTGAGACGAGTGAGAGCAGTTCGGCGTACGAGATGTGCCTCTCTGCGATGAGGGCCGTCTCGTCCGGGCGCTGGCCCGCCGTCTCGACCAGGACCGCAGGGACGCTACCGCGCTCGCGCGCGGCCGAGCCCGCTGCAGCCGGATCCAGATCCACGCTCGGCCTATCCTTTCATTGAACCGCCTGCTCAGGCGCTTTGTCGATTGAGGAGTGTACGCTTACTTCATGTTAGCGTCCGGAGGCAACTGATGTCCCTCGACGAGGGGAAGGCAGTGACCAAAGAGGTCTCCTACTGCCGCATCTGTCCTGCCCTATGCGGAATCGTGGCGGATGTGAGCGGCGACCGACGCACGGTCCTGCGGGTTCGAGGCGATCCGGACAACCCCGCATCAAAAGGGTTCACCTGCCCCAAGGGTAGAGCCCTGCCCCAGGAGGTGCACGCTCCAGATCGGCTGCGGCGTTCCTGGCGCCGGGGGGCAGACGGCTCGAAGACTGTGTTGTCAGCCGACGACGCGTTGGACGAAATCGCGGAGCGGCTATCCGCGATCATCGCTGACCATGGCCCGCGATCGGTCGGCCTCTACGTCGGCACCCGAGGATATGAGACGCTTCCCCTCGCCTCTTCCACTGCGTGGCTGAGAGGCATTGGCTCGCCTGGATTCTATTCCACCTACACCATCGACCAGCCTGGGAAGGATCTGGCCCGGGCATTGCATGGGAGTTGGACCGCCGGTTTTCAGGACATCGCTTCGTCAGATGTGGTCCTCTTCGCGGGAAACAACCCGCTCGTTTCTGCTTCGTCGAGCTACATCGGAATGCCTCCTTCCAATGAACTCGCTGAACTGCGCTCCTTTCGAGAAGGGGGCCTCAAGGTGATCGTCATCGACCCTCGGCGCACGGAAACGGCCGCGAATGCTGACATCCATCTGCAGATCCGACCCGGAACTGATGCCGTGGTCCTGGGGGCGATGCTGCACGTCATTTTCGCCGAGGGTCTTTACGATCACGACTTCGTTCAGCAATACACGGTCGGATTCGAAACCTTGAAGTCCAAGGTGGACCCGATCACCCCCTCCCTTGCCGCCGGACTCGCCGGAATTGACGAAGAGGAGGTCATTGAGGCCGGGCGCCTCTTTGGTGCGGGTCCACGCGGCTGCGCGGTGGGTGGCACTGGCATCAACATGGGGCCCGCACCGATACTGGCGGAATATCTGTTGCTCTGTCTGAACACGATGGGGGGGCGGTACCGCCGAGGCGGCGAGCGCATCTCGAATCCCGGGACGCTCACGTATGGCCGCGCCACGGACGCCCGGGTGCGCGGTCCTCGTGAGATCTGGGGCAGAGGCCCTCAGCCACGCGTGAGGGGGTTGACAACATTCTACGACCAGATGCCATCGTCCGCCTTGGCGGCCGAGATACTCACTCCCGGAGATGGTCAAATGAGGGCGTTGATCGTCTCGGGCGGGAATCCAGCAGTGGCCCTGCCGAACCAGTCAGAAGTGATCGAAGCGCTCAGGTCTCTCGAATTGCTCGTGTGCCTCGATGTTCGTGAATCGCAGACCGTCGCCCTCGCCGATTACGCGTTGGCGTGCAAGCTAAGCCTCGAGAAGGCCGATGCGACGGTGGGAAGCGACCTTCGATTCGCCAAACCGTTCGCCCAGTACACCCCGCCGATCGTATTGCCCGAGGGCGACTTGGTGGAAGAATGGGAAGTGTTCTGGGGACTCGCGGCGAGGATGGGTACTCCCTGGGACCTCACGGCACGCATAGGCCTCCCGATCCCGATCAACCTCAGTGAGGACGCCGCCAGCAATTCTTCAACTGCGAAGCCCACGAGTTGGGACCTCTGGAATCTGCTCTGTTCGGGTGGACGTGTGACGCTTGAGGAGCTGGCGCAACACCCGCATGGGCTGTCGCTCGAGATCGAGCCGCAATTCGTGGAGGAATCGGGTGAGCCCGGAGACAAATTGGATCTGGGGACTCCATTGATGATGGAGGAACTCGAAAGGGCGTCGGTGACCCCCTTCGACGATTGGCCGTTTCATCTGGTCAGCCGGCGGATGTGGGAGTACCACAATTCCTGGGGCCAAGATGTTGCGACACTGCGCGACAAAATACCCGTCAATCCGGCCTTCGTGCATCCTGATGACTTGGCGGCGTTGGGTGTGGCGAGCGGAGACCGGATTCGTATCACTTCAGCCGCGGGAACGGTGGAGGCGCAAGCGAGAGAAGCACCCGAACTCCGGAGGGGAGTTGTGTCAATGGCACACTGCTGGGGTGACGCGCTTGGATCAGATGCCAGCGCGGTCGGGTCGAATACGAATCGACTGGTTGATCATGCCGAGCCGGGCCTGTTTGTGGGGATCCCTCGGATGAGCGCGATCGGAGTTCGCCTCGAAGCGGTGGACCGCAGCGATTCGAGTGTCGACTGACCGCCGTTGATCTCTCACGGGTAACTGCGAATGTAAAGGGAAAAGGGAGAACATTGGATTCCAGCACCCAATTCGGGGACGACTTCACGCAGTTCCTGCACTACTCGTCAGAACGGACCGACGACGTGAGTGCATCGAGTTGGATACCTCGGCGCGAGGACCTCCTTCTCGGTGACGGCACGATTGCGCCCGTCGTTCTGGCGTTCCTCGTCGATTCAACGGCCGGTGTCGTATGTGGAGCAGCGGCCCGGCCGGGCTGGATCGTCACGACTGATCTCCACTTTCGTGTCATTTCGAATACGTGGAAGGGAACTGCGAGAGCAGATGCGACCGTGATCCGAGCGAGTAAGGCCGGAGTCTTGGCTCAGGTTGTGGCGGTCGACGAAGGAGAGGGCGATCGCGTCATTGCAGTGGGTTCCGTGAACCACGCCCACATCGAGCTGGCCACGCCAATCGACGTTCCGGTGGAGATGCCGATCGGGGTGCGGTACGGAAAGTATGACAGCGACATCGCGGAGACTCCACTCGCAGACCATCTGAAGATTCGAGAGCTGGAATCGGGCGTGGAGATCGATGTTGCCGGGCTGGCCGTGAACCCGTTGAACATCCTGCACGGTGCATTCCATGCCGCGTTAGCCGTCGAGGTGGCTCAGACGACGTACGGAGGGAAGCTGTCCGACCTGATGACGCGTTTCGTCTCGTCAGTTCGCAATGGGCCGGCCGTGGCTACCCCCGAGTTAGTGGAGGGTGACGGCGACCGGGGCACCGTACGCGTGGGGGTTCACGAGCAGGCGCGACCGTCGCGCACGGCGAGCCTCTCTTGGGTCGGGTTGGTCAGGTCTCCTTGACCAACGGCGTCGCAGCTGAGAACTCGAATCCGAGCCTCGGCAAGTACGAGGCAAATTCCTGACCCCTGTCGGCCGGGATTATGAAATCCTCCGCGTTCATCACATCGTCCAAATGGTCGGCAAAGTCCTCGGCGGTTCCGTCCTCAGAGATAATCCCGGGAGTGACTGCCAGGAAGAGGCGGGCCATGCGTCCGCCGCCAGCGAGGAAACACTCGCCACTCGGTGCGAAGGTTTCATGGCACATGAGGGCTACCGCGCCGGCAACCCGTTCGGGCACGAATCGCTCCTCCATGAATGCTCGGAAGGCAGGGTCGGGGATCGAATCCGTCATGCGCGTGAAGGCGGTAGGCAACACGGCATTTGCCTTGACATTCGAATCCTTGCCGAGGAGCGCAACAGCCCGAGTGAATCCGATAATTCCTGCTTTTGCGGATTGGTACGCGACACCGACTGGACTGCCGAGTACGGCCCCCGAAGAGGTGTTGACGATCCGTCCATAACCCTGTTCGAGCATCAGACGCAGTGCGGGTCGGGTGACGCTGAAGGATCCTCGCAGATGCGTGGCCAGAGTACGGTCGATATGCTCGTCGCTAGCTTCGAGGAGCGGTGCCATGTCCAGAACTCCGGCATTGTTGACGAGGATGTCGAGTCGACCGAAGGTCCCCAGAGCGCATTCCACAATCGCATTCCCTCCGTCCGGAGACACCACGCTGTCTCCATTCGCCACCGCCTGACCTCCTGCGGCAATGATTTCGTCGGCGACATCATGAGCGGGAGCGAAGGATCCTCCCAGACCTTCCACGTCCCCGCCGAGATCATTCACGACGACCTTGGCGCCTCGTCGTCCCAACTCGAGAGCATGGGCACGTCCGAGACCCCTCCCAGCTCCGGTGACGATTGCTACTTTGCTTTCGAATGTGAGGCGCACCGTTCTTCTCCCTGGGGTGGCGAAACAACCGTCGCCGGCTGATTTGGACTGTGATTAAAGGATGGCGAGGGGGTTTACCGGCGATCCGACCGCCCCGGTTATGGGTAGCGGAGGCGCGACGAGAAGAAACTCCCATCTGGCCAATTCCGCGCAGGCTGCTGACAGCGCTTCGAGGTCAAAGAGTTCGCCGAACGGAATCCCGGCGTCCCGTTGACAGATCATATGCAGAGGCATCATCATGTCGGCGCCTTCCGGGCTCGTTATTTCGACCGCGACATTGTCGGCGGCAACGGCGGCGATTTCATGCGTGACGAGCCAATCGGCACACTTCACGGAGAGTCCCGGGGCCGCGTAAGTGAAGCCTTCTAGCGAATAGCTGTTCCCCTCACGAATGGCGCGTCCCACGCGGCCGGTCCGAACCAGCACGATATCGCCGGTCCCGATGGTGACGCCTTCTGCATCCGCCACTGAGTCTAATGTCTCGGGCGTAATTGCCGTGAGGTCCTCAAGGCAGTCGACTTCCAGGTGGCGAGCAACGTCGAGAAGTACGCCTCGCCCGACGACCCCAGAGGCAAATGACGTCACCGAGTTCAGCTGGGCCCCCTCTTTGGTAATTGAACCAGCGACGGGATGTCCGTTCCACATGAATCCGTCATAGAAAGCGTGTGAGAGGGCATCCCATTGAGTCGCGGCCTGAAGGCTCATGTAGAGCGTGTCGTCAGCGTATTGAAATCCGCCCGGCAGCAGCTGTTCGCCGATGTGGACCATAGTCAGCTTGGGGTTATAGCGACCTTCGTCGGGCATTGGTCCTTGGGAGTTGAACGGCATTGCCAAGGAGACGACTCGACCTTCACGTACCAAGGAGGCCGCGGCAACAATATGTTCAGGAGTGACGAAATTGAGCGCACCCATCCCGTCATCTCTCCACTTGCCCCATCGCCGCAATCGTTCTCCCTCGGTTTTCACCCAGGTGATGTCAATATCGCTCATCAGGCGTCTGTCTCCATTCTGGCTTCAGATGGTTCCAGTGTCATCGACTAGCCATCGCACCAAACGATGCAACGGAAAGAACCCATCATGTGGAACCCCGGGTACTTTTGTGGAGACTTCCCCCAACGCGACAAGCCGCTGCATCCCACACGATGCCAAGGCGTCGCGCATTTCAACACCCCTAGCGCGTGGATATATCCCGATGGTCTGAGTGGCGACCGTCACATATTCCAGCGCCGAGTCCAGCGAGGGCACGGCCACGACGTTGACCACTTTTCCATCCGGGTGGAAACTCACAGGCTCGTCTGACAGCACGACGGTCCCGGTTGTGAAGTTCCCGAATACCTCGTAGTCATCGGGTAAGAAGCGAAGCCCTTCGACCTCATCTCGGACGTCTTCGGGAACCGGAACGCCGCACCCGTCCGAAAGTGGTCGGTCCAGACCCATCTCGGCGGCAAGAACTTCACACCATTCGCGAAGGTCGCCCCGGGTCCCTTCGGCATAGATGAACCGACTGGAGGCGCACGCTCCTTGATTGTAAATCGTAATGTCGGTCGCCGCCGCTGCCGCGGACTCCTTCAACGTCAGATTCGATTGAAGTGCTTCGTGTCCGACGAGTGAGATTGACACCTTGGGATCGAAGGCAACTAGTTCGAAGCCTGGGCCGATGTAAGAGAGGGCGTTCCTGATTGCTGCCTCTCCACCCCATGCCACCAGCTTGTCGAAGTACTGGGGTCGAAACAGCGCATTTTCGATCGAACGATCCCCACCTTTCCAATACACAGCCGAGAATGACCGCAGGGTGGGATGATCCGGGGCCACCTCGGCCATTGTGCGCAGGATGGCTGATGCCGTGAGGGGGTCATCAGAACCGAGCTTCATGAGGTTCACGCCGCGGGTCAAGGCACCGCGCACGATCGTCACGGCGGCGGTTCCGGGTGTGTTTCCCGCCACGACGTGGACCAGGCGTGGCGGGAACGCACGTACGTGGTGGGTGCCTCCCCAAGGATCGGGGATATCCGACCATCCCGTAGCGGCAGACCATCCGAGCTCAGTCTCGACCTGAAAGCGGAGAGACTCCTTCGAAAAAAGACCAGGGAGTCCTCGATATGACTCCTCGACGAGGCGCGGGCTGAGGGATCCGGATTCGCCGGCCCAGGCCATCGCTTCACCCAGCCAGGGATTCGTATCGGGGTCCAGCCGAGTCCCGACCTCCACGAGGAGATCGATAACCTCGTCCAAACTCACGTCCGCGGCGGGGAGAGGCTCACGCCTGGACCAGACGAGGGAGTCCAGATTCAACGCTGGGGTGACCAGGGCGCCGTGTTCGGTCTCGTTGCCTTCAACTACTTCGCCCTTCACGATGTGGGCGATATTGAGCTTCGTCATCACGTCCCATCCCCAGTCAGACTACGGACGAAGGCGTCGACCGTTCCCGCACACGTGAGGCGGTCATCTTCGCCCCCCCGCAGATCAGAATAGCGAGCCACGCTCCCGGCAACGATAGTCACGTTCGGCGTATCGAAGTCTGCGATGACGCGGTCGCCGCTTATCAGGCCACCCCACCTACCTTCGATGGCGGTGTCGAAGAAGGCAAATCTCCCCTCATGTTGGCCGCTCGAGGGATTGATCAGCTCGGTCCCGTCCTCAGAGAGGATGAGAGGGATGATCCAAGGTTGGATGACATAGCGATCGCCGATCTGCGGCATCGCCGCCGATAGCTCGGACATCCCATAGCCGCTGGCCTGACGGGAAGCACTGAGTCCGTAGAACTCGAAGATCTGTGCCTCGAAGTCGGGCGGAAGGTTTGCACCCTTGGTGCCGCCGCCGACTCCCAACAATGAATCCTCATGTAGGGGGAGATGGGCGACCCCTCGGGACCGCAGTCGTTCGACGAGCGTCCACTGTTGTGCCCAGAAACCCTGAATGATGACCCGATCGCCGCTCATTCCCACCACGACGTCGGCGAGACGGTCCCAGTCGTCGTCGATACGTCGTCGGCGATCCGCCATATCGGCTTCGAATGCAGTGAGCTCGCTCGGCATGGCTGTGCCGTCAGCTATGGATTTTGTCAGCGAGGCCATACGTGTGAGATCGCTCAAGAGCGCCGGCTCATCGGTGAGAAAATAGGTCCGATCGGGGTCCCCGTAGAGCTGCGCGAAGAGCCTGTAGTACTCGAGGGCTCGGCTCGAACCTTGCGATGGGGCGAGAACAACCACGGCATTCGACTGGTCTGGTTGGATCTGATGCTGCCACTGTACGGCGCGGATGATGCAGCTCATGGTGAACTCACGATCGCCCGGTGTGGCGGGTAGAAATGAACTCTTTCCGCTCGTCCCGCTGCTGGCATAGACGGGATGCCCGCTTCGGGCCAACGCTGCGACCCAGTCATCCTGGGTTTCGACGCCCTTGAGGTCCACATCCTTGACCGACGAGGCCGCCACAGTGTCCAACCAGTTCGTGAGCCCGTCCCATCGGCGCTTGTCGAGCAGTGAGCGGGGATAGGACTTATACACGGAGTGCGCGAATAACAGGGGAACAAGGTCCTCGAGCGACGAGATGCTCTCAACGCCCGTGCTATCGGCAACTCGACTCAGAACCGGGATCTGTTGGCGTCGTTCGGCCAGGAGATCGTTTGCAGCGGATAGCCACATGGACTCCAAGGCAGACCGTTCGACTTCGAAAGGTCGGTCACTCGCCACACGCGAGACCAATTGTTGGCGCGCGTCGCTCACGTCGATCCTTAGCTTCGGCTGGGCGTCAACAAGCCCTGCTGTGCCCCGGCGGCGACGCCCATCGTCTGCGCGCGCTGACGCATGCTCTTGAATGCAGTGTCCACCCCAGCGGCTGCAGCTTCCGCTCGAAGGGCTCCGACCGTCGAGTTCTCCAGGGTGCGGTGCGGAGACGGATCGAAGTGGAAGAGGCGCATGGCGTTCTTATGCGTGATGTTGTTGACCACGTGGTCGTGGAGTTCGATCATGCCCGCCAGGGTAACCTCAGGAGATTCTGGCCAGTCCGAGTCCGAATGTGGGTAGTCGCATTCCCACGTCATGTTTGCGGTGCCAGCCCTTTGTGCTACATCCGAGGTGACCTGGTCATCGAGCGAGCACGTGATGATTTGCTCACGGAAAACATCGCTCGGAAGAGAATCACCGTAGTCCTGGCCGGTCCATTCTGACTGCTTCCTGTACACGAGGTCGATCTTGTCCAGAAAGTATGGCAGCCAGCCCACTCCACCTTCGGAGAGTGCGATCTTGAGGCGTGGATACTTTCGCAACACAGGCGACCACACCAGGTCGGCTGCGGCCTGCACGATGTTCATCGGCTGCAGCGTGGCTGTGACGTCAAAGGGCGCATCGGGTGCAGTGACGATAATTTGCGAGGACGACCCGATGTGGAGACATGGGACAATTCCAAGGTCCTCGCACGTAGCCCAGAAGGGATCCCAGTGCGTGGAGTGAAGACTGGGCAGACCCAGTTTCGCGGGGTTCTCCGAAAAAGAGATGGCATGAAACCCGCGTTGTGCAAGCCGCTTCGTCTCAGCGACTGTGAGATCGATATCCCAAAAAGGAACTAAGCCAAGTGGAATGAATCTGCCGGGGTGGCTACCGCACCAACTTTCGAGATGCCAATCGTTATAGGCCCGGAGGCAGACGAGCGCCAGCTTGTCGTCCTTTGCCTCGGCGAAAACCTGACCACACAGGCGGGGGAACGAAGGGAAGCACATCGAGCCCAGGACACCGTTGGCGTTCATGTCGTCGATGCGGGCATTCACATCCCAACATCCCTTGCGCATTTCGTCGAAGCGAGTGGGGTCCACGCCGTAGTCGGCCCGTGGGCGGCCGGCCACGGCATTGAGCCCGATGTTGGGAAACTCCAAGTCGTCGTAGACCCAGACATCGTTCCCATCGGCATTGCGGATAACACGCGGCACATCGTCTCGGGACCGGTAGCTGGCCGGCAGATGCTTCTCGAAGAGGTCGGGGGGCTCCACCACGTGATCATCAACCGAGACCAGGATCATGTCGTCTGTTTCCATGAGCCTAGAGTGTAGCCAGCAAGTGCTCACCATCCAACCCGCAACGGCAATTTCCTCACTCTGGCCTCCAGCGAGGTGGACACTGGGCAAGGACGCAGAAGTCGGTGGGCCACGCACCACCAGCTCACGGGCCTGTTCCAGGCTACAAATCATGGTGGCAGGGCGCAAGCGGCCGAGCGAGTCGACGGCGCCGAGCTGAGTCCGGCTTGTCTGGAATGGCGAGGTTCTGCTGGGGTTTGGGAGCGACTCGTGGTCGAACGTCTATGTACCATCGCGGGCATCCACTCGTTTGGTCCGTTCGCGGTTGGTGGAAGCCGAGTGCGGATGCCGACACAGAAGGGGAGTCGAGGATGGGCCACGGGCCGTATCGAGTGATTCAGTGGGCGACCGGCTCGATCGGTCAGATCGCCATCCGCCATTTCGCCGATGACCCGGCATTTGATCTCATCGGGGTCTTCGTCACATCGGACGCGAAACACGGCAAGGATGCAGGCGACCTGGCAGGCATCAGACGACTTGGTATAGCCGCTACCACGAGCATCGTCGACCTCCTCGCCATCGAAGCCGATGCGGTCAACTACGCCCCGCTCTACGCCGATCTCGACCACATGGCGCGGATACTGGGATCCGGCAAGAACATAATGACCCCGGTCGGCTTCGTCTACCCGCCGGTCCTTGACCCAGCGGATGTCGCGACCTTGGCGAACGCCTGCCGCCGAGGGGGATCGTCGCTCTATGGCGCCGGAATCCACCCGGGCTTTTCTGGAGATCTGCTCCCGGGTACACAGGCGCGCACACGTCAGGGGCAGCCGCCGGCCTTGTTTCGCCTGGCATCGGACCAGATCTGGTAGCCCACTGGCAATAAGTAGCGGGTTAGTGCTTGCTTGACAACGGAGTCTTCGCTCCTTAAAGTCGTTTCGTGGGATGACTCTTTGGAAGGGGGGGGACGGGTGGACGAGTCCGGCGAGGGCGGCAACGGGGGAGTGGCGGCTTCGCCCAGAGGCGATCCCCGCGATGACGCCTGTCTTCTGGGCGACGACCCACGTGCCCTCTTCCCTTCCGCCGGAGAGATGTTCTCCGTTCCCTACTCGGAGATTGTGTCGCTGCAATTGGAAACGATGCGGAGACGCTTTGAGACCCTGGCACCGAAGGTGACGATGCTGGGTCGGTTGGCCGATCAGGTCGGCATTGATCAGATCAAAACCCTCGGGGACGGGGCGGCGCTCTTATACCCGTCCGGGATCTACAAGTCGTACAGGCTGTCTTGGTTCGAGGGCGGAGATTTTCAATCGTTGACCGATTGGTTGGCCCAGTTCACGACTCACGACCTCTCGGCGGTGCGAGCAAAGAGGGCGAACAGCCTCGATCAATGGTTTTCTGAGCTCGAGCTCGCCACTCCGTTGCGTGTCTGTCATTCGTCCGCTACTTCGGGCAAGCTCTCTTTCGTGCCTAGGAGCGAGGCGGAATGGCGCCGGCGTGCTGCGACTATTCCGTTTGCCGATGAGGCAGCAGGAGTCGAGGACGGGTCGCGGCACGTCTCCTATTCCGGACTTCCGATCATTTCGCCGTTCTATCGCTCGGGCCACAGCGCTTTCCTCATGTCGCTTGATTGGAACATTGAGGTCTTCGGAGATGCCTCAGCGGTCGAGACGCTGTATCCGGGTCACCTCAGCTCCGACCTGCTCGTCTTGGCCGCCCAATTGAGAAACGCTGTGGGCGGGGACGAACTTCCGAAAAACCCCACTCCGTTTGGTCTCTCCCCGGGATTGACGGAGCGATGGTCGGAGTTGCGCGAGCTTGTTTCGAAGCCTACCCAGGATCGTCTCGCGGAGTTTGTCGAGACGATCTCCCAGAGGTTCGGGGGGGAGGCGGTGTGGGTGATCGGCCCCTGGCCCACGCTTGTCGACGCTGCCGCCATGGCTGAACGCGCGGGACTTCTGTCCTGCTTTGGCGAGGACTCGATAATCCACACTGGAGGCGGAGCCAAAGGTCGCGACCTGCGCAGTGATGACTACGCCAAGGTCACACAATGGCTCGGCGTGCGCGAAATTCGAGACGCCTACGGAATGTCAGAGTTAATGGGGGCAAACGCCACCTGCATGGCGGGGAAGTACCACCTCAATCCGTGGACCGTTCCGTATCTGTTTGGTGACGACGGGACCTTGTTGGAGCGCCGCGGAACTCAGAAGGGCAGATTCGGCGCGGTGGATCTCATGGCGAGTTCGTATTGGGGCGGGTACGAGAGCACGGACTCAGTGACCATGACATGGGACCTTCCGTGCGCCTGCGGACGAAATGGGCCTTACCTGGAACACGCCATAGAGCGCGTTGCGGACATCGTCGACGACAAGGTGTCGTGTGCCGCCACCCCGGCCCTTCACGACGACTTGGTGAAAGTGCTGGCGCAATGGGAGAAGTGACGAGGTTCGCCGTGCCTTTCGTCGTGCGCGGCCGGATTTACGACGACGCGACCATCGAACACGACGGATCAGGATTTCGATTCGTCACCCCTGATCCGCTCGAAGTCCAAAGTGAGCTGGGTCTCGACAGTACTACCGGCATGGCGGATCTTCATTCGCTCAGTCTTGGCGACATCGTCGAATTTCTGGCCGAACTTGGAAAGCGATTGAACCCTGACGAGAACGGGTTGATGCGTCAGGCCTTCGAGTTGTCGGTCTTCACCTCGAATCTTCCCGAACGGGTGCTGCGGACGATCTACTCGGAGCAGCTCGACTTCTTCTTTCGCCCCGAGGTCTTGATCGAGGCAGTGGAGCGCCGTATCGGAGCCGCCTTCCTCGAGGGATGGGTAGACGAACAGGGACCTGACGGTAGGACCGTGCGGGTCCGTGCCTACGGAGCGAGAACGGCGCACGTGATCGCCGGGAACACTCCAGGGGTAGCGGCGATCACGATCGTCCGCAATGCCTTGACACGGGGTGACGCCATCATCAAGACACCACGCAATGATCCGATGACCGCGGCGGCCATCGCCGCCACGATGGTCGAGTTCGCGCCGGATCATCCTCTGACGCGACATGTGAGCGTGCTCTATTGGCGCGGAGGAGACCAGTCAATCGAGCCGCGCGTCTTCAGTTCGGCCACGATTGACAAGATCGTCGCGTGGGGCGGGGCCGACGCCATCAACAACGCGGGCCGGTATGTCGGTCCTGGGGTGGAGCTCATTGCCCTTGACCCCAAACGCAGCATGTCATTGATCGGTCCAGTCGCCCTTGACGGTGGTCCCGGCCAGGCCGAGGTGGCCGAGCGACTGGCGCGCGACGTCGGTCTCTTCAATCAAGAGGGTTGCGTCAGCCCCCGTGTCGCATACGTCTGTACCGAGGGCGTTTCGGACGCCCAGGCTCGGGTCCGCGCTCTCGCTAGTGACGTGTACCGCGCGCTCGGGCGACTGCCTTCGTCGTACAGCGCACCGGTCGAACGCCTGCCCCAAGCCCTGGCCGAGGAGCTTAAGGTGGCCAAACTGGTTGGTGATCCATGGGTGGCCGGAGGGGGCACGGCAGGCGGCGTGGTGGTGTCGTCGGACGGCGAGGCTGTGGAGTTTGCGGACCAAATGGCCTGCCGTTACGTGAACCTTGTTCCGGTCGAGGATTTCGACGGCGTGATCGGGGATATCACCTCTACGGTCCAGACCGTAGGTGTGTGGCCAGAGTCACTGCGGATCGAACTGCGGCACCGCCTTTCCCTCGCTGGAGCGCAACGCATTGTCAATCTCGGAGGGGCGACGAACCCGTACGGAAATCAATCGCTCCCCCAGGACGGCATTGAGGTACTCCGTCGCATGTGTCGCTGGATTGTGGACGAAGGCGAACCCGCTTTCGAATGATTGGATGGGAGGAAAGACATGGGTGACTACGCGGAGATTTCCAGTCTGCTGTACCGATACGCAGAACTGTTGAACACAGGGCAGTTCGACCTGGTGGGTGAGCTGTTTTCGCAAGGACGGGTGCGCGTCGAAGGAAGTCCCAAGGTGTACGAGGGCGCGACCGAGGTGGCCGAGATGTATCGCTCCACCGTAGGCGGTTCGGCACACGGCGTCGACAGCCTGCTCTTCACTTCCAACCTGCAGGTCTCGGTGGAGGATCTCCAGGCGAGCGCGAAGTCGTATTTCATCGCGTACCATCAGCGTCCAGGAGTGATCCTTCCGGTCGTCGGGGGACGCTACCGGGACGAGCTGGTTCGCCGGGAAGGCAAGTGGACGTTTGCAGAGCGAGTCATGACGATCGACCTCGTGGGCGACCTGGGCTCCCACCTGAATGGCAACATTGAGGACTACGTCTCGCGTCCCGCGTAGAATCACGCTTCGGCTTCCGCTGGGCTAAGTGCGCTGAGCCTGGCGCTCGTAGAAGTCTTGCGGATAACTGGCGGGGAGGCGTGTTGCGCCGTCGAGGGAAGCCCATATGGAGTTGTCTACCTCGACCGTGAGAGCACAGAGCTGGTCCTCTAGTTCCCGAGACGTCAATGCAGCGGTCAGCGCGGCAGTTATACCCTTCTGTCGGAGAACCCAGGCGAGCGCCAACTGTCCCGGCTGAATGCCAGAGCGGTGGGCGTGCTCCACCAATGAGCGGGTGACAGAGAACGTGCGCTCTTCATCGGCGAGGTAGACCTCGGGGACCATGGCAACTCGGCTATTTGGCGGTATCTCTTCACGCGTGGCCCAACCGGCCGCCAGCAGGCCGGCGTGCAACGGACCATAAGCAAGAATGCCCAGCCCGTGGCGATCGGTGACGTCGATGTGTTCACGTTCTATGTCGCGTCTCACCAGGTTGAACATCATTTGGGCGGATATGAAGGGGCTGAGGTCGCGCTGTAAGGCAAGATTTGCTGCGTCGGCGATCTGCCAGGCATAAAAGTTGGAACACCCGATGTAGCGCACTTTCCCTGCAAGCACGAGCCGATCCAGCGCATCCATCGTCTCCTCGAGAGGGACCTGGTGATCAAAATGGTGCACCTGGTAGAGGTCGATGTAGTCAACGCCGAGGCGACGAAGACTGCCTTCTACCGCGGTGTGAATGTGTTTGGCGGAGGTTCCTCGAGCATTCGGGTCGGCACCCGTGGGAAGGCCGACTTTTGTCGCGATGACGACCTCCTCTCTCTCCGCCCGCAACAGGCTGCCAAGAATCTCCTCAGAGGCGCCACCGCCGTAGACGTCGGCGGTATCGAAGAAGTTGCCTCCTGCATCACGAAACACTTTGACGATCCGTTCGGATTCAGCGCGATCGCAACCCCATCCGGGCATACCAAAGTTCATGGTGCCCAGGCAGATCTGAGAAACCATCAGTCCTGAGCGGCCGAGTGCGCGGTAGTCCATCCTCACCTTCCGAGTCGCCAGGAAATGCCGGCGATTTGTCACGCCACCGCCAAACTTCACGTCGGGGCGTCGGGTTGCCGAATATACGCGCTACCTCGAAAAGGCACAAGGTGTTGCGCCACGTCCGTCACGCCATCTTTAATCGGGGTGCCCTCTGCGGGTGTCTCAGCACTGATCGCGGTGTTCTGATATAAAAGTAAGTACATACATCAGACACCAGCGAGGCACTGGAGCGCCCTGCGGTCAGGGTCCGAACGGGGGAATAAATGGCGTACAGGGTGATTCAGTGGGCGACCGGGAACGTCGGCACCCATGCCCTTCGGGCCATCATCGAGCGCAAGGACCTGGAACTCGTCGGGTTGAAGGTCTATGACCCCGCCAAAGCAGGCTTGGACGCTGGTGAGTTGGTTGGATTGCCCCCGACGGGCATCAAGGCCATCGTTGACGTCGACGAGTTGCTGAAAATTGAGGCTGACTGTGTCAATTACAACGCCTTGGGTACTACGACTGCCGATCCCCTGGGATCGCCACTTGATGACATCATTCGCTGCCTTGAAGCCGGTTACAACGTCACCACCTCCGCAATCGACCATCTCATTCATCCGCCGTTCCTCGCACCAGAAGTTCGAGGCCGGATTGAGGCGGCGTGTCAGAAGGGCCAGACCACTCTGTACGGGTCCGGGGTCAACCCCGGCTTTACCATGGACCTCGTTCCCATCACTTTTTCGCGGGTAAGCCGAACGATAGATTCCATCCACATTCTCGAGTCCATCAGCATGGCCGAGTACACCGCAGTGGGGCCCATGACATTCATGGGTTTCGGCCAGGCTCCTGACGCATTCAGTTATCTGGATGATATGCACAGCGAGAAGGAAAAGTCGGTATTCTACGCCTCGCTGCTCAAGGTGGCAGAAGCGATTGGATTCGAGTTGGAAAACGTCATCTACCGCCGAGAGTCTGCACTTGCCGACAAAGATCTCGAGCTGCCGTTCGGCGTCATCAAGGCGGGGACCGTGGCGGTCCAGCGGCTGTGGTTCATCGGCGTGGCCAACGGGCGGGAAGTACTGCGCAATGAATTCGTGTGGCGGATCAGTGATGACATCGCCCCTGATTGGGGAGTCGGGGATCGCTGGGTCATGAAGATCGAGGGTGATCCGACCCTTGAAGTCGAGTGCAAGGCCAGGACACAGATGGACGCCAAACGTCCCACCTCGATCACCGTGGCGATGGCTCCGCTCAATGCAATCCCGACCGTCTGCAAGGCACCTCCGGGTTTTGCATCGCCCCTCACCCTTCCGACGTGGGGTGGGGGTTATCTCAGCGGAAAGGCGCAGGCATGATCCTTTTGCATCAAGTGCACTCGCTGAGGCCCGGTGCCGCGGCGGAATTCGAGGAAGTGACTCGCGACCAGTTATTGCCCCTTGTCGCGAGCGAGACGGCGCGCTTTGCGTTCTATGCGGTACCGACGGGAGCTGCCATTCATCAGGACGAAGCGATCACCATGATCGCCCTCGAAGACGGGCCGGCCTTGGGCGGGTTCTCTACGCGCGTGCGTGAGGGAAATCTGACTGACACGGTGAACCGGCTTGCCGCGCTGCGGACCGACGTCGCCACCCGCCTCTTGAAGCCGCTGGACTACGACCCTGCACAGTTGCGGATCGAGGACATCCCGGCTTCGTTGAGCACCAAACCGGCGGTCTCCTACATGCACGACTTTGTCCCGCCGGTCATCGGGCAGAACCGCGCGTATGTAGACATGATGAGGGATCACTACATGGCCTTGACTGAGACAGAACTCTCGGGAGTGGTCCTACGGTTCAGCTGGGAGACGGTGTGGGGAGGCGGCCCTGTCCCCGAAATGTTCAATCTGAGCGAAATCCGTAGCCCGAGCGCCCTCTTGCAGCTCGTCGGCAAGGAGATCCCCGGCGAGTACAAGCAGATCGGCTCGTGGATGTGGGACGCACTTTCGGTGCGCGACCGCTGGACGACGCGCCTTGTCCGAAGCGCTACCTGGTCTCCGATCGTATAGGAGGTAACGATGATTTTGATTCAGGATATCCATCAGGTCATCGCCCGGCGAGAGGTCGATTTCGAGGCAGCGTATCGGGAGACAGTGTCCCGGCTCGATGCCGATGACGCGACCTTTCTCTGGTTTGCATGGGCACCTCACGGTGGGGGAGAGGGCTACGAGGCAGTCACGCTCTCATCTTTCGCCGACGCGGACGCGCTCGGCCGTCATCAAGAGCGTATGCGATACGGTGATTTGGGCGAATGGTGGGCCTCCGTTGAAGCGATGCGTTATTCGCTTTACAGCTCGGCCCACGTGTTCGAGTCCGATACACCGACCGTTACTGCCGGCGACCGCGACCCAGCCCTGTATCGCCTCGACCAGCTCACAGTTTCCGTACCCCTTGCGCAGGCTCGTGCGCACATTGTCGACGCCTTGCGCGACCGTCCTGATGACGGGATTCTCGATGTGGTGGCTTGGTGGTCCCCGCTGTTGGGTGATCTTGACGGATCGTCGGTCACGGTGCTCAACCGCATACGTTCGGACGAGGCTTTCCTTCAGGCGTTTACCGACCCGACCAAACCATGGAAGGGCGGGATCGAGGGTGAGTTTGTCGTGCGGCGTGACACACGGCTTCTCCGCACTGCCCGCTGGTCCCCATGGAGCTGACCGGCGTCCGTTCCGAAGAACTCTCGCGGGTGATGCGGTTGAAGCTCTGATGAGATGGCTGGATGGGGAAGTCCACAAGGAGGAATTGTCGTGAGCCAGACGCCGAGCAAAGTTGACACTGTGGAGGAGGCACGTCAGCGCTGGTTGGCCGGAGATGATGGGAAAACTGCTCGATGCTCTGTGTTCACCAGCGTCACCCCAACCCCGCAGGCCAAGGCCAACCCGTGGCACAACAGCGGAATGGGAACTAACCAGGAAGTACCGTCCCCTGTCCTCCGGTTCGACTGTCCGGTTAGGGAGGGTGTCAAGGCTCGTCTCGACGAATTCAGCCCCATAAGGGTTGGCTACCTCATCGACATCGACTCTGGAGCACTCCTGGGCGATTGTCTGGACGCCGTAATTCTGGCCTGTGAAGACGCCCTCAATGAGGGACTTCTCTATCGACCCCTCGAGGTTATCCCGAAAATCGCTCGCGGACTGCCGCGTGGTGAAGCCCGGACAGCCGTCAGGGGTTACGAAGAGCTGTGTGACGACGGCTGTCTTCTTGTCCTTGGTCCATACATTACTGATAACGCCCTCGCTCTCCTGCCCGCCATGGAGCGACGGCACGTTCCGTTGGTCTCTACGAATGGAGCAAAGGGCTTTCACAGCTACTACGGCTTCACCATCGGCAATGGCGGTGTTTCCGAAGAAGGCAGCATCATGGCCGGATGGCTGCGCGAGGCGGGACATCAGCGGGTGGCGATGATCACTGAGGTCTCACCTGGCGGCGGTGAATATTCGGCCGCTTTTAGAGCTGCCGCGTCGCGCAACCGCCTCGACATTGTCTCCGAGCACTACATTCAGACGAACGGCGCCGGCTTGGCTGAAGGGTTGCGCCATTTGCAGCGCGAAGTGGAGCCGGACGCCATCGCATACTGTGGGTACGGCTACCCGACTGCGATGTTCAATCCGATCTTAAAGGACCTCGGTTGGGATCCACCCAGGATCATGAGCACCGCATTCATGTGGTACATCAACGAATCCAGCATCCTCGACGATTTGGAAGGTTGGTTCGGCGTTGACCAGGTGGGTGACGAAGAGGGGGAGCCCAACCCGAATTTCTGGCCCCTAGTCCACAAATTCGAGAGACGTTTCGGTCGACGTGTCCACCACGCGATGGTAGGAGTGACGTACGACGGAACTGCGGCAGCCCTGGCTGGCATCGCCGCCGCCACCCTGCTGACACCTGACCACGTCGTGCTCGGACTGGAGTCGCTCACCATGTTGCCGACGGTCATCGGCGGCCCTCGCACCTACATCAGTTTCGGCCCCTATGACCGAAAGGGACTGAAGGGTGATTGGTTGGCGGTGCGGCACGTAGTGGGCGGGATCCCCAAGTTCGAAGGATACCTGTCCACCAAGTATCCAATGACCATTGATGCCGAGCGGAAGGCCAAGGGGACGGCATCGTAGGACATGACGCGACCAGGAGAGGAAATCGACGCCCTAGGTGAGGCGTGTTAGCGGGAAAGGTGGCAATCGTTTCCGGTGTTGGCACCGGCCTCGGTCGGTCGATTGCCCTCGCGCTCGCCCGAGAAGGAGCGAGCGTGGCGCTGGCGGCGCGCACGGAGTCCATGCTCGAGTCCGTTGCTTCGGAAGTGGAGCAGATGGGGGGCGAGGCGTGGTGGCAACGGTTCGATATCTCCGACCCGGATGCGGCGCCGTCTTTTGTCGAGAGCGTCAACGATCACTTTGGCCGAATCGATGTGTTGGTGAACAACGGCCACCACAAGGGGGACTTTCTTCCGCTCGCCCTGACCGACGTCAACTCTTGGTCGGACATCTTCGCCGTGAACACGTACGGGCCGATGCGGCTTATCCAGGCGGTACTCCCATTCATGCGACGAATGGGGAGTGGCAGTGTCGTAAACGTCAATTCGGGAGCTGCCGTCAACTCGAACCCCGGACTGGGCGCCTATTCGGCATCGAAATCAGGGTTGGCCTCGCTTACTCGCACACTCGCTCTCGAGGTGGGAGTCGATAACATTCGCGTCAACGGCCTCTACGTCAGCTCGATGGTGGGGGACAACGTTCATTCGTGGGGCGCCGAAGTGGCCGAAGCGCAAGGCATTACGTTCGATGAGTGGTTCGACAAGAAGCAACGCGAAGAATTTGCTCTCCAGCGGATGCCGACGCCGGATGAGATCGCCGACGTCGTGCTGTTTCTGGCGTCGGACCTGGCCCGCTCCGTGACCGGCCAGAACATCTCGGCCAACAACGGCCAATGGGTGGTGGGGCCCCAATGAATGACCCGAGGAGCCGCGCGGACCCGCTGGGGGGAAAGGTGGCCGTTGTGACCGGCGGCGGCCGGGGTATCGGCGCAGGTATCGCAGCCGCACTGGCGGGGGCGGGTGCGGCAACCGTCGTCGTCGACCGGAACAGCGACAATGCGGAGGCGACCGTAGCCGGCATTTGGGCCGATGGCGGCAGCGCCAGGGCGATGGCCTGTGATGTTTCCGATCGATCGGCCGTGTCCAACGTCGTGGATTCAGTAGTGGCGGAATTCGGGCACTTGGACATTCTTGTGAACAACGCGCAAGCCCTTCGCCCGATGGTCCCGCTCGCGCAGTGCACGCCCGACGACTTGGCGCTCACTCTGGACTCCGGCGTCTGGGGCACGTTTCACTTCATGCAGCTCTGCTACCCGCACATGGCCGGGCAGGGTGGGTGCATCGTAAACCTGGGCTCATCTGCCGGTACCCATGGCCAGATCGGCCTCGGACCCTATGCTGCGGCAAAAGAGGCTATCCGGGCTCTTTCACGGGTTGCCGCCCTCGAGTGGGGCAAAGACGGGATCACCGTCAATGTGATCTGTCCGTCGGTCATGACCCCCTCGGCGCAGGCGTGGGCGGAAGCCAATCCCGCCGAATACCAGGGTTTCCTGTCTCGGCGAGCCGTACCGAGGGACGGCGATGCGGTGCGTGATATCGGGGCCGCGGTGGTGTTCCTCGCCGGTCCGGGAGCCACATTCATCACCGGCGAGACCATCATGGTCAACGGCGGTGGATCGATGCGGCCGTAGTGAACGGTCTCCTTGTGGCTGATGGAAACCCCAGCGGGGTAATGTGTCGGGTAAGTACACGCTTTATGAATGGGAGATGAGATGACAGTGGATCGCTCGGCTGCCTTGTCTACAGAGATGCTCATTGGTGAGCGTTGGGTGTCGGAATCCGAAGGCGGCACGATGGAACACGTCAATCCGGCAACCGGGAAGGTCCAAAAGAGCTTCCCGGTGGCCAGCGTCGGCGAGGTGGATCAGGCTGTTCGTGCCGCTCGCCAGGCGTTCAAGGAATGGCGGCGGTGGCAGCCCGATAAGCGACGGGACGTATTGCGCGAAGTGGCGCGATTGCTGGTCGAGCGGGCAGAGGAGATCGGGGTGGTTTGCACCCTGGAGAATGGCGGACTGAACTCGCCCTTCAACGCACTCCACGTGGCCGAATGGTATGAGTACTACGCCGGGTGGGCGGACAAGATCAGCGGCGAGTCCATTCGCGCCTTTCCTTCTGCTGGCCTTGATTACACGGTCCCAGAACCAGTGGGCGTGGTGGCCGTCCTGATCGCCTGGAACGGGCCCTTGGGATTTTGCGGGATGGCCGGTGCCGCGGCCTTGGCCGCCGGATGCTGCCTCGTGATCAAATCACCTGAGCAGGCGCCCTTTTCGCCCGTCAAGTTCGCCCAGATCTGCCTGGATGCCGGTATCCCTCCCGGAGTGGTCAATCTGGTGGCAGGTGGTCCAGACGTCGGCGACGCGCTGATTCGTCATCCCGATATCAACAAGGTGACGTTCACCGGAGGAACCCAAACGGCAAAGAAGTTGCAAGCTGCCTGCGCCGAGACCCTTACCCCGCTGGTCATGGAGCTTGGCGGCAAATCTGCCAACATCGTGTTTGAGGACTGTGATCTGGATCGTGCCATCGCCTCGGCGGCGCGCTTCACTGGCAACAACGGCCAGGGCTGCTCGTTACCAACCCGCCTCCTGGTGCAGGACTCGGTGTACGACCAGGTGGTCGGGGGTGTGGTGGATCTCATCGAAAAGGTCGTTGTGGGAGATCCCTTCGAAAAGGGCGTGACGATGGGTCCCGTAATCAGCGAGCAGGCCTGTAACCGAATGTTGGACATGATCCGGGGAGCGGTGGACGACGGGGCGAAACTGCTGACTGGTGGGGAGCGGCTCGGCGGCGCGTTGGCGAACGGCTTTTTTCTCGCTCCCACGATCCTCGGTGATGTGGATATCCACTCGTACATTGCCCAAGAGGAGATATTCGGACCGGTGCTCTGTGTGTCTCGGTTCTCATCCGAGGAAGAAGCGGTGGAGATGGCCAATGCCACCCGCTACGGGTTGGCCGCGTACGTGCAAACCCGGGACTTTGGCAGGGCGCAACGCCTCATTGAGTCGCTCGAGGCCGGCAATGTCCAGATCAATAGCAGCGGTCCGGGCCCCGTGTCACCGGCCTCGCCATTCGGGGGAGTGAAGCAAAGCGGTTATGGGCGCCAGGGCTCCATTGAAGGGATCAGGGAGTTCCTGTCGGTGAAGAATGTCCTGATCAACAGCTGAGAGTTGACAGCCAAGGCATCTGAGCGCCCTCAAGCAAGGTAGGCCTCGCGGACGGATTCGTCCTCCATCACTTCCTCGGGGGTGCCCGAGGCTATTTTGCGACCGAGTTCGAGAACACTGATCCGATCGCAGTGCTGAATGGCGAACGGAACGTGATGCTCGATAAGGAGTGTTCCGCAGGTGCCTCGCGAGCGCAGATCCTGCAGAATTTGACCGAGCTGCTCAATGTCCGAATCCTCCAGACCCGACGTCGGCTCGTCCAGGAGCAGGAGGCAGGGTTCGTCCACAATCGCTCGTGCGAGTTCGACTCTACGCAGGGCCCCTATCGACAACCCCCCCGCTGGCTCGTCCCGGACCTTCGTCAGTCCGCAACGCTCGAGTGCGATATCGACGCGGATCCGGCGGTCCCGTTCTCGCTTTACTCGTCCGGGTAGCCGAAATGCATCGCCGAACAAACCCCCACCCCCGCCGCGCCACTCCAAAGCAAGGAGCACATTGTCCTCCACTGAGAGCCACCCGAATACTTGCTGTCGCTGAAAAGTGCGGCGCAGTCCAAGCCGGGCCCGCTTTACCGCTGAGCTGCGCGTCACATCCCGCCCCTCTAGCCAGATGGTTCCCGCAGTCGGTGGACGGAGTCCGGCGATGCAGTCGAAGAGGGTTGTCTTGCCTGCCCCGTTTGGTCCGATGATGCCGTGTACCTTGCCGCGCTCCACGGTCAGGCTCATGTCGGAAACGGCGACGATCCCTCCAAAGCGTTGCTCGAGGCCTTGGACATCGAGGAGAGCAACGGGCTGAGTGCCGTTCAAAGTTGCGCTCGATTCGCTCATACTCATGACCTCAACTCGGGATCGACGGTACTGGGTAGTCAGCACATGCTATATAAGTTCAACGGGGAAAGAGTAGCCCGCGCTCGGTCACGTGCCTCCCTAGCCAGTCAGATCCGCCCTGGTGAAGCCAGTATCCTCGGCAGCTTCCAACGGCCATCTTGCACGTACTCCGTGATGATGGCGTTTTCCAGATGGGGCGCGACGACTTCGGAGAATCAGTGGTGGCTTCCCGGACATGTGTGCCCTCCAGCCATCCTCGTCATCAAAGTCGAAAGTTCCAAGTATGCGGTGCAAATCTCCAATACTTCGAAGGCCAGACGCCGGCCCTCCGTGCTGGAGGTGCGGCCCCCCCTCCATCGGGCGT
>Ga0302325_10006422_pt1 | contig 26447 bp, 23 predicted proteins | sample Palsa_T0_2_FD_201948 | JGI IMG/M metagenome (GOLD analysis project Ga0302325, IMG submission 201948) | Peat permafrost microbial communities from Stordalen Mire near Abisko, Sweden - Palsa_T0_2 | ecosystem: Environmental > Terrestrial > Soil > Palsa > Peat permafrost | place: Sweden: Abisko... | reverse complement strand
GACGTCGACCACGTGCGACGTGGGGCGGACGCCGTCCAGGTCGAGCTCGCGGATCTTCTCGACGTGATCGAGCACCTTGGAGAGCTCAGCAGCCATCCGCTGCACCTCGGCGTCGCTCAGCTGCAGCCGGGCGAGGCGAGCGACGTGGAGGACTGCAGCGCGGTCGAGCATTCAGGTGGATTCTAGGATCCGTGCTCGCCCGGCGGTCTCGCGGGGTCAGTCCTCTCCTGTGAGCGTGACGGTCGGGATCGCCGTCCGGGCATCACGTGGCGACAATCCCTCCTGGCGCAGTGAGGCGAACGCGCCCAAGGCGGTCGCACACCCGGCGACCAACCCCAGGAACGCGCCAATTCTCGCGTCGAACAGGCTATCCGGCCCCGGAGCGTTGATCAGCACCCGGTAGATCAGCGCGAGCATGGTGAGCCCGGACAGCACGGTGACAATCACGCTCAGGCTAACCGGAAGGGCCGGCGCCCGTCGGGTGGCTTGGAAGAAGACCAGGCTCAGCGCGGCCACAATCGTCACCAGCATCAGCCACCGAAGCGTCGTGAGGCTGTGCCAGGCGTTCAGCGACGTCGATCCGCCGGACGTCACAGCGGCTGCGCCGGCCGAGCCGCTGACGCCATACCAGGGCAGGCAGAACATGAATGCCAGCAGCAGCGCGGCACCGGCGCCGGCGAGCCACTCCCCACGGCGCAGCCTGGACGGATCGAGGTCCATCCGGGACCGTGCCGTTGTGCCCCGCCTGCCTATGCCGCCGGTGGACCGGCGCGACCGGCTGATTTCCTGGGCACCAGCGGCGACGCGTTGTGCGCCTGCATGGTCAGGTAGACCAGCGCCGCGACGAGGATGACGGCCAGGTAGAAGCCGAATCCGAAGATGCTGAAGTGGATGTGGAACAGGAATTTGAGGGCCAAGAAAGCGGCGGCGGCAAGGGCAAGGATGAACCGGGTCGACTCACGCGAGTCGCCGATCGAGGGCACGTGGGTCTGCGGCGAGAACCGCTCCACGCCGAGGTCGACGAGCACTGCGAGCGCGGCGAGCATGGCGAGTATCCCGAGCCAGCCGTCGGGCGAATTCGTCGCGCTGAGACTTGTCGATCCCAGCGGTCCTAGCGAGATCGAGAACCAGGGCAGGAACAGCAAATCGATGACCAGCAGCAGCGCAACGCCGCCGACGATCCAGTCGTCTCGAGAGACGTTGTCCACGTTCACTGGTCGCTCCCTGTGTAGGTCATCAATAGTGGCGCTTCCTGATTCGAGAAATGTGGCCGCCCTCCTGCTTCGAGCATCCCCGCGGGCCGATACCGCAGAGCCCAAATCTCGCCGTCCTCCGGCACCAACGGCCCCGCCGACGACCGTCGCTAGACCTTACCGCGCCCGACGTCGGGACGTCAGGCGCACCCGTGACGCCTTCCCGCTCTTTGCCGCCTTGGCCTGCCGTTCCCGAGTCGACTCGTATCCGCCCAGGGCGATCCCGAGCGCACATAACAGGCCAAGGAGCGCTCCAAGCTTCTGATCGATCACCTCGTTCCCAGCCGGAAGTCTGATCAGGACGCGGTAGCACAGCAGCACGGCGGTCACAGATCCCAGCACGGTGACAAAGCCGCTGGTGTCAGTCCGTGAACCGTGTGTTCGCTGGGAGGCATGAAGGACGACCGACCCCAGCGTCACCACGATCGTCAACAGCATGACCCACCGCAGGACGGTGAGGCCATCCCAGGCATTCTCAGCGGACGACACCGCCGGCCGCGCCGCGGACGGATCCGGGACACCCGCGACCCCGTACCAGTTCAGCAGGAACATCACGAGCAGCAGGCACAGCGCGCTGGTGGCGCTGACCAGCTCTCCGCGGTGCACAGTCGGTGCCGGACGCTGGCTGTCGACAGCGTCCATCTACTCCGCGAGCGCGAGACGCGCCGCGGTGAGGGTGTTGCGCAGGAGCATCGCAATCGTCATTGGTCCGACCCCGCCCGGGACCGGAGTGATCAGCCCAGCGCGCTCCGCGGCGGATTCATAGTCGACGTCACCACGTAAGCCCTCCTCGGTCCGGTTCATCCCGACGTCGATGACCGCCGCACCGAGCTTCACATGCTCGGCCCCCAACAAGCTCGGCACGCCAACGGCGGCGACCAGCACGTCGGCACGCGAGCAGACCGAGGCGAGGTCTCGGGTGCGCGAATGGCAGACGGTGACCGTCGCGTTGCGCGCCAGCAGCAGCGCAGCGAGCGGCTTGCCGACCAGATCCGACCGGCCCACGACCACTGCCTCCGCCCCTTCGAGCTCCGCGCCATAGGCGTCGAGCAACTCGATCACGCCAAGTGGAGTGCAGGGCCGAAGACCCGGCGTTCCTTGAACCAGCCGCCCGGCGCTGATCGGCGTCAGGCCATCGACGTCCTTCCCGGGCGCGATCAGAGCGGTCAGTGAGGCGGCATCCAGGCCCTCTGGCAACGGGAGCTGGAGCAGGATGCCGCTCACCTCGGGATTGCGGTTGCACGCCTCGATCAGCCCACTCACCTCCTCCCGCGCCGCGTCGGCCGGCAGGTGGCGGTGGAGGTCAGCGATCCCTGCCTCCGCACACGCCTTGCGCTTGTTCGCGACGTAGATCGCCGACGCCGGGTCATCGCCGACGAGAATCGTCGCCAGTCCGGGCCGTCGTCTGGTCTGCTCGGCGAAGGAGACGACGTCGGCCGCCACGTCTGCGCGAACCCGCGCCGCCACCGCCCGGCCGTCGATGATGGTCGCTGTCACGATGCAGACGCTAGAGGATCGCGCGGCCGGCCCGCTGGACCGGCGCGACGGCTCGGCCCCCCGGTCCGGCCTAGCGCTTGGAGATCGGGGCCAGGTCGGCCACGAGCTTTCGCTCCGAGCGGTCCTGGCTGAAGCGAATCACGACGATTCCGCCGGCCTCGACACCGGTGACCACGCCTTCGCCGAATGCCGCGTGGACGACATCGTCGCCCATCCGGAAGGCGATCGGCGCCGGCGGTGGAACGTCCGCTGCAGGCCGGCTCCACGACGTCGCCCGCCCGCGGATGCCGCCAAACGCCGGTGGCTGCTGCTGCTCGCGGTCGGTCAGCTCAGCCGGTATCTCCCCGACAAAGCGGCTGGGGATTCCGTACGTGCGGGCGCCGAACACGTTTCGGTTCCGCGCGTAGGTCAGGTAGAGGTCGCGCTCGGCGCGCGTGATCCCGACATAGCAGAGCCGCCGCTCCTCTTCGAGACCGCCTTCATCAAGCGCTCGCGAGTGCGGGAACACGCCCTCCTCGCAGCCGATGATGAACACGATCGGATATTCGAGGCCCTTGGCGTTGTGGAGCGTCATCAGCGTGACCAGGCCGTCATCGTCGGTCCGGGCGTCGGCGTCGGCGACGAGCGCGATCTGTTGCAGAAACTCGGGTAGGGAAGACTCCGCGGAGTCGCTCGCGTCGTACTCGACGGCCACGTTGACGAGTTCCTCGAGGTTCTCGATCCTCCCCTGCGCCTCGATCGTTCGCTCTGCCTGAAGCGTCTCCAGATAGCCGGTCTCTTGCAGCATCTCCTGCAGCAGAGCGGCGATCCCCGCGCCTGACTCGGCGCGCTCTCCCAGCATCTGCATGGTGCCCATGAACCTCCGCAGGGCCTTGACGGCGGCCGCGCCCAAACCTGGCACCTGCTCGGGTTCTGAGGCCGCCTCCCAGATTGAGATCCCGATCGTGTTGGCGAACGCCAGCACGCGTGAGAGCGAGGTCGAGCCGATCCCCCGGCGCGGTGAATTGACGATCCGCGTGAACGCGCCGACGTCCTGCGGGTTGATGAGCACGGTCAGGTAGGCGATCGCGTCTTTGATCTCTGCGCGCTCGTAGAACTTGGTGCCACCGATGACCTGGTAGGCGATCTCCGCCCGTACGAGCGTGTCCTGCAGGACACGCGACTGTGCGTTCGTCCGGTAGAAGACCGCGATCTCGGCCCGCGAGACACCCTCGTCGAGCAGCCGCTGGACCTCGCCGACCACAAATCGCGCCTCTGCATGCTCATCCTCCAGCTCGCGCACTTTGATCGGATCACCCTGGCCGAGCTCGGTCCAGAGGGATTTGAGCGTCTGCCCGCGGTTGTTGCGGATCACCGCATTGGCGGCGTCGAGGATCGTCTGGGTGGAGCGATAGTTCTGCTCGAGCTTGACCACATGAGCGTCGGGAAACGTGTCCTCGAACTCGAGGATGTTGGTGATGTCAGCGCCGCGAAAGCCATAGATCGACTGTGCATCGTCCCCGACCACCATCAGGTTGCGGTGCTCGCCGGCGAGCAGCTGCAGCCACCGGTACTGGGCGTGGTTGGTGTCCTGATATTCGTCGACGAGGACGTGACGGAAGCCGGTGGCGTAGCGCTCGCGGACCTCTGGGAACAGCTGGAGCACGTTCACCGTCTGGACGAGCAGGTCGTCGAAGTCCATCGCGTTCATCCGGTGCAGCTCGCGCTCGTAGGTGCGGTAGACGTCGGCGACAGTCTGCTCGAAGTAGGAGCCGACCATCTTGCCGTAGGCGTCGGCGTCCCGGAGCTTGTTCTTGGCGTCGGAGATCTGTGACTGGATCGAGGCGGGAGTGAAGCGCTTCGGGTCGATACCGAGATCGTCGAGACAGCGCTTGATCAACCGGCGTGAATCGGCCTGGTCGTAGATCGTGAACTGGCGCGTGTACCCGAGCCGGTCGGCGTTGGCGCGCAGCATCCGGGCGCAGGCCGCATGGAATGTCATCACCCACATCGCCCGGACGCGGCGTCCGACGAGCAATTCGGCGCGCTCGCGCATCTCCCCCGCCGCCTTGTTCGTGAAGGTGATCGCGAGGATCTCGTTTGGCTTCGCGGCGTCCGTGGCGACGAGGTAGGCGATCCGGTGCGTGAGCACGCGAGTCTTGCCTGAGCCCGCGCCGGCCAGGATCAGCTGCGGCCCTTCGCCATAGGTCACGGCCTCGCGCTGAGGATCGTTGAGCCCACTGAGCAGGGCGTCGAGGTCGGCGGTGAGCTCGGTCATCGGTTGAGGCTTCAACGTTAGCGACCCTGCCGGAGGGCTCCCGCCCGGGCGCGAGCGTCATCCTCTGCCCCATGCGAGAGCTTCGGATCGCGTGTGCGACGATCGCCGATCGAGCGCGCTTCGTCTCGATCGAGGGGGCGGCGATCCCGGCCTACGCCGCTGCGCTGGAACTCGATGCGGCCCTGCCCGCGCCGGGTGCCGAGCCCCATCTGGAGCACGGCACGCGGGCACAGCTGACCGCGTTCTGGTTGACCCTTGACGCGATCAACTTCGGCTCCGGCTGGTTTCCGACGCTGCGCAAGCGCACGGGTCGATCGGGCTACTTCACGGTCGCGATCGGGATCCGCGAGCGCTTCTCCACGCTCGGGCCCTGGAGTGCCGGGGAGCTGGCGGAGATCGACGCCGGCGAGGTGGCCGAGACGCTCGGGCAGGATCCTGACCACGAGCTGATGGGTCTGTTCGCCATCTCCTTACGCGATCTCGGTCTGCACGTTCTCCGCGACTACGGGGGACGCTTCGAGGCCGTCGTGGAGTCCGCGGGCGGCTCAGCAGTCGCGCTGGCCGAACTGCTCGCGCACTGGAACTGCTTTGCCGACACCTCAACCTATGACGAGTTCAGCGTTCCGTTCCACAAACGGGCGCAGATCGTGGCGGCCGACCTGGCGCAGGCCGGCGTCGCGAGGTTTGACGATCTCGATGCACTGACTCTGTTCGCCGACAACCTCGTGCCCCACGTGTTGCGACTGGACGGCATCTTGACGTTCGATCCCGAGCTGGTGGGCCGGATCGACCGTGGCGCGCTGATCGAGCACCAATCGCCTGAGGAGATCGAGATCCGAGCGTGCGCACTGCACGCGGTCGAGTTGATCGTCGCCCACCGGCCCGGGAGCTGCGCGGCCCAGGTCGACCGTGTGTTGTGGAACCGCGGGCAGCTGCCCCGCTATAAGGCCTCCCCGCGCCACCGTTCGCGCACCACGGCGTATTGACGCGACGGCGATCCGAACCGTGGCCGGAAGGCTAGTCGTCTAAGGCATCCGCTCGCGTCCTGGCGATCGCCTCGGCACCGGCCTCGCCGACGAGCAGTTCGGGGTGGATCGTGCCGCTGGCCACGAGATCCAGAGCGGGGAAGCGAGCCGTGCTGGCGAGGGATGCGTCGAGCGCGATCACCGTCGTCTCGCCGCCGATCGGCTCCGAGGCGGTCGCGATCAACGTCAACGACCCACCGTCGACGATGTTGCGTGCCGAGGCGACCAATTTCCGGGCCGTCGGCAACGGCAGGTCATCGAGCGTGTCGATCAACACGACCGCGTCACCTCCGCGGGCCGCGAGCCGCCGAGCCTGGTCGATGACCGGCTCGATCGCGCTACCCTGCGCATCCGGCGAGGCGGCGAAGCTCAGCGCCACCGACGGCGCGACCGCCCCCTGACTCCATTCGGCGATCTCCTCCGGCCTCACCCCGGCCAGGATGACCGTGAGCGCGAGCTCATCGTGGCCGGCGAGTGACGAGGCCAGCCGTCGCAGAGCCTCGGTCTTGCCTGACCGGGCCTGACCGACGATCGTCACCCGCGACCCCTTGCCGAACGGAGTCAGCCACTCGATCGCCTTCACGGTCGGGTCCTCGGAGCCGAGCCGGAAGCGATCGTGAGGAAACGCCGCCGGGAGATCATCGAAGCGGACGCCGTCGGCAAGCTCAGCCGCCGGTCGACCGTTGATCGTGTCGATGCGGATCAGCGACGCGAAGCGCTCGGACCGCCGGGGCGTGCGCTTCGGTCCCGCGATTCGATCACCGGAGACGAGCTCACAGCGCTTGACCTGGGCCGCGGAGATGTAGACATCGTCGTCCGACGGCTCGGGAGGCTCGACGCGCACAAAACCGGAGCCGTTGGGAAGCAGTTCGACCACGCCTTCGACGAGCTGGTCCTCGGCCGGGGCCTCAACCTCTTCGGCCGGAGCCTCAACCTCTTCGGCCGGCGTCTGCACCTCCTCGGTCTCGTCTTGGTCCTCGCCCCGCGGAGACTCCTCGCGGGCGCCCGAGCGACCCCGGCCGCCTCGGCGCCCGCGTCGCCGCCTCGGCGCAGGCTGTCCCTCCGCGTCGGACTCAAGGTCCGTGGACGCGGTCCCGGCCTCGCCGTCGCGCTCCTGCGCCTCCGCGAGGGCGGACTGCTCGCCGTCGCGCTCCTCGATGTCGGCCGACGCGGCCGGCGCCCCCTCGGACGAGGCCGGCTCGTCGTCGGGCGGGCCCGGCTCGCTCGTGCCTTCATCGATGTCTGCGGACCTCGCCGCTTTGCCGCGGCGCGGCTCGGCGCTCGTCGACACGGCTTCGTCGCCATCGCGCGTGGTGTCGCCGGGCCCATCCTGCTTGTTGAGGATCGCGCCGATCAGCTCGGGCCGTCGCAGACGACGGTACCCATCGATCGACAGCTCGGAGGCAATCTCGTGGAGGTCAGCGAGTGGGCTCGCTTCGAGCGCGGCGCGGTCGAGGACGGACATGTTGACTCCTTCGGTGGTGGGGGATCGGTGGGCTCCGGTCGCGTTGAGCCAGCGACCGGCGATTCTCAGACCTCGAATCTTACGCAAGCGTGGGACGGAATCGTCATCGCGGCCGCCGCCGCCAGTGGGCGTGAGGGCGCCCGGTCCACCGATTGTCAGGCGTCGCCCTGGTCCCAGCGCAGGACGTCGGGGACCCGAAGCGCGGAATCGACCTCCACCTCAGCAGCGAGCACGGCGCGCACGGCCAGGAAGTCAGCTGTCTCGCCGACATCGTGGACCCGCAGAACGTGCGCGCCGGCGTCGACGCCATGCGCCACCGCAGCCAGCGTTCCGGCCAGGCGCTCCCGCGGGGAGCGGCGAGTGACCGCGCCGACGAAATCCTTGCGCGAGACCGCCAGCAGCAGTGGCCGCTCGAGCGCATGCAACGAGCTCAGCGACCTCAGCACGGCGATCGTCTGCGCCGGCGTCTTGGCAAAGTCAGGACCTGGATCGAGCATCAGTTGCTCGAACGCCACGCCGCGCCCGATCGCCAGCTCGATCCGTCCGTGGAGGAACCGTTGCACGTCGGCAACGATCCGCCCGTCGAGTGAAGGGTCGAGCAGCTTCTGCTTCGGGGCGGCCCGGGTGTGCATCAACACGAGCCCGGCGCCCGTCTCGGCGCACACCTCCGCGAGCGCTGGGTCGCGCAGACCGCTGACATCGTTGACGATCGAGGCTCCCGCGGTGATCGCCGCGCGTGCCACCGCCGGCTTGTAGGTATCGACCGATACCAGCGCCCCCAGCTCGCCGGCCACACGCTCGATCAGCGGCACGACGCGAGCAATCTCCTCGTGTGCGTCGACCGCGGGACGGTTGGTGACCCCTGACTCTCCACCGATGTCGAGCACCTGCGCGCCGGCCGCGAGCAACGACCGCGCGAGCGCTACCCGCGCTTCCAGCGTTCGGTGCTGCCCGGCATCGGAGAACGAGTCCGGCGTCGCGTTGACCACGCCCATCAACCACGGGCGGCCGCCGAGCTCGAGGGTTCCGGTGCAGGTGCGAAGCCAGCGCGGGGGGGCGATCACTGACCCGCGTGGGTATCCGCCGCTGCGGTGGTCCCGCTGGCGCTCAGGCGTTCCCGGGGTCCGTCTTTGACGGGCCAGGCTCGGTAACACACCGACGCTTCGAGCATCGCGGCGTGCGACTCGTTGCACGCCGCACATTCGCCCAGGTGCTCGAGCAGCCAGGTATCTCCCGCATCGCTCAGCGGCTCAGAATCTTGGCGCTGCGCCATCATCCGCAGCGCGCGGTCGCGCTGGGGGCAGTCGGGCGCAGGTTCGATCGCGCCTCGCACCTCGGTGCGCAGCGCCAACCGCGCGTGCGCCAGCAGCGGAGCCACCGCGCTGCCCTCGATCCCCACCACGCGGGCGATCTGCTCGTGCGAGAGCCCGAGCAGCTCACGCGACGCCAGCGCCTCTCGCTGGTCCTGCGGCAGCCGCGCGGTGGCGGCCGCGAGCTCACGCGCCACCGTCTCGGCCAACCCCGCGGCCGCCGCGGGTTCCCGCAGCGTCCCGTCCGCGGCGGCTCCCTCCAGCGTCGCGTCCTCGGCCGCCTGCCCGTGCGCGCGACACGTCGCCACCGCCAGGGCGAGCTGCTCGATGCGATCCTCGCTGCCGCCACGGGCCCGGTGTGCAGCGTGCGCAGCGGCGTCGCCACTACCCAGAATCCGCGCGCAGAACACATCCAACTCTGGCATCTGCGCGCTCAGCTTAGTGGTTCCCGGCGCCCTGATCGGGCGAGCTCGATAACGCATCGAGGAAGATCCCTTCAGCGTCCGCTTCTTGCCGGAAGCGCTCGACCTCCGCAGCCACCCGCCGCTCGTCCCAGCCGAGCTCAGCGCCCATCGCGCGAGCCACCCGGAGCGGCGCCTCGCTGGTGCGTGGGTACAGCCGCCGACCCGCGATCAGCCCCAGGCGGGTTCGTCGGAGCAGAACGTCGCCAACGCTCCGCGCCTGCTCGTGACGAGCTGCAAACGGCGCCTCGGCCAGCAGGTCGGGCAGCCCTGAGAGGATCACTTGTGCGAGCTCACCGCGCTCGGATGCGATCCGGAGCACTGCCCGGGCGCCGTGGCCATAACGAGACGCCAGCGATCCATAGGCCTCCTCTGGGACTCCCTCGACTCGCGGCAGTGCGGCCGGGTCAATCGCCGCGCCCAGCGGGATCTCATGCGTTCGACAAGGCGCCCGGCGGCCTTCGCGCTCGACCAAGCGATCAACCGTCACCTTCGCCATCCGCCGCCAGGTCGTCAGCTTGCCGCCGGTAATCGTGATCAATCCGCTGGATGTCTCATACAACTCGGCCTTCCGTGAGATGTCGACCGACTTGCGCGAGTCCCGGCTCGAGATCAGCGGGCGCACGCCCGCGTAGGCGCCCGTCACCGCCCCCGGGCCGAGGTTGGCGCCGAAGAACTGGTTGACGGCCTGCAGGAGGTAGTCGACGTCGGCCGCTGAGGGTCGAACGTGTTCGATGTCGCCCGCGTAGTGGTTGTCGGTCGTCCCGATCAGGCTGCGGCCCAGCCAAGGCAGGGCAAAGATCGACCGCCCCCTTCCCGCGGGGACGATTGAGCCCGCATTGAGCGGCAGATCGGCCGGGTCGATTGTGATGTGCGTGCCTCGGCTGGGCACGATCCTCGGAACCTCCGCCTCGGAATGGGGCTCCTGCGGTCGGATGCGGTCGGCCCAGACCCCGGTCGCGTTCACCACGTTGTCGGCGCGCAGGGTGAACTCGCGTGCACTCTCCTGGTCGATCACCCGCACTCCGGGGCCGTGGCCGTCCTCGCGCGCAAGCTCGGTCACCCTCAGCCGGTTCGCGCAGATGGCGCCGAAGCGCTCCGCCTCGCCGAGCACCGTCAGCACCAGCCGCGCGTCGTCGGTTTGGCAGTCGTAGAACAGGTACCCACCGGTGGGGTTGCGCGCGCTCAGCGCCGGGAGCAACCGCGCCACCTCGGAGCCGGAAATGACCCGGTGTCGGGCCGGGCTCCAGTCCGCCTCGCCCGCCCCGGATCCGGCCCGTCGCGCGCTTCGGCGCGCCCGCAGCGACGGCGCGGCCATCACGTCGTACATGTTCAGACCGATGCCCACCAGCCGGTCGGGTCTGGCTCCGTGAAACGCGGGTACGACGAACTGCAACGGCCTGACCAGATGCGGCGCGAGCTTGACCATCAACTGGCGTTCGAGCAACGCCTCGCGGACGAGCCCGAGGTCGAAGTTCAGCAAGTAACGCAGGCCACCGTGAACGAGCTTCGAGGACCGACTGCTCGTCCCCGAGGCAAAATCGGCCTGCTCCACGAGGGCGACGCTGTAGCCCCGCGACGCCGCGTCGAGCGCCACCCCGGCGCCGGTGATACCGCCGCCGATGACCGCGACGTCGAACCGCTCGCGGGCGAGCGTGTCCACCGCTCGGTCGCGCGTCAGCATCCCTGTCAGGGTAGCCGGAGACCGACAAGGGGCGTGGCAGCGTTACGCACGCCCGGTGGTGCCGAGCCGCGCCGACGCGGCGCCCATCACAGATGGACGTTCCGCGGCCTGCGCTTGATGGCAGCGACCTTGTGCGCTTTACGCCTATGGCGTTTGGCCTCATGCCGCTTCTTGTGCTTCCGCCTCTGCTTCCGTTTGTGCTTCTTCGCTTTGTGAGTCTTCGACCGTCGTCTTTTGGTTGCGGGATGCTTTGCCCTTCTCGGCTTCGCTTGCGCGGCTGGCGGGGCCGCCGGAGTGGCATTCGCAACGGACGGCGTCGTGGCGGCCGGAAATCCACCGTCCCACAGACCCCAGCTGGCGAGGGGACTACCGGGAACGAGGGCGTAGTCGTTGGCGGCAGGGTTGACGAAACCCGGATTGACACTGATGTTGCCGGTCACCGACAGCTGCGAGGAGCTCACATCCGAGAGCACGGAGATCCCTCCCGGGTTGTCATATGAATCGTTGTCGTAGACGTCATTGTCGGTGCTCGATGAGAGCAGGCCGGGAGAGGTGACCAGCGCACCGGGCTGGGACCAGCCGATGTCCGGGTTTGACAACCCGACAGAGTTCAGGACGACGTTCTGGAAGACCTGGTTGCCGGCTGTGGGGTTATCGCCACTGCTGTTGCCGAAGCCGAACCCCGACCCCGCGCTGTCGATGACGTTCGCCCAGATGCGAGCGTTGGTGGGTCCGGGATCGAGCTTGATCCCCCAGCCGTGGGAATCGTTCCAGAGCCAATTGTCGTAGATCTGGACATTGTTGCCGCTGTCAAGGTAGATCAGGTGATCGTAGAAATCACAGCCGCCGACGTCGTGGATTCTGTTGTAGCGGATAACCGTGTTGTTGGCACGTCCACTCCAGCCGATCCCGAGGCCGTTACCTCGGAGACTTGCTACGGATTGGTAGTAGTTGTTGTACTGGAGAATGTCGTTCTGGCCGTCAATTTCCAGGCCGTTGGAAACGGGATAGGGACAGCTCGTGTCGGCTCGCTCACTCGAGTAGGCCGTGTTTGAGCCGTCGATATTCAAGCCGTTGAGTGTTGTGTAGGAACCGGCCAGGTCGATGAGTCCCACCACCGTCACGATCGCGCCCGGGTATGACGTGATCGTGATCTGGCCCGATGCGCTCCCGGAGTTGCTCAGATAGCTCGAGGTGCTGGTACTGCCATAGGTCCCGGCCAGCAGGCAGCCGGTCTGACCGGGACTGAGCGAGCCATCCAATCTAGCCACGGTCCGGTAGGGGCTATTGCTGCTCCCGCTGCCACTGTCGGAGCCCGCGGGGGACGCGTAGAGATCGCAGCCGGCGGCTGAAGCCGACCCGGTGAAGGTCGCGCAGCCCACGCCGGCGAGCAGCACGAGCATAAGCAGTGTGATTGTGCGGCGAAGCATGGTTTATCGATGCACCGACCCTGCCCAGCGCGACGACGCGCGGGCATGGTCAAGTGCGGCCTTGAAGTCAGCGCCTGTTTGCCTGCGGGGTTAGCTGACGGGCTGGCGCTCGAAACTCGAGCGCTTCCCACGGATCACCGTGAGATTCGCCCCAACGATGTGGGTTCCCCGTTCCCCTGGGTTGGCTCTCCCGGAGGACTCGGCGAGCGGCACAGTATCAGAAGCTTCCGCGACTTGTCGAAACCTACTCATCGAGTCGAGAAGTAACTATTCTGTGACTGACTACTCGGCCGCCGACGGGAGCGTCAGGGTTACTTCCAATCAGGTCACCGGGCCGGCGGGTGAGTGGGAGCGGTCGGCCACGCCGGCCCTCCGGCGCTCGGCGATGATGGCCTTGATTCGACCGACCGTGGTGTCCGACATCCGCCTGATCTCCCAGTGGGTGAGCTTGAGCAGTCGCATCGGGGAAGTGGCGATCACGTCTGCGCTGCGGCGCTGTCGTTCGATCAGGCCCATCTCGCCGATCAGGTCGCCGGGATGCAGCGAGGCGATCTTCTCGCCGCCCCGAAACACGTCAGCCGTGCCCTCCTCGATCGCGATCAACTCGGTCGAGAAGTCGCCCTGTCTGATCAGGACCTGCCCGCTGGGTGCGCTGGTCTCGGTCGCGAACGCCGCCAGCCGTTTGGTCTCCGCGGGCGAGAGCTCGGAGAAGATGGGTATCGCGGTCAGCCGGTCGGGGTCCATGGCGATCCTGGCTCAGTGGTTGGTGGCCGACCCGACTCTCACTGGGGACCCCGAGCGCGACGCACGCTAGAGCGCCTGTACCTCGGAGGTCACTTCAGTGACGGAGGTCTTGGCATCTCCGAACAGCATCGAGGTCTTGGGCTCGTAGAACAGCGGGTTGTCGATGCCGGCGAACCCTGACGCCATCGAGCGTTTGAGCACGACAACGGCGGCGGAGCGGTCGACCTCGAGGATCGGCATCCCGTAGATCGGCGAGCCGGGCTCATTCTTCGCCGCCGGGTTGGTGACGTCGTTGGCGCCGATCACCAGCGTCACATCGGTGCGTGAGAACTCCGGGTTGATGTCGTCCATCTCCCGCAACAGGTCATAGGGGACGTCGGCCTCGGCGAGCAGCACGTTCATGTGTCCGGGCATCCGCCCCGCGACCGGATGGATGGCGTACTTCACCTCCACGCCCTTGGCCTCGAGCGCACGCTCGAGCTCACGCACCGCATGCTGAGCTTGAGCCACAGCCATCCCGTAGCCGGGAGCGATCACCACCAGACGCGCGTAGGAGAGCTGGATCGCCACGTCCTGGGCACTGGTCGCCCGGACCGTGCCTCCGTCGCTGCCGGCACTCACCGGCGCGTCCACCGCGCCGCCGAATCCGCCGGCCACGATCGCCGGGACCGAGCGGTTCATCGCCTTGGCCATCAGGTTGGTCAGGATCGAGCCCGAGGCGCCGACGATCATCCCCGCGACGATCAGCGCCGTGTTGTTCAGCGCGATTCCCGTCGCGGCGGCCGACAGACCCGTGAACGCGTTCAGCAGCGAGATCACGACCGGCATGTCGGCACCCCCGATCGGCAGCACCACCATCAGGCCCAGGACCCCCGCCGCCACCAGGATGCCAAAGAAGAACAGCACCTGAGAGTGCGTCCCCGCCGCCAGCACGACCGCGCTGGCCACGCAGACCAGCAGCAGCCCCGCATTGATCAGCGACTGTCCCGGAAGCTTGATCGGCCTCCCCGGCAGGATCTCCTGCAGCTTCCCGAACGCGATGCTCGATCCCCAGAACGAGATCGACCCCACGATCGCCGCGAACAACGACGGAATCTCCACCTTCAGCGCGAAATCGCCGCCGAAGTGATGGCGGTACTCCACCCAGGCGATCAATGCCACCGCCCCACCACCGACCCCATTGAACAACGCCACCATCTGCGGCATCGCCGTCATCCGAACGTTGAGCGCAGCCGGGACTCCCACCGCCGTGCCCAGCACGACCCCCAGCGCGATCAGCCACGGCGTGCTCGAACCACTCAGCACCCCGCGGGTCAACAGCGTGGCGATGAGCGCGATCGCCATTCCCACCGCCGCGATCTTGTTGCCGCGAACCGCCGTCCGCGGGCCCGTCAGCCCACTCAACCCATAGATGAACAGCGAGAACGCGACGATGTACAGGAGATCAACGAAATTCTCATCCTGCAGAAACACCGCCGGGACGATCATGTCCCGCCATCCCCCCGGCTCGCCGCCTCGCCGCCGGCGGAATCAGCGGGAGTGGAAGCGGGAGTGGAAGTGGAAGTGGAAGTGGAAGCGGAAGTCGAAGTGGACGGCGCCGGGAGTTCCGAGCTACCGGAACCTGCTTTCGCTGCACCGGCCGGGAGCGCAGCCCCCGCGGAACTCCCAATGGACTCGACTTTAGGCGATTCCACAGGGTCTGGCTTTTTCTTGAACATCCCCAGCATCCGATCGGTGACGAGAAACCCGCCGACCACGTTGATCGTCCCGAAGGTGATCGCGATCACCAACAGCACATGTTCCAAGATGCCAGTGGCCTCGTGCATCAGCAGCACGCCACCCAGGACCACGATCCCGTGGATCGCGTTGGTTCCCGACATCAGCGGCGTATGCAGGGTGTTCGGAACCTTCGAGATCACCTCGAAGCCGACGAACGCCGCCAGAACCAGAATCGCCAGCTCGGTAACGATGCTCATGCTGTTGTGCGCCTCCTACGGGCCGCCGGCCGCTTTCTGCGCGCCGTCATGAACAATCTCCCCTCCTCGGGTGATGCACGCTCCCGCGATCACCTCATCGTCGAAGTCGAGTTTCAGCGCGCCATCCTCGATCATCAGCCCTAACAGCGCCTGGATGTTGCGCGCGTAGAGCTGCGAGGCGTGCTCGGCCAGCGTCGAGGGAACATTCAGCGGCGCGAGGATCTTCACGTCGTAACGGATCACCGTCTGACCGGGCTCTGAGAGCTCGCAGTTGCCGCCCGCCTCCCCGGCCAGATCGACGATCACCGAGCCCGGCTTCATCTTCTTCACCGCCTCCTCAGTGACCAGGATCGGCGCCCGCCGACCGGGGACCAGCGCGGTCGTGATCACCACATCCACCTTGCCGATCGCCTCCGCCATCAGCTCCTGCTGACGGGTCTGCTGCTCAGGCGTGAGCTCCTTCGCGTAGCCGCCCGCGCCCTCGAGGTCGCCGCCCAGGTCAAACTCGAGGAAATGCGCGCCCAACGACTCGACCTGCTCCTTCACCGCCGCCCGCACGTCGAACCCCTGCACGACCGCGCCCAAGCGGCGGGCGGTCGCGATCGCCTGTAGACCAGCGACGCCCGCGCCCAACACGAGCACCGTGGCCGGCCGGATGGTTCCCGCCGCGGTCATCAACATGGGATAGAAACGCCCGAGCTCCTGGGCGCCGATCAGCGCCGCCCGGTAACCGGCGATGTTCGCCTGCGAGGACAGCGCGTCCATCGACTGCGCACGACTGATCCGAGGGACTGCCTCCAAGGCAAAACTGGTCGCACCGGTCTGAGCGATCGCGCGCACACCCTCGCCGTTGGTCAGCGGGCCCAGAAACCCGATCAGCACGCTGTCCGCACTGAGGCGCGCGGTCTCCTCGGCATTTGGCGCCGCCACCTTGACCACCACATCCGCCCCAAACGCCGCCGCCGGACCGTCAACCAGCTTCGCGCCGGCCGCTTCGTACTGCGCATCCGGGATCAGCGCGCCGGCACCGGCACCACGCTCCACCACCACCTCGAGCCCCGAGTCGGTGAGCTTGCGCACAACCTCCGGAACCAGGGCCACGCGCCGCTCACCTTCAGCCGACTCCTTCGGAACACCGATCACCATGCGCGAGCGGAGCGTATAGGTTGCCGCGCGCGAATGACCGCCCGCCCCCGTGGGTCTCCCACGCCCCGCCGCCCACCCACACCGCGCAGCGCACGGGTGTGTGAGCTAGGCGTGCTGAAACTTTGCCCAAGCTGACGGGTTTTTCAGCACGGTGTCTAGCTGAGGCCGACCGGCGCCAGCAGCAGTGCAGTGGCCAGTGCGGCATAGGTGGCCAGCCTGAGCATCTGCGGGGTTGCCGGGCCGGAGATTTCGCGGTGACGGGAGCCACCAGCGCCCGTCGTATCGCCGCCCCGGCCGGCGCTCCCGACGGCCGCGCGGGCGCCCGATCCAGACGCGGTCCGGGCGCTCGGCGCTGCGGCCGCGGGCGAGTTCGGGACAGCGGGGCGACGCGTCCCAGCCGCGCTCACCGGTGACGCGCGCGGCGTGGCCGGGTGGGGCGCGCTCGCGCCTGCGGGCGCCGGCCCGTGAGCGTGCTCGGGCGCAGGTGCCGGCGTGGGCGTGAGTGGAAGCGGCTTGCCCGCGAGCGCCATCAGCGCCTCGGCGGTCACCCAGACGGGCGTCTGGTCGACCCCGCGCGCGTATTGGATATGGCCGTCTGAGCCGATCAGCGAGCTCAGGTAGCGCAGCGGCGAGACCGCGCCAGCGCGATGGAGCGAGCTCGGATTAACGCCGGCCACCAGCAGACCCTGCACGGCCCAGGCGGTCGATTGAGCGTTGGACTCGCCACCCGGGTCGGAGGGAAAACCGCCGTCGCGGTTCTGCTGAGCGAGCACGAAGCCGACGGCGCGCCGGCGCACTCGAGCGGGCGTAGCGTCCGCCGGGGCCAGCGCCTCGAGCACAGCCCCGGTGTCATCGACGTCGCTGGTCCCACCGGCGGTGGCAAAGTTGAAGCCCCCATCTCGGTCCTGCTGGCGCACCAGCCACGACAGGGTGCGCGCGGCCGGGGCCACGCCGACCGCGCGCAGCGCGAGGACGGCGAACGCGGTCAGGTTGACCTGATCGGCCACCGACCCGTCCCGCCGGATGTCGCGCTGGAGCGCAGCGACGAGATCCCGTCCGCCAAAGCTGTGCGCCGAGACGTCGGCGGCCCCGAGCACCAGCATCGTGCGCTCAAGCGATCCGGGGTCAGTCAGCGACGGGACCCCATCCGCCACGTAGGTGAGCAGACTGTGGCCGTCCCGGCCGAGGTCGTGCAGGTTCTGGCCCGCGGCCGCGAGCGCGAGCGCCGCCCAGCCTGAGTAGAGCTGCGACGATGGCTGTCCGGAGGCGGCACCGAAGCCGCCGTCGCGATTCTCGGCCGCCAGCAGGTAATCCGCCGGGGTGCCGGCGGCCCGGGCGGACGGCGTCGCGGCCAGGCCGAAGATTGCGCCCAGCCCAAGGCCCACCACGAGCATCGGAGCGGCGACACCGCTCGGCGGCAACCAGGTGACCTGCAGCCGGGTGGCGAAACGCTGAATCGACCGCGTCAGCGCCGGCCCGAACGCAAGCGCAAAGGCAAAGCATCCCGCCGCGTGGATGCCGTCGAACCCCAGGCCCTTGCCGACGTACACGCCCAGCTGGGCCGGGCTGTGATCGCTGTAGTTGACCCAGTCGCCCAGATCTTGCACTGCGGTGAAGGCAAAGCCGACGACACAGCAGGCGATCGCCAGCGGCCAGCGGCCGATCCGCCTCGCCGTGATCACCGCGAGGCCGGCTCCCAGGACGCCCGTCGCTCCCCACGCCGCCATCTGCCATGGCGTCCACGGACCCTGCCCGAAGAAGAAGTTCGACGTCAGGCCGGCCAGTGCGCCGACCGCGAAGCCTGGCGCGCCGCCGAGCGCGTAGCCGGAGATCAGCACGATGTCGGTCGTCGGCTTGACGTTGGGCAGCGCGGCAAAGGCGATTCGGCCCAGGGCCGCAAAGGCGGCCAGCGTGCCTACGAGGGCGACGATGCGAGCGTCGGGACGCACGCGCTCGTACCAGGCGAACCCGCCGGCGAGGGCCAGTGCGATGATCGCAAAGGCGTCGAGCTGCCAATTCACGCGATCACCTCCGCGGCCAGCAACTTCTCGAGCACGACGAGCCCATCGTCGGGCGTCAGCGCGTGTCCGGCGCCGCCCAGGATGCGAGCGGTCTCGGTGGCGAAGTAGGTACCTCCGGTCAGCACCTGCCCGACGGGACCGTCGGCAATCGGTGCGCCATCGGCCAGTAAGACCACGCGGTCGGCGAACGCCGCGGCGAACTCGGGGTCGTGCGTCGCGACCAGCACCGCCGCGTCCAACCCGCGCAAGAGCCGGGCCAGATCGCCCTTACGGCCGCGGTCCATCCCGCGCGTGGGTTCGTCCAGGCACACAACGGCGACGCGACCCTCGTCTGCGTCGGCGCCGGCGCCGGGCTGCGCTGCGGCGCCCACGCCGTCGCCGAGCACGATGGCGAGCGCGAGCCTTTGCTTCTCACCGCCGGAGAGATCCCGGGGATGACGATCGGCGAACGCCGGACCCGCGAGCCCGACGGCCTGCAGCGCGCCGGGCGAGGCCTCCTGCGCGACGGTCTCGTGGATCAGGTAGTCGTTTGGGTTCTGCAGCAGCAAGGCGACCCGTCCGGCGCTGTGCACGCGTCCGCGGGTGGGCCGCATCAGCCCGGCGGCGTGCCGCAGCAGCGTCGACTTGCCGGCGCCGTTTCGACCCATCAGCGCGACGCGCTCGCCCGGGCGAATACTGAGCGTTGCCCCGCGCAGAATGGTCGGGCCCGAAGGCAACTCGTGCCACACGCGGGTGAATTCGAGCGCCGACTCGGGCGCGCGGCGCCGACGGACGATGCCGCCGGGTGCCGTGATGCGCGGCCGCGGCGCCGGGACCGAGTCGCCGCCCTGATCGACCGGCTCGGGCAACAGCCCGCGTTCTCGCAGCGCCGCCCGCGCGCGCTTGACTCCCGGTACCGGGCGCGTCCCCACTGCGCTCAACAGCTTGGCGCCCGGAGTCTGCAGCTCGGTCGCCGCGCCGGCCGCCCAGTCAAGGAACTCGTCCGGGCGGGCGTCGCACGCCACCCGACCGTCGATCAGCGCGATCACCCGGTCGGCGGCACCCAGACAGCGCTCGAGCCGATGCTCGGCGAGCACGATCGTGGTGTCCGAATCCTCGTTGCAGCGCCGCAGCAATCCGATCAATTCGTCGCCGGCGACCGGATCGAGTTGCGAGGTCGGCTCGTCGAGAACCACGAGCGCCGGCCGACCGGCGAGCGCCGCGCCGAGGGCGGCGCGCTGGAGCTCGCCCCCGGACAGCTCGCCGGTCGGACGATCGAGCAGATGCGCGATCCCGAGCGCAAGCGCTGCCTCCTCCACCCCGCGCGCCACCGTCGACGGCGATTCTCCGCGGTTCTCCAGCGGAAACGCCAGCTCGGCGCGAACGGTGCCCATGACGACCTGGGTCTCCGGATCTTGGAACAGCGTGCCGACGACGCCGGCCAGCTCGCCGACGCCGTGCTGCCGGGTATCCATCCCGGCGACCACCACGCGCCCGGCGAACGCGCCGCCATGGAAGTGCGGCACGAGCCCGCTGGCCGCGCGCAGCAGCGTTGACTTGCCCGAGCCTGAGGCCCCGGCCAGCACGACCAGCTCTCCCGCCTCGATCTGCACCGTGGCGTTGTCGAGCGCCGGTGCTGTCGCACCCGGGTAGGTGTACGTGACGTGGTCGAACTCGAGCACGTTCACCGCCCGCGCTCCGTCATCGCTCGATCCCCCGGCGATCCGCGAACGGAAGCAGGGCGCAGACCACCAGCCCGACCGACACGCCGAGAACGCTCGCGTCGACCGGCGCGGACAACGACGGATACGCGTGAAACGGCACCAGGTCGCCGAGCCGCGCACCGGCGGCCAGCACGATCACCGCGACTGCGGCGGCGGCGAAATGGAGGTCGTGGCGGCTGTAGGGCTTGTGCCAGCGCGGTGGTCGATGCGCAACTCCGTAGCCGCGCACCTCGAGCGCCGCGGCGACGTCGAGCGCGCGGTCGAGCACGCCCGATGTCGCCGCGCGCATCAGCTGTACTCGGGACGGCGGCCGGCCCGGGCGGCAGCGCTGGGCATCGGTCAACCGTCGGGCGTCGCGGACGAGGACCGGGACCATCCGGGTCGCGAGCGTGGCGGTCAGCGCCGAGCGAAACGAGACCCGCCGGAACAGCCTCAGGACCTGATCGGGATCCACCGCGGTCGTGTACAACGCCCCACACAGGATCAGCGTGAATGCCCGCAGCCCGAGGATCGCACCGTACGTCGTCGCCTCGAGCGTGATGTCGGTGTGGCCGAGCACCGGCAGGTTGCCGAGCCGGACGATCACCGTGAGCCCGTCACGCGAGACGAGCGCGTTGACCAGCACGATCGTCATGGCCAGCGGGAGCGCCAGCCGCGCGGCCCGGCGGACCTCGCTCCCCACCCCAGCGCCGATCGCGGCGGCCCCGACCGCCACGGTGACGGCCCCCAGCGCGACCGGGTTCGACAGACTCAGCGCAGCGAACGCCAGCGCCAAGCAGTACGCACACGCGGCACCGGCTCTGGCCGCGTGCAGCGGACTGGAGCGAGGGTGGTAGGTCACTGTTCCCCATCCACCGGTACCGGCAGCTCGGTGCTTCCCTGCACCGCGAGCGCGAAGTGGTCGTGCAGGGCAGCGGTGGTCAGTGCGTTGGCGGCCGCCGACACCCCGTCGACATCGGTGCCGGTGATCAGCCAGGTCGGCTCGGAGGAGCTATCGGCCGTGGCGGCGATCAGACCCGAGCCGGCGCCCAGCGTGCGGGCCACGTGCCCGTCGGGGTTGAGCAGTTGCAATGAGCGCCCCTCGGGTCCGGTGAAGCGCGCGTACACCCCGCTCGCCGACGGTCCGTGAGCGATCAGGCTGGCGGCGACCTCCGGCTGCAGTTCGCGCCAGGTCCCCACCACGACGCCCAGCGTGTCCGGACCGGAGCCCGTCCCCAGGAGTTGACTGGCGATCGGGACGCCCACCGCGCTCAGCGCCGAAGCGACGCGCTGGCACGCCGCCGAGACGTTGGAGGCACACTCGAGCGTGGTCGGCAAGCGCCTGCCGCCGACGCCGTGGACGAATGGCTCGGGGAACGATCCCACGACGGCGGGGATCGAATCGGTCGCCGTCCAGTCGTGGAGGTCCCACCAGATCCGATCCCCGCGGTGGACGGCTGTCGTCGCGGCGCCCTGCGGCGCCAGGACCCCGTTGACGTAGTAGAACCAGTCGAGCCGCGATCCGGACCCCGACAGGCCGTTGATCGACTCGACAAAGCCACCTCCGTAGCGGTTCGAGACCCGGAAGGACCGCTCGAGCATGCGCATCACGGTCTCCGAGCCCGGGACCTGCTTGGCCGTGACCGAACCGATCTGGGTGGTGCCAAACCCCCGGGTCACCGTGAGGCTGACCTGTCCCGTGCCCCGGCCCGGCCCGAGACCGCACCCGCCGAGCGCCGCGGCAGCGGCGACGAGGGCGAGCGCGGTTCGGGCGCGGACCAGCACGCCGGCGTTAGCCCGACACGGACACGGTCACCTGCGCCGAGCGGATATAGCCGGTCTTGGTCGCCGAATACTCCAGGTTGCCGGTGTGCTGGGCGGCGAGCGACACCACTCCCTGCTGGTTGCTCACGCTGGTGAACCCAGCCCCGCGTACCCGTGCCCCCGCCAGCGGCTTGGGAACCCCCTTGGCGTTGTAGTAGAACACTCGGAGCTCGAACGGGTGACCGGCCGTCGCGCGCTTTGGGCCAGTGATCACGATCGGATACTCAGTTGCGCTGTCTGGAACCGCGGCGAACAGCAACTGCTCCCCGGCGTGGAGCTTCAGCCCGCAGACACCCGCGGGGGCGAAGCGGTTGTTGACCCAGATACTCCAGTAATACGTGGGAGGGTTGAACGGATGGCTCTCGCCCAGGATCTCGGTCACGCTCAGACCCAGGCTGCTCGAGTAGGACCCGTTCCAGTGGTGGTGGGTCGCGACATCCAGCGCGCCGGCCGCCGTGGTCGACGGGCAGGCGCCGACCGGAGTACCTCCCTTGGTGATCGAGCCGGCGTGCGTTTGCACGACGGTTGGCGCCAGCAGCGTGCGCGTTTTTCCTTCCACGCGGACGACAACCTTGGTGCCCGTGGCCGCGAGCGCAGCTGCGCCGGGCGCAAGGACAAACGCGAGAGTCGCTCCGGTCAGAGCGAGGATCTTTCGGTGGTGCATGAGGGCCACCCCTTTCCGCGAGGGCGTATCGGCGATGTGGTCGGAGGCTGGGTCTCCTGGCTTACGGGCCTACCGACCGCGCCTTCCCGGCGACTCCACGTCGCCAGTGGCTGTCCTGCGGCCGGCGTCCCCGATCACAGTGGCGGGTCCGCGCCGGATCCTCACCGGCTTCCCCTCACCACCGACCTTGAACCGGTGGATCGTATCGCGAGGCCGCCCGGAGCGAGCGGCTAACGACGCAGCGCCAGCATCACTGCGGTGGCGAGGGCGAGCCCGAGCGCCGCGATCGATGTCGCTCCGACGATGAACGCCTCATGGGAGCGCGCATAGTCGACGACCGCGTGAGGCCGGGCCAGCACGAGCAGGCCGGCGAGCACGAGCGCCCCCAGGAGCGCCGCGGCCGGCGGTCCCAGCGCCTCGCCCAGAGACACTGGCTGGACGAGCTCGCGGCTCGGAGCGCCGGCCCGCCGAGGCCACCGCGCCTCCGCGGCCTCGATCGCGGCCACCCCCACCAGCGTCCACGCGGTGGCGATCAGGAAGCCGCCGAACACGTCACTGGGGAAATGCCACGCCAGTTCGAGGAACGAGAAGCACACCGCCACCGCGAATGCGGCTCCGAGCGCAGCGACATAGGGCCGCCAGCGCGCCGGAGCGACGATCACCGAGCACAGCGCTAACGACATCGCCGCGGTGGCATGCCCGCTCGGCCAGGCGTTGGCGTAGAACACCGGGAATCCTGACAGGGACACCACGCGTGCCTCGGCCAGCAGGGGCTTGAGCAGCTGCGTCGTCACGTTCGCGCCCAGGATGATGATCGCCACCGCGGCCGCGACCCGAGGCCGGCGTCGGGCTAACGCGACCAGCACCGGGATCGCGGCGAAGTAGACGTAGGGCCGTGGATTGCAGAGGTCGGCCACGAACTGCGTGATCCGGTTCAGGCGCGGCCGTTGCAGATCAACGAATCCGCGCAGAATCGACTGGTCGGCGTGTTCGAACACACCGACGTGGAAGGCGGCGTACCAGGTCGCGACCAGCAGGGCGAGCGCGGCCCCCGCTCCGATCAGGGGCAGCCGGGCGCGTTGGGGCAACATGGTTCCAGGGTAGCCAAGCCCGGGTGGCGCCCGAGCGGGTCCCTGGCCTGCCCGAGCCTAAGCGGTCTTGCGCGCTTCCGTGGCCTGACGGCGGATCCGGATCTCCGGAGCAGTGCCGGTGCGGCGCACGTAGGCGTAGTACTCGAGATCCTCGGGCGATGCCGCCTCGACGCTGAGCCCGGCGGCCAGCTCGAAGCGCCCGGCTTCGTAGAGCAGCTCCTGATAGCGCGGCGCGTCGGCGGGACCGTCCGCCCTGCGGGCCGGGCGCCCCTCGATGTCGATGTCGTACACGTCACAGCGAAACGTCCAGCGCGAGCCGCGCGCGAGCTTCTCAGCGTTGAGCTTGATCGCCACCGTGTTGGGGATACCGGGCGCGCCGGAGGCGCCGGCGGTACCCGGGCTCACCCGCAGCCTCGCGCGGGCGTCAACCAACGCACTCGACAGGCGTTCGAAGTTGCGACCGTAGGGGGCTGGGACGATTGCCACCGGCCCGACAGCGTTGATGTCCCCGCGGATGGCCTGTGCGACGGGACCGACCACGACATAGTCGACCTTGTTTGCGTTCAACCAGCGCAGCACGGCAATCGATTTCTGATCGAGGTGCTCGAGCCCCTGGCTGGGCTGGATCGGCGTGGATTCGATCTCGGGTGTGCGGTGTCTCAGCAGCATGGTGCTCCGTTTTCGCGCCGTTGCGGCGGACTCCTTCAAGAAAGTATTTCGCGGCGAGGTTATACGCTCGCTGGTCGATGGATCTCGACCAAGTGCAGGCGCGCCGCGCCGCGCGGGCGCGCGAGCGACAGGCCCGAGTGCGCCGCCGCCGCGCCGCCGCGCTCGGTGCCGTTGCGGTGGTGGTCGCGCTCACCGCGGTGATCGTGATCGCCTCTTCGGGTGGCGGAGACGCCTCACGCGTGGCGGACTCCGGGCAGCGCCACGTCCGCGCCCCCCACCGGGGCGCCGGCCCCGGCCCTCGGCGCACCCGCAAGGTCCACCACGGCTCGACCGTGACCGGCACCGCCACCGGCAAGCCGGGTACGACGCCGGTCCCGATCCTGACCTACCACGTGATCGCCCCCCCGCCGCCCGGTGCCCCGTTCCCGGGCCTGTACGTGCCCGCCAACGAGTTCGCCGCCCAGATGGCGGCGCTGAAGTCGGCCGGCTGGCACCCGGTCACGCTCGATCAAGTGAAGGCGTTCTGGACCCGCGGCGTCCCGCTCGGCCCCGGCAAGCCGGTCGTGCTCACGTTCGACAACGGCTATCACTCGCAGTACGCCAACGCGCTGCCGGTGCTCAAGCGGCTGGGCTGGGTGGCCGACGAGAACATCCAGTTGACGGGGCTGCCGCCCTCTCAGGGTGGCTTGACGGACCCGGAGGTGCGTGCCCTGATCGACGCCGGCTGGGAGCTCGACACGCAGGGGATCAGCCATGCTGACCTGGTCACGCTCGATGCCGCGTCGCTGCACGATCAGGTGGCCACCGCGCGCCAGATCCTGCGCCAGCGCTACGGGGTGCCGGTGAACTGGTTCTGCTACCCATCCGGCCATTACAACGCGACGGTGATCGCCGCGGTCCGCGCCGCCGGCTTCGTCGGCTCGACGACCACCATCCCGGGAATCGCCAGCCCCGCCAACGACCCGTACCGCCTGCCCCGCTTGCGCGTGCTGGCCGGCACGACAGGGCCGGCGCTGTTGGCGGAAATCGCCTCAGCGAGCGGGGACTCGCTCCCGCCGGCCTCTTACGGAGAACCCGGAACCACGTGAGCACCGCGGGCGCGGGGACGCTCCGAGGCACCCGGCCGCCGTCGACGATCGGCGTCGCGGTCTCGGTCGGTGCGGTCGCGCTCGCCACCGCCGCCATCTACCCCCTGCGGCAGATCGCACCGGTCGTGTCACTGAGTGTCGTGTACCTGCCCGCGGTGCTGCTGGTCTCGGCCTACTGGGGCCTCTGGCTCGGACTGGCGACGTCGTTGCTCAGCGCAGCCGCGTTCAACTTCTTCCATCTCCCCCCCACCGGGCGGTTCACGATCGCCGATAGCCGCAACTGGGTCGCGCTGGCCGCGTTTACGACGGTTGCGGTGGTGGCGAGCACGATCGCCGAGCTCGCCCGCGCGCGCGCGCTGGAAGCCGAGCGCCGGCGCGGCGAAGCCGACCTGGCTGCGGCGCTGGCGCGGGAGTTGCTCTCCGGCGCGGACACCGCCGACGCGCTGGGCGCAACGGCGCGGCGGGTCGCCCAGGCGCTGGGTTTGCCTTCGGCGGCGATCGAGCTCGGAGCCGCCCACGGGGACGAGCGTCGCCAGGCGTTCACGCTCGCGAGCTCCGATGGCACCCAGATCGCGACACTACTGGTCCCCCGGCAACTCCCAGCCGACACTGAGGAGCGACTGAGCCGGCAGGTTGTGCCGGCGCTCGAGGCGCTGGTCGGGATCGCACAGCACCGCGACGCGATGCAGGCCGAAGCCGTCGAGACGGCCGCGCTGCGGCGCAGCGATGACGTCAAGACGGCTCTGCTGCGTGCCGTCTCTCACGACCTGCGCTCGCCGCTGACGGCGATCGTGGCCGCCGGTCACGCGCTGGGGACCAGCTCGCTGACCGAATCGGAGCGATCTGAGCTCAGCGCGGCGGTGGTCGAGGAAGGCGGCCGGCTCGCGGCACTGGTCGACAAGCTGCTCGATCTGTCGAAGCTGCAGGCTGGTGGCGCGGAGCCCCGTTCCGGGTGGGTCTCAATCGAGGATGTCGTGACCGCGGCGACCGAGGGGCTGCGCGACGGCGCCGGCGATGTCCGTCTCATCGTCGACCGAGCCGTACCCGAGGTCCGCGCCGACGCGGCTCAACTCGAGCGCGCGTTCGCGAACCTGCTGGAGAACGCGCGCCGCTACTCCGACGGCCTGCCCGTGTCCGTCCATGCGCGGCGCTCGGGCCCG
>Ga0302325_10006420_pt1 | contig 26452 bp, 22 predicted proteins | sample Palsa_T0_2_FD_201948 | JGI IMG/M metagenome (GOLD analysis project Ga0302325, IMG submission 201948) | Peat permafrost microbial communities from Stordalen Mire near Abisko, Sweden - Palsa_T0_2 | ecosystem: Environmental > Terrestrial > Soil > Palsa > Peat permafrost | place: Sweden: Abisko... | reverse complement strand
ACCGGGTTCTGGTCGGCGTACCACTACTTCTCGTGCGCGCGCACGCTGCCCGAGGATCAGGAGCGGGCACTTGCCGCCGCGCGCTGACGCGACGGGCATATGCGTGCGTGCGCTCGCCGACCCGGAATGAGAGCTCTCCTTGCAGGCTTGGTGATGCTCGCGAGCGTGCTCGCCTGTACTACTTCGGCGGATGATTCCAAACTGCGTCTCATCACCTGGGCCGATTACGCACCGGCGGACGTGATTGCGCTTTTCAAACAGGAAACTGGCATTCAGGTGCAGGTGACTCTGTCGAATAACGAGGAGATGATTTCCAAGCTGCGCGCCACGGGCGGCGCGGGCTACGATCTCGCGCAGCCCTCGCAGGACCGCATCACCGGCGTGCAGCGCGAGTTCGGCATCTACCGGCCGTTCGACTTAAGCCGCGTGAAGCTTGAGCAATTTCGTCCCGACATGCTGGAGATCATCCGCAAGAACGCGACTCTTGACGGTAAGCTCTACGGTCTGCCGTACCTATGGGGCGCCGAGGGGCTGGTCGTCAATACCAAGCGCGCGCGCGTGAGCGATTATTCGGATCTGTGTCGGCCGGATCTGAAGGACAAGACCTCCATGCGGCTGCGGCGCCCGACGCTCATGGCATTTGCCTTCGCATCCGGCCAGGATCCGTTTGCGCTCTACGACAATCCCCCCGCCTACGCCGCTCTCATGGAAAGCGTCGGCCGCACGCTCTCCGCCTGCAAGGCGAACGTGCGGTTTTTCTTTGACAATCGCGACCAGCTGTTAAACGGCATGCGCTCCGGGGAGCTCGTCGCCGCGATGATGTGGGACACCGGCGGCTGGGAGTTGAACCGCGAGAACCCCGACATCCGGTTCGTCGTGCCGCGCTCGGGTGCGCTCGGCTTCCTCGACAGCTTCGCGCTGCCGGCCAAGGGCCGTAACGCCGCCGCAGCGTACGCCTGGATCAACTTCACCATGCGTCCGGATATCGCCGCGCGCATCACTCGTGCCGTCGGCAACTGGACCGCCGCGCGCGGCACCGAGGAACTCGTCGACCCGCGGATGCGCGCGCAGTACAACGCAAGCTTCCCCGAAGGGGCATTCAAGAACATCAAATGGTATCCGGCCATCCCCTGGGGACTCGAGGAGCTCGAGGGCCGTATCCTGGATCGCATCAAGGCGGCCAATTGACACTTCCTGATCTTGAAGTCGATTCTCTGGTGAAGCGCTTCGCCGACCACAGCGCGGTGGATGATCTGTCCTTCACGGTCGAGCGCGGCAGCTTTTTCTCCATCCTCGGCCCCTCGGGCTGTGGCAAGACGACGCTCCTGCGCATGATCGCGGGCTTCATCGCCCCGGACAGCGGCGACATCCGCATCGGCGGCCGCAGCATGCAGGCGGTGGCGCCGAACCGCCGCCCCGTCAATATGGTTTTTCAGCAGCTGGCGCTCTTTCCCATGATGTCGGTGGGGGAGAATGTCGCCTTCGGGCTTGCCCGGCGCGGCATGGGCAAGGAGGAGCGGGGCCGTCGCGCCGCAGCCATGCTCGAGCGCGTGAGCCTCGCCGGCGCCGCCCACAAGCGGGTCGATGAGCTCTCGGGCGGACAGCGGCAGCGGGTCGCAATCGCGCGTAGCCTGGTGCTCGAGCCGACGCTGCTGCTCCTCGATGAACCGTTGGGCGCGCTCGATCTGAAGCTGCGCGAGCACATGAAGATCGAGTTGAAACAGCTGCAGGCGGCCTTTGGAACGACCTTTGTTTACATCACTCACGATCAGTCCGAGGCGCTCGTGCTCTCGGATCACGTGGCGGTCATGAACCGCGGCCGCTTCGAGCAGCGCGGCACGCCGCAGGATCTGTACTATCAGCCGGCGACCGCATTTGTCGCCGGTTTCGTCGGCGCCAACAACCGCATTGCCGGCCGTGTCGTCAGCAGCCTGGGCGAAACTGCGGAGGTTGCGACCGCGCAGGGCTGGCACGTGCACGCGCGCAAGAGCGGCGCGGTCGCGCTCGGCGCCGCCGTCGAAGCGTTCGTGCGCCCCGAGATCGCAGTCCTCGAACGCGACGCGGCGCTCCTGCCCAGGGAGCACCCGCACCATGCGGGCGCCGTGCAGAGCCTGCTGTTCGACGGCGCCAATTCCGCCGTGCTGCTCACCGAGGAGGTAAGCCGCTTCGAATTTCGCGTCGCGCTGCCGCAGACGGGAAGGTTTGCGGACCTCAAGGTCGGCGAGCGGATTTTCTTCAGCTTCGACCCGGCGCGGGCCATCTGCTTCGCCGCCGGGGACGCGGCGCCGACCTGAAGTGGCGAGCACCCCCGCGCAGCGTCTGTGGCAGCGGCGGCTCGCGCTGACGCTGCTGCTGGCGCCGGCGCTCCTGTGGCTCTTCGCGCTCATCGTGGTGCCGCACATCGATCTTGCGCTGCTGTCGTTTCGCGCCCGCAGCGCGCCGCGCCACTACCAGCCGAGTCTCAATCAGTACCGCACCTTTTTCACCGAGCCACTCTACTGGCACATCTTTGTGCGCACCGCGTTGCTGTCGGCGGCGGCGACGGCTCTGACGCTCGTCATCGCCTTTCCAATCGCGTGGGTGATAACCAAAGTCGCACAGGGCAGGGCGAGCGCGCTCCTGTTCGTCGTGTGCCTCATCCCGTTCTGGGTGAGCGAGACGGTACGCGCGCTCGGCTGGCTCATCCTGCTGCGCGAGTCGGGGGTGCTGCCGGCATTGCTCGTCAAGCTCGGCATCACTGCCGTGCCGGTGGAGCTGTTGTACCACGATGCCACTATTTTGACGGGGCTCGTATATACGTCGCTCCTCTTCATGGTCGTGCCGCTCGTCAGCAGCCTCGAGAGCCTCGACAACTCCCTCATCGAGGCGGCGTACGATCTGGGTGCCAATGGCTTCGCGATTCTGCGCGACATCGTCATTCCGCATGCCGCACCCGGCATCACCGCCGGCTGCATCGTCGTCTTCATGCTCACGCTCGGCAATTACCTGACGCCGAATCTGCTTGGCGGCAAGAACTCACAATGGTTCACCGAGCTCATCTATACCCAGTTCATAGTACGCTTCAACTGGGAGCAGGGCGCCGCCTTTGGCTTTCTGCTGCTCGCGCTGTCGACCTCCATGGTGGCACTCGGCCTGCGCTTAAGCGGGCAGCGCTTCGTCGACGTCATGCGCCGCTCATGATCGCTTCGCTCCCGCGTTCAATCTGGCTGCGCACCGCCACCGCAGCGTACGTCGTGGCCTTCCTCCTCTTCTTGTTCGTGCCGCTCGCCATCGTCGCGGTCTTCGCCTTCAATGACGCGCCCTATCCGGCGCCGCCGTGGCGCGGCTTCACACTCGACTGGTTCACGGGCAATGCGGCCTCGGGCCGCGTCGGACTCTTTCATGATGCGGCGCTGCTCGGCAGCATCTGGACGAGCCTCGTTGTCGCATGCTGGGTCACGGCACTGTCGGTGGCAGTCGGTACCGCCAATGCCTTTCTGATGGAGCGCTACCGCTTTTTCGGCAAGCAGGCGCTGTCGGTGCTCATGCTCGTGCCGCTCGTAATCCCCGGGGTCATCCTCGGTATTTCCATCCTGTCGCTGTCGAGTCGCATCGCCGATCTGCTGCTGGCGCTCTTTGATATCGATGTCGATTTCCTGAGGCCCGGGCTGCCGCTCGTGGTCCTTGGCCAGTTCTCGTATATCGCAACCATCAGCACGCTCATGATCAGCGCGCGCCTGCAGCGCTTCGATCGCACTCTCGAGGAGGCGGCGCTCAACCTCGGAGCCTCGCAGGCCGCGGTCCTGCGCACCATCACCTTCCCGTACCTGCGTCCGGCGCTCATCGGGTCGGCGGCGATTTCGTTCCTGATGTCGTTCGAGAATTTCAACACGACCCTGATGCTGGTCGGCGCCGATCCGCCGCTCACGGTCATGATGTACGGGCGCATGCGTGAGGGAGCAACGCCGGTGCTGAACGCCGTGAGCCTGTTCCTGATGCTCGCCTCCGCGCTTTTCGCGCTGACCCTGATGCGCGGTGGCTCCCGGAGTGGCGGGACGCGGCGCCCGTCGCCGTAGCGGCGGCGCTGCTTACGGCTAGCGGTGACTTCGCAAACGGCCAATGCCATCGCGCCCTGGGGGACATCGCCATGAAACTCTCGGACATCAAGACGTTCATCGTCGGCAATCCTCCGCCTCACAACGGCAGCCGCTACTTCGTGTTCGTCAAGCTCATCACGGACGGTCGCGTGGAAGGGATAGGAGAGGCGTACTGCGTGCCCTTCGATCCGCATCTGGTCGCGCGCCTGCTCGAGGACGTATTCGAGCGTTACCTCAAGAACCAGGACCCGCATGACATCGAAGCGATGTGGCGCCGGGTCTACTCCGCAGGCTTCACGCAGCATCCGGATCTGACACTGATGGGCGTCCTGAGCGCGCTCGAGATGGCCTGCTGGGACATCATCGGCAAGGAGGCGGGTCAGCCGGTCTACAAGCTTCTGGGCGGCCGGGTCCACGAGCGGCTGCGTTCCTACACCTATTTGTACGCGCGGCCCGGGGACCGCTCCGATGTCTACATGGATCCTGATCTCGCCGCGGAGCGCGCGGCTGAGTACCTCGCGCAGGGATTCACGGCGCTCAAATTTGATCCGGCGGGCCCATACAGCGCCTTCGACGGCCGCCAGCTGCGGCTTACCGACATCGCGCGCTCCGAGCGGTTCATGCGCCAGCTGCGCGAGGCGGTCGGCGTGAAGGCGGATCTGTTATTCGGGACCCACGGGCAGATGACGGCGGCGGGCGCGATCCGGCTCGCGCGGCGCCTGGAGCCCTTTGATCCGCTGTGGTTCGAGGAACCGGTGCCGCCGGACGCTCCACGGGAGATGGCGAAGGTTGCGCGCGCCACCTGCATCCCCATTGCAACCGGCGAGCGCTTGACGACCAAGTACGATTTCGCCCGCGTGCTCGAGGCAGGGGCCGCGGCAATCCTGCAGATGAACCTTGGGCGCGTCGGCGGCCTCCTCGAGGCGAAGAAGATTGCCGGCATGGCGGAGGTGCAGCACGTGCAGATCGCCCCGCACCTCTACTGCGGCCCGGTAGTGGGCGCCGCCAACATCCAGCTAGCCACCTGCAGCCCGAACTTCCTTATCCTCGAAGGGATCGAGCGCTGGGACGGCTTTCACGCCGAGGTGCTGCAGAAGCCGATCCAGTGGCAGGACGGCTTCGTCATTCCTCCCACCGAGCCGGGCTTGGGGGTCGAGCTCGACGAGGCGTTCATCAAGGATTACCCCTATACGGATACCATGCTGCAGCTGGAGATGCTCGGACGCCCGGTGGAGTAATCCGCAAGGGTCCTCGCCCTCGGGTGCGGAGCCGAACGCGGCGTGCGCCCGGGCCAGTCGCGTGCGCCCGTGGTCGCAAGGACACCTATGGATGTTTTCGATTACATCGTCGTCGGCGCAGGTACGGCCGGCTGCGTGGTCGCGAACCGTCTTTCGGCGAGCGGCCGCCAGAAGGTGCTGCTCCTCGAAGCGGGCGGTTCGGACCGTCGCTTCTGGATCCAGGTACCGGTCGGCTATGGACACACGTTCAACGATTCGCGAGTCAACTGGATGTACGAGGCCGAGGCTGATGCCGGGCTTGCCGCACGGCGGCTCTTCTGGCCGCGCGGCAAGGTGCTCGGCGGCTCCGGATCCATCAACGCGCTCGTCTATTACCGGGGCCTGCCGGGCGACTTCGATGACTGGCGCGCACTCGGCAATCCCGGCTGGGGCTTCAGTGACGTGCTGCCATACTTTCAGCGCTTCGAGGACCGCGCGGCTGCGCCGACCGCGGCAGCGCGCGGCGGCCCGCTCCTGCACATCAGCGATGTATCGGCGGACGTCCATCCACTCTGCCAGAACTTCATCGACAGCTGCCGTGCGCTCGGATTTGCGACTCAGGATTTCAACGGTGCGCAGGGAGAGGGGGTGGGCATCTATCAGATCATGACCCGGAACGGCCGGCGCGAGTCAACGGCCAGGGGCTACCTGCACCCGGCATTGCACCGTGAAAATCTCACCTTGCTAATGCGCGCGCGGGCGCTGCGCATCCTTTTCGAGAAGCGCCGCGCGGTGGGAGTCAGCTATCGCCAGGCCGAGCGCACGTTGGCGGCGACGGCGAGGAGGGGAGTGATTCTGTGCGGCGGCGCCATCAATTCTCCGCACCTTCTGCAGCTCTCCGGCGTGGGCGAGGGCGCGCTACTCGCGCGGCACGGTATCGAAGTGGTTGCCGAAAGTCCCGCCGTGGGCAGAAACCTTCAAGATCATCTGGCGGTGTCTTATTTCTATCGCTCCAAGGTGCCCACTCTCAACGATGTGTTTCGGCCGCTCGCCGGCAAGGCGAGGGTCGCGCTGCGTTACCTTGCGACCCGCCGCGGGCCGCTTGCCATGAGCGTCAATCAGGGGGGCGGCTTCATCAGAAGCGACCCCACGCGAGAGCGGCCGAACCTGCAGTTGTATTTCAATCCCATCAGCTATACGGCGCAGGGCCTGAAGAAGCGGCTTCTCAAGCCGGATCCGTTTTCCGCGTTTCTCCTGTCCTTCAATGCCTGCCGGCCGACGAGTCGCGGCCATGTTGAGATCCGCTCGGCGAACCCCCTCGAGGCCCCTGCCATCCAGCCGAACTCACTGGCAACCGCGGAGGATGTGGCCGACGTCGTCGCCGGCGTGCATCTCTTGCGCTCAATCGCCGCGACGGCGCCGCTCGCGCACTACATTGAATCGGAAATGCTGCCCGGAAGCGCCAAGCAAACGGATGCGCAGCTGCTGCAGGATTTTCGGGAGCGCGCGGGCACGGTGTTCCATCCGGTGAGCACCTGCCGCATGGGGCCCGACCCGGCGAGTGCGGTCGTCGATGCGACTTTACGGGTCTACGGCGTCGAGGGCCTGCGCGTCATCGACGCGTCCGTCTTCCCCACTGTCACCTCGGGAAATACCAACGCCCCAACCATCATGGTCGCGGAGAAAGGCGCGGCGCTCATCGCGGCGGAAGAGGACGGCTGATCACGATAGGGGTATGGGGGGGTCGCGGGCATGCCCGCGCGTTGCGCCGGGCAAAACGCCCTTGTGGCCCGTCGCTGCGACTCGCTATTGTGGTGGTCCTGCGGTCACGCATGTGCCGCCATCGGGAAATCTTCCATGCAATGGCTTCTGCAAATGACAAAGCACCTGATCCAAAGAATTCGCGCCAGTTGGAACATCGGATCTGTCGGCATCCTGTTGCTCAGTATCGGCGGCTTTCCTGCGATTGCTGCGGATGCCGGTAAAACGTCGGCTCCTGTCAAGATCGCGGTATTTGATTTCGAATTGGAAGACATCAGCCCCGCCGCATCCATTGAGGGCGCAAGTACCAGTACCGCGGCCGTCATGGATAAGGTCAGCAGCGCGGCGCGTCGGGTTTTGGCGCAGTCGGGGCGCTACAGCCTCGTTGATGTGAGTCAGGCGAAGGCAAAGCCGGTGACGGAAAAGTCGCTGCGCAACTGCGACGGCTGCGATGCGGCGATCGCATTGCAACTCGGCGCCGAGCAGTCCTTTGTCGGAGTTGTGCGCCGAGTCACTATGACTGACTACTACGTGCAGGTTCAGATTAGCGACGCCCGAACGGGCAAGATTCTCAATCAGCAGGCGGCAAATTTCGCCGGTGGCGATGACGGCTGGGCGAGTGGAGTCGCGGCGCTCATCAGGCACCAGGTCCTGGCGCAGTAACACGAGCCGTGGGCGAAGGCCTGCTGCATGCGGTCGCGCTCATACAAGGTGCTGTGCTTCTTTTCGCTTGTAAATGTAGTGCGCAAATACGTACCCCCACGGTACGGCAACGATAGGCAGGATCACCCACAGGAACGCTGAGGTCATGCCCTCCGCGGGCGAGCCCGCCAACGCTCCCCGTGACCAGAGTGGATACGCCACAATCATGAGCCATAGGACTTTATAGAAAATCTCCAGCAGCAGGATCGGGAGCATTTTCAACGAACGGATGATTCCCAGGCCTGCCAGAGTCGCGAACGCCGTCCACACGCACCACGCCATGGCATCTTTGGGTTCCCACGGACCCTGATGGGTGAGAATGCGCGTCCAAGTGTCCTTGCCCAGAAGAAAGAACATTAAGATAAAGACCAGTCGCAGGAGGTAGATATGGATCCTGCGCACGCCTTCGTACCGAGCGTCGCGTTTGAAAATGGCTTTTGGGCTGAAACTCATGAAAAGCCAGTCGTGCGCAAATGCTCGGTGCTTCGCTTCTTCAGGCGAGACGGGGAAAGCGCGCAAGATCCTCCTGCTCTTCGAGCGGCTGGTCGTTGCGGATGTACAGGCGGCTCGCATCACGCAACGGCTGAAAGTCCCAGGGTGTAAAGCGGCCCTCGCGCAGCGCCGCGTAGACGAAGTGACGCCGGTGCTGACTGGCGAGCACGGCCTCGTGCAGCATGGGCAAGTTCCAGCGGCGTGCCACTTCGGAGCGAAAATCGGCCACGAGTTGGGCGCGGCCCGCCCGCGCTGCGAGGTTGACACGTTCGTCCGGATCGGCGCTCACGTCATAGAGCTGGTCCGGATCGACCGGGGAGTGCACAAATTTGTTGTGGCCGCGGCGGATCATGATGATCGGCGCGATGGCGCCCTCTGCCAGGTACTCGCCGATGACTTCCCCGGATGCCGCGCCGCCGCCCTCGAGTGCAGGCAGTAGGCTCACGCCATCGATTGGCGCTGCATACGCGGGGGTCGCGCCACTGTATGCAAGAGTTACCAACGTCGGCAGGAGATCGAGGAGTGATGCCGGCGCCGCCACACGGCGCGCCGCAAATCTCGACGGCGCGTGTACGATGAACGGGATGCGTGCGGCAGGCTCGAAAAAATTCATCTTGTACCAAAGGCCCCGCTCTCCGAGCATATCCCCGTGATCGGCGAGCACTACGACGACGGTGTTGGCATCGAGGGCGGCCTCCTTGAGAGTGGCGACGAGCGAGCCGATCTGGTCATCAACGTAAGAGACGGCGCCGAAGTACGCGCGCCGCGCGGCGCGTACCTGCGCCGCGGTCGGCCTGACACGATCAAGGCCGATGACGTGGCGTAGCCTGCGCGAATGCGGATCCTCGCTACCGGAAAGATCGGGGACGCGCGGTAGGTCGATCTCCTCATCGCGGTAGCGGTTCCAGTAGACATGGGGAATGACGTACGGGTCGTGCGGATGGGTCATCGACACGACGAGACAGAATGCGCGGCGGTCGCGGCTGCGCGCGAGGTCAAAGAGCTTCTGGCGCGCCGCGACCACGACCTCATCATCGAAGTCGATCTGATTCGTGCGTGTGCATGCGCCCGCGTGAATGACCGAATCCATGCTGTGATACCAGCTCGGGCGCTGCTCGAAGGCGCTCCAGTCGGGCGTCCATCCAAAGTCGCTCGGGTAGATGTCGGTCGTCAGGCGCTCCTCAAATCCGTGCAGTTGATCGGGTCCGCAGAAGTGCATCTTGCCGGCAAGGGCGGTCTGATATCCCGCGCGCCTGAGATAATGCGCGAATGTGGGTATCTGGGCGGGGTACTCGGCGGCGTTATCGTAGGCGCCAATTTTTGACGGCAGCTGCCCGGCCAGGAACGAGAAGCGCGACGGTGCACACAGCGGGCTGTTGCAGTAGAAGGAATCAAAGACGACTCCTTCATCCGCAAGCGCATCGATATGCGGCGTGCGCGCAATGCCGCCACCGTACGCACGCAGCACGCGAGCCGCCAGCTGGTCGGCCATGAGGATCAGAAGGTTCGGGCGATCCATAAGCGCCTCGTGTTACACGACAAAGAAATCACCCGGCGAATACTCGCACGACAAGAAATCACCCGGCGAATACTCGCACGAAGGGTTGGCGCATCACACACCGGCCCCTGTCTGCGCGTGCCGTCGGGCCTTAATGCCTGCGGGGAGGGCGCGGGTCAGCACTTCCCGAGATCCCCCAGAGCTTGCTTCAACGGACCGAGCCACGGTTCGAAGGCGCGCCACTGATCCAGGCCCTCCGTGAAGATCGGCTGGCGCACCTGCTCGGAACTCGCCGTGCGCACGCTGCGCTCGGTCTTGAAAAACTCGACGCACGCGGCTTCGAACGGCAGGCCGCAGAACTTGAGGATTCTGCGCACACTGCCTGCGAGGTCTGCGACCACATCCTCGTGCTGCACGCGCAGGATTTTCCCCGGAAGCACGGCGTCCCAGTGCTGCATCAGCTCGACGTAGCTGCGGTAGTAGCGGCCGATGTCCGCAAGGCTGTAGGTGAATTCCTGGCCGGAGGCGAAGAGCTGCTTGAAGTTGGAGAAGCAGCAGGCAAGGGGTTCGCGCCGCGCGTCGATGATCCTGGCGTTCGGCAGCAGCACATGGATAAGGCCGATGTGACGGAAATTATTCGGCATCTTGTCGATGAAACGCGGCTTGCCCGCGCGGTACACCTGGATGTCAGCGAGGTACTTCTCTCCCAAGCGCTGAAAGTCTGCCGCGCTAAGCTCGCGTAGCACGCCGGGGTAGCGCGGCTCCGTGTCGGCCGATTCCCGGCCGGAAAGCTCCTGGGCGAGACGCGGAATCTCGGGCAGCTCCGTCGTGCCCTCCACCTGCGAATGCGAGGCAAGAATCTGCTCAAGAAGCGTCGAGCCCGCCCGGGGCAGACCGACGATGAATATCGGCTCCGCGCTTGCGCACCCGACCCCCTGGCGCGTGCTGAAGAACTCGGAGGTGCAGACTGCGGCCTGCAGACGCGCATTGCGCTCGGTGGCTTCCGGCCGGTAACGGCTCTCCGTCTTCTTGAGCGCATTGCCGCGCTCGTAATAGCCGAATGACTCCGCGTATTGCGCAGCGTCCTCGAACGCCTTGCCGAGCGCGAAGCACAGATGGAACCGGTCAGCGAGCGCGATACCGGGCGCGGCCTCCGCGGCGCGCATGCGCGTGACTTCATCGCCGGTGAAGCGATAGGTCTTAAGGTTGGCGAGGCTCCAGTAGGCGTCCCCGTAGCTCGGCCGGATCGCCGCCGCAGTCCGATAGGACTCGATGGCCGCCTCGCGCCGTCCGAGAGTTTTCAGGGCATGCGCAATCGACAGATGTACCTCGGCCGCCTGCGGTGTCTCGATGAGCAGTTCGCGGTAAAGACGAATGGCGCGTTCGTAGTGACCGAGGCCAACCCAGGCCGTCGCCTGCGCGCTGCGGTAGGAGCGATTGCCAGGCTCGCTCTTAAGGAGCTTGTCGAGCTCATCCAGGGCCCGCGCGTGTTTGTGCCGCCCGAGGAGCACCTGGACATAGTCGAAGCGCGCGGCCGCATAATCCGGGGTGAGGGTAAGCACGGCCGCAAGCAGCAGTTCGGCATCATCCAGCACATCAAGTTTGGTGCCGATCCTGGCGAGCAGGCGCATGGCCTCGACGTGATTCCCGTGCGCCAGGAGATATTGACGAACGATCCGCTCCGCCTCGTAGATCTCGCCGTCGGAGAACATGCTCGAGGCCGTGACGATCTCGGTGGGGAGGGCCGCAAGAGTTTTCACATGGCCTGCCGCCATATCGGCATTTGCCGCTTCCCCGGTCATTCGAAACAGGATCTGCAGCGCGTGCCAGCTCGCCGGCAGCGCGGGGTTCAAATTCACCGCGCGCAGGAACGCCTTGATGGCGGGCTCCGCGGACCGCAGCGCCACGAAGCAATGTCCACGCTCCTGAAAGAGGCGGCTGTAGGTCGGGTGCAGCTCCTCAAACCGGGCAAGCGTTGCGAGTGCATCGGGGATGCGCTGCAGGTAGCGCTGGCTGACCGCGAGCATGTAGAGGACGTCACGGTTTTCGGGAACCCGGATGAGCAGCATCTGCGTAGCCGCCAGCGCTTCGGCGAACTGGCTCCGCTCCAGAAGTCCGCGGATGCGTCGCACCTCGGCTTCGACGGGCGACGTCGGGGGAATAAGCGCCGCTACTGCCATGGTCGGGAAAATAAGGACGGGCACAGCTGCCCGAAGTTGATTCTACTGAAGACCGCCGGAGCCGGTCCTCGGCGGCCACGTTCTCTGGTGGGATTAGAACCGCGGGAATCGCCTCGGGCCCCGGCGCGGGCGCGCGACCGCCGCGGTTGCCTCAAGTGGGGAGGTGACTTAGGCTCCCGGAAAGATTCCGCGCGCGGCGCCCATGCCGCAACGCGGTGGCGCTCATGCAGCAGTTGCAGATTGCGGTCGGCCGCTCAAGGACATCGCGATCAGTGACCACCCGCCGAAGAGCATATTGATGCCGATGAGAACGCCCAAAGCCCAAAGAGCCGTGCCCGGCAGTCCGGCGAACAGGAGCGCAGCCAGTATGATGTCGATCGCGCCGCTCGCCAGCATCCACCCCCAGCCGCCGGAATCGCGCTTCCGATGCTGGATCGCAAACATGATTGACGCTGCGCCTTCAATGAAGAGAAACGCGATGAGGACTACGGTCAAAGAGATCGCCCCGGTAACCGGGGATGCCAGGAGCAGGGCGCCTGTCACTATCCCTAATACGGCCGAGATCAGCGACCATGAGAATCCAGGCGCGTGACGCGCCGCAAAGGTTGCGATGAGGCCCGTGAGGCCGGCGACCAGCAATATGGAGCCGAACAGGACCGTCGCGGCGAGGGACGCGATCAGGGGCACGAAAATCGCGAACAGCCCCAAAAAAACCAGCACGATCCCTTCGACCAGGAACAAGACCCAGTGGTCGCGAACCGATTTGGCAAGCGCCGCCTGAGCTTGCGAAGCATTAAAGGATTCCGCGCCGCTCATACATTTGTCTTCTTCTGTGGTACGGACTTCGTACACCCTATCTTAATTATACGGCAATCGGAGGGACAGGGGCCATTTGAGCAGCTGCAGCATTCTCGTCGTGGATCTCGAGGCGACCTGCGCCAACGATGGCAGCATCCCGCCCGCGGCCATGGAGATCATCGAAATCGGCGCAGTCTGGGCTCTGCCCGACGGCGCCGTGCTCGAGCGCTTCCAAAAGTTCGTGCGGCCGCTCGGACGGCCGGCGCTTACCCCCTTCTGCATGGATCTCACCGGCATCAGGCAAGCCGACGTCGACGCCGCGCCGCTCTTTCCGGTGGCCGCGCGCCTGCTGCGTGAATTTGCCGACCGTCGCCGCATGGCGGGCACGCTCTGGACAAGCTGGGGCGACTACGACCGCAAGCAATTCGCGCGTGATTGCGCCCGGCACGCAGTAGATGATCCTCTGCAACTGCCGCATGAGAATGCCAGGCGGAATTTCACGGTTCGGCAACAGATTGGCGCTGATGTTTCGCTAGCCGGTGCATGCGAATTGGCGAAGATCAAGCTCGAGGGCAACTACCACCGCGCACTGGATGATGCGATCAACACCGCACGCCTCCTACCGTGGATCCTGGGTGCCCGAAGCTTGCGTGAATCCCCGGCATGATCGATGCCAGACCCCAATCGAAGGGAATGCTATTCCACCCTGCGGCCGCTAAAGCTGAACCGACACGCGAGGCGCGCCGTCAATCATGCTGCCTATCAGACGCGCCTGCGCACCCCCATGGCGTGCAAAGGTTGCCAGCACATCGGCAAGCGCCTCCGGCGCACACGCGACCAGCAGGCCGCCCGATGTCTGCGGATCGCACAGCAGGGCCTTGTGCGCAGGCGTTACGTGCGCAGCAAGCTCGACTTCAGCGCCGTAGGATCTCCAGTTGCGTCCTGATGCACCGGTGACAAGTCCCGCATCGGCCATCGCCAGCACCTTATCCAGGAGCGGGACCTCCGCCATGTTGACCCGTGCACCGATCCCGGAGCCGCGGCACATCTCAAGCAAGTGTCCGAGGAGCCCGAAGCCGGTCACATCGGTCATGGCGTGCACGCCCGGCAGTTTCGCAAGGTCGGGGCCGGCGCGGTTGAGGCAGGTGGTGAGATCGATCATCGCGCGATAGTCAGCGGAGCCCAGTTGGCCCTTCATGAAGGCGGCCGAGAGGATGCCGACGCCGAGCGGCTTACCCAGCACCAGCGCGTCCCCGGCATGCGCGTCTGAATTCCTCTTCACGTCCTTTGGATGGATGATGCCGATTGCGGCCAGGCCATAGATGGGTTCCACCGAATCGATGCTATGGCCGCCGGCAATGGGGATGTCGGCCTCTGCGCACATGGTCTCGCCGCCGCGCAGGATCTCGCGGATGACCTCAGGCGACAGCACATTGATCGGCATCCCGACGATGGCGAGCGCCAGAATCGGCATGCCCCCCATGGCATAGACGTCCGACAGGGCGTTGGTGGCGGCAATGCGGCCAAAATCGAATGGATCATCCACGATCGGCATGAAAAAGTCGGTCGTCGCGATGATCGCCTGCTCATCATTGAGCCGATAGACCGCCGCGTCGTCCGCGCTCTGCGTCCCGACCAGCAGCTCGGCGAACGGCCGGACTGGAAGGTATCGCTTCAAGAGGTTGGCCAACATGTCCGGTGCGATCTTGCAGCCGCAGCCGCCGCCGTGGGACAGGGAGGTCAGCCGCGGCGGGACGGAAGGAGCAGTGCTCATGGTCGTATTCTCAGGGGGTTTGCGCGAGAATCAAGCCTGCGCCGGCCCCCGTAGGACCCGTCATGAAGCGTCGCGATTTCCTTGTGCGCCTCTCAGGCGCGCTGTCCGGCGCCACCGTTCTCGCAATGTCCGGTCGAGCGCGCGGTGTGGCGGGTGCGGAAGTCCCGCTCAGCTCCGGTTGGCGAACATTTGAAATCACGACATCGGTGGATGTCGCAACCCCGGCCGGCCGAACGTGCCTGTGGTTACCCGTGCCAGCGGGCGCTCGCGCGGGCTACCAGGTTGCACTCAATACGCACTGGGACGCCGGCGGCGCGTCGCGTGCCGCACTCGTCACCGATCCCGGATATGACGTCGTGCTGCTGCGGGTGGAATGGGACGATCCCGCATCAGTGAACCGTGTCACGCTCACGAACCGCGTTGCCACGCGCGATCGTCGCGTCGAGGTGAGTCAGCCGGCCGCAGCGTTCGCGCCGCATGAGACCGAGGGCCTGCTGCGCACTTACCTGCGTCCGACGTCGATGCTGCCGACCGACGGCATCGTCAAGGCGACGGCGGAAAAGATCACACTCGGCTGCCACGGCGACATGCAAAAAGCGCGTGCCATCTATGAATGGGTGGTGGACAACACCAGTCGCGATCCGAAAACCCCGGGCTGCGGCATGGGCGACGTCGCCTCGATGTTGAAGTCCGGTTACCTCGGAGGAAAGTGCGCGGACATCAATGCGCTATTTGTGGCGCTCGCGCGCTCCGTGCGCATTCCCGCGCGCGATGCGTACGGCATACGCGTCGCCGACTCGCTGCGCGGTTTCAAGTGTCTCGGTAGGAGCGGCGACATCAGTAAGGCGCAGCATTGCCGCGCCGAGTTCTACACGCGCGGGGTGGGCTGGGTTCCAGTTGATCCGGCCGACGTGCGCAAGGTCATGCTGGAGGAGGAACCGGGCGGGTTGCCGATGAGTGATCCGAAGGTGCAGGCGGCGCGCGCCGCACTCTTCGGTAGCTGGGAGATGAACTGGGTAGCCTACAATCACGGCCACGACGTCGCCCTGCCGGGCTCCCGCAAGGGCGCGATTCCGTTCCTGATGTATCCCAATGGCGAGACGGCCGAGGGACGTCTCGACAGTCTCAACCCGAGCTCCTTTCGCTACGAGATCCGCACGCGCGAAGTCAGCGCGTAAATGGCGGAAGACAGTAGGAGTCGAACCTACCAGGAAGCGCTTGACGCCCCCTCCTGGGTTTGAAGCCCAGCCGCACCACCGGGTACGTATGCCTTCCGTGTGTCATTCGCACGTGCGCCAGCCGCTGTCGCGCCGCAGTACGTGCGAGTCGTGCACGCGGCGCGTGAAGCCCACGCGATCGAAGAACTCCAGGATCTGAATCGCGCGCTTGCGGCCGACACCGACAGCATCTCGGTAGCGCGCTGCGCTCGTGGCGCCGTGCTCCTGGGCATCCGCGGTAACGAGCGCTGCAAGCTCACGGATGCACTCGCGATCGTAGAAGAGGTCGGGCACGACCTGGTACACGCTGTTCTGCATGACCTGCTTGCGCAACACCTCGCGCACGCGCACTTCAGGTTCGCGGACGGTGACGGCCAGATCCCGTACCCAGGGTGGATCAAAGCGTCCGGCAGCGATGAGCGTCTGCAATCCGCGCGCGAGTGCCTGATCGTCGTCCGATAGCTTCATGACGTGTTCGGGCAGATGCAGCCACGGCGCGCTGCGCAACACGACGCGCTCGTCCACGAGCGCGTCGATCAGCGCACGCCAGAGAGCCGCGGATGACTCGGGCAAGGCGATGCGGCGCAGCCGCCCGATATCGGGTCCTGGTTCATCCGGCACCTGTGCGTGAAAGTCGCGCAGGGCGCCGATGGCGCGCTCGCGCAATGCCGACCAATATGCGGCAAGCAACACGAACTGCTCATGAGCGCAGTCGATCGTGACGGCGTCCGGCGGCAGCTGGATGAGTTCCGGGGAAAGCCCTGTCAGGCGCACCAGGTCCGTCATCTTCACGCCATAAGGCGCCTGTTGCAGTAACGCGGTGAGACCCTCTCCGCCGATCAGGCGCTCGAGCGCCTCGAGGTAATGCCGACGCGCCGGCGAGCGTCGCTTGCGTGCGGGCGCGAAGGGATCGAGTACGCCGCCGCCGCCCACAGTGTGCGCGGCCTGCGCATCGCGCACGATGAAGCGGTCGCCGGGGATGGCGCAGATCGGGGCGTCAAACACCAGCTGCACGAGCGCTGACTCGCCGGCCGACACACTTGTCGATTCCAGCAAGACCACGTGCGCAACACGGTGTGTCGTACCCAGGTGCACGTGCAGGGGCGACCAGGAGGCGAGCCGCACGCCGCTGCCCGCGAGCAACTGCAGACGCACGTCGATGCGCGTGGTCGGCGCAAACACGCGCGGCTCGGCGAGCCAGTCGCCACGCGTCAACGCAGTTTTCTTGACGCCGGCGAGATTAAGTGCGCAGCGCTGGCCGGTCGAGCCGCATTCGGCGGCGCGATTCTGCGTGTGGATGCTGCGCACCCGGACCTGTGTGCCCGCCGGCATCACCGCCACGATGTCGTCGGTATGGACCTGGCCCGAAAACACGGTGCCCGTCACGACGGTGCCGTGGCCAGGCAGTGTAAACACTCGATCCACGGCCAGGCGAAACAGGCGCTCATCGCGCCGCGAGGGGAAACGGGCGGCGACTTCGTGCAGGTAGCGGCGCAGCGTTGCGGTACCCGGATCCTCCGGCACCGTGGAGCTCAACGGAAAGATCGGCGCTTTGCACAGTGCCGTGCAAGCAAGCGTCGCGGCCACCTCAGCCTGCACCTCCTGCAACCGTTGGGTATCGACGCGATCTGCTTTACTCAGGACCACGGCACCGCGGGCAATACCAAGGAGGTCGAGAATCGCCAGATGTTCGCGCGTCTGCGGCATCACACCATCGTCGGCCGCGACCAGCAGCAGCGCAAAATCGATGCCGCATGCACCCGCGACCATCTTATGCACAAAGCGCTCGTGGCCCGGGACGTCAATAAAGCCCAGCACGTTCCCATTATCAAGCGGTGTATAGGCGTACCCGAGCTCGATGGAGATGCCACGCGCCTTCTCCTCCTTGAGGCGATCGGTATCTACGCCCGTCAGGGCACGCACCAGCGAGGTCTTACCATGATCAATATGACCGGCGGTGCCGATGATCATTGAGGAAGCTCGCCCCACTGCGCCACGAACTCCGTTTCGTCGGATGTGTCCAGGCAGCGCAGATCCAGCCAAAGAGTCTTTTCAGCCGCGCGTCCGATGACCGGCCGAGGCAGAGCACGCATCAAGGCCTCCAGATGATCGAGACCGCCGCGACTACCTTTGGCTGTGCGAATGGCAAGACCGTGGCTCGGCAACTGCTCCACCGGAAGCGCGCCGCTGCCGATCTGGCTGAACATCGGCGCATCGGACACTTCATACGCATCACCAATGGCGCGCTGCAGGTGTGGCCGAAGCCGCAGGGCCTGCTCCTGCATTACAGCTGCCGGTCGTGTGAGCTGCCGCAACGTCACCAGGTGCTCCCCTAGAAATTCTGGTGTGCGATACAGCGCAAGCACGGGCTCCAGGGCCGCCAGAGTCAACTTGCCGACACGCAGGGCGCGCTTGAGGGGATGCTTCCTGAGCATCGCGATTAGATCGGCGCGACCGACGATGAGGCCCGCCTGGGGTCCTCCGAGGAGCTTGTCCCCGCTGAACGATACGAGATCCGCGCCGGCCGCCACACTGTCACGCACCGTCGGTTCCCTGGGTAGCTGCCAGCGCGTGAGATCAATGAGCGATCCGCTGCCGAGATCAACCGCGAGCGCCACCGAGCGCGTCCGTGCGAGCGCCGCAAGCTCAGCAACGGCGACCGAGTTCGTAAAGCCGCTGATGACGTAGTTGCTGGTATGCACCTTCATAAGAAGCGCGGTGCGCGCTCCGATCGCGTCCGCATAATCCGAAAGGTGCGTGCGATTCGTCGTCCCGACCTCGACGAGCTTGGCACCGGCCTGGCGCATGATGTCGGGCATCCGGAATGCGCCCCCGATCTCGATGAGCTCGCCGCGCGACACGACGACTTCGCGCCGTGCCGCCAGAACACTGAGCATCAACAGCACCGCCGCCGCGTTGTTGTTGACCACCGTTGCAGCTTCGGCGCCGGTCAGTTCGCACAGCAGCTCTTCGATGAGCGTGTCGCGTTCGCCGCGCCGACCCGATGCAAGATCAAATTCCAGGTTGACTGGCGCGCGCATGCTGTCCACGACCGCGCGTACGGCCGCCTCAGGCAGGACCGCACGACCCAGATTGGTATGCAATACGGTACCCGTCAGATTGAACACGGGACGCAGGCGCGGCTGTGCCGCCGCGATGAGCTTTGCCTCGAGCACCTCTGCGACCGCAGCTTCATTCACTGCCGCTGAATTCAAAGTTCCCGCCAAAGCCGAACGTCGCAGATCATCGAGATGGGCCCTGAGGACGGCGGTGACCTGCGTGCGTCCGTGACGCGCGAGCACGCTCTCCAAGGCCCCGTCATTCAGCAGTCGATCGAGCGATGGAATGTCAGCGGCTCGGGCGTACGGTGCGTCCAACTCGTCAGGCTCCCGAGGGTTGCCAGAGGAGGGGATTGCCACAGGCACGGCGAAAGCCGTCTTCAGCCATCAGCAGATCGAGCGCGAGGCTACCCAGGTCATCGGCCACGGGCTCGACCGCGGCATCCTTCTCCTGGTAGAGAATCTTGCGGTAGGTGTGACAATGGGCGCAGCTCTCGGCACGGACGGCTTCGGAGCCGCCCGCGACCAGGTGATAGCGGATCCCTTCCGTAGTCAGGCAGTGGCTGCACTTGATCCGCACCAGATGCCACTCGGTCGCGCACAGGGCACAGTGAAGATAGCGATAGCCCTGGTTGGCGCGAACGATACTGGCGACGGGAAGGGTGCCGCAGGCGGGACACACCCCCGACGCGTCTGCGTGAGCTCCTTGATCGCCCAGATTCCCCAACAGATCCAAGGGCAGGGAGGTCACCATGAAAACCCAATACACCTGCAGCGCGGCCATGATGAAGGGCGCAGCTTCGGCATGGACTCCTGCGGTACGTGCCGCCAGCAGCAGATCGGCCTGCTCTTCCAGGTGCGCGAATGGCGAGTCATGGATCCGAGTGCAGACGGCGCGCACCCCGTCCGGAATGTTCGCTCTTGCCTTCACGGCGTCGCAGATTTCGATGAGAACGGCGCGCCAGAGGACGTCGCGCGGCCAACCGGCCGCCGGCAGCAGCGGCATGCCATGCCTGCCGGCGAGCGCGATCTGTGGGTCGATCGACGGGGCAGCTCCCCCGGGGGGCAGCGACTGTGTGATGAGCGCGCCGACGGCTGCCTGCTGGGCATCACTGACGATGGCCATCAACCGAAGGTAATCACCTACGGCGTGGTTTTCGGCGAGCACGCGCAGGCGCGCGGCGCGCATCGAGAAGAGAGTGGCAGGATCGGGAAGCCGGACGCGAGGAATTGATCGCTGGGCGAACGCTTCAATCTGGGCGGGGTCGAGAATTCGCTGCACGGGTCATGATCTCGCGGAACCAGGCGCGATGATGCTTCCAGGCCCACCCCGGTGTCACCCTGCCGCGAGTCATTGCCTCGACCGAACCCTTTACCCAGATTGCCGCGTAGATGTGGACGATGATGGTGCAGATCAGCACCAGCGCGCACACGGCGTGCACGACCGCGGCCAAGCGGACGACCGCAGCCGGGAAGTACAGTGAGAAATAGGCTCGCCAGATGACGACACCGGACAACAGCAGGCCCGTGAGGCACAGGACAATTGCGTAGAACACGAGCTTCTGGCCCGCGTTGTAGCGACCGACCTCGGGGAGGCGGTCCTCGCGGTTGGTCACCACATCGCGGTACTGGCGCAGCCAGACCCAGTCACGCCGCTGCATGCGGTTCTCCGACCCGACCCTGAGCGCGAACGGCACGAAGGCGAGCAGCATCGCAATCCCTATGAACGGATGCAGAATCCGGGTCCATGGCCCGCCGCCGAAGAGGCCGCTCAATCCAAAAAGTGCCGGGTGGAAGAGGGCGAGCCCCGAGAGCGCCGCGAGCACGAAGGCCATGGCCACGAGCCAGTGATTGGTGCGGTCTCCCGCGGTGTAGCGCACGATCATGCCGCCGTGCTCAGGGGATACCGCATCGCGACGCTCCGGGCCGGTGTCGGGGTTGCTCATGGCGTCTTCTCCAACTGCTTGGCGAGCTCACGCGCGGCCGCCTCATCGCTCGCATCCGTCTCGTCCGGTCCGACTCGAATGTAGTGAAAAAACCCGGCGAGCGCCGTCAGTGCCATGACGGCGAGCCCCAGCGGCTTGGAGAAGCCCTTCCACAAAAGAACGGTGCGACTGATGCGCGGGTCGGCGGGCAGATCGACGTAGTTGTGCGGCTGGTCGGCGTGGTGCAGCACGTACATGACATGCGTGCCGCCCACCCCCGGCGGGTCGTAAAGACCGGCCTTATCGAAACCGCGCGACTTCAGATCTACGATACGCTCGGCCGCATGCTGCTTCATGTCGTCCTTGGTGCCGAAGACGAGGGCGCCAGTGGGACAGGCCTTGATGCAGGCGGGCTCCAGTCCCACTGCAACGCGGTCCGAGCACAGGGTGCACTTATAGACCTTTTTGTCCTTTTTCGAGATGCGCGGGATGTCGAAAGGGCACCCGGCGATGCAATAACCGCAGCCGATGCAGTTCTCTTCCTGAAAATCCACGATGCCGTTCGCGTACTGCACGATGGCGCCGGGCGAGGGGCACGCCTTAAGGCACCCCGGGTCCGCGCAGTGCATGCAGCCGTCCTTGCGGATGAGCCACTCGAGATCCCCCTTGGCATTCTCAATTTCGGCGAAGCGCATCAGCGTCCAGGTGTTTGCGCTCAAATCGGCCGGATTCTGGTACCGGCCGGTATTGGTACCGATCTCGTCGCGCAGATCGTTCCATTCCATGCAGGCAACCTGGCATGCCTTGCAGCCGATGCATTTTGTCGTGTCGATGAGCTTGGCGACTTCGCGTCCGCCGCTCGGCTCCCGAACGTCGGGCGACCTCGTTGTGGTGGCCGAGCGTCGGATGATGTCGAGTGACTGCAGTGCCATTTTTGTGTTCCTACAATTTCTCGACCCTGACGAGGAATGATTTGAACTCGGGCGTCTGCGAGTTGGCGTCGCCAACGACCGGTGTGAGCGTGTTCGCGAGGAATCCGGGCTTCGCCAGCCCCTTGAAACCCCAGTGGATAGGTATTCCCACGTGATGCAGTGTCTTGCCTTCTATCTGCAGCGCTCGCAGGCGCTTGGTGACCACCGCGACCGCCTTGATGTAGCCACGGTTCGATTCCACCTTCACCCAGTCGCCAGAGGCGATGCCGAGGTCCTTCGCGAGCGCATCGCCGATCTCAACGAACTGCTCGGGCTGGATGATGGCGTTCAGACGCACGTGTTTGGTCCAGTAGTGGAAGTGCTCCGTGAGGCGATAGGTTGTGCCGGCATGCGGGAACTGCGCAGCTTTTCCGAAGGCCTTGCGGTCGTCGTCGAATACCCGCGCGGCCGGATTGTTGAGTGCCCGCGGCTCCGAAGGGCTTAAGGGGTTGATGGCAAGCGGCGTCTCGAAGGGCTCGTAATGCTCAGGGAAGGGCCCTTCGGCCATGTTGTTGCGTGCGAAAAACCGCGCGACTCCCTCGGGGTTCATGATGAAGGGGCCCATACCGTGAGTGGGATCCTCATCGACTTTGAAATCCGGAATATCAGCGCCACCCCAGGCGCTACCGTTCCAGGAGATGAGCGCTCGATCGCGATTGAACGGCTTGCCGTTCGCATCGCAGGATGCACGGTTGTAGAGGACGCGGCGATTGGCAGGCCAGGCGAACGCCCAGTTGATGTTCTGGCCAATGCCGGTCGGATCGGAGTTGTCCCGGCGGGCCATGAGATTGCCTGTCGGCCCCCACGCGCCGCAAAAGATCCAACAGCCGCTCGAGGTGCTGCCATCGTTGCGCAGTTCCGCGAAGCCCGCGAGCTGCTCGCCGGCTTTGCGCGTGACCTTGCTCGCATCTTTGGGGTCGGCGAGATCCTTGAGCGCCTTGCCGGAGAACTCCCGTGCGAGTTCCTGCGGCGAGGGATCGGTGGGATGCGCGTACGGCCAGGAGAGATTTACGATCGGATCCGCAAAGGTTCCGCCGTCGCTCTGATACATCGTGCGCATGCGCGTGAAGATCTCGGACATGATGCGCAGGTCGGAACGCGCCTCGCCGGGCGGTTCGGCGCCCTTCCAGTGCCATTGCAGCCAGCGCGACGAATTCGTGAGGGATCCTTCCTCTTCGGCGAAGCACGAGGTCGGTAGGCGGAAGACCTCCGTCTGAATCCGCGCCGAGTCCACATCGTTATGCTCGCCGAAGTTTCGCCAGAATTCCGACGTTTCGGTCGCCAGCGGATCCATCACGACCAGGTACTTCAGTTTCGCAAGACTTAAGTTCATCTTCGCCTTGTTCGGAGCCGCGGCGAGCGGATTGAATCCCTGGCAGATGAAACCGGTCATCTTGCCCTGGCTCATGAGCTCGAATACCTGCAGCATGTCGTACAGTTTGTCGAGCTTGGGAAGGTAGTCGTAGGCCCAGTTATTTTCTTTAGTGGCGGCATCCCCCCACCATGCCTTCATCAGGCTGACCACGAACTTGTCGAGATTCTGCCAGTAGCTCAGCTGATTCGGCCGCAGGGGCTTGAAGGCGCGGGCAGCGATGAACTTAGAGTAGTCCTGCTCGTTTTCGCTCGGAAGATTGATGTACCCGGGCAGCAGATTCGACATCAGCCCAAGGTCGGTCAGACCCTGGATATTGGAATGTCCGCGCAGTGCGTTCATGCCGCCGCCAGCGATACCGATGTTGCCAAGGAGCAGCTGGACCATTGCGCCCTGGCGGATCATCTGCGATCCAACTGAATGCTGCGTCCAGCCAAGCGCGTACATGATCGTCATGGCCCGCGTCGGAGTAGCCGTCGAGGCCATCATCTCGCAGATCTGCAGGAATTTGTCCTGCGGAGTACCGCAGACGCCTGCGACCATCTCCGGCGTGTAGCGCGCGTAGTGCTGCTTCATCAGCTGATAGACACAGCGCGGATCGGCGAGCGACGGATCGGTCTTCACGAAGCCGTCGGGGCCGATCTCGTAGTCCCAGGTGGACTTTTCGTAGCTGTGCTTGTCCGCGTCGTAACCGGAATATAGGCCGTCCGCAAACGTGAAATCCTCGCGGACGATGAACGTGAAGTCGGTGTAGTTCTTGACGTACTCGTGCTGGATCTTGTCATTCGCGAGGAGATAGCTGACAACGCCCCCCAGAAACACGATGTCGGTGCCGGTACGGATCGGGGCATACACGTCGGCAACAGAGGCCGAGCGGGTAAACCGCGGATCGACGACGATCAGCCGCGCCTTGTTGTGGGCCTTAGCTTCAGTGACCCATTTGAAACCGCACGGGTGCGCCTCGGCGGCATTGCCGCCCATGATGAGTACGATGTCGGCATTCTTGATGTCGACCCAGTGATTCGTCATCGCTCCACGGCCAAACGTCGGGGCAAGACCTGCCACCGTCGGGCCGTGTCACACACGCGCTTGATTATCGAAACACAGTGCGCCGAGGCTGCGGACGACCTTATGAGTGAGGTAGCCGACTTCGTTGCTGCTGGCGGATGCAGCGAGCATGCCGGTGGTGAGCCAGCGGTTCACCGTCAGGCCCTCGGGCGTCTTGGCCACGAAATTGGCGTCGCGGTCCTCTTTCATGAGCTTGGCGATTCGGCCGAGCGCGTCGTCCCAGGAGATGCGTTGCCATTTGTCGGAGCCCGGAGCGCGGTATTCGGGGTGCAGCAGGCGGCTCGGGCTGTGCACGAAATCGATTAGCCCCGCACCCTTCGGGCACAGCGTGCCGCGATTGACCGGGTGATCCGGATCGCCTTCGATGTGGATGATGCTCGCCTCCGCGTTCTTGGCGGCATCGCCCAGTCCGTACATGACGATGCCGCAGGCGACAGCGCAATATGGACAGGTATTGCGCGTCTCCGTGGCGCGCGCAAGTTTGAATTCACGGACCTCCGCGATCGCTGCAGCCGGTGAGAAGCCCAGGAGCGCGAGGCTCGATCCAGCCAGAGAAGCGCCCGTCACGGCCAGGAACTGGCGCCGGGTCATGTCAGCCATGGAAACACCCTCCGCATGCCTGCACACGATTGCAGTGTATGCCCGCTGTCCGGCGCCCACAAGGCGATTCCCGTGCGCTTGCGCCGCGGGGGAGGGCGGATTAGCGTCGAGCCGGTGCCGAGCGACGGAACAGCGCCGGCACAGGGTTCTCATGCACACGGACAATCCGATCTATCTCGATTACAACGCGACCACGCCCGTTTTGCCGGAGGTTGTCGAGGCGATGCTTCCGCATCTGCGCGGGCACTGCGGTAATCCATCGAGTAGCCATGTGTACGGCCGTCGCGCCCGCGTCGCGGTTGACACCGCGCGACGGCAGGTTGCCGAGCTCATTGGATGTGCAGCCGACGAAATCGTATTCACCTCCGGAGGCACGGAAGCCAACAATCTGGCGCTGCATGGTGCGACGGAGGCCGCCGGGCAGCGGCGGCAGCTCGTCACGTCGACGATTGAACACCCCTCCGTCGCAGCTCCCTGCGCGTGGCTCGAGCGACACGGGTGGCGCATCCGCCGCGTGGAGGTAAATCGCGACGGCTGTGTGAATCTTAAGCAGCTGACAGACAGCATCGGACGCTCGACCGGATTGGTTACGATCATGCACTCCAACAACGAAACCGCCGTGCTGCAGCCGATTGCTACAATCGCGCGCGCCGCACACCAGGCGGGCGCTTTAGTTCACACGGATGCCGCTCAGTCGGTCGGCAAGGTCCCTGTTGACATACACGGGCTGGAAGTTGATCTCTTGTCGATTGCCGGACACAAGCTGTACGCGCCGAAGGGCGTTGGCGCTTTGTATGTGCGCCGTGGAACAACGCTCAAGCCTTTCACACTTGGCGCCGGTCATGAGCAGGGATTGCGCCCGGGGACTGAAAATGTGGCGGCCATCGTCGGCCTCGGAGTCGCGTGCGAAGTCGCTCGGCGCAGCCTGGACACGGCTGGCGTGCGAATGTCGGCACTGCGAGACCAGTTGTGGACGCGGTTGAGCGAGCAGGTGGCCGGACTCATTTTGAATGGTCATGTTAAGGGGCGCCTTCCGAACACTCTCAACGTGTGCTTTCCGAAGGTCTCTGGCACTGCGCTGCTCGCCGCGACTCCGGAAGTCGCGGCTTCTACCGGCTCGGCATGTCACGACGGTAATGAGGCAGCATCGGCCGTTCTGCTAGCGATGGGTGTGCCGCCTGAGGAGGCAATCGGCTCCGTACGCCTCACTCTGGGCTGCTCGACGATCGAGGAAGCCATCGAACGTGCCGCCGATGCGCTTTCGGCCGCGTGGACCGCGCTAACCGGAATTAGTAAGTCTGGGGGAGATAGTCAACGCGTCGCGAGCTGACTGGGTAGCTGTTCCGCTAGGGCCTGTTAACACTACTGACGTAGTGCTTCCACGATGAGCGCGAAGTAGATGAAGGCGATAAACACGAGATCCAACTTGTCGAAGCGACTGAAGATGCGGCGAAAGCCTTTGAGTCTTCTGAAGAGCCGCTCGATCTCGTTGCGTCGTCTATATAAAGCCTTTTTGAGCCGCCAGGGTTCAACGCGGTTTGGATGCGGCGGCACCACGGGAATGAAGCCCAGGTCGAGCGCGAGTTGGCGCGTCTCATTGCCTTCATATGCGCAGTCCATCAGCAGGTGGCAGGAGACGGGCAGTTCTGGAGCTCCTTGGATCGAGTGCAACAGCGCACGACCCTCGGGGGCATCGCCCGCCTGCCCGGGTGAGAGTGAGAACCCTATGGCGCATCGAGCAC
>Ga0302325_10006419_pt1 | contig 26454 bp, 21 predicted proteins | sample Palsa_T0_2_FD_201948 | JGI IMG/M metagenome (GOLD analysis project Ga0302325, IMG submission 201948) | Peat permafrost microbial communities from Stordalen Mire near Abisko, Sweden - Palsa_T0_2 | ecosystem: Environmental > Terrestrial > Soil > Palsa > Peat permafrost | place: Sweden: Abisko... | reverse complement strand
GCACTCATCACCGCCTCACCCGTTCAAAATGCGCGCACCAAGAAACACTATCCCACGCGGATTTCCGCAAGCATATCGGTCCAAAAAGCGGTCCAGCCGTGATGAACGGAATCCAAAAGGGACAGGCGGCGCGTTTTTGGGGACGACCGGTGAGAGTGAAACGTGGGCTGCCGTCTAATCCAGCGCAACCACGATCTTGGCGGCGGAGACGCCTTTTCGCTGGATGTCGAAGGCTGCCTGAATATCGCGGAGGCCGTGGCCCACGACCTTCGGGGGAGGCGCCGAGCGGAATGTGCTCGCGGCAAGCGCGGGACCCAGATAGTCCCGGTAGATGGCTGGGCCGATCTCGTTGTCGATGACGGAGCTGGCATCGAAAAACTTTTCGGTGATCTTGTAACGGCGAGACTTCCGCCGCGTCCTGAGGTTGGACCACAGCATGAACGGGAGAATCTTCAGGAGAACCGGAAGCGTCACTCGCGTGCCGTTGCCGACGTCCCCGAAGGACACCGATGCGCTGCAGCTGGCGACGAACTTTCGGCCCCGGCACTTCGCAAGAATGTCGAGACAGTCCGCCGTCGATCCGGCGCCGATCGCGAGCGCCCCGACGACTTCTTTGCCCTTGAGCGCGGCCACGATGTCGCGAACGACGCGCTTGCCGCTGTAGTCGAACGCGTTGGTCGCCCCGAGCGACTTTACGTAGTCGAAGTTTTTCGGCGACGAGGTGGTGACGACGCTGTAGCCTGCGCTCACTGCGAGCTGGATCGCGTTGCAGCCCACGCTGGTCGCTCCGCCCCAGATAATCACCCAATGGTCGCGCGCTTTCGGCTTTGCGGTCGGCAACTCCAGGGCCAGAAGATCGCGCTGAAACAACCCGCACGCCGCCGTCGTCACACCAAGCGGAATCACGGCCGCGTCGACGTAGGACATGGTCTCCGGGATGATCGTCGTCAGCCGCGGCAAAACGATCGTATAGGACTGGAAGGCGCTTTCGGCCGCCCGATTGCGCTGCTTGGCAAACCCTGCAGCCATGGCCAGCACGCGGTCGCCCACTTTGACTTCAGTGACGCCGCTTCCGACCGCCACGACCTCTCCCGCCAGATCGGAGCCCAAAACGAAAGGATATCTGATCCAGGAAAACAGGAGGCGGCCGAGATAGGGAATCATCCAGTCGACCGGATTGACGGCGACCGCGTGATTTTTCACGAGGATCTCGCCGGCTGCCGGTTCGGTATAAGGCGCGTCCTTGACCTCGAGGGGCTTGCCCTGTGCAACCACCCATGCGGCTTCATTCTTGGGCATGTGTTCCTTCGCGGGTGGATACCACCCTTGCCTTCAACTCCACAATAAGTCTTCGTCGCTCCTCCGCGCTCATCGAACCCCACCGCGCGATCTCCTCCAGCGAGCGGCCGCAGCCCTGGCAGAGGCCACTCGCGGGGTCGAGCACGCAGACCTTGATGCAGGGTGTTTCGATCACCGTCCACTGGGGAGCTTGTTGAAGGGGATGTCCTTGTCCACGCGCACATCCGGCGGCAGGCCCAGCACGCGCTCCGCGATGATGTTGCGCAGGATTTCGTCGGTGCCGCCCGCGATGCGCAAGCCCGGCGCGCCCATCCAGCCCGCCTGGAAGAGGCCGCCCATCGCGGCGTCTTCGCCCTTGAGCGCGCCCGCTTCGCTTTCCAGCTCCATCGCAAAGGCAGACAGATCCTGCAGCTTGGAGGCGACGACCACCTTCGCGATCGACGCTTCCGGCCCCGGCTGCTGGCCGCGCGACAGCGCCGTCATCGTGCGCAAGGTCGTGTATTTGAGGCCGGCCGTCCTCACATACCAGTCCGCGATGCGCTCGCGCACGGCGGCGTTCTTGATCGCGGGGCCGTCTTCCAGTTCCAGCGTGCGCGCAAGCGAGAGAAGCTCGTTCACATCGATGCCGCCGCCCGTGCCGCCGCCAACGGCAAGCCGCTCATGCATCAGCGTGGTGAGCGCGACCGTCCAGCCCTGCCCCACTTCGCCCAGCCGCTGCGAATCCGGAATTTTCACGTCGGTGAAGAACACTTCGTTGAAGTTCGACTGGCCGGAGGCCTGCTTGATCGGCCGCACTTCCACGCCGGGCGACTTCATCGACAGATAAAACATCGTGAGGCCCTTGTGCTTCTGCGCGTTCGGGTCGGTGCGCGTGAGCACGATGCCGTAATCGGAATAATGCGCGCCGGAGGTCCAGATCTTCTGGCCGTTGATCGTCCATTCGTCGCCGTGCTTCTCCGCGCGCGTGCGCAGGCCCGCCACGTCGGAGCCGCCTGCCGGTTCGGAGAAGAGCTGGCACCAGATCTCGTCGCCGGCCAGCGCGGGCTTCACATAGCGCCCGATGCTGTCCTTCGAGCCGTAATGCATAAGGGTCGGGATGCACATGCCGAGCCCGATCGCGAAAGGCGCGCCGGGAGCAATGTCGTATTTGGATTCCTCCTGGTTGAAGATGATCTGCTGGAGGGGCGTGCCGCCCAGGCCACCCACTTCCTTCGGCCACGAGATGCGCGCGTAGCCTTTGGCCGCCTTCTTCTTCTGCCACGCTTTCGCGGCCTCCATGGACGCGCGATCTTCTTCCACGTCCATTTCGCCTGTGCCTTCCTGCTTCGCTTTCAGCTTCGCATTCGCATCGAGCCAGGCGCGCACTTCGCTGCGGAATTTCGCCTCTTCGGCGGTGTCTTCGAAATCCATGGTCGTTTCTCCGTTTCGCAATTTGGGGATGAACGAGCCCGCGTTACGCCGCGTTGCTCAGTTCGAGCTGGGTGACGAGCTTCTCTTTCCAGCTGCGCTGCGGCCCGAGCGACAGGCCCAGCTCGCGCGAGCGCTTGTAGAAGAGATGGCAATCCACTTCCCAGGTGAAGCCGATGCCGCCATGCGTCTGCGTGCTTTCCTTCGAGGCATAATCGAAGGCCTGCGTCGCGGAAACGCGCGCGGCCGCCGCCGCCAGCGGCAATTCCCGCGCACCGGTCGAAAGCGCCCAGGCGCCGTAATAGGCGTTGGAGCGCGCCAGTTCGTTGTTAACATACATATCGGCGAGCTTGTGCTTGATCGCCTGGAACGAGCCGATGGCACGGCCGAAGGCAAAGCGCGTCATCGCATAATCCTTCGCCATCACGAGGCACTGATCCGCGCCGCCCACCTGCTCGAAGGCGGTAAGGATGGCCGCGCGGTCGAGTACGCGGCTCGTGATCGGCCAGCCTTCGCCTGGTTTGCCGAGCGCTTCGGCGGAAGCGCCGTCGAACTTGATTTCCGCATGCTTGCGCGAAGGATCGATGGAATCTTCCGCGCGACGTGTGACACCAGGACCCTTCAGATCGACCAGCGCGAGTGCCAAGCCCCGTTCGCCCGGTTCGTCGGTGGCGCGCGCGAGCACGACGGCGTAATCTGCATCCATGCCGTCAACGACCGCGATCTTCGTGCCCGTGAGCTTGCCGCCTTTGAAACTGGTGCGGATGGATTTCGGCGTCACGGCGCCCACGCCTTCGGCGCGCGCAAAGGTTGCGATCAGCTTGCCTTCCGCGAGTTTGGGCAGCAGACGTGTCTTCTGCTCTTCGCTGCCGGCCGCGAGCAACGCTTCCGCGAACAGATAGACGGTCGAGAAGAACGGCACGGGCGCCAGCACCCGGCCCAACTCCTCAGCGATAACGCAAAGCTCCAGATAGCCGAGACCCAGGCCACCATAGTTCTCGGGAATCGCGGTACCCAGCCAGCCCATTTCGGCGATGCCTTTCCATAGGGCGGTGTCGTGGCCGTGTTCGCCCTCGAAAACGCGGCGGACCACCTTGTTGGTACATTTCTCGGCCAGGAACTTGCGGGCCTGCTCGCGGAGCATCTTCTGGTCGTCGGAAAAGTCGAAATTCATGGGTTTCGTCCCGTATGTTGTGGCGGTTGCCAGCCACGATAGAGACCCTGCCGGGTTGCGCAACTGCCGGATTGGCGGTGCGGCCGGCCGTCCCGAGCGGGTCTTCAAATCCGTCCTTAACTCCGGCTTAACGCGGGTTTCCTACCCTCGCCCGGCAGTAGCCAAGGTTTGCCGCGAATGGCCAAGGCCCAGTACCACAAGAACCAGCGCGTCTATGTGAAACCCGTGGGAACATGGGCTCTGGTGGAGCGCGTGCTGCCGCAATGGACCAAGGGGCTCGATGAGCCGCTGCGCATCTATTACGACGTGGGCTTGGGGCGCGAATTTTCCGCCGACGAACTGCAGGCCGAGCAACCCGCGGCAGAAACCGCGGTTGGCAGCACCGAAGCCTGGCGCGTCATCCGCGCCCGCAACAAATGGCAACCAGCCGAAGATTGCGCGCGCCATCCCGTGCCGGGAACCTATCCCATCGTCATCACCGGTCAGGCCGATTGGGGCGGTTGGCGCGTGCCGGGCGCGGAATACGATCTCGATCCGAGCCGGGTCGAGCGCCAGGCGCGCCTCATCGCAAGCGCGCCGCAATTCGAGACCTTCGCGAAGTCGCTCGTCGACTGGGCCCGCAAATCCGGCGAAGACATGCCGAGCTCGCTGGCCGAGCTTGCGCATGAGGCGCAGGACCTTCTCGCGGAACTGGATCAGATCGAAGGCTGAGCGCTTCGCTCGCTTCCGAATTGAGTTGAATCACAAAAAATCACCATGACCGGGCATCAAGGCCGGCCAAGGCGAGGTGAGTCGTTACTTTTCGCGCTCGACATTAACCGCTATACCTCCGGCCCCAACTCCGCAGGAACACATCATGCGTACCGAAGAGCCGCGCGCCATTCGCCTTCAGGATTATCGCGCGCCGGATTATCGCGTCGAAAAGCTATCACTGGATTTCAGACTGGAGCCGGATGCCACCCGCGTCGCATCGACGATGGAGATCGTGCGCCGAGCGAAGGACGCATCTCCCCTCGTGCTCAATGGCGAACATCTGAAACTCGTTTCGATTGCAATCGACGGCAAGCCCGTGCCGGCCGACGGCTACAAGATCGACGATGAAACATTGACGATCCATCGTGTGCCGACGCGTTTCACGCTCGAAATCGCCACCGAAATCTCGCCCGCGAACAACACCGCGCTGGAAGGGCTCTATGTCTCCAAGGGCATCTTCTGCACCCAATGCGAGGCGGAAGGCTTCCGGCGCATCACCTATTTCTTCGACCGCCCCGATATGCTCACAGTCTACACCACGCGCATCGAAGCCTCGAAGCGCGATTACCCGGTGCTGCTGTCGAACGGCAACTTGATTCAATCGGGCGATCTCCCGGACGGCAGGCATTTCGCGGTGTGGAACGATCCGTTCCCCAAGCCCTGTTATCTGTTTGCGCTGGTGGCGGGCGATCTGGGGAGCTTGCGCGACGAATTCGTCACCATGTCCGGTCGGAAGGTTTCGCTCGCCATCTATGTCGAGCACGGCAACGAACCCAAGGTCGCCTATGCGATGGATTCGCTGAAGCGCGCGATGCGCTGGGACGAGGAAGCTTACGGCCGCGAATACGATCTCGACATTTTCATGATCGTGGCCGTCTCGGCCTTCAATTTCGGCGCGATGGAGAACAAGGGCCTCAACATCTTCAACGACAGGCTTTTGCTCGCAAGCCCCGAGACCGCGACGGACGACGATTATGCGCGCATCGAAAGCGTCGTCGCCCACGAATATTTCCACAACTGGACGGGCGACCGCATCACCTGCCGCGACTGGTTCCAGCTGTCGCTGAAGGAAGGGCTCACGGTTTTCCGCGACCAGAGCTTTTCGGCAGACCAACGCTCGGCCGCCGTCAAGCGCATCGAGGATGTGCACGCGCTGCGCCTGCGCCAATTCGTCGAAGACGCGGGGCCGCTCGCCCATCCCGTGCAGCCGCAGGAATATATCACCATCGACAATTTCTATACCGCGACCGTCTACGAGAAGGGCGCCGAAGTGATCGGCATGCTCAAGACGCTCGTGGGCGACGACGGTTATCGCAAGGCAACCGATCTCTATTTCGCGCGCCATGACGGACAGGCCGCGACCGTCGAGGATTGGGTCAGGTGCTTCGAAGATGCGTGCGGGCGCGACCTCAAGCAGTTTCGCCTGTGGTATGTGCAGTCGGGCACGCCCTCCATCGAAGCGAAGGGCGATTACGATCCCGCGAAAAAAACCTATGCGTTGACGTTGAAACAGAGTCTGGGACCGACGCCCGGTCAGCCGATCAAACAGCCGATGCATATTCCCGTGCGCGTCGGTCTAGTGGGCAAAGGCGGCAACGCATTGCCGCTCACGCTGGAAGGCGAGAATGCGGCCGGGCCCGAAGAGCGCGTGCTCGAACTGACGGGCGCCCAGCAGACCTTCACTTTCGTCGATGTGGACGAGCCGCCGCTGCCATCCATTGGCCGCAGGTTCTCCGCGCCCGTGCATTTCGACATGCCGCTCAGCCGCGGCGACCGCGCGAAGCTGGCGGCGCACGATGCGGATGCCTTCAATCGCTGGGAAGCGGCGCAGATGCTGGCGCAGGAAACGCTGCTGGAGATGGCGGCGAGCGCGAAGCCCGAAACAGATCCGACCTATCTCACCGCCATCGGCCAGGTGCTTGCCGATGCAGAGAAAGACCCCGCCTTCGCGGCGACAATGTTGCTGCCACCCGACGAAAGCCTGCTGGCGCTCGAAATGTCGCCCCCGGATCCGGAAGCGCTGCACGCCGCGCGCGTGACGCTGATCCGCGCCGTCGCCGAACGTTACGGCGAGCGCCTCCAATCGCTCTATCGCAAATTCGCGCAGACGGGAGACTACGATCCCGGCGCCGCTTCTGCCGGTGCGCGCAGCCTGCGCAATGCGTGCCTTCGCTTCCTCACGGCCGCAGACGACGAAGGCGCGGCCACGCTCGCCGACGCCCATTATCGCGGCGCATCCAACATGACGGACATGATCGCGGCGCTGGGCGCGCTCAGCCGGATGAATTCCGCCAAACGCGACGCGGCGTTCGCGCATTTCTACGACCGCTTCCGGCAGAACCCGCTGGTGCTGGACAAATGGCTGGCGCTCCAGGCGAGTTCGCCGCTACCGGGGACGGTGGCGGGCGTACGCGCGCTGACCAAGCATCCCGCCTTCGATATGAAGAATCCAAACCGCGTCCGCGCATTGGTCGGAGCGTTTTCCGGCAATCATCTGCGCTTCCACGGCGCGGACGGTGCGGGCTATGCGCTCGTGGCCGAAACCATCCGCACGCTCGACGCGATCAACCCGCAGGTGGCCGCGCGCATGTCGGGCGCGTTCGAGAACTGGCGACGCTATGACTCAGGCAGGCAGGCCCTGATGCGCGCCGAGCTCGAGGCCATCGCCAAAATGCCGGGGCTTTCCTCGAATTTGTTCGAGGTCGCGGGCAAGATGCTGGGGTAGTCGAGCAAGGTCCCACCCACCCGAATTCGCTTCGCGATTTCGACCTCCCCGCGTTGGTGGAGGTAAGGAAAAAACTTCGCCTCCCCCTTGCGGGGAGGCCGGCGAGCCTGAAAAGCGAACAATGCCTGCCAACCAGCGCGAGCCGAGTGGGGGAAATGATATGAGATCGCCCCTGTCCCCCCGACTCGCGGATTCGCATAATCGGCCGTCGCGAATCACTTGAGGGGTGCGCCGACTTCATGGCGCAGAGCCGAGCCGCCACCGGGCCTGTCGATGCCCTCGCCGCACCCGTGCCGAAATCCGCGCGCGCGGGCACGCGTCACATCCGCATCGTGGTGACCATTTCGCTGCTGCTGATCGCCGGCAGCTTCGCCTCGGCCGGCGCGATCCAGATGCGGCTCGACCGCCTGCATGCGATGACGCAAGCGGCCGCCTTCGGCGACCGGCGCGCGCAGGAAATCGCCACCGATCTGTCGTCCATCCTGGAACGCTATCAGGCGCTGGGAACCGCTTTTGCGAATGCCGCGCCTTCGGCGGAAACGTCGGCCGCGCTCTCCGAAACGGGCGGGCGCGGGCTTCGCAACATCGCAGTGCTCGACGGCGACGGACGCCTGCAATTCGAGATGACGGGCTCACCGGAAGGACTTCTGCCATTGCCCGCCGATGCGCTCGCCTCGACATCGCGTGCGATCGTTCCGTCCGCAGACGGCCGCACGATGGCGCTCGCATTTCGCGCGGGCCAGCACATCGTGGCGATGCAGATCGATCCATCCGCATTGCTGCCTCCGGCCAGCATGGAAGACTCGCTGGTCGCGACATCGAACGGAAAGGTCGTGGCGCTCGGCGCCGACTGGAGCGACGTGCCGGCCATGGCGCCGCTGGCGCTCGACAACGCGCCTTCGGCCGCGCGCATCGTCAGCCTGCCCGGCGGATCGCGGCTGATCTCGCTCAGGTCCGTCCCCGGCTGGCCGCTCAGTGTGGGCTCGTCGGTGGCGGTGGGCGATGCGCTCGGTGCATGGTACGGCGCACTGCCGCTCTATCTGTTCTTCATTTTCGGACCGGCGCTGGCCGGCGCAGGGCTGGCCGTCGTGTTCGTGCGAGAATTCGAGCGTCGCGCGCGCACGGCCGAAGCGATGCGGACCTTGCGCGCGACCGCGCCGGAAGACGCGAAGCTGCTTGTGCGCCTCGCCGATGCCGAACGCCGCGCGATCGAGGCCGAGCGTTCCAAGACCGAATTCATCGCCCATATGAGCCACGAGTTGCGCACGCCGCTCAACGCGATCATCGGTTTCTCGGAAGTGATCGAGCAGGGATTTTTCGGCCGACCCGGCCATCCCAAATATATCGAATATGCGCACGACATCGCGATTGCGGGCCGCCAGCTCCACGACAAGATCGGCGACATCCTCGAATTCGCCGATCTCGAAGCGCGGCGTCATCTGCTGGCACCCGCCATGATCGACGTGGCGGGCGTAGTCCGCGCGGTGATCGACGAGAACGCGGTGAAGGCGCGCGCCCGCAAGATCAAGCTGACCGTGTCCCTGCCCGCCGAAGCGGCGGCGTTCGCCGACGCGGCCGGCGTGAAGCGCATCCTCGGCAACCTCATCGCCAACGCGTTGCAATATACGCCGTCCGGCGGCGCGGTGCGGGTGCAACTGCGCAGCGAGCAACGCATCGTGATCGTCGCGGTGCGCGACAGCGGCCTCGGCTTCTCGCTCGACGAAAGCGCCAAAGCCGGCGAAGCGTTCACCCGCTTCGATCGCCCCGGCGCCACCACGGGCACGGGCCTCGGCCTCGCCACCTCGATGATGCTCGCCCGCCGCATGGGCGGTGTCGTGCGCATTTCAGGTGTGCCGGGAGACGGCACGCTCGCAGAGCTGCACCTGCCGAAGGAAAGAGTGGCGGGCTAAATATTCCTCCCGCTCCGTGAGGGCGGGTGGAATATCAATCACAAATACCAATCATACTCCGCGGCCGTCATCACCTTCCGCAGCCGCTGCGTTTCGATGCGCTTGGTTTCGCGGTAGAGCGTGAGGGTTTCTTCGCCGAGATAGGTTTTCAATATTTCTGCCGCGTCGAGTCGGGCGAGCGCATCGTCGATGGCGAAAGGCAATGCAATATCCGGCTCCCGCGAAACATTGCCCACCGCGGCCGGTCCCGGATCGATGCCGTTTGTGAGCCCGTGATGCACGCCGGCCAGCACGCCCGCCAGCGCGAGATAGGGATTGGCGTCTGCACCTGCCACACGATGCTCGATGCGGCGCGCGTCTTCTGCGCCCACCGGCACGCGCAAGCCCGCCGAGCGATTGTTGATGCCCCAGCGGCGATTGACGGGCGCGAACATGTCGGGCTGGAAGCGGCGATAGGAATTCACATTCGGCGCGAACAGCGACATCGAGTCCGGCATAAGTTCCTGCAATCCGCCGATCGCGTGACGCAGCTTGTCCGAGCCGCCCCAGGTGCCGTCGTTGAAAATGTTGCGGCCCGCGCCGTCGAGCACGCTCACATGGATGTGCAACCCGCTGCCGGAACGCTCCGGGTAAGGCTTCGCCATGAATGTCGCGTCGAAGCCTTGCGCGCGCGCCGCCGCCTTCACGATCTGCTTGAGGAACACGGCATGATCGGCGGCGAGCCGCACATCGCTCTGATGTTTGAGATTGGCTTCGAACTGACCCGGCGCATATTCCTTGCTGGCCGCGCTGACCGGCACGCCCTGCAGCTCCGCCGCGGAGGTGAGCGCGCCCAGAAATGCCGCGTAACGATCGAGGTCGTCGATGCCGTAGACGGATGCCGCGCGCTCCCGCAGGCCGCCGCGAGGATCGAGGGGAGGCTGCGGCGCGCCGTCGCCCACGCGCGCGCGATCGATCAGATAGAATTCGAGTTCGAGTGCCGCGACAGGCGTGAGCGCCATTTCGTGGAATCGCTCCAGCACGCGCTCGACTGCGGCGCGAGGCTCGGCCGGATCGGCGACGCCGTCTTCATCGCGCAGGCTCATCAGCATCTGCGCGCGGGCCTCACCCCACACACGCGACAGCGTGCCTGGGATCGGCCAGGACGTGCCGTCCGGATCGCCGTCGCTGAAACCGCGGCCCAGCGAATTGGTCATCTCGCCATGCGCATCCATCAGATAGATCGAGCGGGGAATCTGCATGCCGGACTCGAACAGCCGCGCCACTTCGGCAATCGGAAATCGCTTGCCTCGCAACGTGCCGCAGATATCGGCGAGCACGGCGTCAACTGTACCGACATCCGGATGGGCGTGCACGAACGCGTCGAACGCCTTCTTCGCCTCGGCCACAAAAGCCGGACGTGCAAAACTCGGTGTGGGCGACTGCTTATTCATGATGCTCTCGGAATCGACGCGGAAACTATAACCGCGCCATCATAAAGAGACGACTAAGGCAGCGAAAGGGCCAGGAATTTCGAGGGTTTACGAGGCGTCTACGGCTATTGCTCTTCGGGACGCCCCTGTTTCCAGCGCGCCGCCCACAGTTCGTGTTTCAGGTGGTCGGCGACCGTCTGGCGTTCCTGGGGTGTGAGTTTCGCGGCGGTTTCGGACATCGACTTGATGGCTTCCTCTTCGAGTGCGGTGTCGGCTGAATGAATCGCTTCGAGATCGGCAGAAAATTTCGCGGCGTCGAAATCTTTCGACTCATATTCGCGAAAGGCGATCGCGCGCGATTCGACCGCCTGATCGCGATATTTGTTCAGCGCGTCCTTATGCGCAGCGATGATATCGTCCAGCTCGGTCTGTTCGTTTTCCGGCAGCAGCAGCTTCACCGCCTGCGGCATCAGCAATTGCCGAACGGGAGCGACCGCGTGCCCGCGCTGGATTGCGCGCAAGGTGCCCAGCACGACGATCCCCGCGAGGAAGAAATTGAAGCACAGCGACACGATCAGGATCGTGCTGACGCCGCGGCGTTGCGCAGGCTCGCTCATCGCAAATCTCCCCCGAAATCAATTCCCGGCGACGCGTCCGACGCAACGCTCGAATCGTCGGGCGCCGCTGCAACAGGCAACAGTGCACCCACGCCGAGCCCGATCAACAGCGAAAGACCGAGCGCTGCGGCCGGTTTCCACACCGGTGCGCCGGGCCACGTCGCATCGACAAGCCGCGACACGAATGTTTTGCTTCGCGCGAGCCACGCACGGCGCGACACCGCGTCGAAATCGGCAATGACGCGCGCGGAAAGGGCAGCCGCAGAATCCGTCGTCTCCGAGCGATCCTGTGTCTCCACATGGCGCAGCAGCGCGATCAGCCTGTGGTCCGACAATTCCTCGCCGCTCATGATGGCCTCTCATTCCTCCCGCAGATGCCCGAGGCTCACGCGCAAATTGCGCCGGCCGCGGGACAACAGGGATTCCATCGCTTCAACGCTGATGCCGAGAATCTCCGCCGCGTCGGCATTGCCGCGGCCTTCATAGTGACAGAGCAGGATCGCGGCCCGCTGGCGGGGTGGCAGCGCATCGAGTGCCGCCTGGATCGCCTGCGAAAGCGTCGAGTTTAGAAGTGCGTATTCGGGGCCGGGCGCGAGATCCGCCGTCTCCAGCGCCTCGTCGAGCGAGACAGTCCCCCGCTTCCGGAGCCGGTCGTAACACGCGTTGATCGCCACGCGAAACAGCCTGGTCTCGAATTTCGCCCCGCCCGGCTGCCAGCGCGCGGCGTGCGTCCACAGCTTGAGGAACGTGTCCTGCACCGCGTCTTCGGCTTCGGCGGAGTCGCCCAGCATGCGCCGCGACAGCGCCAGCAGCTTGTCCAGATGGCGCGCGACGAGAAGCCGGGCGGCCGCGCGATCGCCCGCGCCCACCCTCGCCACCAATTCGCCGTCGGGATCGCTTGCCAAACCGAGGCTCCTCGACCAGGCGCCGACGGTATCGCCCAGCGCAGCCGCCAGCGAGACCTCCCTGTTTGCGTCACCGCTTCCGAGACGTTGAACGTGCGGGCTCGGCTTTTCCGTCGCCCAGCCTCAGACCGACAAGCTTCAGAAGTGCCGCCTGCGCAGCTGGCTTGGTCGCGGACAAGCGCTCGAAATCGTCGCCGAGACGGATATCGGCGAACAACTCGTCGCCATGTTCGTGGAAATGGAGAAACGCGCGGCCGGCGCGATAGAACGTGCCGCGGGATTTCTCCTTGAGACGCGGTTCCCGGCGCAATTTCTCCAGCAGCGACTCCAGCCGGTCGAGCGCCGCAGGTCCGGCATGCTTCATGGCACAATGGGATCAGGAACCTTCAAGAACGGCAAGGCCGAGACCCGCGCCTCGGACGTGCGAAGCTCGGGCACGGCCAGAGACGGCGGCAGAGTCAGCGTCAGCTTCGTGCCGGGCGCAATAGCCGACACATCGATCTGCGCCAGCGCGATCGCCCGGCGCAGCGCAGGCGACCATACCGAGCGCAGCGTGTGGCCGACCGCGCTGCCCTTCAGAAGAAGCGGCGTGAAAGGTGCGGGACGATCCGAATCGATTTCGATGCCGGCAAGCCGTTTCGCTTCCTTCTCGCGCGCGGCGAGAAAGGCCGTTCGTCCGTTGAATGTCCGGTGATCCGGATCGATCAGAAATTCGAGGCCGAGCGCCACGGCGCTCGGTCCGTTCGCGTTGCCGTCGCGCGCGGGTGCGTAATCGCGTTCGGGACGCACGATGCCCGCTTCGAGATCGAGCAGATCCATGGCGGCCACTCCGGCGGGCATGAGGCCGAACCTCTCGCCCGCGCGCGCGATGCGATCCCAGACGAGGATGCCGTCGTCCGGCGCGCACCAGATTTCATAGCCGCCATGTTCGCCGAAACGCGACAGAGTCACATCGATGCCGCGCCACGACAGTTTCCGGAACGCGAGCGGCTCGAGATCGGCCGTCAGTTGCGCGGCATTCACCGTCGCCTGCGCATAGGGACCGACGATCGCGAGGCCGCCTTCTTCGCGCATGTCCCGCAGCTTGACGTCATAGGCCGCGGCGGCCAACGCAATCCAGTCCATGTCCGGTGCGGACGCCGCCAGCAGAAACGACTCGCGGCCATAGCGCGCGATCACGGCCGCGCCGCGCAGCCCGCCGCCGTCGGCGAGCCACAACGCCTTGAGCGAGGTGCCGGGAGCGAGTCTGGAAACATCTCGGGTGACGAGCTTTGACAGGAACTCCACTACGCGCGCGCCTTCCAGCATGATACGCCAACGCCAGGAAATATCCGCCATCGCCACGCGCAACCGCGCAGCCAGAGCCTCATCATTCGTATCGGTATGAAAAGATGCCAGCGTGATGCCGTTGCGCGTCACCCACGCGTTTTCGAGATTGGCGGCGGCGGTGCGCGCATGGAACGGCGTGGCGCGGACGAGCGGCTTCGTCATCTTGCCGCCTCGCGCAATGCCAGCGCCGCGGCGATGCGCCCTGCCCGACCCGACACCGCGCCGACCGGCTCCGAGGCCGCACCACACAGGAAGAGCCCGTCGATCGGCGTCCGGATGCGCGACGGCCAGTGCGACAACATACGCTCGACACTCTCCACGCACTCGTCCTCTGCACCCGCTGCAATATCGTCCGGCGTCAACACTTGCGCGGCCGTCACATGACGCGCGAGGCCGGACGCGCAACGATCAAGCGCAGCAATGGCCTTTGCGGCAAGCCTCGCCGCATCCCAACCACCTGTCACATGACGCGGCAAGGGCGCGATGCGGATGCTCACGACATGTTGTCCCAACGGCGCCAGCGCAGGATCGCCAACCGTCGGAAACACGATTTCCATCGGAAGTTCTTCCGGCAAGCGTCCTGCGCGCGCCGCCGCATGCGCCGTCACAAACGTTTCCACTCTGTCGGCCAACACGAACCGCCCGCGCAACGGGACGGCGATACCGCCGAATGCCGGAGGCGTATTCAGCGCGAGCAAAACCTTTGCCGATGCCGCTGCGGGAACGGATCGCTCCAGTTCCGCAGCTTGCGAGAAGCCGAATGCGGCGCGCCCGGCCCTGGTCGCGAGCAATTGCCGGCGCGAGAAACTCGCGAGGACGAGCGAGGCCGCGATCTCGTCGCCGGAGTCCAGAACCGTGCCTGCCGCCGCGCCGTCTTTCATCAAAATATCGGAGACGTGCACGCCCGTACGGAATTCGACGCCGGCGATTTTTGCTGCCGCCGTCAGCGCATCGATCAGCGCGCCGGGTCCGCCGAGGGGAATTGCGGAAGCACCCTGCAGCCCGCACATCTCCTGGGCTGCGCGCCAAACCAGAAGCAGCGACGAGCCGGGCGCGAGAGGCGACAGTGGCGCCGCGTCGCCCGCCAGCGCCGCCTTCACGGCATCGGACTCGAACTGCGAATCGAGCCACGCCGCGAGACCCAGGCGGTGCAACATCCCGATCGCGGCGGGCATCTTCTTGCCGGCCTCGTCCCACCAGAACGGCCGCATCGCGCGCGCGAGGTCGAACAGTTCCCGGCGGAAACGTGGCCATACTTCGGCATCGGCCCGCGAATGCACGGCGATGGCGCGCGCCGCGGCCCGCACGTCACGGCCGATGACGAGATGCTTGCCGTCGGCTCGCAATAAGACCAGCGGCATGTCGCGCACGGCAAATTTGAGTCCGCGCCGCGCGAGCTTCAGCTCGGCGACGGCGCGCGGATCGAGGGCATAAAGGGCATGCGCGAGGGTGGGGCCCTGAAAGCCGCTCGCGAAGGACGCGGTCCGACACGCGCCGCCAAGCCTGTCTTTCGCTTCGAGCACGACCACTTTCCGGCCGGCCTGCGCGAGATAGGTCGCGGCCACGAGACCGTTCACGCCTGCGCCGACGACGATCGCATCGGCGCTCATTTGAGCTTTCCGCTCGTGAGGTCGGCGGTGACGGTTCTCGCCGCAGCTGCACCGGCAGCACAGGTGGCGGACATCGCAAGCCACGAGCCCGCGAGATAGAGGCCCTTGAGAGGACAGCGCGGGTACGGAAAGTCGGGCCACGCGCTCGACATCTGGTCGGCCGCCAACTCGCCGCCCGCGAGATCGCCATCCGTCGCGCCTAGCGCCTCCTCGATGTCGGGCGGCGCGATCACGTCTGCGGCGATCACATGCGCACCCGCGCCGGGCATCGCCATTTCGAGTGCCGCCAATGCCTGCCTGCGCAACACGTCGCGCTTCTCGCGCGTCCAGGCGCCGTCGAACAATCTGTACGGTACCGCACCAAGCGTGACTGTGACGACAGCTTGGCCCGAGGGCGCCAGCATCGGATCGGCGGCAGAAACAACGCGCAACGTCATCGGCAAACGCGGCGCAATCGTGCCGGTGCGCCAGGCGGAATTGGCCTCGGCCAGATCGCCGAGATCGGGCGAGACATGGATCGCACCGCGCCGGTCCACAGCCGAGGAAAGCGCCGTGTCGAGCGCCAACAGGACGCGCGCCGTGGCACCCGCCATGCGGAAGTTTCCCACCGCATGCACGATCTCTTTCGGCAGCGCATTCCACTGAAAGAAGGAGAGAAAGGTCCGCTTCAGATCGAGCGTCGAGATCACGGCGCGCGCTTCGATCGCGGAGCCGTCGGCGAGACCGACGCCCGTGACACGGCCCTTGGCGTGGCGGATGTCGGTCGCGTCGCGCCCGAGAAAGAGCTCCGCGCCCGCCTCGCGCGCGGCTGCGATCAGCGCGTCTGCCAGTCGGCCGAGACCGCCGGTGACGGCGCCGGAACTGTCGAGCGTCGACAGATGGAGCGCGCTCCCCGTCACCAACGGATCGGCGGTCCTGCCATTGAGTGCGGCAGCGGCGAGATGGGCGGCGGTATCCGGGTCGCCGATCTCTCGCGCCAGGACTTCACCGAGGGACGACGCCATCCAGCCCTCGCCGGGCCAGGAAGCCGGAGCGGGTTGCGCCTTGAAGAGTGGGAAGAATGAGTGACGGGGCGCGTTGTCGATCTCCCGCGCTGCGTGCGCCCGGATGTCCGACGCGCGCTCTGTCGCGGCTCCCAGAAACCTGTGGACGGAAGACGCGTCGCCCCGGCGCAACACATTTTGTCGGTTCGGCCAGATGGCCGACGACACGGGCGCGGGCCGGAAGATCGCGCCGCGGCGGGAGAGATCGAGTGCCCAGTGAATGTCGGCGGGGATCGGAGGCAGTTCGTCGACAAAAGGCGAGGCGCGAAAGCCTGGATGGAATTCGCGCGTCGTCGCGCGCCCACCGGCACGTTCGCTTCGCTCGACCACAATGGTCTTGACGCCCGACGCGGCGAGCAACGCCGCTGCCGCCAAGCCCTCTGCGCCCGCGCCGATGATGGCAGCGTCGTAGCGCACTGCTCCTCGCCTTACCCCCGCCCATTGTCGCCGAGCCTCGCTTGGCCGGGGTTAACGGTCGCCAACTTTCATCAAACAAAGATAACGGCTCAGAAAAAAGGCGGAAACGGCTTTTGCGCCATTTCCGCCCTTGGTTAATTTCGTGCGAGGTTGGCGGTTCTAGAGAACGCCGCGTTTATGCTCGCCGATCACGATGCGGCCCGGATTGAAAGCCGCCTTGAACACGTCCAGCGCCTTGCGCGGCTCTGCATCGCCGCACATGAAGACGTCGAACGCCGCATAGCCGCGTTCCGGCCATGTGTGAACACTGATATGACTTTCGGCGAGGACGGCAACGCCGGAGACTCCCCCACCTTCCGTGAATGTATGCAGGTGAATGTGCAGAAGCGTCGCCCCTGCGGCCTTCACCGCATCGATCAGTGCCTGTTCGATATGATCGCGGTCGCCGAGTCTTTCGGCATCCCACAAGTCTATGATCAGATGACTACCCGCATAGGTCATGCCGTTGCGGGTAATAAAATGATCCTTCTGTTGATCCTCGTCCCTCATCGGAACGAGCACCGGAACGGTCCTCGCCGGAGTGCGTGCTTTCAGCGTTCGCACTCCATTGGTCGCCGCCACTTTGAGTCCGAGTCGAGCCATTCGGCTTACCCTCCCAGAGCGTTGACACCATGGTGCTCGCCACCTCGCAGCTTGGAGCACCGCTAAGAAGAAAGCGGCGGGCGGAGGGAGAACCTCCGCCGCGCCGCTTAGTTCCGTTGCCGGAACGAAGCGGAATATATGCGCGTCGTCCCCCCATGCAACAATTATTGTCACCCAAGTGTCAATTTTTTCTGACCGACGTGCCAAGGGGACACGCTCCGTGTCACAAACCTCGTCGCGCAATGGTGACGCTCGCGAGCGCCAGGCTTGGCCCAAGATAGACAGAGGGGCTCGCGGGCCCTATATCGGCGCCCTTTGCTTCGTCGGCATCTAAATAGAGTGGAGAACAGCGGTGCAGAAACTCTTCAAGGAGCGGCTTCACAAGGGTTATGCCCAGTCGATGGAGCTCTCGGGCCAACCGATCGTCGAGGAAAAAAGCCGCTACCAGCGCATTAAGATTTTCGACACGGTCGCCAATGGGCGCGTGATGGTGCTCGACGACATCGTCCAGATCACCACGCGCGACGAGTCCGCTTATGCCGAAATGCTGACACATTTGCCTTTGTTCGAGCATGGACGCGCCGAGCGCGTGATGATCGTGGGCGGCGGGGATCTCTCCATCGCCGACGAGGCGCTCAAGCACAGAAGCGTGAAGGAGGTGGTGCTCGTCGACATCGACGGCCGCGTGGTGGAGCTCTGCAAGGAGCACTTCGGCGAGATCAACGCCCGCGCGTTCAAGGACAAGCGCCTCAAAATCGAGATCGCCGACGCGTTCGAATATCTGGGCCGCCCCGAGAGCCGAGGCCGCTTCGACCTCATCATCGCCGATCGCCCCGATCCCGTGGGGCCCGGCAAGGCGCTGTTCGGCGAGACCTTCTATGACCGCGTCAAGTCTGCTTTGAAGCGGGGAGGCTTCGCCACGTTCCAGACAGGCGTGCCGTTCTACCAGCCCTGGGAGATCACCGACGCGCTGAAGGAGCTCGCCGAGTTCTTCCCGCAATCGGGCCTCTATCTGACGGTCGTGCCGAGCTATATCGGCGGCTTCATGGCGCTCTCCTGGGCCGGCAACGGCAAGCCGCTCGGCACGCCGGCGGGCATCAAGCGCGCCCGCGCGGCATACGCGACGGCGAAGATCAAGACCGACTATTACAATCCCGAAACCCATGCGGCTTGCTTCGCACTGCCCGAATGGATCAAGCGGCTGGTGCCTTAAGGCGGAACAAAAAGATTTTAACGCAGTGGCCGCGGAGGATGCGCAGAGGGCGCTGAGGGGTGCGGCGCTTCGATCTGCCAAGGCACCGCGCTTTCAGGTTTGTTTGGCGCGCATGGCGCGCCGAAGAGTCGGCTCCCTCCAAGCTGACACAACGAATCGCGACTCCCCTGCGTCCTCTGCGCATCCTCCGCGGCCACTGCGTTAAAAGTGCCTTGAGCCTCTCGGACATCCGCCGATAGACTTCCTCCCGGCTCGCGACAGAGTGAGCCGACAGGGAGGAACATCATGAAAAAGATCGTCATGGGTTTGGCGCTCGCCTGCGCCGCAACCGCGGCCGGTGCAGCGGGAGTTGCCGTCTTCGGGCCCTGGGGCGTTTCGCTCGGCTACGTCGACGCGAGCGTAAGACCCGGCGATGATTTCTTTCGTTACACCAATGGCGGCTGGCTGAAGACCGCAATTGTTCCGCCGGACCGCTCCGTCGCGGGCGTCAACCTCGAACTCGACAAGGGCAACGAAGCCAAGCTCAAATCGATCGTTGCCGATCTCGAAGCAAAGCCCGTGCTCGACGCCGAGGAGCGCAAGCTGCGCGATTTCTACGACGCCTTCGAAGACACCAAGGCGATCGAGGCGGCTGGACTTTCGCCCGTCAAAGCCGATCTCGCCCGGATTGCAGCACTCGATTCGCACGCCGACGTGGCGGCCTTTGTGGGATCGCCCGCGACGCAGGTTGGCGGGCCGTTCGCGATGCGCTTCACGGTCGATCAGAAAAATCCGAACGCCTATGCGATCAGGCTGGGGCAATCCGGCCTCGGCATGCCCGACCGCGACTACTATCTCGGCACCGACAAGCAGATCGTGGCGACGCGCGAGGCCTACAAAAAATACATTGTCGACGTGCTGACATTTGCCGACGTGAAAGACGCTGCCGCGCGCGGCGCTGCGGTCTATGCGCTGGAGGCCCAGATCGCCGAGGCGCATTGGCCGGCTGCCGACCGGCGCGATGCCGACAAAACCTACAACCCCATGACGATCACAGCACTCGCGGACTTCGCGCCGCAATTTCCATGGGACGAATATTTTGCGGCGGCGGGAATCGCACGTAAAGCGCCAGCGGGCGAACGCAGCGTCGTCGTCGCGGAGAAAACAGCGTTCCCGAAACTCGCGACAATCTTCGCCGCGACACCCGTTTCCGTGTGGCGGGACTATCTGACCGTGCATTATCTGCATGCCTTTGCCGACTATCTGCCGAAAAAGATCGACGACACGGATTTTGCATTCTACGGCACGATCATCGGCGGTCAGAAGGTCCAGCTCCCGCGCGACCTGCGCGGCGTGCATCTGCTCGACGATGAAATGGGCGAAGCGCTCGGCAAGCTTTATGCCGCAAAATATTTCCCGCCGGAGGCCAAAGCCAAGGCCGCACTTCTTGTCTCCAATCTCCTGAAAGCCTACGAGGCCGACATCCGGACGCTCGCGTGGATGGCGCCGGAGACGAAGGCCAAGGCGCTGGAAAAGATCCGGCACTTCACACCCAAGGTCGGTTATCCCGACACATGGCGCGACTATTCGGCGCTGGCGATCGCGCCGCACGATCTCGTCGGCGACGTCAAGGCTGCGGAAGCATTCGAATGGAATAGGCGACTCGCGCGCATCGACTCTGCCGTCGACCGCAGCGAATGGGGCATGACCCCGCCCACCAACAACGCCTATTACAATCCCACGCTCAACGAGATCGTCTTTCCGGCGGGCATCTTGCAGCCGCCCTATTTCGACCCGAACGCTGACGACGCGGTGAATTACGGCGAAATCGGAGCCACGATCGGCCACGAAATAAGCCACGGCTTCGACGACCAGGGCAGCAAATACGACGCCTTCGGCGTGCTGCGGAACTGGTGGACGGACGCAGATCGAAAGGATTTCGATGCGCGCACCACCATGCTGGCCAAACAATATGACGGCTACGAGCCGCTGCCCGGCCTGCACATCAACGGCCGTTTGACCCTGGGCGAGAACATCGCCGATCTGGCGGGCCTCGTCATCGCCCACAAGGCTTATGAGATCGCGCTGGACGGCAAGCCTGCGCCGGTGTTGGACGGCTTCACGGGAGAACAACGCTTTTATATCGCCTATGGCCAAAGCTGGCGCGAAATCTGGACCGACGGACTGACCCGCCGCATCGTCCTGTCGAACCCTCACAGCCCGTCGAAATTCCGCGTCAATGGCGTCGTGCGCAACGACGACGGCTGGTACGCGGCCTTCGATGTGAAACCGGGAGACGCGATGTATCTGCCCGCCGATCAACGCGTGAAGCTCTGGTAGCAGCAAGGTCGTTTCGCTCGCGGGCCGAGATTCACGCGAGTGGAAAAGACATTCATCCCGCCGCCAAAACCTCGTCGAAGATTTGCCGCACGCGTGCCTGCGTGACAGCGAGTTGCGATTCGAGCGTGGCAAAATCGGTTGTGTCGCCGGCGCGCGCGAGAAGCGCCCTCAGTCCCGGCGTCGCAGTTTCCGGCTCGAGCACGCCGTCGACCGCGATACGAAGCACCTGGGTCAAAGCCTGCTGCAGCCTTGCCGAGGCGACAAGTTCGCCCGCAAGCGCGTTGTCGAGAACGCCCGCATTCGCGAGACGCACCAGCGCCGAGATCGTATTGGTATCGAGTACCTGCGGCGCGTCTACGCCTGCGCACAACTGCAACGCCTGGGCGATGAATTCGATATCGACCAGGCCGCCGGGCGCGAATTTCAGGTCCCATGTATTGCGGCCGGGAAACTGTGCCGCGAGCTTCTCGCGCATCTCGCGCGCATCGTGCACGAGTCCGTCGCCGCGTTTCGTCAGCGTGGCGTGGATCGCATCCTCGACCTGATGCGAGAGGTCGGCCGGCCCGGCTATGACGCGTGCGCGCGTCAGTGCCATCCGCTCCCAGGTCCAGGATTCGGTGGCGTGGTAGCGCGAGAACGATTCGAGGCTCACTGCGACGGGCCCCTTGTTGCCGGTGGGCCTCAGCCGCATATCGACTTCGTAGAGCCCCCCTTCGGCCGTGAGGGTTGTGAGCGCCGCGATCAGGCGCTGCGCGAGCCGCGCGTAATAGACGATCACCGGCAAGGGCTTCGCGCCGTCCGACGCCTCCACGCCTGCCGGCGAATCGTAGACGAAGATCAAGTCGAGATCGGAACTGGCCGTCATCTCGCGGCCGCCCAGCTTGCCCATCGCAACGACGGCGAATGCGCCACCGTGAACCCGCCCTGCGCTCGCGGCCAGCTCGCGCTCTACCGCACCCAGAAGCCCCACGATCACGCTCTCGGCGATAGCGGCGAAGGCCGGGCCCACCTCATGCGCATGGGCGACGCCGTCGATGATCTGGACGCCGACGCGGAAAGTCTGCTCGCGGGCAAAGCGCCTGGCCGCATCGAGCGCGCCTTCGTAATCGCGCGCGCCCGCAAGTTGCTCGGCCAGCATGCGGTCGAGCCGCGACCGCGACGGCAGCTCGCCGAGGAATCCCGGATCGAGCAGCGCATCGAGCACGGCGGGTGCACGCGCCAGATGATCGGCAAGCCGGGGCGCGGACCCCGCCACGGCCGCAATGAGTTTCAGCAATTGCGGATTGGCGAGGAACAGCGAGAAGAGCTGCACACCGGCCGGCAGCCGCGAGACAAAACGGTCGAACTGCGCGAAGGCGGCCTGCGGATCGACCGTGGCCGCGAGCGCGTCGAGCAGAACCGGCACGAGCTTCGTCAGCAGCTCGCGCGCGCGCGCGCTGCGGGTCGCGCGGATGCGGCCATGGTGCCAGCCGCGGATGGCACCCGCCACATGATGCGCGTCGGCAAAGCCCATGCTGTTCAAGGTCTCGAGCGTTTCGGGATCGTCCTCGACTCCGGTGAAAACGAGGCTGCCCGTGCCGGACGCAAGCGGCGCTTCCCGTTCAAACAATTTCGCGTAATGCGACTGCACGATCTCCAGCCTGCGGATCAGCGCCGCGCGGAATTCCGCCAAATCGGCGAAGCCCATGAAGCAGGCGATATGCGCGAGACCTTCGGCCGATTTGGGCACCGAATGTGTCTGCTCGTCTTCGATCATCTGCAGGCGGTGTTCCAGTCCGCGCAGGAAGCGATAGGCCTCCGTCAGATCGGCGGCGGTCTCATCGGACACCAGCCCGCGCGCGCGTAGCGCTTCGATCGCGTCGAGCGTGCGGTTGGGCCGAAGCGAGGCATTGCGCCCGCCCAGGATGAGCTGCTGCGTCTGCGCGAAGAATTCGATCTCGCGGATGCCGCCGCGCCCCAGCTTGATGTTGTGGCCCGCCACCGCGATCGTGCCATGGCCGCCATGGGCATGGATCTGGCGTTTGATGGAGTGAATATCCTCGATCGCAGCGTAATCGAGATTGCGCCGCCAGATGAACGGTTCGATGGCCTTGAGGAACGCTGAACCCGCCGCTAGATCGCCCGCGCAGGCGCGCGCCTTGATCATTGCGGCGCGCTCCCAGTTCTGACCCATGCCTTCGTAATAGGATTCCGCCGCGTCGGTGGAGATCGCGACCTGCGTCGCGCCGGCGTCGGGCCGCAGCCTGAGATCGGTGCGAAAGACATAACCGTCTGCCGTGGTCTCGCTGAGCAACTTGACCAGCCCCTTGACAATATCGACGGCCGCCCCGCGCGCATCGTCTTTCTTGCGGAACGGAAAGTGCTTCGCGTCGTAGAAGACGATGAGGTCGATATCGCTCGAATAATTGAGTTCGAACGCGCCGTATTTTCCCATCGCGAGGATGACGAGACCGGTGCTCGCCTCGAGCTCCGCGCCCGCGCGCTCTTCCAGCCCCGCGCGCTTCGCCGCATCGCGCAGCAGAAAGCGCAACGCGCCGCTGACGCAGGCATCGGCGAAGCGCGTCAGCACGCGCGTCACCTCTTCAAGGTCCCATTGGCCCGCGATATCGGCAAGAGCAATCGCAAGTGCCGCGCGCCGCTTGGCCACGCGCAGGATAGCCATGGCGGAACTCATATCCTCAGCTTCGCCAGCTGCGAGTGCCGAAGCCTGCGCCGCATCGAGCGCCGCGCGCGGACCGTGCTCCACCATTTCGCGCAGGAATTCGCGCTCGCGCACGGCGAGCCGCGCGAGGAACGGGCTGTTGCCGAACGCCGCTTCGAACAAAACGCGCGCACCCGGCGGCGGCACAAAGCCATGCTCCGCCAACGACTCCAGCGTACGGGCCGCGCGCGCCGGATCGAAGGGTGCGGGCAAGTGGGATGTGGCGTCAGAGAACGAGTCGGTCATCGTGACAGGTTAGCATCCGCTTGATCCGCGACCGGCGAAGGATTCCGGGCGAAAAATTTCCTGCTCCAGATTTTCCAATGAATTCAATTGCTTGAAGCGCCGGAGCAGGGCTTTCGAGCCCTGCTAATTGTCCTGCATTCAGCCCGGTAAAAGCGCTGACATGCTGCTCATTTTTCAGCGCCGGAGAGAAGCGCGGCAAGTCGAGATCGAGCATGCGATTTTCGCCTTCTCGCGAAAGCACGCGGCGCGGGTTGCCGGATTGTCCCGTCTCCCAGAGCGTCTCGAAGCCGTTCTGTTCCATGTGCGCTCTCCTCCGCGAGGAAAACGCTCAACATGGTGACGCCAACGTCCGCGCACAATCGAACGAAATCGATTTGTGAAAATAAAGTTGGAACAAAAATCGAATCTTTCGCGAATTTGGAGGACGAATTTATTGGTGGGTCAGGAAGTTAGGGAGAGGAAGAGTTTGCGAAATTCGCATGCATTGATGTAACTGACACCGAATTCCCATCACTTGCCCTTGCGGGTCAACCAACATGGTTGGGCAATTGCACGATCTGCGCCCGAACTGCTCGCATTCGATTGAAAGATGAAGACATTTCTCGGGTCCCGGCTGGTTCACTCTGACCCGCACTTTTGCGAGACCTTGACCATAACTTCCCTATCGCGAGAACTGTCACCATTTATCTGCTCCACTTTCGGATTCCTCGCCATTACACTATCGTCAACAACCGAAAATACAGTATACTAAAATCTTTACGCCGGCCCAGATGCTGAATGGAGCCAAGAACATGGAATCGAATACAGATCGGCCACGGCCTTCAGGAATGGTGATGTTTGACTATAACCCCATGTCTCCCGCGCAATGGGGACTAGTTCCACTCTCGGTGCATACGTATGTGTACCGAGATATCACCGCAGCGATAGCCGCGCTCGACTACTGGGTCCAGCGCATTTGGTCGAAGCGGGCCAGTGACGGCGAAGCGCCTCCAACAGAACTTCCGTTTCGCATCTTGTATCGCGGCGAGTCGGACATTTCGACTCGGCTCTTGCCTTCGCTTCTAAGTGGTCCAAGGCCGAAACCAGATCAGCCCGAGCGATACCGATACGCAATTGAGGGAAGCGATGCGGTTCGTAACGAGAACGGCGACTGGTTCGAAAAAGACCCAGAGTTTCGCTCGGCGGACCGCCTTCTCGACAACCTAAGCGCAGAATGGCTTTCAGAATGCGGCAGCCGAGAAAGGGACGCGCTCAATCGAGCTATGCAATTTCCCGAGATCGTGGCGTTGGATCCGTTCCGCCGGCTCGCGGCCGTGCGGCATTACGGCGGAACTCCAAGTCCAATCTTGGATGTCACTACAAGTCTGAAGGTCGCCGCATATTTTGCGTCCCATAGCGGCAGCTCAAATGATTCCAGAACACGTGCCGGCAAGATCGGAGTGCTCTGGGCTATTGACCTAACGATGCTTGCGCGATTGTTTAAGGTAAAGATCGCGAACCTTCCGGAGGGGACGGCAGTTACGTTGACCGTTCCGAAAAAAGAATGGGGCGACAACGAGAAGATGTTTGCCGATCAGAGCATTCCGACCGTCAGCGTGGTGTTCCGTGACTCTCGGCTACCCCTGCCGCGGCCGCTCGCTCAGAAGGGTGCGTTCCTCTCTTTCACTCGGGAGGATGGTACATTTCTCCCGCTGCGCGCTCAGCTTCACTGGTGGTCGCTCATCGAGCGGTGGTCATATTCGTGCGGATTCATTCACACCGGCCAAGGGTACACAGAAGAAGCGGAGAATATCGCCACGGCGGCCCTGTTTCCTGCTGCCGACAAATACCTTTCAATTGCCGGTACCAATATGGGAGCATGAAATGCTTCGCCAAGACCTGCGAGAGAATACGGTGACAGTGGCAGTGTTCCCAATCGCAGGATGACGCAACGCAAACCAAACATTCCTGCATTCGGTTTCCGTGTTAAATAGCCCTCGGGACTCTTCCCAGTCGAAGTCGTCGGAAACTGAGCGAGATGACACCTGCTCTCATCGCTTTTTTCGTTTGCCAATCCCTGGTCGTGCTCTTCATCGCACTGCACGATTGGGTCCCGCTTGGCAGGCTGAGTAACCTTGACGCCGTGCGCGCGGCCGACAGCACCACAAGGCTCTTCTTCGTGACCGTACTCAGCACGCTGCCTTTTGCGATCGGACTGGTGGCGAGCCTCTATTATGCCGCCGGTAGGAACCCGCACTGGCTGACCTGGTGGCTCTGGATCACGTACGGATTGGGGCTCTACGGCATGCTGCGGGCCTGGTATTGGCCCTATCTGTTCGGCGGCGATCCCGAGCGGGTCCGGCGTTACCAACAGCGCTTCGCGAACACGCACGCGTTCCTGCCGACGATCCACGGCATCAGGCCCGATACGTTGCACCTATGCTTTCACGCGGCTTTTATCTCCGCGTTTGTGTTGCTTGCCGTTTTGACGTTTCGCGATCATGCCTTTGCGTTCAACTAAATTCCACGAAAGGCCATAGGCCGCGTATTTTCTGACAAATCTTGATTGGCCCTTCGTTACCGCGAGAGATAGGGTAATAATCCGGCGGGTCTGGAGATACCTTGACGGCGCGTCACGGATTTCCACGCAAACGGAGGGGTTGCCATGCACAGATTGGTTCTGATGGTCGCCGGTGCCGGGATGCTCGCATGGGCGGCGTCGGCGGGTGCAGCCGATGCGCAGCAGATGAGCG
>Ga0302325_10006418_pt1 | contig 26456 bp, 22 predicted proteins | sample Palsa_T0_2_FD_201948 | JGI IMG/M metagenome (GOLD analysis project Ga0302325, IMG submission 201948) | Peat permafrost microbial communities from Stordalen Mire near Abisko, Sweden - Palsa_T0_2 | ecosystem: Environmental > Terrestrial > Soil > Palsa > Peat permafrost | place: Sweden: Abisko... | reverse complement strand
GCATCCGTGCATTCCCAACGCTCGCGAGCAATGCGCCAGAGCGCCTCGGTGACGAGCAGAAGCCTTTCGACATCGCCACGCAGATCCTCGACTTCCGTCTTGGCCTCGCGCGCCGCCACGCGGGCGTCGGCGGCGGAATGGCCATTCGGATCGTGGGCATGATGGGCTAAGCTCATGGTGTTCCAGAAGCACCATGCGCGCCACTTCCCGGATCGATCTACACCGCAACCATCGCGCGCTTGAGCACGCCGACGAACGGGAGATTGCGGTAGTGCTCCGCATAATCGAGCCCGTAGCCGACCACAAACTCATTTTCGATCTCAAACCCGACGAAATCGGCGTCGAGTGCCTCCGCGCGCGAACACCGCTTGCTGAGCAGCACGCACACGCGCACGCTCTTCGGCTGGAATTCCCCGCGCAGCCGGGCGCAAACCGCGTGCAATGTCCGTCCGCTGTCGAGAATGTCGTCGATCACGAGCACATGGCGGTCTTTCACGTCAGGCGTAAACAACGGGTCAAACGTCACCACCCCGGTGCTCTCCGTGCCCCCATGGTAGCTGGCCACCCGCAGGCAATCGATCTTCAACGGCAACGGAATGCGACGCAGCAGATCCGCCGCGAAAATCAGTGAACCGTTGAGGACGACAATTACGGTCAGTTCTTCACCGCGGTAAACCCCGGTGATCTCGCCCGCCAGCTCATCCAGCCGTGAAAGGATGGTTTGCTCATGAAAGAGGATGCGTTCGATGTCATCGAGCATCGTTCAGAAATAGCCGCAAAAAGGCGCAAAGAGCACAAAAAAGAAGGCGCTCGTCCCGGCCGGGTCGGATTAGGATTCAGACGACAAACTCTTTTCCGCGCATGAAACTCTCCCGCCGCTACCTGCTCATCGCGAAGATCCTTTTGCTGACGGCCATCCTTTGCCCGCTTGCAGCGGCGGAAGTACGGTGCGCGGGAAAGCGCGTGGAACGCATCGTCATCGGCGCGCACGCCTCTGAGGTGGAGCGCTTCGCGGCACAGCAATTGCAAACCTACCTTGGGGAGATCTCTGGAGGGGCCGGAACGGGAGACGCCGGCCACCTGCCCATCATCCAATCCGACGATCCGGAAACCCTCCCCGGCGCCGGGATCGTCCTTGGCCAAAGCGCCTCCGATCCTGGCGTCGCACGGCTTTGCGCGGCCGCAGGGTTGAAAGTGGACGCCGCCGCCTTGGGAGACGATGGCTACCGCATTCAACGCCTCGGTTCGACCCTGCTGCTCACCGGGCCGCAACCCCGCAGTTCGCTCTTTGCCGTTTATCATCTGCTGGAGAGTTGCGGGGTACGCTTCTTCGGGTATCGGGCGCGTGGCGGCGAGATCGTGCCGCATCACGACCCGGTCGAGATTCCCGATCTCACCGTGGTGGAAAAACCGGCGATGAAATACCGCTTCGTCAGCGCCAACAACTTTCCCGGTTCCGACCGCGAAAAACTGGTCAACGTGGCGGACTGGGCGGCCAAGAATCGTTGCAACGCTTTCACCCTCTCGCCATCGCGCGCGGGCCAAACCTGGGAACAGATCGCCATCGACGAAGTCCGCAAACGCGGCCTCCTGATCGCCGGCCCGGGACATGTGCTCGCGCAGTTCACGCCCGATCCCGCGCTCTTCGCCACTCACCCGGAATACTTTCCTCTGCGGGACGGACAACGCATCGCCAGGGTCTCCCCCGATTGGGGCGGCGTCCCCTCATTCTGCGCTTCCAATTCGCATGCCATGGAACTCGTGGTCGGCAAAGCCGTGGACTACCTCGAGAGTCATCCGTTCATCGGTCTATTCGCCATTTATCCACCCGACGGTTCGCAGCACGGCGCGCAATGCCAGTGCGAAGCCTGCGCGAGGCAAAGCCCCAGCGACTGGTACCTCACTTTCATCAACCGCGTCGCGCACGAGATCGAGACGAAGTATCCGGCAACCAAGGTCATGTGGATCTCCTACAACGAATGCGGAGTGCCGCCGAAGGCCGTGCGCCCTGCCGACAGCGGCCGAAATCTCGTGCTCTTGTGGTGCAACGACCTGCGCAATTTCCACGAGCCCATGGATGCCGACGCGAATCGCCGCCCGGCCCCGTACCTCGCTTGGAAGCCGCGCTTAAAAGCGATCAAGACCGATTGGATGGAGAATCCCGGCGACCGCGACCTCGCCGCCTGGCACCGCTGGAAAGCGTGGTCGAGTTTTCTCCATGCGAGCGATTACCGCGGCGATGTCGTGCTGCTCGAATACTACAACGCGCATGTCGCCAACTCCCTGCGTCTGCCATCACTGGGGTTTTGCCAGAGCGGCCCCTGGCCGCCGGGCGGAATGGCGCGCGATTTCCAGTTCTATCGCGCGGAGGGCATTGCCGGCTGGCAAAACTGCACCGACTATTACAACGACGCGCCCAATCCTTATTGGAACTGGCTCGCCGCGCAACTGCTCTGGAATCCCGACGCCGACGTGGCCAGGCTCGATGCCGACTTCCATGAGCGGCTCTACGGCACGGCCGCCGATGATATGCAGCGCTACTTTGCCGGTCTGTGGAGCGGGATTGAGCGGGTGGAAAAGGCCTCCGATCTGCTCCCACGCCTCAACGAACTCGAGGATCTTCTGCGCCACGCGGAAACCGTGGCACCGCCGGGCGACGTCGCGGAGCGGATCAAAGCCGCGCGGAGCTTTCACGCCCACTGTGTGGAGCGCGCTCAAAAACCCGACGCCTCGCCCTAGCCATTCGTCATTCGTCATTCTCATTGCCCCTCGCCCCGCCCTTCGCTAGACGATTAGCCCTCTTCCAACCACGCACCCATCATGTCCTGCTACCACCCCTCCATCGAAGGCGCTCAGCACGGCGCCAAGCCTCTGGCTGACTTCCTCGCCTACGCCAGACGCAGTGGCGCCACCGGCGCACAGCCCAGCAACTACATGCTCCAGGGCGGCAAGCTCTTTAAATCCGCCAGGGAGATCAAGGCGACCTTTGCCGAGGCCGGCCTGACCATTGACGGCGTCAGCGGCCATTGCCCGATTTGGGTCCACACCACCGCCTGGACCGAGTCGCCGACCATCCGCCCTTTCATTCCCGCCGACGTCGCCAAAAAATCTCCTGCCGAGATCGAAAAGTGGGCCGAGAATTATTCGCTCAAACTCCTCGACCTCGTCGCCGAACTCGGCCTCAAAGTGTTGCCGATGTTTTGGGGCGCGGCCTACGGCTGGGAAGTCGCCACAGGCTATCCCTGGGGCTTTTGGGCCGGCCCGGGCTACGACCTCATCAAGGAAGGTAACGAGCGCTTCGTCAAAAAGACCCGGAAGATCCGCGATCACGCGCGCAAGCTCGGCATCAAGCTCTGCCATGAGATCCATCCCGGCACCGCCGCCGCTACCGCTGACGATTTCCTCAACCTTATTAAGATCACCGACCACGACGAAACCCTGGGTGTGAACGCCGATCCCTCGCACTGCTGGGAGGGTGAATCCTGGGAGACGCGCTTCCTCAAAGTGGGACCTTACGTCTACACCGCGCACATCAAAAACTTCACCATCCGCGCTGGCTTCCCGCTGCGGACCATGGAGCCGAACTGGCCGGGCCGCGCCATGCAATTCACCGACCTGCCCAGCGGCGACCTCAGCATGAACCGTTACGTGGAACTCCTGCTCATGGTGGGTTTCCCGAACCGCTACTGCCAGCTCCACGGCACCAAGACCGCCCCGCTGGTTGTCGAAGCCGAAAGTGCCCATCGCGACCTCGACTCGACGAGCGCCAATGGCATCGCCTACGTCCGCGATCATCTTCTCATCAGCCCCGCCGCGGGCAGCTTTGAGGAAGGCATGGGAGCGTGAAACGCTAATCAGCACCCTCCCGCATGACGCTGGCGTCGCTTCTCAATCTCGGCGGCCCCGATTTGGTCATCATCGCGGTGATCCTGCTGCTGTTGGCTTTCCCAGCCGGTATCGCGGTCCTCATCGTCGTCCTGCTGAACCGCCGGACCCTACGGCCCTCTGCGCCAGCCAACCCGCCGCCCGTGCCACCGTCTAAACAACCGTGAATTTCCGTCCGATTGCAGCAGCCATTCTCTGGGTCGGAGCCGCCCTTACCGTGCCAGCGCGCGCCCAATCCGGGTTGCACTTCCCCGCCCCTACCCCAATCGCGGACGCGAATCCCGATGTCCGTCACGATGTCGTCGTCCAAATTCCTGCCAACCTGGCCATTACGCGAACAGCCGATTCACTCTCGATCGCGACCGATCGGACCAAGTCGAATCCCGCGACGATTAGCGTCGGACAGAATATGATCACCGGACTCGAAAGTCGGCTCTTCGCGTATCCGAAAGACGGCCCACGGCCCCCGAAGCCTGGGGGTCACGGACTGGGCGGGACGGATTTCAATATCGGCACGTCGATTCTAAATACAAAGACCGATGGGATCCCAGTGCCCGGCAAAAGCTACGTGGTGGAAATAGAGTGGACGATCTTTGAAACCGACGTCCCACCGCAACACCACTGGCTTCCCAAGAGCGGCAAATACAAGGTGATTCTCGAGGGCACCTTGAAACAAATCGTCGACCCCTAGCCGGGGAGCATTGGACCGCGATAGACAGCGCCTGCACGATTCTTGCGCGGCGCACGCGTCGTGGCATCGCTCTCGCTCCGTATCTGCTCGATGAGCCCTCTCAGAAACATCCCGCCCACAATCCCCCGGAGAACTTCGTCCGGTTGCTATCGCCAGAGTTGTCGGACCGACATGACAGACTCATCGGGCTCACCCGCCTGATAACCATGCCTCAGCAGGATGGCGCGCACCTGCTCGACCGTCACGCCCGGTGGCTGCCACTGCGGATGGATCTCGAGCATGATGGTCGGATGCAGGTCGGCCAAAATCTGCTCCATGCCTTGCAAGACGCCGAATTCCGCTCCCTCCACGTCAATCTTCACAAACGCCGGCCGGACTCCAAGTGTGGCCGCCAATTGATCGAGAGTCACTGTCCGCCGGGCGCCCTCCGCCGCCACATCACTGACAAACTGCGGATGGCCGCCGCCCGGGTTGTGAATGGTCAGGCCTCCACCGTTGCCGACCGGTTGCGAGATAAAAGCCACCGGGATTTTGGGGAAGATTTTGGCGAAGGTGGCGAGATTCCGGAGCAGATCGTTAATGATACGCTCGTCGGGTTCGCAGGAAACGAAACAATCGCCCGCCGCGGCTTTGGGCGCGAGCAACCACGAGTACCACCCGTGAAAAGCCCCCACATCGATCATGTCCCCGCCCACATACGCTGCGTAAGACTCCTGCGCTTCCCGATGCAATGTCGGATTCCTCTGCCAAAGCCCGAGCAGCTCCCGCACTTTGCCCGGAAGACGATGGGTCGTCCCGTCGAAGAGCGGAACGTAACCGGGCCAGACGTCGAGAAAGAGCTGGCTGGCCGCGTGCCGCTTGAGCTGAGTGAAGAATCGGTCTTTAAGGGACATTCCAGCGCAAGTTATGGGAGCGGCGCTGGACTTTGTGACAGGCGCGGACAACTCGGGCGCGGCTGCGACGGAAGGCTCATTACGCCGCTCGATGCGGTTACCCGCCTTTGTGCACCGCTGCGCCCAGGATCCCAATCACGAAGAGAGCGCACAAGGCCCAGAATGGCCACAGGGCGATCACAAACGCCAGCCAAGCCAGGCCTGTTCCGGTCGAGGGCGTCCCGGGATTTGGCTTCAGGGACAGGCACGACAGGTAGTTAAACAAGTTGATCAGCAGGTAAATGGGCGTCACCACGACGGAAACGATTCCCCACCAGCCGATAATGCTCGTGATCAAGGTCATCCTGGCGAAATGCTCGTTGACACAATTGCGACAGAGCTGGCCTGAGATACGCCGATGGAAGCGTATGATCACGGCGCCGATGTTCTGAAGAAACAAGACCTGCTTGGTGGGCGCGATCGCCTGGCAGCCCTGGCAGCACATAGCGCTGGGAGCCGGCATCGGCGGCGGTGGAGGTGGTGGCATGTTCGTGGGATAAATGGTCGAGTTCAGGCGACGCTTTTCGCCGGGCCCGATTTTTTCACCTTGAGCAGCGGCAGGATCTTCTCCACCGCCGCTTCGGGTGTCAGCCCGTGCTTTTTGCGCAGGATACCCACGGCGCCGTGCTCGATAAACTGGTCGGGCCAGCCGATGCGCGCCACTGGCGTTTTAATGCCGGCGTCGTTGAGGTGCTCGATCACCGCGCAGCCAAAGCCGTTGTGCAGGACGTGATCCTCGAAGGTGCAGATCACCTCGGCGCTCCGGGCAAAGAATTCGAGGGTCCCGGTATCCAGGGGCTTGATCCACCGCGGATTGATAACCGCAGCGCTGATGCCCTGCGCCTCGAGCAACTCGGCGGTTTGCCCGGCCATCTCGCACATGCCGCCCAGCCCGAAAAGCGCCACGCGCGCGGGCTGGGATACCCCGTGCTTGACCACTTCGGCTTTGCCGATCTCCAGCAGTTTTGGCTGTGCCTTTGGCTGGGCGCCGACGCCCACCCCACGGGGATAGCGAATGGCGATCGGCCCGCCGTTGTAGTGCACCATCGTCCAGAGCATGTCCACGAACTCGTCCTCGTCTTTCGGCGACATGTGGACGATGCCGGGCACGCCGCGCAGGTAAGCAATGTCGAAGAGGCCGTGGTGCGTGGGACCATCGTCGCCGCTCAGGCCGCCACGATCCATGCAAAGCGCGACGTTGAGATTTTGCAGGGCCACATCGTGGATGATCATGTCGTAGGCGCGCTGCATGAAGGTCGAATAGATGGCCAGGAACGGCTTGAAGCCCTGCGTCGCCAGGCCGCAGGCAAAAAGCGCGGCATGTTCCTCGGCAATGCCCACGTCAAAATACTTGTCCGGATGCGCCTTGGCAAAATGCACGAGACCGGTCCCGGTCGGCATCGCACCGGTAATCGCGACAATCTTGTTGTTCGTTTCGGCAAACTTCGCCAGCGTCTTCCCAAAGAGCTCGCTATAGGTCGGGCTGCTGGTGGACGCCGTCTTGCCGGTCTTGGGCTCAAATTTGCCGAGGCCGTGGAATTTATCGGGCTGTTCAAGCGCGGGCGCATACCCTTTGCCCTTTTGCGTGAGGATATGCAGCAGCACCGGCTCGTGCTGCGTCTTCAGAAACTCGAACGTCTTGATGAGCAGCGGAATATCATGACCGTCGATGGGGCCGTAATACCGCAGCCCAAGGTCCTCAAACATGACGCTCGGAGCAAGCAGGCTCTTGACCCCCGCCTCGATTTTGTGCGCGAAATTCTTGGCGAATTTGCCGCCCAGCATCTCGACGAATTGCGCCGCCTTTTCGTGCAGATGCGCGTAGGTCGGGTGCGTGGCGATCTTGTTGAAATAGTGCGCGATAGCCCCGACGTTCTTGGCGATGGACCACTCGTTGTCATTGAGGACGACGATGAAACGCCTGGTGCTGTGCGCGACATTGTTCAGCGCCTCGTAGCTCACGCCGCAGGTGAAGGCCGCGTCGCCGGCAATGCAGACAACATTCTCCTCCGAGCCGCGCCGATCGCGCCCCACAGCCATGCCCAGCGCCGCGCTCAGCGCCGTGCCGGCATGGCCTGCGCCGTAGCAATCATGCTCACTCTCGGACCGCAGCAGAAAACCATTCAGCCCCTCGTACTGCCTCATGGTGTGAAAGCGCTCGCGGCGTCCGGTGAAAAGCTTGTGCACGTACCCTTGGTGGCTCACGTCGAAGACGAATTTATCTTTCGGCGTCTCAAACACCCGGTGCAGCGCGATCGTCAATTCAACCACGCCAAGATTCGGCCCAAGATGGCCGCCGACAGAGCTCGGATTGTCGTCCGAAAGCACGCGGATGAGCTCCTCGCGCACTTCCTGGGCGAGCCGCGGAAGGTCCTTCTCCGCCAGCACTTTGATGTCCGCGGGGGAATCGATCGTCGGTAGGATGGATTGGGTCATGATTTAGAAAAGGCTGACATCGGGACTCGACACCGGGGCGGGCTTTTTGGCGCTCTCGAACTCCTCGATCTGTGGCTCCCCGGCGACATTGCGCGTAATGATCTCGACGCGCTTTTCGGCGGCGGTGAGTTTCTCCTCGCAGATCTTGACCAGTTTCACACCCTCTTCGTAGCGCGTGAGCAAGTCCTCGAGCGGCAATTTATCGGACTCCATTTCCGTGACGATGGATTCCAGGCGCGCCATGGCGCTTTCGAAATTCTCTTCACTGGATTTGGCGGTGGGCGTCTTGTTGGCCATGTGTGCGCACCACTCTACGCGAAAAAGTCCATGCGGCTCAATCACTCTTCGCGATTCGTCCAGCGATCACGGTCGCTGTAGTAGACGCATTCGCCATCGATCGGCAGCCCGGTGACGGCTTTGAGCGGGAAATCCTTGAGGTTGACGTTGCGCGTGATGAACGGCGCCCACTCCTTGTATTCGCCCTTCATGATCCCGGTGATGAACGGGAGGTTGCCGGTGATCGGCGTGAGGTAGATGCCGACAATTCGGCCCTTCAGCTCATTGTAATCATGGAGATCCTCCCAATCGCGGACGGTCATTGGCAGCCATAAGCTTTCGCGGTCGGCATACCAGGCGACCGCCCACGGCATGTCCGAAGTGATAATTTCGTCTTCACGCGTCCACTTCGCGAGCACCGCGACCCACGGCGGCACGTACGGTGGCCAGCTCACCGGCGGATTCACTGGATTCCCAGCCAGGATGAGGAACTGGTTCACAAACGGGGCCGCCGAAATAAAGAACAGCAGGGTGATGAAGCCCAAGCGTACGAGCCGGATATTGATGTTCAACCGGCTCCACATCACGAGAACCAGCGCCATGCCGTAACAAGTCATCAGGGGCACAAAAAGAATGTGCAGATCGTTCGCCTTGAGCGCGGTCCCTTCCGGCAGGCCAAATGCACACATGCCACCCTCGGCAAAGCACCACATCGAGAGAATGCACCAGCGAAAGACCGCGGTTTCCTTGCGCTTGAAGTCGTAGAGGAGCGCCAGTAAAAAGAATGGCGCGAGCAATGATTTTCCGAGGTAATCGTAAATGGTATCCATTTGCTGCAGGAACTGGCCCTGCACCTTGTTTCGAAAAACCGTCGGAGAGACGCCTTCCATCGCGATTTCCTTGGAACGCATGATCTGCGACTCGGAGCCGTGGATTTGGTAAAGCATTGAATACCCAGCCAGGCCAAAGGGATTGCCGCAAACGCGCGCGTTCCGGATTAACCACGGTGAATAAACGAGCAGGAATATTCCCAGCATGATGGCCGCGTCGCGGCCCCTGGGACGAAAATAAAAGATTGAGAAGACCAGGGTCCCGATAAAGACGTTGACGGTAAGGCCGTGGGTCAGCGCCAGGAGGCCGAAAAGCGCCGCGGTGGCGGCCAGCCACGGCCACGGCTTGCCTCCCGCCACACGGGCCTCGATCGCCCGCACCATGGTATACGCCGCTCCGCTGAAGATCAGCAACATCAGCATTTGCGGCAGCCCGGACATGGCGTAGTCCCAGCACTTTTCGCAAAGCAGCGTCAACCAGACGCCAAAGATGGCCAGCCGGTCATCAAACAATCGCCGCGCCGTGTAGTAATTCACCAGCACGGCGAGCAGAAAGAACACCACCTGCAAGAACGCGATGATGCGGTCGTAGGAGTAGACCAGCAGCTTGGTGGACATCACTGTCTCATACGTATACCGGTCGAAGAACTCGATTCGGTCCGCCAGCGACTTCACCCCTGCGTTGATCCGATCCATGCAGATGAAGGCCAGCGCATTGATGTAGCAAGGGAGCGGCGCGTAGTAGGTATCCGGGGTGCGTTCCAGCGGAAACGCCCCAGTGTGGCGCTCAAACTGCCAGATGGCCGCCGGCCGAATGACCTTGGTGCTGAAACCGTGTCCGCGCGTGATCTCGCGGGCAATTTGCGCCTGTTCGATTGCCTTGTCGTGCGGCAATCCCTTGAAGCCGCCGCCAACCTTGAAAAACCACAGGTAGACGATGAAGGCGATCGCCGAGACCAGGAGCACAAACTTGACCCGCCGCACCCAACCTCCCTCCTCGAGCGTGTGGACGAGCTGCTGAATGCTCGTCTCGGATAGTCGAGCAATCTGATTCAACCAGTAGATGCCAAGAAGAACTGTGGCGATGACCAGGAGCGCGATCACGTATCCCAATGGCGCCACGGCCAGCGAGGGGTGAACCGGAGGGGTGTGCAGGTAATCCATGAAACGGCGTCTAGTGGTTCTCTTCCGCTTTGCTCTCGTTGATCTCGTTAATCTTGCGGTGCAGCGTGCGGCGGCTGATCCCGAGCTTTTTGGCAGCTTGAGTGACGTTGCCCTTCGTCTCCTCGAGTGCCTGGAGGATGAGTTTGTACTCCGTCTGTCTGATGTTGAAGAGGTTGCCTTTCGTGGGGATGAATTTTGCGGACGACAGCGCCCCACCCCCATCGCTCGCTTCGCGCACTTCAGCCGGTATATTCCGCAGGCCGATTTTCGGGCCGGTGGTCATGACCACACAATTCTCGATCACGTTGCGCAGTTTCCGCACATTCCCTGGCCAGTCGTAACGCAGCAGCGTTTCCATGGCCTCCGGCGTGATTTCCGGAACAGGCTTGCCATTCTCCGTGGCGAATTGCCGGAGAAAAGCATGCACCAGAAGGGGGATGTCTTCCTTGCGCTGGCGCAGGGGCGGCGTGGTGATTTTCACCACGCTCAAGCGGAAGAACAGGTCCTCCCGGAATTTTCCCTCGGCGACGAGCTTCGCCAGATCACGGTTGGTCGCCGCGATGACACGCACGTCGACCTTGACGGGCGTATTGCTGCCGACACGTTCGAAAGAATGCTCTTCTCCGAGCACGCGCAGCAGTTTTACCTGCGTCGCCGCGTCGATCTCACCGATTTCGTCGAGGAAGATCGTCCCCCCGCTGGCCTGTTCGAAACGTCCGATCCGCCGCTCCACGGCCCCGGTAAAGGCCCCGCGCTCGTGCCCGAAGAGTTCGCTCTCCAGCAATTGCGGGTTGAATCCCGCACAGTGGACCGTCACAAATTTTTGCTTCGGCCGCCCGCTGAGCGCATGCACGGCGTGGGCCACAAGCTCCTTGCCCGTGCCGCTCTCACCCTGAATCAACACCGTCGCCCGTGTCGGCGCCACCTGGCGGATCGTGTCGAAAATATCGTGCATCGGCAGCGATTCGCCGATCAGGTTTTCCAGCCCGAATTTTCGGTCCACCTGCTGCTTCAGTTCCACCACTTCCTTCTCCACCTTGCTGCTCCTCAAGGCCCGCTGGATAAGGATTTCCAGCCGGTCGATATTCAACGGCTTGGTCACGAAATCGTAGGCGCCGCGCTTCATCGCTTCAACCGCGGCATCGACCGACCCGTAGGCCGTCATCATGATGACAATCGGCGGGTGCGGCATGGCCAGCGCCTTCTCCACCAGCACCATTCCATCCTCTCCCGCCAGGCGGAGGTCGGTCAGCATCAGGTCCACGTGCTCGCGCTCCAGCACGCTCATCGCCCCACCGATGTCGGCGGCAATGTAAACCTCGAAGTCTTCCTCCAACGACGCGCGCAACCCTTCGCGAGTATGCTTTTCGTCGTCTACGATGAGAAGGGTCGGATTCACGGGCGGGCGGGGAGCGGCGACATGTAGCGATGCCCGCCCACCTTGGCAAGGCCCCGACTGCGACATCCCTGTGACAAATTGTGACGCTTGCGCGCGAAATCGCCCGACCAGCACCGTGCGGAGACGCCGCAAGCGACCCCGGCCCATCAGCGAGCGCAACACTTGCCAGGACGCCGGTGGGTCGAGTGAAAACACCAGGGTCGGCTGGAGCAGCACATCCGCAGTCCTACTCACGAATTCAGAAGGAATTGTCCGAAAAATGCGATTTGACACAGGTTCAACACAACTATTTAAACGGCGTGCATGAGGTCCCTCCCCCTGCTCATGGCTTTGTCGGCGATTGTTGCCTTCGCGGTGACCCCGGCTCTTGAGGCGCAGACCACTCCCGGAGGGCTGCAGCCCCTTACCCCCGAACAGCAACGGGCTCAAGACGCGCAAGCAGCCGTGGCGGCGACCGGCTGCGCCGCCTGCGGCACAGGCATTCTCATCCTGATCGTCACCTTGGTGGCCATCAATATTGCCATCCTCGTGTGGGTAGCTCGTGATGCGAAAAGCCGCGGCATGGATAGCTCTGCGCTCTGGATGCTTCTCGTTTTCTTCACGCACCTCATCGGATTGATCATTTATCTGTTTTCACGACCTCAAGGGGCACTGGTTGAATGCCAGCATTGTCATAATAAACGCCTCGCGGTGAGCGCCAAATGCCCGCATTGCGGAAATGCCTGAAGCATCCGGGAGCCTGGTTGTGTGCTTTCGGTGCTCTGCTTCTTGCGGCTGCGGCAGATTCAATCCGTGCCCCTGAAAACCAATTGTCCGTCCCGATCTACGGCGGGTTGGTGATTGGCTATCGCGCGGTGGTTCGGCCGCTCTTCGGTGGCGTCATCCGTTGCCGTTTCCGCCCTTCCTGTTCCGAATACTCGCTGCACGCCGTCCGCCGCTACGGCATTCGTCCAGGACTGACGCTGACTTGGAAACGCATCCAGCGTTGCCGCCAGTCGGTGCCCTTCGGCACGGAGGATCCAATTCCCACGATCAATTAATCTCGCTTCCCTGCCTCCAGCATCCGCGCCGCTTGATTGCGAAATGGCAGCCGGATGGTCAGCGTGAGGCCGCGCCCTTCGTCGCTCGCCAGGTCGATCTCTCCACCGTGTTCCCGCACGATGCGCCGCACGATCAGCAGCCCAAGGCCGCTGCCGCTGACTTTGGTGGTGAAATACGGTTCAAAGATCTTGCTCATGTTCTCCGGCGAAATCCCGCCGCCGGTGTCGGCAAAGCTAATCGTCACAAACGCGGCATCCATGTCCGTTCGGATGCGCAGCAATCCGCCGGCCTTCATCGCCTGGAAGGAATTCTTGATGACGTTGTAGAAGGCCTGCTTGAGCTGATTGCGGTCCACTTCAATCAACGGAAGATCGGTGCGCAACTCCTGTTTCACCAGGATGTTACGATTTTCAATTTCCGGCTGGAGAAAGGCGACTGCTTCCCGCACCAGCGAATTCACGTTCTCCAGGCGTGCTTCCAGCCGGGCAGGCCGGATCGCGCCGAGAAACTGCTGCACGATCGAATCCAGCCGCGTGATCTCTTCGCGGGCCACCTCCAGCGATTTCTGCAAATCCGCCCGCGCCGCGGCAGGCACCTTGCGCAGCTTGCGCTCCATGAGCTGGAGATGGATGTGCAGCGAATTGAGGGGATTTCCAATCTCGTGCGCCACACCCGCCGCCAGCAGGGTGAGGGCGGTCAGCTTTTCGGATTGAATCGTCTCCTCCGTCGAGCGCCGTGTCTCGGTGATGTCGCGCAGGATCACCGCGTAATCAACCCGCTCCGGCGCCGTACCGCGGGGCCTTTTGCCGGGCACGGGGTCCAGACTGAGCGGCACGATATAGAAGTTCACGAATCGGTGCTGCGGGTAAAACACCTCCATGTCGCGCGAGACCACTTCTCCCGCCTCCATCATTTTCCCCCAATCCAGCCCCCGCAATCGTTCGGAAAGCGGCTCACCCATGCAGGCCTCGCGTTCCAACCCGAAAAGCGTGCACGCCGCTCGATTCAAATAGGAAATGCGCCCGGCGACATCCGTCACAATTACTCCCTCATGTAGGGCGTTGAAAATCGTCTCCAGAAATCCCTTCTCGTCCGCCAGCCGCAATAAATACCCCTGCACATCCTCCGGGCGTACCCGCCCGAGCCGTTCAATGAGCTTGTCGAGAAAGCCGGAATTCATAAATGCCCGCGAACCTCTTCCGGGGCGTAGCCTGCTTCTCGCGCCATCTGCCCCATGCTACACGCCTTCGGAGCAGCCACCCGGCATATCGTTGCACCAGGCGGCCCAGCCCTCGTCCGATTCGACTAAGGTGATACGATATTCCATATCTCCCACTATAAGCGCTTCGCTCCTCTGTGCCAAGGCTTAAGAGGGCGTACAGAAGCACTCAGCCGCTTGGTATTTGTCTTCGCCCGCCATGCTGCGCTAGCTTCCCGCCATGAATCGAGCCCCCAGCATCGGCGAATACCTCATCCAGCAGTTGCAGGCTCACGGGGTGCAGCACGTCTTCGGCATCCCCGGCGATTACGTCCTCGGGTTCTACGATCAGCTTCTCAAGAGCGGCATGCGCACCATCGTCACCTGCGATGAGCAAGGCGCGGGTTTCGCCGCCGATGGCTACGCGCGAGTCCACGGCCTCGGCGTGGTCTGCATCACCTACTGCGTGGGCGGCCTCAAGGTCGTCAATCCGGTCGCCGGCGCCTTTGCGGAAAAATCGCCCGTCGTCGTCATCAGCGGCGCGCCCGGGCTCAACGAACGCGACAAGAATCCGCTCCTCCACCACAAGGTCCGCGACTTCAACACGCAGCAGCGGGTCTTTGATGAAATCACCGTGGCTGGAGCGGCCCTCGAAGACCCGGACTCCGCCTTCTCCGAGATCGACCGCGTCCTCCACGCCGCCCTTCGCTATAAGCGCCCTGTTTACCTCGAACTTCCGCGCGATCTCGTGCGCGTCCCCGGCCGGCCCGATCACCGGGCCCGCGACCTCCACGAGATGAGTGATCCGCACGTTCTCGCCGAGGCCCTCGCCGAGGCAACCACGTTGCTCAACCGGGCCCGCCAGCCCGTCATTCTCGCCGACGTTGAAGTGCACCGCTTCGGCTTGCAGGACGACCTCCTCAAGTTCGTCGAAAAGACGGGAATTCCCGTCGCCGCCACCATTCTCGGCAAATCCGTCGTCGCCGAGCAGCACCCGCTTTACCTGGGCGTGTATGAAGGCGCGATGGGGCGCGACGACGTCCGCGAGTATGTCGAGTCAAGCGATTGCGTGCTGCTCCTTGGCGCGTTTATGACCGACATCAATCTCGGCGTCTTCACCGCCCAGCTCGACCCCGCGAAATCCATCTCCGCAACAAGCGAACGCCTCACCATTAGCTACCACAATTTCGAGAATGTCCGCTTCAAGGACTTTATCCGCGGCCTGCTCGCCGCCGACCTTCGCCGGCATGATGCACCTCCTCATCCGCACCCGCCGCAGGTCCGCGAATTCCACCCTGGCCGGCACGGCGAAATGGTCACCATTGCGCGCCTCTTTGAGCGCATCAATGAATTCCTCGACGACAGCAGCATCGTCATCGCCGATGTCGGCAATGCCCTCTTTGGCGCGAGCGACTTGCTCATCCGCCATCGGACCGAATTCCTTGGACCGGCCTATTACGCGAGCATGGGCTTTGCCGTTCCGGCCGCCCTCGGCGCGCAAATGGCCCGCCCGGACCTGCGCCCGGTGGTGCTCGTCGGCGACGGCGCTTTCCAAATGACCGGCGTGGAGCTTTCCACGATTGCGCGCTTCGGCCTGAACCCCGTGGTCATCGTCCTGAACAATGCCGGCTACGGCACCGAGCGTCACATCCAGGACGGCCCTTTCAACGACGTGCTCGGCTGGCAGTACCACAAGCTGCCCGAGGTCTTCGGCAAAGGCCGGGGGTTCCTCGTCGAAACCGAGGAGCAACTCGACGCCGCGCTCGACGCAGCCGCCAAACATACCGACAGCTTCTGCCTGCTCGACGTCCACCTCGACCCGATGGACAAGAGCGCCGCTCTCGGCCGCCTCGCCGAACGGCTGGCGGAACGGCTCTCCCGCAAGCATTGATTTGCGCCTGCCTGAGGCGCCTCAGTTCATTCTTAATCCTATTCTTAATCCGACAGACCAGCCGCGGATTAAGAGTAAGAATTCCACCCGCCCATCCGCTCGCTCTCGCGCCCACCCCCCAGGCTAAAGGGCGACGCCCGGGGGAGCATCGCCCTTCGCTTGGGTTGGGAAATCTCGGGAGGCGCCGCCTTACTCGGCGGCCTTTTCTTCCGACTTCTTGGCTTTGGGCTTCTTCGCCGGAGTTTCACCTTCTGCCGCCGGCTCGGGCGCGGCTTCCGCCTTCGGGGCGGGCTTCGCCTCCGTCTTCGGCTTCGCGCCCTTCTTCGCCGCAGCCTTCGGCTCGGGCGCCGCGGTCTCGACGAGCACCGGCGCGTCCGTCCACTCGATGAAGGCCACTTCGGCGGCGTCGCTCAAGCGCTGGGGCAGCTTGATGATGCGGGTGTACCCACCCTTGCGGTCCGCGGCCCGCGGGGCAATCTCCGCGAACAGCTTCGTCACCGCTCCATCCTGCCGCAACACTGCCTTGGCCGTGCGGCGCGCGTGGATCGTGTTCTTCTTGCCAATGGTGACCAGTTTCTCCGCAAGCGGGCGCAGCGCCTTGGCTTTGGCGAGCGTGGTTTTGATCCGATTGTGCTCGATCAGACTCACGGCAAGGTTCGAGAGCAGCGACTTGCGGTGCCCTTCCTTGCGGCCAAGCTTGACCGTCTTTCGTTGATGACGCATGGGGTGTCTTTCTCTGAATCTTAGCCGACCAGGCTGGTGTCGGTGGGATTCGGCTCGACGAGGCCGGGCTCAAATTTCATGCCGAGCGACAGGCCGAGTTGCGTGAGCTTTTCCTTGATTTCGTTGAGCGACTTCTTGCCGAAGTTGCGATACTTGAGCATCTCCGCCTCAGTCTTCATCGCCAGCTGGCCCACGGTGGTAATGTTGGCGTTGTTCAAGCAGTTGGCCGCGCGCACGGAGAGCTCGATCTCGTTCACGCTCATGTTCAGAAGCTTCTTCATCTTCTGGTTTTCCTGGCTCTGCGCCTGCGGCGTCTCGTCAAACTGCACCGCGTTCTCGTCGTAATTGTAAAACGGCTCGAAGTGCTTTTTCAGAATCGACGACGCCTGCACCAGCGCATCCTCCGGGGTGATGCGGCCATCGGTCCAGATTTCCAGCTCGAGCTTGTCGTAGTCGGTGCGCTGGCCGACGCGGGTGTTGCCCACGGTGTACTTCACGCGCGTCACCGGCGAGAAAATCGAGTCGATGGCGATCACCCCAATGGGCTGGTCGGCATGCTTGTTCTCGTCGCCTGTGGCGAAGCCACGGCCCACCTTCACTTCGAGTTCGGCCTCGAATTTCGTCTTTTTGTCGAGGGTACAGATCACCTGGTCCTTGTTCAGGACTTCGCACTGCGCGGAATCCGCAACGTCACCCGCGGTGACGGTGCCTTCCTTGTTCACGGCCAGCGCCAGATTGCGAATCTCGTGATCGTTGGCCTTGAACTTCACTTTTTTCAGATTGAGCACGATATCCGTCACGTCCTCGACCACGTGCGGCAGCGTTTGGAACTCGTGCTGCGCGCCCACGATTTTCACGGAGGTGATGGCCGCCCCCTCGAGCGAGGAGAGCAGCACTCGGCGGAGCGAGTTGCCGACCGTATTGCCATAACCGGCCTCAAAGGGCTCGGCGGTGAACTTGGCGTAAGTTTCAGTGCGCGAAGCATCGTCCTTCACGAGCGACTTCGGCATTTCGAAGCGACCTAAACGAACTGGCATATTCTTGGATGATGAAGGCGCAGCCTCCATCCTTTCTATTTCACCGGGTTTCCCCTGGCGCGACAGCGGCGGATCATGAAGACCCGCCACCCAGGGACCAACGGTGCGTCTTTTTTGTTTACGCGCGTGGGGCGGGAAACAAAGACGAGCTTGCGCCGCTTGTAAATGGAAAAATGCGCCGCCCGAAATCAGGGCCCTCTTCTTCGTGATCTTTTTCCGCTTGCGGCGGCGAGAAAAAGACCGGCCGACCCTGAGAGGCCGTCTAAAACACCCCAAACGTGGGGGCGCTGCTCGGCGGGCCGCCGCCACCGTCCTTGAGTTTGGCGCCGAGAAGCGCCTGGAATTCCTGGAGCTTCTGCACCACATCGGGGCCGCGCGTCAGGACGGCCTTCGCGAGCTTCTCATAATGCGCTGGATTTCGCTGCGCCAGCTCGGAAAGAGCCATGATCACGGCCAGCGTGTTGTTGATATCGTGCTTCACTTCGCGATATTTTTCGTGGATTGCCTGAAGCTCCTCTCTGGTCATTTCAAAAGGGATACTGGACATCGCAATTACCTCTGGAGACGGGATGTTGGTTGTGCTTAGTTCGCCGATTCAACCCACGGCGGTAATGCCAGCAGAAGTAATCAAGATCACCGGCGCACGCCAGCATAATCTCCAGAATCTCACGCTGGAGATTCCGCGGGAGAAACTCGTCGTGATCACGGGGATGAGCGGATCGGGTAAATCATCACTGGCTTTTGACACTCTTTACGCCGAGGGGCAACGGCGCTACGTCGAGAGCCTCAGCGCCTACGCGCGGCAGTTCCTCGACCAGATGCAGAAGCCGGATGTCGACTTTATCGAGGGGCTCTCGCCGGCCATTGCCATCGAGCAGCGGAGCAGTGGCGGGAACCCCCGTTCAACCATCGCGACGACTACGGAAATATACGACTATCTGCGATTGCTTTTCTCCTCGGTTGGCCAGCCGCACGACCCAGCCACGGGAGCGTCCATTAGCAAGCTGACGCCACAGCAGATCGTCGACCAAATCCTGGCTTACGCGCCGGAAACCCGCATCGTGCTCCTCGCGCCGCTGGTGCACGATGAAGTGGGCGAGTTCCGGGACGTGATTGAGAAGCTGAAAAGGGAGGGCTTCGTCCGGGTGCGTGTCGACGGTGAGATCATCGAACTGGGACGGCCGGAGCCGATCCGGCTGGAGAAAGGCGCCAGGCACCGGATCGAAGTGGTCGTGGATCGTCTGGTGATTCGCGACGGCGTCCGCACGCGGCTGGCCGATTCCGTGGATACCGCCCTGAAATGGGGCGACAACCGGCTGGCGCTCCTGCGCCGGGTCGAACAGATCGAGCCGGAACAATGGGAGGAGCTGAAGTATTCGATCGACTACAGCAACCCAGAAACCGGCTTCACCCTTCCCCAACTCACCCCGAAGCATTTCTCCTTTAACAGCCACTACGGCGCCTGCGCCGCCTGCCATGGTCTGGGCACGGAACTCGTCTGCGACGCCGACCTGATGATTCCCGATCCCGAAAAATCCCTGGCCGGAGGCGCGGTCGCTCCTTGGGCGAAGGCGGGCAAGCGCATGCAAGGCTACTACCATGGCGTGCTCGAATCGCTCGCCCGCGAGTACCGCGTCTCCATGGAGTCGCCGTACCGGGATCTCTCGGAAAAATTTCAGCAAGCCCTCTGCTTCGGCACTGGGCAACGGGCGGTTGCCCTGAGCTGGGGCGAAAATGGCAAACGGACGAAGGTGGAGAAGCCGTTCGACGGGCTCGTGGCGTCGTTGCAGCACCTCTACGACACGACCGACAGCGAATTTACACGGCAACGCATCCGCCAGTACATGAGCCGCCGCACCTGCTCTGCCTGCCACGGCGCCCGGCTCAAGCCGGAGATTCTCGCGGTGACTATTCGCAGCGACGCCCTCGGCGATGCCGGTCTGCTCGGGGAGAGAAACATCCACGCCTTCTGCCAACTGACGATTGCCGACGCACGGCGCTTCGTCGACGAAATCAGCCTCGACGAGCAGCAACGCTTCATCACCAGCGAGGTCCGGCGCGAAATCACGGCGCGCCTGGCATTTCTCATGGAGGTCGGCCTCGGCTATCTTTCGCTCGATCGTGAAAGCGGCACGCTGAGCGGCGGGGAAGCCCAGCGCATCCGGCTGGCGACGCAGATTGGTTCCGGGCTCGCGGGCTGTCTTTACGTGCTCGATGAACCAAGCATCGGTCTGCACCAGCGCGACAACGATCGTCTCATCGGGACGCTCCGGCGGCTGCGGGACCTGGGCAATTCCGTGATCGTCGTCGAGCACGATGAGGATACCATCCGCGCGGCCGATCACGTCCTCGACCTTGGCCCGGGAGCCGGCGCCCGCGGTGGGCGGATCGTCGCGCAAGGAAAGCTCGAGGACATTCTCGCCACCGAAAACTCCCTCACGGGACAATATCTTGCGGGGAAGACGCGCATCCCGGTCCCGCGTCACCGCAAGGCGCCGCAAGGCGCGTGGATTTCCGCGGAGTCGCCGGGCTGGCTCACCCAGCGCGGCGCGAGCCAAAATAATCTGCGCGAGGTCACCGCGGCTTTTCCACTCGGCTGCCTTACTTGCGTCACCGGTGTCAGCGGCAGTGGCAAATCCACCCTGGTCGACGACATTTTGCGCCGCGCCTTGTTCCGCCATTTTTACCGATCGAAGGAACGCCCGGGCAAACACGTCAAGCTGCACGGCCTCGAACAAGTCGATAAAGCCATCATTATCGACCAGACACCGATTGGCCGCACCCCCCGCTCGAACCCGGCGACTTACACTGGCGCCTTTGGCCCCGTCCGCGAACTTTTTGCCGGCCTGCCCGCATCGCGCATTCGTGGTTACGACAGCGGCCGGTTCAGCTTCAATGTGAAGGGTGGCCGGTGCGAGTCCTGCGAAGGCGATGGCATGAAAAAGATCGAGATGCATTTTCTCGCCGACGTCTATGTCGAGTGCGAGGTATGCCGCGGGCGGCGCTACAATCGCGAGACCCTCGAGATCACCTACAAGGGCAAGAATATCGCCGATGTGCTCGATCTCACGGTGGATGAAGCCGCCCGCTTTTTTCGCAATGTGACGCAAATCTCCGACAAGCTCCTGGCGCTCGAGGATGTCGGCCTCGGCTATGTGCACCTTGGCCAGAGCGGCACGACTCTCAGCGGCGGCGAAGCCCAACGCATCAAACTCGCCACGGAACTGGCGAAAAAGGCCACCGGCCGCACCGTCTATATCCTCGACGAACCGACGACCGGGTTGCATTTCGCCGACATCCACAAACTCCTGGAAGTCCTGATGAAGCTTCGCGACGCCGGGAACACGCTCATCATCATCGAACACAACCTCGAGGTCATCAAATGCGCCGACTGGGTGCTCGATCTCGGCCCGGAAGGCGGCGCGGGCGGCGGGCAGATTATCGCGCAGGGACCGCCGGAGAAGATTGCCGCGGTTGCCACAAGCCACACCGGGCGCTACTTGCGGCGAATGCTATGATGCGCCGGCCATTTTTTCTCATTCTCTGCCTCACCGCCGCGACGGTGCGGGCGACTGATCCTGCGCTGCTCACAGAAGCACGCCAGGCACGCGCCGAATCGGTCCCGGAGGTGGCCGTACAGAAATTGCGCACATTGCTGCAAGCTAACGATTTGCCGCCGGAGACGAAACACGCGGCCACCTATGAGCTCGCGGTCTCGCTGCTGGCCGCGGATGAACTGGAGGAGGCACAGTGGGTCGTCCAACCGCTGGCCGAGGCGGGTGATCCGGAAGCCCGTCTGTTGCAGGCGGACATTTTTGCGCGGGATGCACGTTGGGCGGAGGCGCTCCCGGTTTATCGGACGCTTGCCGCGACCGCCCCGGTGGCGGAAGCGGCCCAACTCGGCGCCGTGGAATGCCTGCAGGCGCTGGGTCGCGTCGATGAGGCCGCCAACGCGCTCGAAAAGTTTACCGAGTCCCATCCCGACAACGCGACGGGCCGCCTGCGCCTGGCCAGCCTTTGGATCGACCAGAAGAAAGTACCGCAGGCCCGGGAGATCTTGAATCGTGTCGCCGTGCGAAACAGCACCGACGAGAAATGGAAACGCTACCTCGAAGGCCGATTGTTACTTGCGCGGGACCAGGCGGCGCCGGCCCTGATCGTCTTCGATGAATTGCAGCGCGACCCGGTTGGCCTGACGGAGGGCCTCCTTTTCGGTGCGGCACTGGGCAGCGCCGAAGCACGCGTCGTGCTCAACGGCTTCGAGGCGGCCGGCAATGTGCTGGAACGGTTCATCTCCCATTACGGCGAGAGCGCGTATTTGGAGGAGGCGTTTCGCCGTCTCGATGAGCTCTACGAACAGCAGGAGCATCCTTCGGACAATGAATTGAAACACTGGATGCAAAAGCCCTCGCCACAACGCGCCGCACTCGCGCAGTACTACCTCGCGCAAATGTATCGCCGTGCGCACCGAACCGACAAGGCCATGGCGATTCTGGATAGCTTCGTGCTCAGCCACCCAAAGAGCCCCTTCCTGAATATGGTCTTCCTGCTCCAGGCCGACCTGCATTTGGAGAAGGGCAATCTGCCGGCAGCCGAGCGAGCCCTCGAGGAAGCCATGCGCCGCGCCAACAGCGACGAGGAGCGCGCACAAATCGAGTTGCGCACCGCCCTGGTTAATTATCGGCAGGGCGAGTCGCTTCTCGCCGAAAACTCCTTTCGCCGCGCCGCCCAGAATTCGGAAATGCTGCGGGTCAATGCCACGTTCGATGCGGCGCTGGCGGCTCTGAACCGGCGCAACTACGAGAGCTTTTTCAAGAATTATCGCGACTTGAGCAGCCTCGCTCCAAACAGCCCACTCCAGAGCGACCTCGCGCTCGAAGAAGGTTTTGCGCAGGCGCGCTTTGGCGACCCGCGCGCGGGAGATACGCTCGAGCTTTTCCTCCACCATTTTCCAAAGCATCCGCGGCAGAACGAAGCGCGCGTCGCGCTTGCGGAACTGGCTCTGCAGGATGCCGATCGCGAGGGTGCGGCGCGTTATTTGCAAATCGTCAGCACGTCCGCGCCCGATGCCGCGACCACCGAGCGGGCGGCCTGCCTGGCGGTCTTCCTTGCCGATGCGGCCACGCCGCCGGACCCGCCGAAGGTGATCGATCTCGCGCAAAAATTCCTCCGCGATTTTCCCCATTCGCCATTTCTGCCCGACGTTCGCATGAAACTGGGGCAAACGTATTTCCATGTCGGCGACCACGCGAACGCGGAGACCCAATTCTCCTTGCTCGCCCGGGAAGATCCGGCCGGCCCATATGCGGAAACCGCCCTTTTTCTCGCGGGCCAGTCCGCGACCAAATGGCTGGACAGCGGCGCGATCGATCGCGCCCTGCGCCTTTTCGATGAAGTGGTCAAGCGCGACGGGCCGCTCAAGCTCTACGCGCGGCAGCAGCAGGCCATCGTGCAGGGTAAACTCGGAAAGGAAAATGAAGCGGTCACCATTTACGATGCGATCCTTTCCGCCCAGCCTCCGCCTCCGCCGGAACTTCAATTTGCGGCGCTTTGCGGCAAGGGCGACAATCTCGCCGCGCTCGGGCGCAAGGATCGCCCGCAGCTTGAAGCGGCCATTGCCGTCTATGATTCCCTGGCGGCCCTGCCGGAGGTCACCCCGGTCTGGCGCAACCAGGCGCTCTACAAGAAAGGCCGCGCCCTGGAGCAGCTCGGGCGTGAGCCCGATGCCCTCACCGCCTACTACGATGTCCTCGACAGGACGGTGGCCGGCGGCGGGGAGTTTTTCTGGTTTTATAAAGCGGGGTTCGACGCCGCCCACCTCTTCGAACAGGAAGAAAACTGGAAAGCCGCCATCGGCATCTACCAAAAAATGACGAAAATCGAGGGCCCCCGCGCTCCGGAAGCCAGGGCGCGCCTCAGCCAGCTCCGCCTGGAAAAGTTCATCTGGGAGTGAGAGCATCTGGAGTTTCGGAGTTGGCATTTGGCCATTGGCGATTCGTAGCGACGGCTATCGGGACACCCGCTCTGCTTCCAGAGATTCACTGGAAATCGATTCCACTGGGTCGACACGCGATGAAAAAATTGATTTCGCATTTGGCCTTTCGGCATTAGAAACCTCGCCCCTTTTCTTCTGACGCTCCGTAGTGGAGCCAATGCCCAATCCTCAATCTCAATTGCTCAATGCCGCTCAAGCTCTTCATTCCCGGCCCCGTCCAGGTTTCCGACAAAACCTTCCGCGCTTTCTGCCAGCCGATGATCGGTCACCGCAGCGGTGAATTTAAAAAACTCTACGGGTCCATCCATCCCCGCTTGCAGGAACTGTTTGCTACGAAGCAACCCGTGTTTCTTTCTACGTCGTCGGCTTGGGGTGTGATGGAGGGAGCGATTCGCAACCTCGTCGGCGCCGGAAAGGTGCTGAACTGCATGTGCGGTGCTTTCTCAGACAAATGGTTCGACGTCTCGAAAAAGTGCGGGAAGGACGCCGTCGCCCTCCAGGTCGAATGGGGACAGCCGATCCGCGGAGAACAGATTCGCGCGCAGTTGCACCAGGGCGGATTCGACGCCGTGACCGTGATCCACAACGAAACTTCGACCGGGGTGATGAGTGACATTCGCGAGATCGCGGAGGCGGTCGATGAATTTCCCGACGTCATGCTCATTGTCGATTCCGTCTCATCCTTCAGCACCCTGCCGATCCCGATGGACGAACTCGCCATCGACGTGCTCCTGACCGGGTCCCAGAAAGCGCTGGCATTGCCGCCGGGGCTGGCCCTCTTCTCGGCGAGCAGGAAAGCCATGGAACGCGCCGCCACGGTGAAAGGCCGCGGCTATTACTTTGATTTCCTTGAGTTTGCCAAAAATCAGGCCGAGGACATGACCCCGAGCACACCGAGCATCTCGCACATCTATGCGCTCCAGTCGAAGCTCGACGATATCTTCACCGAGGGCGTCGCCGCGCGCCACGCACGGCACGCGGAACTCAATGCCATGGTCCACGACTGGGTCGTGAAGCGCGGGTTCGAGTTTTTTGCGCCAAAAGGGTACCGATCCGTCTCGCTGACGTGCGTGGCCAACAATCGCCAAATCGACGTGCCGGCCCTGCTCGCGGCGATGAAGAGCAAGCACGGCCTCGTCATTGATGGGGGTTACGGGAAACTCAAGGGGAAGACCTTCCGCCTGTCGAACATGGGCGACGAAACCAGGGAGACCATCGGGGAATTGCTGGCCGCCCTCGACGCCGAATTGCCGGCGTAGCCGCGCCGGGCCTTTTTAATCTTGATCCTCCTCGTACTCTCCCTGGCTCGGCGCGCCTCGGGACTAAGATTAAGAGCAGGATTAAGATTAAAAAGGAAGCCGCCGCGTATCCGCATTGACCCGAAGCGGGTCTTTCCCGATGGTGTGCGGCCTCTCATCATGAATACACCCCTAGACTCCGCGTCCACGTCCATCAACCGTCGTCGCTTTCTCCGCGCCACGACCGGCGCCGTTGCCCTGAGCGCGCTTTCCGCCGAGCGCTTCGCTCACGGCGCGGAAAGCAACACGATCAAACTCGGCATGATCGGTTGCGGCGGCCGCGGCACCGGCGCCACCAACCAGGCGCTCACCGCCATTCCGAACATCCAACTTGTCGCCGTCGGCGAGCTCTTCCAGGACATCGCCGAAAAGGCCATCAAGAACCTCTCGGCGATTCACTCGACCAAGGTCGACGTCACGCCCGACCGGCTTTTCCTCGGCTTCGATGCCTTCAAGAAAGTCATTTCCGAGGTCGACGTGGTCGTCTGCGCGACGCCGCCCACCTATCGGCCGATGATGTTTGAGGAAGCCGTCAAGCAGGGCAAGCATGCGTTCCTGGAGAAGCCCGTGGCGGTCGATGCGGCAGGCATTCGCCGGGTGCTCGCGGCGGCCGAGGAAGCAAAGAAGAAGAACCTGAAAGTCGGGGTAGGTTTGCAGCGCCGGCACAAACCCGGCTACCTTGAAGCGGTCAAGCGCGTGCAGGATGGCGCGATCGGCCAGATCCTCTACGGCCGCACCTTCTGGGACATGGGCGCCGCGCGCGCCTTCGTACCCAAGAAGCCCGAATGGAACGAACTCGAGTTCCAGTTGCACAATCAGTTTTACTTCGCGTGGCTCTGTGGCGACATCATCGTCGATCAGGGCCTCCACAACATCGACGTCTTCAACTGGATCAAGGGCGAGTACCCGGTCAGCGCCAAGGGCGTATGCGGCGCGCAGGTCCGCCGTGGCAAGGACGCCGGCTGGCTCATGGACCATTTCGCCGTCGAATTCGAGTATGCCGACGGTACCCGGCTCTTTCATCAAAACCGGCAGATTCCCGATTGCTGGAATTACGTCGCCGAGAACGCCCACGGCACCCTCGGTTCGCTGGAGTGCATCAACGACCGCACCATTTTCAACATCACCGGCAAGAACGAGTGGCACTACCAGAAAGAAGACCCGATCATCGATCCGTATCAGCAGGAGCACAACGATCTCTTCAAGGCGATCCTCAACAATGAGCCCTACATGGAAGCCGAGCGTGGCGCCAAGAGCACGATGACCGCGATCATGGGCCGCATGGCCGGCTGGAGCGGACAGCTTCTGACTTGGGACGATGCGCTCAGCAGCAAGGTGCCTTTCGGCAAGGAATTCACCGACTTGAACGGCGAGCCGCCGATTCTGCCCGATTCGGACGGCAACTATTCGCTCCCGGTCGTCGGCAAGTACAAGGCGATCTAAATTCGCCGGGACAGTCCCTGCAAATTACGCCCCGAGCCCGCCGAAGGGGAACCCGCGTACGAGGCTGATTTGGTTCCCTGAAGACGCGAGAGCGTTTTAGACGCCTTGTATGTTGGATTTGCCCGTTTCCATTGGCTGAGAGATCTGCGATGGAGCCGGGGCCGCCGCCGGGGCTGCAACCCCGGCGGCGTTGATGCACGCGGCTGCGAACGCCCTG